>Ga0222429_100592_pt1 | contig 21122 bp, 15 predicted proteins | sample 1B50Ametagenome_FD_182475 | JGI IMG/M metagenome (GOLD analysis project Ga0222429, IMG submission 182475) | Enriched microbial communities from leaf-cutter ant dump, University of Wisconsin, Madison, United States - 1B50A (version 2) | ecosystem: Environmental > Terrestrial > Nest > Insects nest...
AACCTGAACCCCGAGCGCAGCTTCCCCAGCCTGTTCGAGCCGGTGCACGGCTCGGCGCCCGACATCTACGGCCAGAACATCGCCAACCCGATTGCCATGATCTGGTCGGGCGCGCTGATGCTGGACTTTCTGACCCACGGCCAGGGCGCGGGCCGGGCGGCGCACGATGCCATCGTGGCCGCGATCGAGCAGGTCATCAAGAGCGGGCCGCGCACGCCGGACCTGGGCGGCACGGCCAACACCACGCAGGTGGGCGAGGCGATGGCGCGGATCATCGCGGAAAGCTGATTGCTTGTAGCTCCTATTACAGTAGCACATAGCGCTTTCCACATAAGCCATTTGGCTTGATTTCATTCAAATCAGACACTTCTGTTGGCGATATTGCCAACAGAAGTGTCTAATGGCATGATTGCCAACATGAAGGCCGAACTCATCACCCGCTTCAAGAACGTCACCCCTGAAGGTGGCGTGATTGAAATGGTGGTCTGGAAGGTGCCCACCCCCGTTCCGCCCACGGAGCACGGCTACAAATACCGAGCCATCTATGCCGTAAACGGCGAGCGCATCGTTGGTTTCGACAACGAGCGCGGCAAGGGCGACCATTGCCACCTGGATGGAGCAGAAGCGCCCTACACGTTCCGTGGCGTTGAACAGTTGGTGGAAGACTTCATTGAAGCTGTCGAACAAAGGAGAAGGCCATGACACAGCGGACGTTGACGATTTCGCAGAACGCGGATTGGCGCGCCGGGCTGCGCCAGGCTGGTGCGCTGGCGGCCAAGGGGCGCTACGCGGGCGAGGTGCTGAACTTTGAAACCCCGGCGCAATTGTTCAAGCAGTTGTCAGACAAACGCTGGGAGCTTGTCCGCCTTGCCCAGGGCAAGGGCGCCCTGTCGGTCCGGGAGCTGGCGCGCCTGGCCGGGCGTGACGTCAAACGCGTGCATGAGGATGTCGTTGCGCTGGCCGACCTGGGGCTGTTGGAGCGCACCGAGAGCGGCGGCGTCATCTGCCCATTTGATTCGGTACACGTGGACTTTCTGCTGGAAGCGGCGCCCGCCTGAACCGCCCCCACCCATCAGCAGCGCACCGTCAGCTCCCCGCCACCTTCATCCGGTTGACCAGGATGGAGCCCACCGTCTTGGCGCCGTAGCAATAGGCGTCGGCGCCAACGGCCTCGATGCCCTTGAACATCTGCTTGAGGTTGCCGGCGATGGTGATCTCGTGCACCGGGTAGGCGATGCGGCCGTTTTCCACCCAGAAGCCGCTGGCGCCGCGCGAGTAGTCGCCGGTCACGTAGTTCACACCCTGGCCCATCAGCTCGACGACGAACAGCCCCGTGCCGAGCTTTTGCAGCATGGCGTCCAGGTCGTCGCCGGCGCGCGTCAGGCGCGAGGTCAGGCTCAGGTTGTGCGATCCGCCGGCGTTGCCGGTCGTGCGCATGCCCAGCTTGCGCGCCGAATAGCTCGACAGGAAGTAGCCCTGCACGCGTCCGCCGTCCACCACCTTGCGCTCGTGCACGCGCACGCCCTCGTCGTCGTACGGCGAGCTGCCCTTGCCGCGCGGCACGAACGGGTCTTCCAGCACGTCGATGTGTTTGGGAAACACCGGCTTGCCCAGCGAGTCGAGCAAAAAGCTGCTCTTGCGGTACAGCGCGCCGCCGCTGACCGCCTGCACGAACGCGCCCAGCAGCCCGGCGGCCAGGGGCGACTCGAACAGCACCGGGCATTCGGTGGTGGCGATCTTGCGGCTGCCCAGGCGCGCCAGCGCGCGCTCGGCGGCGTAGCGCCCCACGGCCTGGGGCGAAGCCAGCGCGCCGGCGTGGCGCTCGGAGCTGTACCAGGCGTCGCGCTGCATCTCGCCGTGGCGCCCAGGCAGCGAGGCGATCGGCGCCACCGAAATGCTGTGGCGCGAGCTGGCGTAGCCGCCGCTGAAACCGCGCGTGTGCGCGCTGTAGAAGTGGCTTTGCTGCGCCGAGACGCCCGCCCCTTCGCTGTTGGTGATGCGCTTGTGCGTGGCCAGCGCCGCCTGCTCGCATTCGAGCGCCAGGCGCGCGGCCTCCTCGCTGGTCAGCGCCCAGGGGTGGAACAGGTCCAGGTCCCGGTGCGTCCTGGCCGGGGCGATGTCGTCCGCGTCGGGCAGGCCGGCCACCGGGTCCTCGGCGGTGAAGCGGGCGATGTCGTAGGCGGCCTGCACCGTCTGCTCGATGGCGGCGGCGGAAAAGTCCGAGGTGCTGGCGTTGCCGCGCCGCTGGCCCAGGTACACCGTCACGCCCAGCGATTTGTCGCGGTTGCGCTCGACCGTCTCCAGCTCGCCCTTGCGCACGTTCACCGTCAGGCCGCAGCCCTCGGATGCGTCGGCGCCGGCGTCGCTGGCGCCCAGCTTGCGGGCGTGGCGCAGGGCGTGATCGACCAGACCCTTGAAGAACTCTTGCGTGTAACTGAAGCCGCTTTCGGGCTGTGCGGGGGCTGCGCCCTTGGCGCGCGAACGTTTGGTATGCATAACGGCGGCTATGATACTTGCCGCCCTGCGCCGTGGCGCGGCTCCGCGCCGCGCCGGCCCAGGCCGCCATTTTCTTCCCCAGCCCCGCCATGCCACGCAAACCCCAAAAAGGCTATTACGTGAAGGGCCGCTTCGTTGCCGAAGGCAGCGAACTGGATCTTCAGCTCAAGGCCGAACTCAAAGGCACCACCGAGGCCAGCCGCACCGACCGCAAGCGCGAAAGCGACGAACTGCAAGACCTGGGCAAGGAGCTGCTGACGCTGCGCGCCGACCTGCGCGCGCGCCTGGCGCTGCCCGACAAGCTGCAGGACGCGCTGGCCGAGGCGCAGCGCATCACCGACTTCGAAGGCAAGCGCCGCCAGATGCAGTTCGTCGGCAAGCTCATGCGCAAGCTGGGCGACGAGGCCGTCGCCGCCGTCCGCGCCGCGCTGGACGAGCAGAAGAACGGCAGCGCCGCCGAAAAGCTGGCGCTGCACCAGGCCGAGCACTGGCGCAACCGCCTGATCGCCGACGACGGCGCGCTGCAGCCCTGGCTGGCCGAGTACCCGGCGACCGACGTGCAGCAGCTGCGCGCGCTGATCCGCCAGGCGCGCAAGGACGCGCCCACCGCGCACCAGGCCACCGTGGCCGAGGCGCAAGGCCAGGCGCCGCGCAAGAGCCGCGCCTACCGCGAGCTGTTCCAGCTGGTGCGCGCGCAGATGCACAGCGATGCCGAGGGCGCCGAGGAGCCGCAGCCATGACGACCGCCGCCACCCCGGCCACCGCCTTTGACGCCGTCAGGATCGGCATCGTCTCGGTCAGCGACCGCGCCAGCAGCGGCGTCTACCAGGACCAGGGGCTGCCCGCGCTGCAGGACTGGCTCACGCGCGCGCTGCACAACCCCATCGCCTTCGAGGCGCGCCTGATCCCGGACGAGCCGGCGCGCATCAGCGCCACGCTGGTCGAGCTGGTGGACGCCGGCTGCGCCCTGGTGCTGACCACCGGCGGCACCGGCCCGGCCCCGCGCGACGTGACCCCCGAGGCCACGCTGGCCGTGGCCGACCGGGAAATGCCCGGCTTTGGCGAGCAGATGCGCCAGATCAGCCTGCACTTCGTGCCCACGGCCATCCTGTCGCGCCAGACCGCCGTGATCCGCGGCCAGAGCCTGATCATCAACCTGCCGGGCCAGCCCAAGGCCATCGCCGAGACGCTGGAAGGCCTCAAGGACGCATCCGGCGCGCAGCTCGTGCCCGGCATCTTCGCTGCCGTACCCTATTGCATCGATTTGATCGGCGGCCCCTACCTGGAGACGCGCGACGCGGTCTGCAAGGCGTTTCGGCCCAAGTCGGCCCTGCGCCAGCGCGGCTGATACCTTTCCTGCTCCTGCTTCACCCCATGCCTCTGTACCGCTGTAACAAATGCGGCTTCGTTTCCGAGGAAGCCAGCACCCCGATCGGCGCGCAAATGCCCTGCGCGCGCTGCGGCACCGCCGCCACCGTTTTCGGCACGGTGTTCTACGTGGAAAAACTGCTGGAGCGCTACTTTGCCGCGATGCGCGAAGTCAAGGCTCTGCAGCAGGCCGACAGCGAGCCGGAGGCCGCGCCCGCTGCCGCCGACACCGGCGCCGCCCACGCGGCAACGCAGGGCATCGACCTGCACAACACCAGTGCACTGGCCACGGCAGAGCAGCACGCGCCGCTGCAGCAGTGGTTTGCCGCGCGACGCATCGACGCCCAGTTCGACTACGCCCGGGCGGACACCAGCGGCTTCTTCGACGACGCGGCGCGCATGGTGGGCGGCAACTACGCGCTGTTCGGCGAGCTGATGGAGCGCGTGCGCTTTGCCTACCGCAAGAGCCACAGCTGGGTCAACCTGGAACTGGCGCGCCTGCCGCAAAAGGACGCGCAGGCCATCAACGCGCTGTGCCGCCAGCTCTACAGCCACACGTTCTTTGCCCGCTACCACTACCAGAAGCCCGAGAAAATCGTGCGCCTGACGCTGCAAAGCGCCACCGCCGTGCGCCAGTTCTTCGACGGCGGCTGGCTGGAGTGGTACGCCTTCATCGCCGCAATGGAGCGCATGCAGCAACGCAAGCTGGGCTTTTCGTGCGCGCGCGGCGTGAAGGTCACCTTCCCCAACGAAGACCTGCACGAACTGGACGTGGTGTGCCTGCCCGCCGGCCAGGAGCCGATCTGCATCGAGTGCAAGTCCGGCGAGTTCCGCCGCGACATCGACAAATACCTGCACCTGCGCAAGCGCCTGGGGCTGGAGCGCGGCCGCTTCATCATCTGCGCGGCCGACCTGAGCGACGAGCAGGCCAAGGGGCTGTCGGCCATGTACGAGCTGAGCTTCGCCAACCTGCAGACGCTGGGCGCGCACCTGGCGCAGCTCACGCCGTAAGCTCTTTTAATTGGGGTCAGATTCCAATTTCTTCAAAAGAATAGCTGTTTGCGCTTGTCAGTCTTGGTTTTCAATATGATTCATATCTGAAAACAAACACCAACAAGCGCAAACAGCTATTCTTTTCATCAATCTAATTGGAATCTGACCCCAATTAAAACTACTTGCCCACCAGATCGTTGAGGCGGCCGGCCTCGAACTGCTCCTGGCGCGCGGCGTCGCAGGGCACGCAGTCCTGGGCCTGGGCCGTGGCCGAGAGTTTTTCTATCGCCTGCCAGAGCAGCGCGATCTGGTGCTCCTGCGCGCTGGCGCTGTTGATCAGGCCGTGCATGGCCTGGGTCAGCGGGTCGTCCTGCTGGCTGGTCACGCCGTAGGCGCTGAACTGGGCGCCGTCGCCCTGCCCGCCTGGCTCGCCCTTGTCGGCCTTGCCGCCCTCCTTGTGCGGCTCGGTCACGTCGGCGCTGTGGCCTTCCCTTGACGGGATGATGCGCGCCGGTATGCCCACCGCCGTGGCGCCCGCGGGCACGGGCTTGATGACCACGGCGTTGCTGCCTATTTTTGCCCCGTCGCCCACCTCGAAGCCGCCCAGCACCTTGGCGCCGGCGCTGACCACCACGTTCCTGCCCAGCGTGGGGTGGCGCTTGGCGCCCTTGTAGAGCGAGGTGCCGCCCAGCGTCACGCCCTGGTAGATGGTGCAGCCGTCGCCGATCTCGGCCGTCTCGCCCACGACCACGCCCATGGCGTGGTCGAAGAACACGCGCTCGCCGAGCTTGGCGCCGGGGTGGATCTCGATGCCCGTGAACCAGCGCCCGATGTGCGAGATGAAGCGCCCCAGCCACTGCAGGCCATGCGTCCAGCACCAGTGCGCCGGGCGGTGCAGCCAGATGGCGTGCAGGCCGGGGTAGCAGGTGACGACTTCCCAGGTGCTGCGCGCGGCGGGGTCGCGCTCAAGAATGCACTGGATGTCGGAGCGCAGGCGGTCGAGCATTGTGGTTGTGATGCGGGTGAGGGGCGCTCAGTCTAGCGGTTTGGCGCCGCCCGCCTGCAGCATGGCCTTGGCGACACCGCGCAGGATGTGGATTTCCTCGGCCGTCAGCTGCGCGCGGTTGAACAGCTGGTTCAGGCGCGGCATCAGCTTCTTGGGCGCGGCGGGGTCGAGAAAGCCCACCGCCGCGAGCGCCTGCTCCCAGTGCGCCAGCATGCCGGCCAGCTGCGCGGCGTCGGCCAGCACGGTGGCCGCGCGCGCCGCCTGCGGCACGGCAAAGCCGCCCAGGGCCTGGCGCCATTCGTAGGCGATGAGCTGCACCGCCGCGCCCAGGTTGAGCGAGCCGAACTGCGGATTGGTCGGAATCGACAGCGCCGCGTGGCAGCGGTAGACGTCCTCGTTGGACATGCCGAAACGCTCGCAGCCGAACAGAAAGGCGATGCCTTGATCGACGGGTTGTTTTTGAGCCAAATCGGCATCAATCCCTTTGCCATCAAGCGCTTTCCGCTCTTTCTTCAATAGCATTTCGAAATGCGCGCGCGGCGCCCGTGTCGGCGGGCCGAAGTCGCGCGGCGTCATCGCCGTGGCGCACAGGTGGCTCATGCCGTCCAGCGCCTCGTCCAGCGTGGCGACGACGCGCGCGTTGTGCAGCACGTCCAGCGCGCCGCTGGCACGCTGTATGGTTTCCTCCTTGCGCAGCACGTTGGGCCAGCGGGGGGCGACCAGCACCAGGTCGTCGAACCCCATGGTCTTCATGGCGCGGGCGGCCGCGCCGACGTTGCCGGCGTGGCTGGTCTGTATCAAGATAAAACGCGTTTGCATGGGGCGGCATTGTCTCTCGGTGTAAAAACCGTGCACGCCGCCGACCACCCCGTCGTTAGACAATCTGCAACCACCATGAGGACAGCAATGAACCACCAACTCCCCCGCCGCCAATGGCTGCTTCTGGCCCCCGCCCTGCTCGCGGCGCTGACCGCCCGCGCCCAGCCGGGCGGCCGCCGGGACGACGGCTTTTTCCAGGTCGTCCGCGCCACCTACGGCACCGAGCGGCGCAGCGTGGACGTGACCGAGCGCGTGCTCCAGCTCGTCGCGCGCGACGAGCGCTTCAAGGCCAGCAACAACACCTTCGGCGTCGACCCCGCGCCGCGCCAGACCAAGACGCTGTGGATCGAGGTGCAAAGCCGCTACGGCCAGCGGCGCACCTTCACCTTCCGCGAGAACGACACGGTCGAGGGCACGCAGTTCCGGGGCTTCGACGCCAGCCTGCCGGGCCGCCCCCGCCCGGACGCCCCCCACCACGACCAGGGCCGCGATGCCATCGAGCGCGCCACCTTCGGCACCGAGGCGCGGGGCATGGACGTGACGCAGCGCGTGCAGCAGCTGCTGCGCCAGGGCACGTCCTTTCGCGTGGACACGCAGGTCATGGGGGGCGACCCGGCCTACAAGGAGACCAAATACCTGCGCATCTACCTGCGCCGCCAGGGCGCGCGCCCGCTGGTCTTCAAGGAAGGCAGCTGGGTCGATCCGCGGCAGGTGCTGGGCGGGCAGCGGCGCTGAAGCGGCACTGGGACGGCGCCCTGAAGCGGTGCGGCACAGGCCGCGCGCGGCAGGCCTGCGGGCCGCGCGGGTAGAATCACGCCTTTGCGCGCCCGCATCGCCGGGCGCCCTCCCGGCCACCCGCCGCCCCACGCTCCTTCGTCACAAGCTATGTCGTCCAACCTGCATCCCATGCTCAACGTGGCCATCAAGGCCGCACGCGCCGCCGGCGCCATCATCAACCGCGCCGCGCTCGACGTCGAGGCCGTGCGCGTTGCACAAAAGCAGGTGAACGACTTCGTGACCGAGGTCGACCAGGCGGCCGAGCAGACCATCATCGAGACGCTGCTCACCGCCTACCCCGGCCACGGCATCCTGGCCGAGGAGTCGGGCCGCACGCACGGCTCCCAGCATTCCGACTACGTCTGGATCATCGACCCGCTGGACGGCACGACCAACTTCATCCACGGCTTTCCGGTGTACTGCGTCAGCATCGCGCTGTCGTGCAAGGGCAAGATCGAGCACGCCGTGGTCTACGACCCCGCGCGCAACGACCTGTTCACCGCCACGCGCGGGCGCGGCGCCTTCATGAACGAGCGGCGCATCCGCGTCTCCAAGCGCACCCAGCTCAAGGACAGCCTGATCTCCACCGGCTTTCCGTTCCGCCCGGGCGACAACTTCAAGAACTACCTGGCCATCATGGCCGACATCATGCCGCGCACCGCCGGCCTGCGCCGCCCCGGCGCCGCAGCGCTGGACCTGGCCTACGTGGCGGCCGGCTTTGCCGACGGCTTCTTCGAAACCGGCCTGTCGATCTGGGACATGGCCGCCGGCTCGCTGCTGGTGACCGAGGCGGGCGGCCTGGTGGGCAACTACACCGGCGAGGCGGACTTCCTGGAGCAGAAGGAATGCCTGGCCGCCGCACCGCGCATCTACGGCCAGCTGGTGCCGCTGCTCTCCAAGTACAGCAAGTTCGCCAGCGCCGGCGAAAAGGCCGCCGTGCGCCAGGCGCAGCAGGACGGCGACGCGCCCGACGCGCCTGCGGCCGACCCCGCCGAACCCGAAGCGCCGGCCGCCGAGCAGCCCTGACCGCCGCTGACGGCGCCGGCGTGCGCGCCGGCGCCCCGCCGCGTCACTGCGGGTCGGGGTAGCGCTGCGCGATGCGGCGAAAGTCGTCGGCCAGCTCGACGAAGGCATCCACCATGTCCGGGTCGAAGTGCGTGCCGCGCCCCTTCATGATGGTGGCGCAGGCCTGCTCGTGCGAGAACGCCGGCTTGTACACGCGCCGGCTGATCAGCGCGTCGTACACGTCGGCCACGGCCATCAGCCGGGCCGACACGGGAATGGCGTCGCCCTTGAGCCCCTCGGGGTAGCCGCTGCCGTCCCACTTCTCCTGGTGGCTGTAGGCGATTTCCTTGGAGATGCTCAAGAACGCCACGCGCATGCCCAGGCGGCGCTCGGCGTCCTCGATCGCCTTGCGCCCCAGCGTGGTGTGGGTTTTCATGACCTCGAACTCCTCGACCGTGAGCTTGCCGGGCTTGAGCAGGATGCTGTCGGGAATGCCGATCTTGCCGATGTCGTGCAGCGGCGCGGACTTGTACAGCAGCTCGATCATGCGGTCGGTGAGCACGTGGGCGAAGCGCGGGTGGCCGCGCAAGTGCTCGGCCAGCGCCTTCACGTAGAGCTGCGTGCGGCGGATGTGGTTGCCGGTTTCGTTGTCGCGCGTCTCGGCCAGCGAGGTCATGGCCATGATGGTCACGTCCTGGATCGCCTGCACCTCCAGCGTGCGCAGCGCCACCTCGCGCTCCAGGTAGGCGCTTTTGTCGCGCAGGAAGTCCGCCGTGGCCTTGAGTGCCAGGTGCGTGGTCACGCGCGCCAGCAGGATGGGCGGGCTGATCGGCTTGGTGATGTAGTCCACGGCGCCCAGCGCCAGGCCCTCGCGCTCGTCGTCGGTGTCGGAGCGGGCCGTCAGAAAGATCACCGGAATGTCGCGCGTGGTCTCGTCCGCCTTGAGCTGGCGGCACACCTCGTAGCCGTCCATTTCGGGCATGGTGATGTCCAGCAGCACCAGGTCGGGCGGCGTCTGCGTGCGCGCGATCTGCAGCGCGCGCGCGCCGCCGTTGGCCACCTTCACCCGGTAGTGCCCCTGCAGCAGGTTGGCCATCAGCGCCAGGTTGTCGGGCGTGTCGTCGACCACCAGCACCGTGGCGATCGGTTTTTCCACCAGGCGGCCCGATGCTTCATGCAGAAACTGAGGGTGATCCATGCGCGTCTCCAGCCAAAGTACCCGGCTCCGATGGTGCCATATCCATAACGTTGTTGCCTGCCGCGTCCAGCAGGCGCAGCGCCTCGTCGAAGGCAAAGCCCTGCACGCCGCGCTGCAGCGCGCCGAAGCGGGTGCCCAGCAGCTGCGTCAGCGCCGCCTGGTGCTGGCGCAGGTATTCCAGCGCCTGTGCGTCGTCGTCCTGCAGCAGCTCGCGCAGGCGGCCGAGCAGCTGCGCGCCGGCGCCGGCCGCCACGGGCTGCGCTGGCGGCGCCGCCTCTGCCGTGCCTTGCCGCCAGGCGTCCAGCGCCCGCAGCAGCGGCTGCAGCGACGCCGCCAGCGCGGCGGCGGCCTGCCGCACCACATCGGCTTCAGCCTTGGAGCGCAGCGCCTGCTCCAGCGCGGTCGCCTGGTCGGACACGCCCTGGGCCCCGATATTGGCCGCCACCGAGCGCAGCGTGTGCGCCAGGCGCTCGGCCACGGGCGCGTCGCCAATGGCCAGCGCCGCGTCGATCGCGCCCGCCGTGCCCGCCTGCCCTTCGGCAAAGCGGTGCAGCAGCTCGGCGTACAAGGCCGGCCGACCCAGCGCGCGCTGCAGGCCTTGCGCGGTGTCCAGGCCGGCCACGACCTCGGGCAACGGCGCCGGGGCCGGTGGCTGCGGCGCCGCCGCGCCCTGCGGGGCGCCGGCCTGCGCCGGCTCGCCATGCCCAGCGCGCTGCTCGGGCAGCCAGCGCAGCAGCGTCTCCCACAGCACCGCCGGGTCGATCGGCTTGGCCACGTGGTCGTTCATGCCGGCGGCCAGGCAGCGCTCGCGGTCGGCCTGCAGGGCGTTGGCCGTCATGGCGATGACCGGCAGGCGCGCGTGGCGCGGATCCTGGCGCAGGCGGCGCGTGGCGGTCTCGCCGTCCATCAGCGGCATCTGCATGTCCATCAGCACCAGGTCGTAGCTGCCGTGCTCCAGCTGTTCGAGCGCATCCTGGCCGTTAGCGGCGGTCTCCACCTGCATGCCGGCGCTCTGCAGCAGCTCGCTGGCGACGATCTGGTTGAGCTCGTTGTCCTCCACCAGCAGCACCGACGCCCCGCGCAGGCGCTGCGGCGGGTCGGGGATGCAGGCCGAGTCGCCCGTCCCCTGCGGCTGGCGCACGTAGGCCAGCGGCTGGGCCAGCGCGTCGAACAGAATGGATGCGCTGACCGGCTTGATCAGCACCGTGTCTATGCCTTCCTCCTGCGCGGCGTGCATGACTTCCTCGCGCCCGTAGGCCGTCACCATCAGCATCTGCGGGCCGTGCGGCAGCGCCAGCGCGCGGATGTGCCGCGCCAGCTCGATGCCGTCCATGCCCGGCATCTGCCAGTCCAGCAGCAGCAGGCCGTAGGGGTGGCCTTCGCGCACCGCCTGCTCCAGCCGCAGCAATGCCTCGTCGCCCGAGTGCACCTGGTCGGCCGCCAGCCCCATCGTGCGCAGCATGTCCACCAGTACCTGGGCGGCGGTCAGGTTGTCGTCCACCACCAGCACACGCCCGGTCGCCTGCTGCGCTGGCGGCAGCACGCGCGCCACGGCCTGGCCCCGGCGCAGCGCCACGGTGGCCCAGAAGGTCGAGCCGCGCCCCCACTGGCTCTGCACGCCCACGGCGCCGCCCATCAGCTCGGCCAGGCGCTTGCAGATGGCCAGCCCCAGGCCGGTGCCGCCATAGCGGCGCGTGGTCGAGCTGTCGGCCTGCTCGAAGCTCTGGAACAGGCGCTGCATCTGCTGCTCGGTCATGCCGATGCCGGTATCGCGCACCTCGAAGCGCAGCTGCACGTGATCGCCGTCGGCGTGCTCCGAGCGCACCAGGATGTGCACCTCGCCGTGCTCGGTGAACTTGACCGCGTTGTTCGCGAAGTTGATCAGTATCTGGCCCAGGCGCAGCGCGTCACCCACCAGGTTCTGCGGCACGTCGGGCGCCACGTCGAGCACCAGCTCCAGCCCCCTGGCCGCGGCCTTGAAGGCCACCACGTCGGCCACGCCTTCGAGCACCCGGTCCAGGGTGAACGGGCGCTGCTCTATGACCAGCTTGCCGGCCTCGATCTTGGAGAAGTCCAGCACGTCGTTGATCACGCCCAGCAAATGCTGGCCCGCCTGCTGGATGCGCGTGACGTAGCCGTGCTGGCGCTCGTCCAGGCCGGACTTGAGCGCCAGGTGCGACATGCCGATGACGGCGTTGAGCGGCGTGCGGATCTCGTGGCTCATGTTCGCCAGGAACTCGCTCTTGGCCCGGTTGGCGGCGTCGGCCATTTCCTTGGCCTCGCGCAGTTCCTGCTGGGCGCGCTTTTGCTCCGAGATGTCGATGAACGCGCAAATCACCCCGCCCGCCGAGCCGTCGGCGCGGCGAAAGCCGCGCAGCCAGTGCGCGGTGTCGTGCAGCTCGCCGTCCTTGAACCGGCGCGGCACCTCGCCATGCTCCGTGCCGCCGCTTTCGATGACGCGCCGGTCCATCTCGTGCTGCGCCTGCCGCAGGTCGATGGGCAGGCGCTCCAGGTCGAGCACGGTCTTGCCCACCAGGCCCGAGCCGTCGTGGCCGATGACCTCCTCGAACGCATGGTTGAACCCCAGGTAGCGGCCCTCCGCGTCCTTGTAGTACACGGGCACCGGCACGGTGTCGAGCAGCGCCTGCTGGAACGCCAGCTGCTCGGCCAGGTGCTCGCTCGCCTGGCGCGCCTCGGTCACGTCGTCGTGCACGCCAACGATGGCGATGCAGCGCCCGGCCCGGTCGAGCACCGGCGTGAGCGTGGCCTGCACGTACAGCAGCTCTGCGCTGCGCCGCCGGTTGACGAAGCTGCCGCGCCAGGGCCGCCCCGCGTGCAGGTGCTCCCACATCTCGTCGTAGGTCTGCTGCGGCGTCAGCCCGCTCTTGACGACCGACGCCGGCTTGCCGCGCACCTCGTCCAGGCGGTAGCCCGTGGTGCGCTCGTACTGCGGGTTGACCCAGGCGATCATGCCGTCGGCGTCGGTCACCACCACCATCGACGTGCTGCTCTCCAGCCCCGCGCCCAGCACCGCGAAGCGCTCCATCGCCTGCGCCATGCTGCGCCGGTGGCGCAGCAGCGCCAGGGCCATGCCGCCCAGCACCAGCAACAGGATGAACGCACTTGCCGCCACCTGCAGGCGCAGCACCACCGGCATCAGCGTGGCCCGGTCCTGCAGCATCACCAGCTGCCACAGCCCCGCCGGATCCTGCCAGTCCAGGTTGCGCCGGTAGATGCCGTAATCCGTATCGCCGATGGCCGCCGTGCGCGTATCCACGCCGAAAGGCAGGGGCTTGGGGTCCGCGTGGTCGAACTGCTGGCCAAAGCGCCCCAGCGCACGCACCGCCGCCACGCGGGTGGGTGTCACCGGCGGGGCCATGGCGTACAGCCACTGCGGGTCGGTCGAGGCGAACACCACGCCCAGCGGCGCCACCAGCAGCACCGGGTGCCCGACCTTCTGCAGCAGCGGGCTCAACCCGTCGAAGCCGACCTCCAGCATCACCACGCCGATGATCGGCGTATTGGGCGCGTTGCCTTCGTACAGCGGCGCCGTGTAGTACAGCCCGTGCTCGCCGGACTGCGGCCCCAGCGCGGCGTAGACGCTGGTCTGCCCGTCCAGCGCGCGCGTGAAGAACGGCTGCATGCCGGCGTACTCGCCGTACGCCCTGGCGCCAGGAGCATCGTGCACCACGGCCACGCCCTGGCGGTTGAAGACGTAGATGCCGCGCACGTCGAACCGGCTGTGCACCGCCGCCAGCCGCGCCAGCACCTGCGATGCTCCGGCGGGCGATACGGACTGCGTGGCCGCCTTCAGCATGGGCTCGTTCAGGCCCAGCAGGGCCACGGCGCCCAGCAGCGGCCCGTTGGTGCTGGCGCCCACCAGCGCGTCGGCCACCGCCTGCAGGGCCTGCGCGTTGTCGTGCGTGCGCCGCTCGGCGCGCAGCGCCTGTACCGCCTGCACCGCCAGCCAGGCGCCCAGCAGCGCCAGCACGAGCACCAGCACGGCGCCGCGCACGTCGCGCCCCGGCACCTTGCGCCGCAAATCGAACAGCGCTCCAGCTCCGCTCAGGTAATGGTCAGGCATGGAGCTGCCCCACACGCCTCGATCCAGGCACTGCACGCTTGCTCATTGAAAAACCTCCGCAATCCGACCTGCCGGTGCCTGGCGCAGCGCAAGCGGGCCGGCATGGTCGATGCCGCAAAGTATGACAAAACGTAACCGTTATTGTCACTACTCGTTTTCAACTACCCCGCAGCGCGCTTTGGGGCACGTTCCGCCGCCGCGCTTACCTGCCCCGGCGTTCGCGCCTGCATGCAAAGCGCAGGCAGACCTGGCCCGTCAGCGCCGCCCCCAACTGCACGCAGGCCGCCGCCAGCGCCGGGTTGTCCCCCCACCCCACCAGCAGCGTGAACAGCGCGCCCAGCGCCATCTGGGTAAAGCCGTACAGCCCGGCGGCCGCCCCCACCTGGTGCGGCGCCACCGACAGCACCCGGGCCATCGCCGCCGGACTCGCCAGGCCCGCGCCCAGCACGTACAGCAGCATCAGGCCGACGGCGGACTCCAGCGTCAGCCAGCCCAGCAGCTCCAGCGCCAGGAACGCCAGGCCGCACACCACGCTGATGGCGTTGCCGCCCAGCAGCAGCCTGTCGAGCCGCACGCTCAGCGCCAGCCGGCGCGTGAGCGCGTTGCCCAGCGCCATGCCCAGCATGATGACGGCCAGCGCAATGCCCACGTCGCGCAGCGGACGCCCCAGCTGCTGGGTGATGATGAACGGCGCCGCCGCGATGAAGGCGTAGGCCGAGGTGGTGGCGCTGCCGCCGCCCACCGCGTAGCCCAGGAAGCGCCGCGAGCGCAGCAGCAGCACGTAGCTGCGCAGCAGGTGCCCCAGGTGCACCCGCCCGGTCGGCGTCCCCGTCTCGGGGATGCGGCGCCAGGCCAGCGCCAGTGTGGCCAGCGCCGCCAGCGACAGCGCCAGGAACACCGCGCGCCAGCCGCCCAGCGCGACGAGCCCCGAACCGATCAGCGGCGCCATGCCCGGCCCCACCATCATCATCAGGTTGAGCAGCGCGAGCGCGCGCACTGCTTCGTCCGGCGTATTCGTATCGCGCACCATGGCGCGCCCCAGGGCCAGCCCGGCGCAGCCGCCCAGCGCCTGGAACAGGCGCGCCGCGATCAGCCACTGCACCGACGGCGCCAGCATCGACGCCACGCAGCCCAGCGTATACAGCAGCAGCCCCGCCAGCAGCATGGGGCGGCGCCCCAGCGCGTCCGACAGCGGCCCGTAGACCAGCTGCCCCAGCGCCAGCCCGACGATGTAGACGCCGATGGCCGCCTGCACTGCCGCGCTGCCCACGCCCAGCGAGCGCGCCGCGTCCGGCAGCGCCGGCACGAACATGTGCATGGCCAGCGTGCCGCTGATCGTGACCATGGCCAGCAGCCACAGCGGCGGCGCGGCCAGGCTGCCTGGGGGGCGGTGGGATTGCATGCCGACGCCAGCCCGCCTATGCGTCGATCGCCGCGGCCGAGCCGGCGCGCCGGCGCAGCTCGAACTTCTGGATCTTGCCCGTGCTGGTCTTGGGCAGTTCGCCGAACACCACGGCGCGCGGCACCTTGAAGCCGGCCAGGTGCTGCTTGCAGTGCGCCACGATGTCCTGGGGCGTGGCCTGGGCGCCGGCCTTGAGTTCGACGAACGCGCAGGGCGTCTCGCCCCACTTCTCGTCGGGCTTGGCGACCACGGCGGCGGCCAGCACGTCCGGGTGGCGGTAGAGCACGTCCTCCACCTCGATCGACGAGATGTTCTCGCCGCCCGAGATGATGATGTCCTTGCTGCGGTCCTTGATCTTGATGTAGCCGTCCGGGTACTGCACCGCCAGGTCGCCGGTGTGGAACCACCCGCCGGCAAAGGCTTCCTCCGTCGCCTGCGGGTTCTTCAGGTAGCCCTTCATCGTGATGTTGCCGCGGAACATGATCTCGCCCATGGTCTCGCCGTCCTGCGGCACGGGCCGCATGGTCTCGGCATCGAGCACGCTGGCCCCGCGCTGCAGGTGGTAGCGCACGCCCTGGCGTGCGTTCAGGCGGGCGCGCTCGCCAATATCCAGCGCGTCCCAGGCCGCGTGCCTGGCGCAGACCGTGGCCGGGCCGTAGACCTCGGTCAGGCCGTAGACGTGGGTCAGGTCGAAGCCCATCTGCTCCATGCCTTCGATCATCGCCGCCGGCGGCGCGGCGCCCGCCACCATGGCCTTGACGCCGGCGGGCACGCCCTCCTTCATGGCCGCCGGGGCGTTGACCAGCAGGCCGTGCACGATGGGCGCGCCGCAGTAGTGCGTGACGCCATGGCTGCGCATGGCGTCGAAAATCGCCTGCGCATCGACGCGGCGCAGGCAGACATTGACGCCGGCGCGCGCCGCCAGCGTCCACGGAAAGCACCAGCCGTTGCAGTGGAACATGGGCAGCGTCCACAGGTACACCGCGTGCTTGGGCATGTCCCACTCCAGCACGTTGCTGATGGCGTTGGTGTACGCCCCCCGGTGGTGGTAGACCACGCCCTTGGGGTTGCCGGTGGTGCCCGAGGTGTAGTTGAGCGCGATCGCGTCCCACTCGTCGCCGGGCAGCTCCCATGCAAAGGCCGGATCGCCCTGCGCCAGGAATTCCTCGTAGGTCTGCGCGCCCAGGCGCGTGGCGGCCTCGCCGAACAGCGCGTCGGGCACGTCGATGACCAGCAGCGGCGCCTGGCTCTGGCGCAGCGCCAGCGCGCGGGCCATGACGGGGGCGAACTCCGCGTCCACCAGCACGGCGCGCGCCTCGCCATGGTCGAGCATGAAGGCGATGGCCTCCGGATCCAGGCGGGTGTTGAGCGTGTTCAGCACCGCCCCCGCCATGGGCACGCCGAAGTGCGCCTCGACCATGGGCGGGGTGTTGGGCAGCATCACGGCCACGGTGTCGTTCCTGCCTATGCCCGCGCGGCGCAGGCTGCTGGCCAGGCGCCGGCAGCGCGCGTACGTCTCGCCCCAGCTCTGGCGCAGGCTGCCGTGCACGATCGCCAGGCGGTCGGGGTAGACCTCGACCGTGCGCTCGATGAAGGACAGGGGCGACAGCGGCGCATGGTTGGCCTCGCGGCGGGGCAGGTGCTGGTCGAAAATGCTGCTCATACAAAATTCCTCGCGACTGCGCCATGGTAGCCGTGCCGCGTGGGCGCTGGGGCGCATCGGCGAAAATACCGCCCGTGTCCATTCCCCAGACGTTCATCCAGGAACTGCTTTCGCGCGTCGACGTGGTCGACGTGGTCGGGCGCTACGTGCAGCTCAAGAAAAGCGGCGCCAACTTCATGGGGCTGTGCCCGTTTCACGGCGAAAAATCCCCCTCGTTCAGCGTCAGCCCGTCCAAGCAGTTCTACCACTGCTTCGGCTGCGGCAAGAACGGCAACGCCATCGGCTTTCTGATGGAGCACGCCGGCATGGGCTTTGTCGATGCCGTGCACGACCTGGCCCGGCAGACCGGCCTGCAGGTGCCGGACGAGCAGGCGTCGCCCCAGGATCGCGAGCGCGCCGCCGCCCAGCGCCAGAAGCAGGCCACGCTGACCGAGGTGCTGGAGAAGGCCGCCCAGGCCTGGAGCCAGCAGTTGCGCGGCTCCAGCCGCGCCATCGAATACTTTCGGGGGCGCGGCGTGTCCGGCCACATCGCCAAGCAGTTCGGCCTGGGCTACGCGCCCGGCGGCTGGCACGGCCTGGCCAGCGTATTTCCGCGCTACGACGACCCGCTGCTGGAAGAAAGCGGGCTGGTCATCGTCAACCAGGAGGACGGCCGGCGCTACGACCGCTTTCGCGACCGGGTGATGTTCCCGATCCGCAACGTCAAGGGCGAATGCATAGGCTTTGGCGGGCGCGTGCTGGGCGACGACAAGCCCAAGTACCTCAACTCCCCCGAGACCGCGGCCTTCCACAAGGGGCGCGAGCTGTACGGCCTGTTCGAGGCCCGCGGCGCCATCCGCGCGCAAGGCTACGCGCTGGTGACCGAGGGCTACATGGACGTGGTCGCCCTGGCGCAGCTGGGCTTTGCCAACGCCGTGGCCACCCTGGGCACGGCCTGCACGCCGGACCACCTGCACAAGCTGTTTCGCTTCACCGACCAGGTCGTCTTCAGCTTCGACGGCGACAGCGCCGGCCGGCGCGCCGCGCGCAAGGCGCTGGACGGCGCCCTGCCCTACGCCAGCGACACCCGCTCCATCAAGTTCCTGTTCCTGCCGCCCGAGCACGACCCCGACAGCTTCATCCGCGCCCACGGCACCGACGCCTTCGCCCGCCACGTGGGCGACGCCACGCCGCTGTCGCGCTTTCTGCTGGAGGCCGCCCGCGAAGGCTGCGACCTGGGCACGGCCGAGGGGCGCGCCCGCATGCTGAGCAACGCGCGGCCGCTGTGGACGGCGCTGCCCGACGGCGCGCTCAGGCGCCAGCTGCTGGCCGAGCTGGCCGACCTGGGCCAGCTGGCCCACAAGGAGCTGGCCGAGCTGTGGGCGCAGGAGCCGCCCCACGCGGGCGCCCAATCCCCTGCCGGGGCCACGGCCGACGCACCCGCCTGGCTGGCGCCCCCGGACAGCGGCGAGCCCCCGCCCTGGCCCGGCCAGGGCGCACGCCGCCCATGGCGCAACGCGGCGGGCATGGGCCGGCGCTGGCGCCTGGAGGACGCACGCCCGGCCCAGCCGCCGCTGCCGCGCACGCCGGCGGCCAGCCGCATCGACCACGCAGCCCGGCTGCTGCTGTCGCACATGCAGTTCATGGAAGAGCTGTCGCACGACGACCAGGCGGCGCTGTGCGAGCAGCCGCCGCCCCACGGCCCGCTGTTCCTGTGGCTGCAGGACAGGCTGCACGAGCACGGCCCCCAGCCCTGGGCGGTGCTGCGCGAGGCGCTGGCGGGCCACGACAGCCGCCCGTTGGCCGAACGCGTGATGACCGGCTCGCACGCGCAGACCGAGGGCGACGAGGGCGAGTTGCGCACCGAGCTGCGCGACCTGCTCAACCGCATGCTGATCGAGCGCATCAACCACGAGCAAAACGCCCTGATTGCCGCCGCAGCGCGCGACCCGGCGGCGCTGGAGCGCTACCGGCTGCTGCAGGAACACCGCCGTACCCTCGAAAAAATGGGACGCGAACGCTCTTGATTTTTGTGCAAACGGTATAATCCTAAGGTTATCGGCAAGAGCGACAGCAGCACCTCCGGATCGGGCAACAGTGACAACCGCGCACGACCGCCTCCCCCACCGCAAGGACTGCACACCAAATGTTCGCCCATCCATCTTGCCCCTGAGGGCGCTGCCCCTCAACAGCGCAAAGGCCCCGCCTTTGCCGTGCCTGCCCGCGCCGGGATCCGTGGCGCTTGCGTTTTCTTTGTGTGTCCGTTTTTGACCTAGAGGTTGTACATGCCCGTTCAAAAGTCCGCGAAGTCTCCCAAGTCCGCCGCCGGCTCCAAGCCCCAGGCCGCTGCCAAGAAAGAAGCTGCAACCCCTGTAAAAGCTGCCAAGGCTCCCGCCAAGGCCACGACCGCCAAGGCCGTGGCTGCCGCGCCCAAGGCCGCGCCGAAAGCCAAGACCGTGCCCACCCCCATGACCGCCGCCGAGTTGAAGAAGGCCGCCGACGAACTGCTGAAGAAGAAACCCGCGCGCGCCGCCAAGGCCGCCGCCGAACCCGCCCCCGAGGCCGCTGAAGAAGCGCCCAAGAAGAAGGCCGGCCGCCCCGCCAAGGCCGCTGCGGCGGACAAGCCCGCCGCCAAGGCTGCGGCCAAGGCGCCCGCCAAGCGCGGCCGCAAGGCCAAGGCGAAGGAGGACGCCCCGGAGGACGACGCCGACCTGTCGGACATCGAATCCGACCTGGAGGGCGAACCCGAGGCCGAGCCCGAAGCCGCCGAGGCCGCGCCCGCCGAAAAGGTCAAGCCGCTGCGCATGAAGATCAGCAAGGCCAAGGAACGCGCCTTGATGAAGGAGTTCGGCCTGGACGAGACGGTGCTGTCCGAGGAGGACATGGCCAAGCGCCGCGCGCAGCTCAAGAAGCTGATCACGCTGGGCAAGACGCGCGGCTACCTGACGCAGGTCGAGATCTCCGACCACCTGCCCGACAAGCTGGTGGACGCCGAGACGCTGGAAGTCGTCATCTCCATGCTCAGCGACATGGGCGTGGCGGTGTACGAGCAGACGCCCGACGCCGAAACGCTGTTCCAGAACAACGTCACGCCCACGGCCACCACCGTCGAGGAGGCCGAGGAAGAGGCCGAGGCCGCCCTGTCCACGGTCGACAGCGAATTCGGCCGTACCACCGACCCGGTGCGCATGTACATGCGCGAGATGGGCACGGTGGAGCTGCTCACGCGCGAGGGCGAGATCGAGATCGCCAAGCGCATCGAGGGCGGCCTGCAGGACATGATGGAGGCCATCAGCGCCTCGCCCGCCACGATCGCCGAAATCCTCAACATGGGCGAGGAAATCCGCGAGGGCAAGGTCGTCATCTCGACCGTGGTGGACGGCTTCTCCGACCCCAACGAGGCCGACGACTACGTGGCCGAGGAAGACTTCGACGAGTTCGACGAGGACGATGACGACGACGGCAAGGGCGGCTCCAAGGCGCTGACCAAGAAGCTCGAAGAGCTCAAGAACGAGGCGCTGCGCCGCTTCGACAGCCTGCGCGCGCTGTTCGAGAAGATGCACAAGATCTACGACAAGGAAGGTTACGGCGGCGCGGCCTACATGAAGGTGCAGACCGAGATCTCGGCCGAGCTGATGACCATCCGCTTCACCGCCAAGACCATCGAGAAGCTGTGCGACATGGTGCGCGCCCAGGTGGACGACGTGCGCAAGAAGGAGCGCGAGCTGCGCCGCATCATCGTGGACAAGTGCGGCATGCCGCAGGACATGTTCGTCAAGGACTTCCCGCCCAACCTGTTGAACCTGCAGTGGGTCGAGAAGCAGGCCGCCGCCGGCAAGACCTGGAGCGCCGTGATGGGGCGCAACATCCCGCCGATCCAGGAACTGCAGCAGCGCCTGATCGACCTGCAGGCGCGCGTGGTGGTGCCGCTGACCGAGCTCAAGGCCATCAACAAGCGCATGAACGAGGGCGAGGCCAATTCGCGCCACGCCAAGAAGGAGATGATCGAGGCCAACCTGCGCCTGGTCATCAGCATCGCCAAGAAGTACACCAACCGCGGCCTGCAGTTCCTCGACCTGATCCAGGAAGGCAACATCGGCCTGATGAAAGCCGTGGACAAGTTCGAATACCGCCGCGGCTACAAGTTCTCGACCTACGCCACGTGGTGGATCCGCCAGGCGATCACGCGCTCGATCGCCGACCAGGCGCGCACCATCCGCATCCCGGTGCACATGATCGAGACCATCAACAAGATGAACCGCATCAGCCGCCAGCACCTGCAGGAGTTCGGCTTCGAGCCCGACGCGTCCATCCTGGCGGCCAAGATGGAGA
>Ga0222429_100595_pt1 | contig 21017 bp, 18 predicted proteins | sample 1B50Ametagenome_FD_182475 | JGI IMG/M metagenome (GOLD analysis project Ga0222429, IMG submission 182475) | Enriched microbial communities from leaf-cutter ant dump, University of Wisconsin, Madison, United States - 1B50A (version 2) | ecosystem: Environmental > Terrestrial > Nest > Insects nest...
CTCGTTGGCGATAAGGATCCCGAAATACTTAACAAAACTGCCACCATGAAGAAGGAACTGAAAGACATTCAGATGCAGTTGATAGAAGTGCCCCTGGTGGAAATAGAAGACTCGGAGGCTAATCTTGACAAGTATTTTAACAGTCCTAAAGTGAACAAGAAATACAAGATGAATAAATAGTAAGTTATTGGTAGTCCAATAAAAAGTTACAGGACGCAGGTAGCAGGATACAGGATGAACCCCTGAACCTGCTACCTGCAACTCCTTCCTCCTATTCCCCTAAAAATTCATCAATATCCCTTCTTTCCTTTTTAGTGGGACGCCCCACCTTGCTCAACCGTTTACCGGTATGAAAGCTGGCGGCCTGGTAATGTACCTGTTCCTTTTCTTCTTCCGGGGTGATATCGAGGTAATATTTGATCGCTTCACTATATTGTACCCGGTTAGACAGTAAATCCGTCACCTTTATTTTCCAGAAACGGGCTTCTGTTTTAACATCATATACATCTCCCACTTTCACATTCCTGGAAGCCTTTACCTGCTCTTCATTCAGCTTTACCCTTCCCTTGTCACAAGCTTCTGATGCCAGGCTGCGGGTTTTAAAGATCCGTATAGCCCACAGGTATTTATCTAACCGCAATTTTTCCTTATTCTCCGCCATAATTTTCAGCAATTCTGTAATTTAATATGCTTCTTTTGTTAATAAAGCAGGAACGCATGAATAGTTTTTCTAAAATCTTTGGCAGCTTTTGTTTTTCTCCTTTACTTAGCCGCCAAATCAAAAAGCTATGCTGATGGCATCAACAATTCGCCGCGTGGTACTTATTATTTGCCTTTTCGTACCTGCTGCATTAACTGCCCAGTTTAAAAATAAGGAAATTACCTGGACAAAAGAAGGGAGCGGTTTCTACCAGGTAACAGAAAACGGTATCCTGCTTGTAACACCCGCTGCTGCGCAACCGGTCAGTATACTGGCATATGCATCGGAGTATACCCCCAAAGGAAAAACACCATTGGAAGTAGCCGACTTTGAAGTCAGCGACGACAAGAACCTGTTGCTGATCTTTACCAATACCGCAAGGGTATGGCGGTATAACACAAGGGGTGATTACTGGCTGGTCAACAAAACGAACAAAACATTAACACAAATAGGAAAAGACAAACCATCACAAAGCCTGATGTATGCGAAGCTATCGCCGGATGGGAAAAAGGTTGCTTATGTGAGTGACAGGAATATTTATGTGGAAGAGATCGGTACGGGTAAAACTACTGCCCTTACCACTGATGGTAACCGGCAGTTGATCAACGGTACCTTCGACTGGGTTTATGAAGAAGAGTTTGGCTGCCGGGACGGCTTCAGATGGAGCACAGACAGCAAGCATATTGCGTATTGGCAGGTAGATGCCAGGCAAACCCGCGATTACCTGATGATCAATACTACTGATTCCATCTATTCCTTTACGATACCCGTAGAATATCCGAAAGTAGGTGAACCGCCTTCTTCCGTGAGGATAGGTATAGTGAGCGCAGAAGGTGGAAATACAAAGTGGCTGGATATACCGGGAGACAGCAGGCAAAATTACCTGCCCCGTATGGAATGGCATACCAGCTCAACCGTAATGGTGCAGCAGCTCAACAGAAAACAAAATGAAACCCGGATATACAATGGCAACATATTGACAGGGAGCGCTCTGGAAATATACCGCGAAAACGATAAAGCCTGGATTGATATCAAATCCCGCTGGAATGACGACAACCCCAGGGGCTGGGACTGGATTGATAACAGCAACGCTTTCCTGTGGGTAAGTGAAAAGGATGGCTGGCGCCACATATACCGCCTGAGCGCTGACGGCAAAAAAGAAACCCTGCTTACCAAAGGAGCATTTGATATTGAAAGCATAAGCGCTGTTGACAACAAAAACAACTATGTCTATTTTATAGCCTCGCCCGAAAATCCCATACAACGTTACCTGTACAGGACAAAAATGGACGGAAAAGGCAAGCTGGAACTGGTGTCACCGGAAACACTTAAAGGCACGCATGGTTATGAAATTTCTCCCGAAGCAAAACTGGCCCTGCATACTTTCACGAACAGGGTTACTCCCATTGTATATGAATGGATACAACTCCCAGATCACAAGCCGCTGAAGGACGAGGAAAGCATCGCAAAGAATATGCAGCCGGAGAAAAACAGGAATATTGAATTTTTTCAGGTTACAACAGAAGACGGGATCACGATGGATGGATGGATCACCAAACCAACGGATTTTGACCCTGCAAAAAAATACCCTGTGTTATTATACGTATATGGCGAGCCTGCATCGGCAACAGTGGAAGATACTTACTACGCGGGGCGCAACAGGCTTTTTGAGGGTAATATGGCCGACCAGGGATACGTGTATGTATCCTTTAATAACCGGGGCACTCCTACATTAAAGGGTGCTGCATGGCGGAAAGCCATTTACAGGAACATAGGAAGGATCAACATACGGGATCAGGCAATGGGAATGAAAAAGCTGCTGAAAGAGCGTTCATACCTGGATGCTTCGAGGGTGGCTTCGTGGGGATGGAGTGGCGGAGGATCTTCCACGCTGAACCTTCTTTTCCAATACCCGGATATTTTTCAAACCGGTATTGCCGTTGCTGCCGTAGCCAACCAGCTCACTTACGACAATATTTACCAGGAACGTTATATGGGGTTGCCGCAGGAGAACAAAGAAGATTTTCTAAATGGCTCCCCGATTACCTACGCTAAAAATCTGAAAGGTAACCTGCTGTATATACATGGTACCGGCGATGATAACGTGCACTATCAAAATGCAGAAATGCTGCTGAACGAATTGATCAGATACAATAAGCAATTCCAGTTCATGGCATATCCCAATCGTTCGCACAGCATTGCCGAAGGAGAAGGTACCAGTGAGCACCTTAAAAAATTATTCACGGAGTATTTATTGAAGCACTGCCCTCCCGGCGGAAGATAAGTAAGCGGTTCATGATAAGTAATAAGTTTACCAATGAGCCATAGGGTAAACTCTCGTAAATCATAGCTCCGGGAAAGCTACGTGCAGCTACACGACCAGGTGGTGCGTTGCCCGCGCACGTGTCCTCACGTGCAGTTCAAGGTGCAGGTGGGATCCGATCAGGGACGTCTCTCTATAATAACGCAGCTGGGTAGCCTATTCAGTAGGAACGGGGTGCTACATGTCACGGCTCAATGAGGAAGAAGCGTATAACCAGCCGGAACGGCGGTTAAGGGCGCTATACTTTTTTTGCTTTCCCGTACCCGTTTTTCAGCAACCATTGCAGCACTTTATCACGATGATCGCCCTGGACGATGATCTCTCCATCCTTTACGGCGCCACCGGTCCCGCAGTATGTTTTTAACTTCTTACCCAGTTCCTCCAGGTCTGCTGTTGTTCCTGCAAAACCATACACAACGGTCACCATCTTCCCTGCCCTGTGCTTTGTTTCGAGGATGATCTTGAGTACCTGCTTATCCGGGGGCAGCGTAGATTGTTCCTCGGGCTCTTCATATTTCAGGAAATCAGGATCAGTACTGTATACATATCCCCGGCTGTCAGGTTTATTCTTCTTTGCCATTGGATAAATCTTTTTATAGTAACACAGCTTTCAGGCTAAGATCTGCACTGACTGCGTGATGTATTACGGCCCCTACGCTCACAAAGTCCACTCCAGTAGCGGCATAGCTCACAATATTGTCAAGGTTGATGCCACCGCTCGCCTCTGTTTCCATTTTGCCGCCGATCAACTTTAACGCTTCGGTTATCTGTTCAGGAGTGAAATTGTCGAGCATGATCCTGTCCGCCTTACCAAAAGCCAGCACCTTTTTTACATCTTCAATATTTCGGGTTTCTATTTCTACCTGCAGTCCGGGTTTCACATCTTTCACATACGCATATGCCTGAGACAGCGCTTTTTCAATACCTCCACAATAGTCTATATGGTTATCTTTCAGCATGATCATATCATATAACCCCATCCGGTGATTGAGCCCCCCTCCTATACGAACCGCTTCTTTTTCGAGCAGCCTGAAATTGGGCGTTGTCTTCCGCGTATCCAGCAAACGGGTATGATAACCGTCCAGCTTTTCCGTATATTTTTTCGTCAGGGAAGCAATACCGCTCATCCGCTGCATGCAATTCAGCACAAGCCGTTCGCACTGCAGAATGGTATGCACTTTGGCCTGCACCTCAAATGCAACTTCCCCGGGATGCATCTCTTCACCATCTTTTTTAAAGGCCTGGTAAATGACATCTGGCTGCATGTACCTGAATATTCTTTCTGCCACCTGCATGCCGGCAAGCACACCTTCTTCCTTTATTTTAAGTACCGCTTTCCCTTCTGCATTTTTGTCAATGCAGCACAGGGTGGAGTGGTCGCCATCGCCAATATCCTCCTGCAATGCATTCTTAATAAGCAACTCCAGTGCGCTATCATAATTCATATCACCAAAACAAATTAAATTGTTGAAATAATTTCTGAAGCGGATATCCGCGAAGCGGCGGCTTCGTCATTCTTTTCGTCTTAATGTATAGTTCAGGTTTGACTCAATGACTTTTTGTTCCTTATCAAGCAATAAAATATCCGTACCCGCCTGCAAAAAATACCTTGCATCTTCGGGCTCATCGTAGTTGAGAAAAAAAACGGTAGCGGTATCATTCCCTTCCACTCCTTTCAATACATCCCATTTGCCCTGGCTGGTAAAGGCAGTATCACCGGTATTATCAGTCAGGTAGGTTTCCTTCAATACATACACATTATTTTCATCATTGCTGATGTCCTGGTAAAGGGTAAGCTCCGTCTTTATTCCGCCACAATCAGCACAAGGCAGCACCCCTTCATATCTACCGACAAGTGTAAGATGTGATGAATCGAACTCTCTTCCGCCCTTCAACTGCATGGTAGTATCAACAAGCTGAACGAGCGGATCTTTTGCCGGACGACTGTTACAGGCAATTAAAGCAAGCATTAAACCGATAAAAGCACAAGCATTTTTCATGCAACTGAGATCTTTTAATAAAGGTAATCAAACTGTTCCCAGCCGGGATATCAAGATATAATTTTTATCAAAAATGGTGAATCCGGCTATGCGAACATTGTACACCGTTGCAATTTTAAGCTAAAAACTTCAAATACCGCAGGGGTGTATTTACCTTCGGTGAAAAAAGTTCAATTTTCTGCAGACGGATAGAGACACCCGCCAGTAGAACACGCTACCGGCCGGTGCCTCCACCGACCGGAAACTTGCACAAAGTTAAGATTTGAAATATGCCCTGCTGTAATGCTTAAGAAATATATATCTTTTCATTAAAGTCCCAATACCTGCTTTAGCTTTCCATAGCCTGTTTTACTAACAGGCACCTTATCCCCCGATGCCAGCAGAGCCAGGTAGCTTTCTTTTTCATAAGGTTCCAGGCGGGTTATTTTCTGCACATTCACCATATAAGAGCGATGAGAACGGGTAAAATAAGCAGCATCCAGCACCTGCTCAAAATACGACATTGTTTTATTCTTTAGATAAACGCCATCATCACAATGAATTTTCACATAGTCATCGGCGGCTTCCAGGTAATTGATTTCGGCAAAAGGAATGATCCTGATCTTTCCTCCGTTCTTCACCACTACGCGATTGGTATTTAGCTGCATTTGACCTGCTATGGCTTCTGCGGGTATATACATTTGTATTTGTCCACCCTGACGCCGTTCCATCCATTTCTGCAAGGCCCTGTCAAATCGTTCCCTGCTGAACGGCTTTAACAGGTAATCTACGGCATGCGCCTCAAAAGCTTTGATCGCATATTCATCAAACGCAGTGGTAAAAATGACATCCGGCGGCGATTCTACCAGCTCCAGCATTTCAAAACCATTGATCTTCGGCATTTGTATATCCAGAAAGATCAGGTCAGGCCGGTACTGCACAATAGCTTTCACGCCTTCAAAACCATCATTACATTCCTGCACGATTTCCACCTGCTGATACGCAGCCAGGTACTCCTTCACAATACTTCTTGCCAACAGCTCGTCATCTATTATTAAAATCCTGATCATAGTTGCGGCACTTTTATGGTGGTAGTAAATACATTTTCATTCCCCTGTGCGTTTAACAGGTCAGTTCTGCCAAACAGCAAATGTAACCGTCTATGAACAGAGTTGAGCCCAAATCCGGTTCCGGTTTTAGGCTTCGACACTTCAAAATCAAAAGGGTTCTGCACGGTTATGACAAGCATATTTTCCGCAACGGCGGACCTGATGCCAATATCCACATTACCTATAGTATCGTACAATCCGAATTTAATAGCATTTTCTACAACAGGTTGCAATAATAATGCCGGCAGCTTCATCTGCAGACTGTCTTCACTGCTCTTAATATTAACAGAAAGGCGGTTGCCGAAGCGTACCTTTTCAATGTCCAGGTATAATTGCAGGTATTCAAACTCTTCAGACAACGTTACCCATTTGTCTTCTTCTTTTTTCAGGGTGCTTCTGAGATAATCTGAAAGCTGGTGCACCATTCCCCTGGCTGCGCGGGGGTCGGATACTACCAACGCGCTGATGGAGTTCAGGCTGTTAAATAAAAAATGGGGTTGTAATTGCTGTCGTAATTTAAACAACTCTGCATCCTTGGCGATCCTTTCTGCTTCATTTTTTCTCCGCTCCTGTTCTTTCTGCTCTTCCTGCGTATACCATATCACATTCATCAGGATCACGCAAATAATGATCAGCCATGCAATTGCAGCACGGAGGTACAGCGTATCACTAAAGTTATCCGTTAGCATGCTATTTTCAAACAGGGGAATGGTATACCGTGCTGCGGCCGTCCATACCACCACAAAAACCACGCTCAGCAGCAACAGGTAGGTGAGTCTCTCCCTGCGGGGCAAATAGTATCTCAGGCAGTAGGTTATAAAGGCACATACTGTTGCCAGCCACACATTACTTACAAGGCTGTCCATCCAGGCATCTTTCGGATGGTAACCCCATTCAGATAAGATCAATGCATGAATAGCAGACCAAAGGAACCAGAATCCCAGGTATAAAAATTTATGTAAATAACTACCCAAGCTGAGATTTAAAATGTTTGCAGTACGGGAACATCCACATGATGTTTCAGGTGTTCCGCTTTTTTATGTACTACTTCCTCGTAGAGGTCCCCGTCTTCCTTCTCTTCAATATGACTGTATAATTCGGCTCCGTCTGCCAGCTGGGCTATTTTGTGCAACTCGGCAACATTGATAAATTGCCACTGAACAAGCTTCTGCCTGTTATTAAAGAAGCTGTCTTCCTCCCTTACGCCAAGCGCATAAGCTTTTTCCAGCGCTTCCTTTTCATCTACAGCTTTAATAAGCCGCAGTTGCTCATCAAACTGCGGGGTATGCTTACCTTCTCCGCAGATAATCCTATATACAATTTTAGCCAGGAACCAATGCATAATATCCGGTTTAAAATTCTAAAAGCTTTTAATTTCTATCCCTCCAAAAATAGTAGTGCCGTCTATCACCAGCACTTTACCGGGATCGGGGTGCGCTACCTGCGCCCGTTTATCTTCAAAGCCGCCGAAAATGGAAGTAGCGTTTGAACTTACCGTCCAGCTGGCGGGAACAATGATCTTGGTGCCACCAAACACCTGGACCACTTCCAGCTTTGCAACTCCCTGTATATCAGCCTGGGAGCAATTGATCTCCGATCCACCCAGGATATTTACCACTTCCCCGCCCTTAAAGTTTTTTGCAAAAACAACTTTTTTAGAGCTTCCAAAAATGGAAACGCTCTCCAGTATATCATTTTCATCGCCAACAACTCCATCCTGCGCCCCTGATACACCTATCCCCCTGTCATTACCGCCGCAGTCTGCCCCCATATCCCTGTATAATCTGGCCTTCTGCGATGATTTGGCAAAAATCAGGAATAGTCCCAGTACAATGATTCCTACCGGTAAGGCATACCTTTTCAGGTTTGCGCCCGGCATCACCTTATCTGCAAGGAAAATACAGCCGACTCCTATCAGGATGATCCAGCCGGGTCCCCTGAATCCATGCCTGATGCCGACAAAAATGCCCACCACGACCAGGATCATAGGCCAGCTTACCACCCAGCCCGGAAAATCTTCAATGGTTTGCTTAATTATAATTATTATGCCAATCAGCAACAAAATAAAGCCGGCCACTATGGTATCCCTGTTATTTTTGCTTTTAAATGCGTTGGTCATACGATCATAATTTCTGTAAAACTAGGTGACCGGCAAATTACTGACCACCGGTAATAGGCTGCAAGGGTAAAATTGCCGGTAAAAACCGGAATAATTCCGGTAAAAAATACAGGAGGTCAAAAAAGGTTAGTAATGGTGAATAAAATTCCAGAATTCGAATATTATATAATAGTTTTTTATGGGCTTCAACCCCTATCTTTGCGCAAATTTTCGGGGACGTATGTGTAAAAAAAGCATTAAATCCTTATTGGTCACGGTTTTCAGCTCACTTATACTACTTTATTCTAATATAACTATTGCTCAGGATCATGGCGGAAACCATGGGGATTCCGCGGAAAAGGAATTTGACGTTACAGCAACCATTCTTGATCACATCAGAGACGACCACAGCTGGCATCTGTGGGGACATACTTCCCTTCCGTTACCGGTTATTCTTAAAACAGATAAAGGCTTTGAAACTTTCTCTTCTGCGAAACTGGTTGGCGAACACCATGAGCCGGTAGTATACAACGGCAACTATCCTTATAAATCTATCGAAGGAAAGATAAAAGTAGTAAATGAAGACGGATCGGTAAACGAGGAAGCTTCAAAAAAAATACTCGATATATCTGTTACCAAGAATGTAGCTTCTATGTTCTTCACTGTTTTTCTGCTGATCGTTATTTTTGTGGGCGTAGCGCGGGCTTACCGGAAAACAGGTGTCACCTCTGCTCCGAAAGGTTTTCAGTCTTTTATTGAACCGATCATATTGTTTGTGCGCGATGAGATAGCTAAACCTTACCTCGGTCATCATTATGCCAGGTTCATGCCTTTTCTGCTCAGCGTATTCTTTTTTATATGGATCAATAATATGCTGGGACTTGTTCCCTTTTTTCCAGGCGCAGCAAACGTGAGCGGTAATATTGCCTTCACCATGACGCTGGCGCTGTTTACTTTCGTTATTGTGAATGTAAATGGTAAAAAAGGCTACTGGGAGCACATTTTCTGGATGCCCGGATTACCCACCCCCATGAAAATTTTCCTGGCGCCGATTGAATTGCTGGGCGTATTCATCAAACCCGTTTCGCTGATGATACGTTTGTTCGCCAATATCACTGCAGGGCACATCCTGGTAATGAGCCTGATCTGCCTGATTTTTATATTTAAATCGGTGGCAGCTTCTGCGATCGCGGTTCCGTTTGCGGTATTCATTTATACCATTGAGTTGCTGGTAGCCTTTTTGCAGGCATTTATCTTTACAATGTTATCAGCTTTATATATCGGTATGGCAATTGAGGAACACCATGAAGAAGAGCTGATGCTGTAATGTAATTAAACGTTTTTATTCACTTTTAAATATTAAACAAAATGGTAGTAGGAAGTGTAGCTGCAATTGGTGCCGGCTTAGCTGCGATCGGTGCCGGTATCGGTATCGGTAACATCGGTAAAGGCGCTGTTGAAGGTATTGCACGTCAACCGGAAGCTGCAAACGAAATCCGCACAAACATGATCATCGCTGCGGCGCTGGTTGAGGCGGTTGCACTGTTTGCGGTGGTGGTATCTCTGTTAGGAAACGGATAGTTTCCACAGGGTAAAACCGGTAACAGAATTCAGTACAGATTTCCAGCACAGGGCGAAGAAATCTGTACTTCTTAAAAAATCGAGCTTTTAAAGCATAATTATATGTTGTTAGAAATAAATCCTTTGGTACTCCCCGATCCCGGGCTGGTTATTTGGTCTACACTGGCATTCCTGATCCTTTTGTTTGTTTTGGGCAAGTTTGCCTGGAAACCGATCATGAAAGCCATCGGCGAACGTGAGCAGGGCATTAATGATGCCATTGCCAGCGCCGAAAAGGTAAAGGCCGAAATGGCACAACTGAAAAATGATAATGAAAGGCTATTGGCTGCTGCCAGGGAAGAAAGGACACAGATACTGAACGAAGCAAAAGCCATGCGCGACAAGATCATCAACGAGGCAAAAGAGCAGGCAAAAGCAGAAGCTTCCAAAATAATGGCCGATACACACCAGGCGATCGAAAACCAGAAAATGGCTGCTATTATCGACCTCAAGAACCAGGTAGGAAACCTGGTGATAGAGGTATCTGAAAAAGTGATCCGCCGCGAGTTATCTGGTAAGACTGAACAGGAGAAGTTCATCAGGGAATTAACCAACGATATTAAACTGAATTAGTAACAGGGAAAACGGTCCTGTAGTTGCGGGATCACATTTTCAAATTTTCAAATCACTACAATGCTTCATCCCCGTTTAGCTGCCAGGTATGCCAAAAGTATTATAGATCTGGCTGTGGAGCAAAACCAGTTGGATACGGTATACGCTGATATGAAATTCCTGCAGTCTGTATGCAAACAGAGTAAGGAGTTTGTTGCTGTCATCAAGAGCCCGGTCATTACTGCTGATAAAAAGGTGAATATACTGGAAGCGATTACCAACGGTAAAGTGAGTAAACTAACAGCTTCCTTCAACAGCCTGCTGGTTAAAAAAGGAAGGGAAGGCATTTTGCCGGAGATCATTGATGCGGCTATTGAGCAATACAACGCCATAAAAGGTATCTATAGGGTTAAGCTGACCACTGCCCAGCCCATCAGCGAAGAGTTGCGGAACGCCATAGAGCAAAAAGTAAAAAAAGAAGCCGGTTTGGGAAATGTGGAATTGGAGACGGCCGTAAAAGATGAACTGATCGGGGGATTTGTGCTGGAGTTCAACAACAACCTGGTGGACGCCAGCGTGTTAAGGGATCTCAAGGATATCCGCAAGCAGTTCAGGGACAATGTTTATATCAAAAGTATCAGATAGTATTAGTATCTATAAAAATTTCTTTAACAACTATAAATTTAAAATATGGCAGACATTAAGCCCGACGAAATAAGCGCCATACTCCGCCAGCAGCTGAGCAACTTTAATCCTGGCGCAGACCTGGAAGAAGTTGGAACCGTTTTGCAGGTAGGTGATGGTATTGCACGTGTTTACGGTTTGAACAACGTACGTGCCGGAGAGCTGGTTGAGTTTGAAAACGGCGTAAAAGCGGTTGCATTGAACCTTGAAGAGGACAATGTGGGTGTGGTGTTGATGGGTGAGTCAACAGAGATCAAAGAAGGCAATAAAGTAAAAAGGACCGGGAAGATCGCCTCGCTGAAAGTAGGGGAAAATCTTGCCGGACGTGTTATAAATGTGCTGGGTGAACCAATTGACGGTAAAGGCCCTATCACTGGTGAATTGTACGAAATGCCGCTGGAGCGCAAAGCGCCCGGGGTTATCTTCCGTGAACCCGTGAAGGAACCACTTCAAACCGGTATCAAAGCAATCGATGCCATGATCCCTATCGGACGTGGGCAACGTGAGCTGATCATCGGCGACCGCCAGACAGGTAAAACAGCTATTGCTATTGATACGATTATTAACCAGAAAGAGTTTCATAAAGCCGGTAAAACAGTTTACTGTATTTACGTGGCATGTGGTCAAAAAGCCTCCACTATCGCCAACGTGATGAAAACACTGGAAGATAACGGAGCTATGGAATATACCGTCATCGTAGCGGCTTCAGCTTCCGATCCGGCTCCCCAGCAGTTCTTTGCACCATATGCGGGTGCTGCTATTGGGGAATATTTCCGTGATACCGGTCGCCCTGCATTGATTGTGTATGATGACCTTAGTAAGCAGGCAGTGGCTTACCGTGAGGTATCCCTGCTGTTGCGTCGCCCCCCGGGACGTGAGGCTTACCCCGGTGACGTATTCTACCTGCACAGTCGTTTGCTGGAGCGTGCCGCCAAAGTCATCAGTGACGATGCGGTTGCCAAACAAATGAACGATGTGCCGGATAGTATCCGCCACCTGATCAAAGGGGGAGGATCATTAACGGCGCTGCCTATTATTGAAACACAGGCAGGTGACGTATCTGCTTATATTCCTACAAACGTGATCTCCATTACCGACGGTCAGATATTCCTGGAATCCAACCTGTTCAACGCAGGTGTTCGTCCAGCGATCAACGTGGGTATTTCGGTTAGCCGTGTGGGTGGTAATGCACAGATCAAATCCATGAAAAAGGTATCCGGTACATTAAAGCTCGATCAGGCTATGTATCGCGAACTGGAAGCCTTCTCTAAATTCGGCGGCGACCTGGATGCTGCAACCAAGTCGGTTATTGATAAAGGTGCCAGGAACGTGGAAATATTGAAACAACCTCAATATACCCCGTTTGCCGTTGAAAAGCAGGTAGCTATCATTTACCTGGGTACCCAGGGACTGCTGAGAGACCTTCCTGTAAATAAAGTAAGAGAGTTCGAGGACATCTTCCTGCTGGAGATGGAAAATAAGTTGCCTGAGGTATTAGCGGAGTTCAAGAAAGGAAACCTTCCGGAAGAAGGTATTAAGAAAATGGCCGAGCTGGCAGGTAATATCATAGGAACCTTCAGGTAGGAATACATATTTATCTTACATTAATATTGTTGAGCCCGGATTTTATCCGGGCTTTTTTTGTCAATTTTCGACGGACGCCCTTCCTCAGAATACTTCTGCTACAATAAATACGTTTCTAACAGGAATGATTAGGTGTTAGTGCTTATATGTATTAACATTTGATAAACCATCAACTAATCGATAAAAACCGTTAAATGGCCGAATTCTAAAGAACAATGAGTATTTACCACTATACATTTGTAGTGTATAATACTTATTCTAAGAAAAGATCATAAACCCTGTATCATGAAAACGAAACCCTGTTTCGACATCCGTAAGCTCATCCTCGCTGTATTGGTGTCTATAGCATCTGTAGCGGGCATAAAGGTAAATGCCCAGGCAACATATGCAGTTCCGGTAAGCATTGGAAATGTACCTTGTTCCAGTTCCGTAGCCAAGGGGTTTATGCAGTTTCGATACACCTCCGACAATTTAACGCTTGCTACAGTGCCCCCTACAAGCTGTAATCTTTCGGGGTTGGCATCGCCGGGGTTTTATGAATATAATTCAAGCATTTCTTACAACCCGGCTGACCAGAATCTATATTATACCCGGTATAATGCTCCTCATACGTATGTCTGGAGATGGAAGCCTGGTTCAGCCTGTCCCCCGACTACTGCGTTATTGACAGTATATCATAACACCTACGTGGTGGGACTTACATTTGATTCTGAAGGAATAGGATACCAGTTGATATATACGGGTTCCTACCCGTATGGACTTGCCCTACAAACCGTAGACTTCTCAACATCAACCTTTGGTCCTATTCTCCCTATTTCACTGCCTTCAGGCATAAATCCACTTGCAGGAAACGGAGACTTCGTTATAATGCCCAACGGGCAATTCATGGCAATACTGGATAATAACTACGTAACAATAAATTATAAGGACTATGGGGTTGCACCTTTACATGCAACCCTTATTAGCATTATTCCCGGAAATACGATTATAGGATTATCTTACTCGGATGGTAAACTCGTAGCATCTGATTATTATGTCTCCTACTCCAACGCACCGGGTCCTAATACAGGAAGATACCGGAGCAACTACTACGAGATAAGTATTGTGGATGGTGTAAGAGTGCCCATTACCACGTTCCCTTGCTATTTTAGTACAGATATGACTGATATTAACACGGCAATCGGTGCGGCCAAAAAATTGTCTTCTGCAACGCCCACGGGTACGCCAGGTGTATACGACTTATGTTATGATATATATGTTCAGAATTATGGAAACTGGCCGCTGACGCGGGTAGGTGTAACAGAAAACCTGTCGGCCCTTAACGGATCTGGAGCTATAAGCAATGTTAATGTGAGTTTTATTAATAATCCTGCGGGGGTTGTGTTAAACCCGGCCTTTGATGGTGTTAGCAACAGAGAACTGTTGATACCCACATCTTCAAATCTCCCGGCATCTCCGGCTGCTAATAATCATTTTACAATAAGGGTCTGCTTCAGGATATCGGGTATAGAAATTGGTAAGGTTTATAATAACAATGTTTCAGCTACGGGGATCGGATACCTGACAAAAAGGGTTACAGATGTATCTACTGATGGAGATAACCCCGACCTTAACAGTAATGCAAAACCTGACGACCCCGGGGAAGATCAACCGACTCCATTTGTTATCTTAACCACAGCCGAAATGCCTCCCTGCGAAGCATTGAACAGGATATTATATATGCAGAACTTCGGAACGGGGAGCGGCCTCGTCACCAGCTTCCCTACGCCGGTCGGGGGTGCCGGCACACCGTTTACCGGATACACAGGCAGCACAAGCCAGCCCCTGGGTGTTGAAAGGTATGCGCTTACCAATAATGCCAATAACGGATATACCAGCAGGTGGATCAATCGTACCGATCACACAACAGGAAGCGGAAGAATGATGGTGGTAAACGCCGACGTGCATCATAGCGTAATATACAGAGACCTGGTAAATGTGCCGTGTGGCAATCTGAAATATTCGCTTTTTGCCTTTGTTTCTAAAATAACAAATCCAACTTATGAAACATTCTGTCAGGATGCATTCGGACAGATCATATATCCCAAGCTGGTGTTTACCATACGAAATCCGGCCAATGGATATATTATCACCAACCTGACCACACCTGAAATTACCAGTGAAAACTGGACGCAATTCGGGATGAAGTTCGTGATGCCTCCCGGATTACCCCAGGTAATCATAGAGATCAGTAATGCTGCAGAGGGAGGATGTGGTAATGACCTGGCGATCGATGATATACAATTCGGTTTGTGTGATCCCACACCAACAGTGATGGCTAATCCCGCTGCCGGTTGCGTGGGAGGTATTACCACCTTTGATGCTTCTCTCAGCGATCCGACGGTTATTTCGGGTCCGCTGGATTACAGGTGGGAAATAAGTAATGATAATGTCAGCTGGACACCTATTTCCGGAGCAACTAATCAAACGCACACTATTAATCCCCTGCAAGGTTCCGATGCCGGTAAATACTACAGAGTAATAGTAGCTGCCGCGGGAGATATCAACAATGTAAGTTGCAGATATACCTCCAATTCCTTCCTGCTGACAGCAAAGGATACATCAGTAGCTCCGACGCATATTACAGCAGATCCGGCCTTTACTACCTGCCCGGAAAACCCTGTTACCCTAACGGTCAATGGCGGACACCTGGGCACAAATGCAGTATGGCGCTGGTATACCAGCAGTTGTGGCGGAACCTTGATCGGGGAAGGCAGTTCCATCATCGTAAACCCTGCGGTAACAACCACGTACTATGTAAGAGCTGAGGGAGATTGTAATATTACGGAATGTGCAGCAGCAACTATTACGGTAGTACCTTGCGAAATATTACCGATCCGGTTCTTACAGTTCAGCGCCCTACAGAAAGAAAAATCGGTAGAGCTGAACTGGAAGATCATTACTTCGGAACAAATCAGCCACTTTGAAGTTGAACGCTCTTTTGACGGTCGTACATTCCGGAAAATAGGACAACTCAATCAAACTGTCGCTTCTAATACCACGGCAATGTTCCGTTACGAGGACACCGATCTGGGTAGCTCTTACAATACCATATACTACCGTGTAAAAGCTGCCGGAAAGCAAGGCACGAACAAGTATACCAACATCCTGGTTGTAAGATTGAATAAGACGGTAAGTGAAAAAATGCGGGTGAGCCCCAATCCTACTTCATCAATCGTCCACGTAAGCTTTTACGCGTCGGCGAGAAGGACAGTTGAATATCAACTGATGGATATGACAGGAAAAGTTGTGCTGAAAAAATCCTACAACGCCGAGGTTGGTCAAAATATAATATACATAAATGACCTCGGTCGCTTCAGCGAAGGCGCATATACATTAATGCTCCGCAATGGGGATAAATGGGAATATGAAAGGCTGATATTGAAGAGATAGCTGTAAAAATTGAATGCCGATACCGGCTTAAATATTTCAAATGAAGAAGAGGCTGCTCATAATTTTGAAGCAGCCTCTTTCTTATTATAATCTCATCACTTTGTAACAATTAGTTTTTTTGAGTCTGATAGCATATTATCTATGAATAACTGATAAATATAGGTTCCACTGGTAAGTCCGCTTGTACTTAATTGGATACTTCCATTTCCCTTTTGGTGCAACTCTGCTTTCTGAACATGTTTTCCTTCAATTGAGGTAAATAAAATGTACGCAGAACTCCCCGTTGACCATTGATACTCAATATTTGCATACGTGTTCGAGGGATTAGGATAACTTTTAACCAGTAGGTTGTGCTTTTGTATAGATACATCAGTTGAAGGAGTTTTTGACAGGTCTGCGACAAGAGTTCTCAAATAATTATTTTCTTCTTCCAGAGTTCCTGTTTTTTCCTCCAGTTTTACGATCTTGTCATTCAGTTCTTTAATTGCTTCTGCAAGTACAGGAATAATAGCGTTATAGTTGACACCATAAATGCCATCATCTGTTTTTATAACTGTTTCCGGCAATACCTCTGCCACCTCCTGTGCCAAAAAACCAATTTCTCTACTGCTACTCAACCTTTCACTAGTGTATTCATTTTGATTCCAAAGATAATTGACACCTCTAAGTTTTAGAACTTTTTCCAGTGCATTTTCCAAATCATTGATGTCTTTCTTAAGCCTCTTGTCCGAAAGTGCTACAAAGGCTGTAGAACTTGTCCAACCATTTACAGCCAGAGCAAATGTACTAGGTGGCGTGGGAGAGCCATTACTAAGTATAGCACCACTAACGTATCCAAACCCGCTAGTTTTATTAATCCCTACACTTGTTCCGTTATCAAAAATTTGGCTACATCCTAACTGATTTACCGCAGTTAACTTTGGGATAAAGTTGACGGTACTACAGTTGCTTTGAACACCTGTCGATAATGATGTTTTCCATAACTTTCCTGTAGCATCCACTCCCAATAGGTTTGTGACTGTACCTGTACCAAGTCCGGCGAATCGTACGGTTCCAGTTGTATGCAATTGTTCCGATGGGGAAGAGGTACCTATGCCAACTTTAGATGAAACGGTAAGAACTCCATCGGGGTTTGTTGCGGATATTGCGTAACTTGAGCCCACAGCCAGTCCTCCCTGGTTAGCTATCCCTACTCTGGGTTTATTGTTCCAGTCTATTGTACCTCCTACAGGACCAGAAGGCGCCGTGTAAAAATAAATATTACCATAGTGGAACTGCATTAGGGCAGCTTGACTGTTTCGGAGGTATTTTGATATCCCTGGCGAAAAATAATAAGCTGCATTTTGTCCAATGCTGCTATTTTCAAGTGAAACTGACTGAATAAATAAACCTCCAAAATCCGCATTTGAAATTCCATTTGCAAAAAAATTTTCTTGGTTAAGTCTATTAGTTAACTGAAGGATACCGTTAACATGTAATTTTGCTGAAGGATTTGTAATGCCAATTCCTACATTCCCGGAATTAGTATTATAAATATTCGTTCCGCTCGTTGTCCACTGGGAATAAGAAAAATTAGAAAGTAGCAGTGCAAAAATCATAAGTTTGTGTTTCATAAAAAAAGTTTAATAGTTAAAAATTCAATTTTTTTCAAAGGAAAATTCTCAAACTAAAAATAGTAATAACTTATAATATAAAATAAAAAAAATATTTCTAATAATATTAATTTAATAATATATAATTTATTTATTTTTATTTTAATATATTGAATATCAATTAATATTTCTTTGTATAGTTACAAAAATTGAATATCTTTCAAATTGTTACATATTATATATATATTAAACAGTTATCAGCCATAGCAGATTGCTTTAACCTTAGCTGGCGTTGATGGATATCTGATAGCAATATTGCCGTATATTTAAGACGGTGGAATTTTAGCCACCTACCCCATCTCTTTTCTCCTTCAATTCAATATATTCCTTCACTTCGATTATAACATTTGGGTTGATATTTGCCTTGTACATTTGAGTTTTAACGAAACCGTCGTACAATGCGGTGAGATGACGGTGGTTAACGCCCCTTGAGTTTTGGAACCTTGAATTGAGTTGATTTTTGTTATTTTAGACTTGTAATATGTTGTACAAAATTTTTATTGCAAAGCGATATCTGGAACAGGTAATTATGTTTCCCTTTGTATTACTGGGAAAATGGTTATCCATTAAACATCCATTACTGGAAGAATATGATATCTTCTTTTTTTTCCCGGGATACGCTATTGGTGGAGCGGAAAGAGTTAATGTTGAAATAGTAAAATCTCTGCCCGAGAAAAAGATAATTATTTTCTTTACAAAAAAATCAGCCAATGACGGAATGAGGCATCTCTTTAACCTTCCTAACGTTACCATCCGGGATATTAGCCTTTGGACAGATAATAAATTTAGATACTGGAATAATTTACTATATCGGGGAATTTGCAGCAATTATATAAACCGGCAGAAAAACAAGCCAGTAGTATTTATCGGCCAATGTAATTTCGGATATAAACTCACTCCACACCTCAAAAAGGATATTAACATATTTGAATTAATACACATGCTCGACAAAAGGTTTACTTGGGTCTGGGCGCCATTTATAAAGTTTATCAAAACAAGGGTTGTAATTGCTGAATATTTTAAAAATACCTTTATACAATATTATGATCAGTTAGGTATTCCTCAGAAGTATACTAAAAGGATCACTGTAATCAAATATTGCTTGGAAGAAACACCATCCGTTTATGCAAGGTCCGGCTTTAATCTGCCACTAAGTGTATATTACGGAGGAAGAGGAGGTCCCCAAAAAAGAATCTGGATAATTATAAAAATTATCAGAGCCTGTATAGAAAAAAAACTACCTGTTACTTTTAAACTGGCAGGCTCATTTAAAGATGAACTGCCGCCGGAATTCTCGGAAGATAACAATATCTATGTAGGTGAAATTAAGGGGGGAAAAGCGATGTATGAGTTTCACAAGGAAAATGACATCCTGTTAATGACATCTGCCTGGGAGGGCTTTCCCATTGTAATAATGGAAGCCATGGCTTGCGGATCAGTTGTTTTAACCGTAGATGTTGATGCTATACCGGAATTTATAAAAAGTAACGAAAACGGTTTTTTGATCTCCAATAACATGAATGAAAATGAAATTGTGAAGGATGCGGTAGAAAGAATTGCTTTTCTATGTAATCATCCGGGAATATTAAATGATGTATCAAAGAACGCATTTCATTATGCCGCTACACATTTCTCACCTGACGTATTCAGAAAAGCATACAGAAACCTGTTATTAAAAAAGTAACTTTGGCATTGACATCTCTTTTTGGAGGTTGTTAACTACGCAGATATAATACTACTGTTTTGATACAAAGATTTTAGAAATTGGAAGTCACATCCGAACTTCAAGAATACAGGTTTATTTTTCACCTGCTATTTTAATTTCGCAAGCACCTGTAAATACCTCTTGTAACCTTATTCGAATCGATTAATGACGCTACCAGAATGGAAGGATCGTTGTAATAAGGAGAAAATTTTTCTGCAATTCCTAACCATTCCGCATATTTTCTGCAATCATTTACAAACTCATTCACTTTTATCCTGACATCTGTTTTTGATTTTACTAGCCTGTGACTAAGGCTACGACAGTAAAATTGAAGAAAAGCAGGTGCATCCTCTTCGATAACCTTTTGAATAGAAGGATTTTCTTTTTGGTAGCCCCTTAAGAATTCCATATACATTTCAAAAGCTTTTCGGTATTGGTCAATATCAGTACTAACGGATAAACTATTATGCACCCGGTAGGCAAAGCAGGTAGCACTGGATACTGCCTGGTAGGCTAGACCACTTAATTGCGTATATAATTTGTAATCAGAAAATATCAGGTTAGGAATTTCATAATCATACCCTCCCAGTTTTTTGAAGTCTGCTGCTTTAAAAAGAAAACCGGTACCCATGCTATCCATTGTTTGAAGGAACTCACCACGAAGATAGTCTGCTGCCGTAACTTTTTCGGGTATAGGCTTACAGGATCTGATGACTGTTCCTGCACGGTCAATAAAATTAAAATGTGTTTGATAAATGGATGCATCCGGAAATCTGCTAATCAAACGGTGCATTTCAGTCAGATAATTGGCGTATAAAATGTCATCATGACCAATAAAAGTAATATACTTATTCAGGGGTAGAAACAGAGATCGTCTCCAGTTGTCTGGCATAGAAAGATCACGGTGAGAACGGTCATGAAGTATCCTGGAGTCTCTCAATGACTGAATATATTCTGTGGTTCCATCCGTGCTGTTGTTGTCCAGAATAACTAAGTTGAAGTTTGTGTATGTCTGCTTCAGTATGCTCTGGATACACTCTTTAACGAACGCACCACCGTTTCGTACAGGCAATATAATGGAAAATGTTATTTCCATATTTTTTTATTGGAAATGAAGATCAAAACCCTCTTATCTTTTTAATCACCCTGTGAAAAAAAGTTCTTTTACTTGCCATTGGGTCTTCATCATGGATAATTGCTTTTTCTCCAATCTGGATATGCATTGGCGCCTTTTTTTCACCTTTCTCAAAAATGACCATGCTATCGTAAAAATGTATCGCTTTTGTCGACCGGGTAAATTCATTCACACGGACTTTTTTGCTTTTGATATGCCAGGCATACAAATAATCGATTAAGTTTTTTGAGAATTCTACAAAGGTTCCCTTTCTCCTTAATCCGCCTTCGTATTCATACCAGTAGGAGGTACAAGTATCTTCGCAGAGATATATACCATTTTCTTTTACAGAATCATATATTGAGTCAAATGTTGTTATTTGTTGTATCATAGTATGTCCGCCGTCATCAATAACAATATCGGGTGGAGGTATTTCTTTTATTACTTCTGAAAGAAATTTTTTAT
>Ga0222429_100599_pt1 | contig 20764 bp, 18 predicted proteins | sample 1B50Ametagenome_FD_182475 | JGI IMG/M metagenome (GOLD analysis project Ga0222429, IMG submission 182475) | Enriched microbial communities from leaf-cutter ant dump, University of Wisconsin, Madison, United States - 1B50A (version 2) | ecosystem: Environmental > Terrestrial > Nest > Insects nest...
CAACCAGAACACCATCGAGGGCAAGTGCCCCGAGCTGCTGCAGAACCTGCTGGAGGTGCGCGGCATCGGCCTGCTGGACATCCGCGCCATCTTCGGCGAGACGGCGGTGCGCCGGCGCATGCGCCTCAAGCTGATCGTGCACCTGGTGCGCAAGGAGACGCTGGAGCGCGACTACGAGCGCATGCCCTACGAGCCGCTCACGCAGGACGTGCTGGGCGTGCCGGTGCTCAAGGTCATCATCCAGGTGGTGGCGGGGCGCAACATCGCCGTGCTGGTCGAGGCGGCGGTGCGCAACACCATTTTGCAGCTGCGCGGCATCGACACCTACCAAGAGTTCGTCGAGCGCCACCGCCGCGCGATGGAGCGCGGCTCCTAGTCCTGCTTCTTGGCAGCGCAGGCGGCGCACAGGCCGTACAGCGCCATCGCGTGGTCGTGCACCACCCAGCCCTTGGACTTGGCCACCATCTGCTGGCGCCTCTCGATCTCGGGGTCGAAGAACTCCTCGACCTTGCCGCAGGCGGTGCAGACGAAGTGGTCGTGGTGCTGGCCCTCGTTCAGCTCGTAGACCGCCTTGCCGCTTTCGAAGTTGCTGCGCATCAGGATGCCGGCCTGCTCGAACTGCGTGAGCACGCGGTAGACGGTGGCCAGGCCAATGTCCGAGCGCTCCTCCAGCAGCACGCGGAACACGTCCTCGGCCGTCATGTGGCGCTGCGTGCCCTTCTGGAAGATGTCCAGGATCTTCAGGCGGGGCAGGGTCGCCTTCAGGCCGGTGCTCTTGAGTTCGGTGATGTTGCTCATGACAAGGTCTTTCGTGTACCGCGGCACGGTGCGCAAGGCCCGGGAAATCCAGCCGCTACAATGGCCCGGATCATATCCCCTATGCCTTGCTCCATGTCTACTACAGCCCGTCGGGGCGCCCGCTGGGGCGCCATTGTGTTGATTGCCGCGGCGGCGGCCGGCTGCGCGGGCGCGGGCAAACGGGTGGCCAGCGTGGTCACGCCGTACCGGGTCGAGGTGGTGCAGGGCAACTTCATCTCCAGCGAGCAGGTGCAGGCGCTCTCGCCCGGCATGAGCCAGCAGCAGGTGCGCGAGATCCTGGGCACGCCGCTGATGGCCAGCCTGTTCCACGCCGACCGCTGGGAATACGTCTTCACCCTGAAGCGCCCCGGCCTTGAGGCGCAAACGCGCCGGCTGACCGTGTTCTTCAAGAACGGCGCGATGGAGCGCGTGGAGGGCGACGCCATGCCCAGCGAGGCCGAGTTCGTCGCCTCGCTGTCGAGCAAGCTGGGCAAATCCAAGGTGCCGCAGCTCGAAGCCACGCCCGAGCAGCTGGCGCGCTTCCCCAAGCCCGAGGCGCAGCCGCCCGAGCAGTCGCCCGCGCCGCAGGCCAGGCCCGCCACCCACTACCCGCCGCTGGAATCGTCCGGCCGCTGACCACCCCCTGTCCCCCGGCGGCGCGGACCGAGGCGCCGCCCTGCCACCCCCGCAGCACATGACGAGCGCACCTACCACCACCTCCCCCCGCCGCGTCGCCGTCGCCGGCGCCAGCGGCCGCATGGGCCGCATGCTGATCGAGGCCATCCTGGCCAGCGGCGACTGCCGGCTGGCCGGCGCGCTCGACCAGGACGCCAGCCCCGCCATCGGCCAGGACGCGGCCGCCTTCCTGGGCCGCACCAGCGGCGTGGCCGTCACCGCCGACCTGCGCGCCGGCCTGGCCGGCGCCGACGTGCTGATCGACTTCACCCGCCCCGAGGGCACCCTGGCGCACGCCGCGCTGTGCGCCGAGCTGGGCGTGCAGCTGGTGATCGGCACGACCGGCTTCACCGACGCGCAGACAGACCAGCTGCGGGCGCTGTCCCAGCGCTGCGCCATGGTGCTGGCGCCCAACATGAGCGTGGGCGTGAACGTGACGCTCAAGCTGCTGGAGATGGCCGCGCAGGCGTTCGACGCCAGCTACGACGTCGAAATCGTCGAGGCGCACCACAAGCACAAGGTGGACGCGCCCTCGGGCACGGCGCTGAAGATGGGCGAAGTCATCGCGCAGGCGCAGGGCACGCGCCTGGCCGAGCGCGCCGTGTACGAGCGCCACGGCCACACCGGCGAACGCCAGGGCGGCACCATCGGCTTTGCCACGGTGCGCGGCGGTGACGTGGTGGGCGACCACACCGTCATGTTCCTGGGCACGGGCGAGCGCGTCGAGATCTCCCACAAATCCAGCAGCCGCGCCGGCTACGCCCAGGGCAGCCTGCGCGCGGTGCGGTTTCTGGCGGGGCGGGGCAGCGGCATGTTCGACATGTTCGACGTGCTCGGCCTGCGCTAGGCAGGAGCCGCGCGCATGGACGGTCTGCACTGGTTGCGCCAGGGCGACGCGCTGACCCAGGCGGCGGCGCTGCTGCTGCTGGCCATGTCGGTGGCCAGCTGGGTCGTCATCCTGTACAAGCTGCGCCTGGCGTGGCGCGCCAGCGCCGACGTGCCGCGCGCCACCGCCGCCTTCTGGCAGGCGCCCACGCTGGCCGACGCGCTGGCGCGCCTGGCGCCCATCGACGGCCAGGCGCTGGTGCTGCCGCTGGTGCAGGCCGCGCAGGCCGTGCTGCAGGACGAGGCGCCAGGCGGCGCGCAGCCCGCACTGGCCGGCCAGGGCGCGCTGGCCCAGCGCCTCACGCGCGCGCTGCGCGGCGCGCTGCACGCGGTGCTGGCGCGGCTGCAGTTCGGCCAGGTGCTGCTGGCCACGGTGGGATCGACGGCGCCCTTCGTCGGCCTGCTGGGCACCGTCTGGGGCATTTACCACGCGCTCACCGCGATGGCCGGCGCCGGGCGGATCGACCTGGAGCGCATCGCCGGCCCGGTGGGCGAGGCGCTCGTCATGACCGCCGCCGGCCTGGCGGTGGCGATTCCGGCGGTGCTGGCCTACAACTGGTTCGGCCGCGCCATCGGCCAGGTCGAGGCCGACCTGGAAGGCTTTGCGCTCGACCTGCGCGAGCTGCTGGCCGGCGCGGCCCCGGCCCGGGGCGCGCTGGAGGCGCCAGAAGTGCCAGAGGCGCCGGAGCGCGCGCCCTCATGAGCTTTGGCCGCCTGGAGCGGCGCGCCGCGCCGCAGCCGATGAGCGACATCAACGTCACGCCGCTGGTGGACGTGATGCTGGTGCTGGTGGTCATCTTCATCCTGACGGCGCCGCTGCTGGCCGGCGCCATCCGCGTGCAGCTGCCGCAGGCCGCCGGCAGCGCCCCGGCCGCCGCCGCGGCGCAGGCCGTGCAGCTGGCGCTGGACGCCGCCGGCCAGGCCTACCTGGACGACGCACCCCTGGACGACGCCGCGCTGGCCGAGCGCCTGCGCGCCGCGGCAGGCCGCAGCCCCGACGCCGAGGTGCAGCTGCGCGCCGACAGCGCCGTGCCCTACGGCCGCGTGGCGGCCGTCATGGGGCTGATCCACGAGGCCGGCCTGCAGCGCATCGGCTTTGCCACCGAGCCCGAGGCGAAGCCAACAAAACGATAGCTGTTTGCGCTTTATATAAAACAATTTCAGATATAAAAGTATCTGAGATTGTTATTTAATAAGAGCAAACAGCTATTGTCTTTATGGAGCCACGCCGCCAGTACCGCCGCCGCGCCGCCGTTGCGCGCCAGCCGGGGGCGAAGGCCTAGAATCAGCGCCCAAAGCCTGTTGCAATCGCCGCGCCGCCGCGCGGTTTCCTGTTTTCCGGATTCCCGTCCCATGCAAGACAAATACAACCACACCGAGGTGGAGCGCGCCGCGCACGCCCACTGGAACGCCGCCGACGCCTACCGCGTCACCGAAGACCAGAACAAGAAGAAGTTCTACGCCTGCTCGATGCTGCCCTACCCCAGCGGCAAGCTGCACATGGGCCACGTGCGCAACTACACCATCAACGACATGCTCACGCGCCAGCTGCGCATGCAGGGCTGGAACGTGCTGATGCCCATGGGCTGGGACGCCTTCGGCCTGCCGGCCGAGAACGCCGCGCTGAAGAACAAGGTGCCGCCGGCGCAGTGGACCTACGACAACATCGCCTACATGAAGCGCCAGATGCAGGCCATGGGCCTGGCCATCGACTGGAGCCGCGAGGTCGCCACCTGCGACCCCACGTACTACCAGTGGAACCAGTGGCTGTTCCTGAAGATGCTGGAAAAAGGCATTGCCTACCGCAAGACCCAGGTCGTCAACTGGGACCCGGTGGACCAGACCGTGCTGGCCAACGAGCAGGTCATCGACGGCAAGGGCTGGCGCACCGGCGCGCCGGTCGAGAAACGCGAAATCCCCGGCTACTACCTGAAGATCACCGACTACGCGCAGGAACTGCTCGACCACGTGCAGGTCGGCGGCGACAAGGCCACCTTGACCGGCTGGCCCGACAAGGTGCGGCTGATGCAGGAGAACTGGATCGGCAAGAGCGCGGGCGTGCGCTTCGCCTTCACGCACGGCATCCAGGGCGCCGACGGCCAGCCGATCCAGGACGGCCGCATGTACGTCTTCACCACCCGCGCCGACACCATCATGGGCGTGACGTTCTGCGCCGTCGCGCCCGAGCACCCGCTGGCCACGCACGCCGCCGCCGGCAACCCGCAGCTCGCCGCCTTTATCGAGGAATGCAAGAAGGGCGGCACCACCGAGGCCGAGCTGGCCGTCAAGGAAAAAGAGGGTATGGCCACCGGCCTGTTCGTCACCCACCCGCTCACCGGCGCGCAGGTCGAGGTGTGGGTCGGCAACTACGTGCTGATGAGCTACGGCGACGGCGCCGTGATGGGCGTGCCCGCGCACGACGAGCGCGACTTCGCCTTCGCCCGGAAGTACGGCCTGCCCATCACCCAGGTGGTGGCCGTGGAAGGCCAGGATTTCAGCACCGATGCCTGGGCCGAGTGGTACGGCGACAAGCAGAAATGCGTGTGCGTCAACTCCGGCGCGCTCGACGGCCTGGCCCACGCGCAGGCCGTGGACAAGGTGGCCGAGCTGCTCGCCGCCAAGGGCCTTGGTGAGAAGAAAACCACCTGGCGCCTGCGCGACTGGGGCGTGAGCCGCCAGCGCTACTGGGGCACGCCGATCCCCATCATCCACTGCGCCGACTGCGGCGCGCAGCCCGTGCCCGAGAAGGACTTGCCCGTGGTGCTGCCGCAGGACCTGGTGCCCGACGGCTCGGGCAACCCGCTGGTCAAGTCCGAAGCCTTCCACGCCGGCGTGGTCTGCCCCTGCTGCGGCAAGCCCGCGCGGCGTGAGACCGACACCATGGACACCTTCGTGGACAGCTCGTGGTACTTCATGCGCTACTGCGACCCGAAGAACGCCGAGGCCATGGTGGCGGGCGGCACCGGCTACTGGATGCGCGACCAGCGCGCCGCCGCCGGCGGCAGCGGCATGGACCAGTACATCGGCGGCATCGAGCACGCCATCCTGCACCTGCTGTACGCGCGCTTCTGGACCAAGGTGATGCGCGACCTGGGGCTGGTCAAGGTGGACGAGCCCTTCACCAAGCTGCTGACCCAGGGCATGGTGCTCAACCACATCTACAGCCGCCGCACCGCCCGGGGCGGCAAGGACTACTTCTGGCCGCACGACGTCGAGCAGATCCACGACGAGGCCGGCAAGGTCGTCGGCGCCCGGCTGAAGAACCCGGCCGAGAGCGGCGACGGGCTGCTGCCCGTCGGCACGCCGATCAACTACGAGGGCGTGGGAACCATGTCCAAGTCCAAGAACAACGGCGTCGATCCGCAGCAGCTCATCGAGAAATACGGCGCCGACACCGCGCGCCTGTACACCATGTTCACCGCCCCGCCCGAGCTGACGCTGGAGTGGAACGACGCGGCCGTGGAGGGCAGCTACCGCTTCCTGCGCCGGGTGTGGAACTTCGGCGTGAAGCTGGCCGCCATCGACCAGCAGGCGGCCATCGCCAGCGTGGCGGGCGCCGCCAGCCTGCAGGACGTGCAATTCGGCAAGGCTGCCAAGGCGCTGCGCCTGGAGATCCACACCGTGCTCAAGCAGGTGGAATACGACTACCAGCGCATGCAGTACAACACCGTGGTCTCGGGCGCGATGAAGATGCTCAACGCGCTGGAGGACTTCAAGGCCATGGACGACGCCGGCGCCCAGGTGGCGCTGATCGAGGGCTTCTCCATCCTGCTGCGCGTGCTCTACCCGGCCACGCCGCACGTCACGCACGCGCTGTGGCAGGAACTGGGCTACGCCGCCGTGCTGGGCGACCTGCTCGACACCGCCTGGCCCAAGGTGGACGCGGCCGCGCTGGTGCAGGACGAGCTGGAGCTGGTGCTGCAGGTCAATGGCAAGCTGCGCGGCAGCGTGCGCGTGCCCGCCAGCGCCGACAAGGCGGCCATCGAGCAGGCCGCGCTGGCCAGCGAGGACTTCCAGAAGTTCGCTCCCGGCGCCGTGGCCAAGAAGGTCATCGTCGTCCCCGGCCGCCTCGTCAACGTGGTGATCTGATCATGCACAAGCGCACCCTGCTCGCCGCCCTGGCTTGCGCGCCGCTGGCGGCCTGCGGCTTTCGCCTGCGCGGCGCGCCGCAGTTCGCCTTCCGCTCGCTCTACATCCAGGCCTCGTCCGGCTCGGCGCTGGCGCGCGAGCTGCGCCGCACGCTGCAGGGCGCGGGCAGCGCGCTCACGGTGCTGTCCGACCCGGCCCAGCTGCCGCAGGCCGAGGCCGTGCTGGAGCTGCAGCCCGAGCAGCGCGAGCGCGTCGTCGTCGGCCTGAACTCCTCGGGCCAGGTGCGCGAGCTGCAGCTGCGCATGCGCCTGCACTTTCGCCTGCGCGGCCAGGACGGGCAGGAATGGATCGCCGGCACCGAGCTGCTGCAGCAGCGCGACATCAGCTACAACGAGACCATCGCGCTGTCCAAGGAGGGCGAGGAAGCCATGCTGATGCGCAACATGCAGACCGACCTGGTGCAGCAGCTGATGCGCCGCCTGGCAGCGGCCAAGCCGCAGTGATGCAGCGCGCGCCGCATCGCCTTTGCTCCCTCCCCCGCCGGCAGCAATTCCTGGCCCTATGCACATCCCACTGAACCAGCTCGGCGCCCACCTGCACAAGAGCCTGCACCCGCTGTACGTGCTGCACGGCGACGAGGCGCTGCTGCAGCAGGAGGCGCTGGACGCCATCCGCGCCGCCGCGCGCGCCCAGGGCTATACCGAGCGCAGCAGCTTCACCGCGGCCGGCGCGCACTTCGACTGGAGCGCGGTGCTGGCCGCCGGCGGCTCGCTGAGCCTGTTCGCCGACCGGCAGATCATCGAGGTGCGCATCCCCTCGGGCAAGCCGGGCAAGGACGGCTCGGCCGCGCTGCAGCAGCTGGCCGAGGCCGCCGTGGGCAACGACAGCACGCTCACCCTCGTCGTGCTGCCGCGCCTGGACAAGGCCACGCGCACCGGCGCCTGGTTCGGGGCGCTGGAGCGCGCCGGCGCCAGCGTGCAGATCGACCCGGTGGAGCGCGCGCAGCTGCCCGCCTGGATCGCCCAGCGCCTGGCCGTCCAGGGCCAGCGCGTGGTGCCGGGCGAGGAGGGCCAGCGCACGCTGCAGTTCTTTGCCGACCGCGTGGAAGGCAACCTGCTGGCGGCGCACCAGGAGATCCAGAAGCTGGCGCTGCTCTACCCGCAGGGCGAGCTGGCGCCCGAGCAGGTCGAGGCGGCGGTACTCAACGTGGCGCGCTACGACGTGTTCAAGCTCAGCGAGGCGGTGCTCGCCGGCCAGGTGCTGCGCGCGCAGCGCATGCTCGACGGCCTGCAGGCCGAGGGCGAGGCCGAGGTGCTGGTGCACTGGGCGCTGGCCGAGGACATCCGCGCCTTGAAGCGCGTCAAGGACGCGATGAACGCCGGCAAGCCCCTGCCCATGGCGTTGCGCGAGAACCGCGTCTGGGGCAGCAAGGAGCGCCTGTACGAACGCCTGCTGCCCCGCGCCAGCGACGCCCAGCTGGCGCGCCTGCTGCGCTCGGCGCACCTGGTGGACGGCATCGTCAAGGGCCTGAAGGTGCCCGACTGGCCGCACAACGGCTGGCAGGCGCTGGCGCGCCTGGCGCTGCAGATGTGCCGGCTGGCGCATTGATGCAGCCTCTGCGGTGCCGCGATGCGTGCAAGCGGCGCGGATCGATCATAAACAATAGCTGTTTACGCAAGTAAATAGCCAATTTCAGATATTTTTGTATCTGAAATTGGCTGTAGATAAGCGCAAATAGCTATATTTTCTATTGAAAACACACCCGGCCGGCCCTCCCGGCCCGGCGCTGGCGCGCGTGCGCAGCCTTCCAACCCCCGTCCCCACCGGCCACGCTGCACCTATCGGCAAAGCCGTGCCGCGCGGCCGGGCCGGGCGCCGCGATTGATTTCATCTATAGGGCAAAAAACCAGTATCCATGCGGGTTGCGGCGCATCGGATGGAGGAGGTGTGTGGATTTCCAGGCAGATGAACCATGGTTTTGTAAGGGTATGTACGGACGTTTCGTATACAAAAAAACAACGCTTTGATTAAATTTAGCTATCGCAAATTAAACATATTTAACAATCTCAAAATCCGTCATACATTGCGAGAAATCAAACATGTAACGAAATTATTTGTTCGTTGCGAAAACGCGCGCTCCTTCCAAGCCTGGGGTCAACATGCAATCCTTTCTTTCGGTCATGCCTTCACGACGTTCGCGGCACACCGCCCGGCACCGGGCGGCGCAGGGCGGTTTCACCCTGGTCGAGCTGGCCGTCGTGCTGGCGGTCATCGGCCTGATCATCGGCGCGGTGGCCATCGGCAAGGACGTGCAGCGCAACGCCGAATACACCAAGATCAAGAACAAGTTCGTCGACCAGTGGGAGCAGGCCTACAACCAGTACTACCAGCGCACCGGCGTGGTGGTGGGCGACAGCCAGGTCGAGCCGCGCATCATGGTCAATGGGCGGAATTACGCGGCGGCGACTGACGACCCCGTATCCGGCGGCGACATGGCGAAACTGGTGCCTGTCGGAGGCGAGCCCATGTCGGTGTGCGCGCGCGATTCGGCGCCCGGGACGATGCGCAAGGACAACCCGTTCAACGCAACGACGAACAACCTGCGCCTGTATATGACGCAGGCTGGCATCCGCATGCCGCCAGGGCGTGCCGAGGGGCAGGAAGACCTCTACGTCTACACCGACACCAACGGCGCTCCGCAGGAAGTGCAGGTGTGCTTCCAGTGGAACCGCCCGACCACGCCCGAAGGTGCGGGCAACGTGATGGTGATCACCGGCCTGACCCCGGATCTGGCGCGCATGCTCGACCAGATGATCGACGGCAAGCCCGATGCCCGCGAGGGGCGGTTCCGCCAGCAGGGAGTGGACAACTCCACGGACAACGCTCCGGGTACGCAATGGGCTGCCAACAACACCTATGGCCAGGGAGCGGGGGGGACGGCTGCGGATGGTGCTGGCAAGACGCGTGATGAGGAACAGGTCATCACGCTGACGGCCATTTACAAGATGAATCAATGACGCGAGGCGAAGGAACCATCACCATGACAACTTCACTCAAGTCCCGCGATCGCTTCCACGGCGCGCCGCGTCAACTGGGTTTCACCCTGGTCGAGCTGGCCGTCGTGCTGGCCGTCATCGGCCTGATCATCGGCGCGGTCGCCATCGGCAAGGACGTGCAGCGCAACGCCGAGTACACCAAGATCAAGAACAAGTTCATCGACCAGTGGGAGCAGGCGTACAACCAGTATTACCAGCGCACCGGCGTGGTGTTGGGCGACAGCCAGACGCAGCCGCAGAACATGGTCAACGGCGAGCGCTACCTGGCTGGCGGCGGCGTGCGTTCGGGGCGCAACATGACCGGAGTGACTCCGCCCGATGCTATTTGTCGTGGTGCGGCGGGCCAGGGCATGACCCGTGCCTTCGACCCCGCGGTGGACCCGAATCTGCGCGATCTGATGACGCGCACCGGTATCCGCATGCCGCCGGGGCGCGCCGAGGGGCTGGAAGACCGCTATGTCTACCTCGACAGCAATGGCAATCCTCAGGAAGTCCAGGTGTGCTTCCAGTGGAACGCGCCGCTGGACAACACGTCGCCCGACACCGCCGTGGGCGACGGCATGGGCAACGTGATGGTCATCACCGGCCTGACGCCGGATCTGGCGCGCATGCTCGACCAGATGATCGACGGCAAGCCCGACGAGCGCGAAGGGCGCTTCCGGCGCCAGGGCGTGGCAAACAACGCGGGCGGCGCCATCAATGCGCCGGGGCAGGAGTGGCAGGCCTCCAACCGCGACCTGATCGACACCAACAACGACCGCAACCTGGACGAAGACCAGGTCGCCATCGTCACGGCCATCTATCGCATGAACCAGTAAGCGGCAGCCCCCTGCCGCCCCCTTTTTTCGTTCACCAGACTTCGTCGCGGAGACATCGATGCAAAGAACCCAAACATTTCGCAGCAGGCTCCAGCAGGGCTTCACCCTGGTGGAATTGGCCGTGGTGCTGGCCGTCATCGGCCTGATCCTTGGCGCCGTGGCCATTGCCAAGGACGTGCAGCGCAACGCCGAGTACGAAAAGGCGCTGAACAAGTTCGCCTACCAGTGGAAGATGGCCTACGACCAGTATTACCAGCGCACCGGCACCGTGCTGGGCGACTGCCAGCAGGCGCCCACTTACATGGTGGACGGCTCGGAAACCCAGATTTCCGGCTCCAACGCCTGCACGCGCACGGGTTCGATGAACGTGGCCGGGATTCCGGAGAACTTCTCCGACACCGGGCGCAAGATCTGCAGCGGCCAGGGCTACTCCGTCGATACGGTCGGCCCGGGCGACGCCGCGCTGGCCACGGAGAACCTGCGCACCCTGATGACGCGCGCCGGCGTGCGCATGCCGCCGGGGCGCGGCGAGGGGCATGAGGACCGCTTCCTGTACATCGACTCCAACGGCAACGCCGCCGAACTGCAGGTGTGCTTTCAGTGGAACACGTCGGGCACCGCCAGCGGCGCGGGCAACGTGATGGTGATCCGCGGGCTGACGCCGGACCTGGCGCGCTTCATGGACCAGGCCATCGACGGCAAGCCCGACTCGCGCGAAGGGCGCTTTCGCATCCAGGGGCGTCCGTCCCACACCAGCACCACCGAGGCCAACGCGCCCGGCACGCAGTGGGAGGCCAACAACACCGAGGGCGTGAACATCGCCGGCACCCCGGCCAACAGCGCCATGGCGGGCAGCAGCGACGCCCGCCCCACCATCAGCAACACCAGCGGCAGCGCCGGCGGCACCGCCACCGGGCGCACGCTGGACGAAGACCGGGTCATCCTGCTGACGGCCCACTGGATCATGGAGCAGTAATTGAACGCCGCCCGCACGCTCAAGCTCGTGCCCCTGGCTCTGGCGACCGCCCTGCTGGCGGGCGGAGCGTGGCTGGCACAAAGCGCGCTCAGGCAGCTGGCCCTGGAGCGCAGGGAGTCGGCGCAGCTGCAGCAGCGCCTGGACAACGCACGCCGGCTGATCCCCGAGGTGGAGCAGCGCGAGCGGCTGGTGCAGTCTCTGCAGAACGTGCAGGCGCAGGTCACGCGCCTGGGGTTCGACCCGGCGCACTGGGGCGAACGCCGCCTGCGCCGCGCGCAGGGGCCGGCCACGCGTGTCGAGGCGTCGCAGTTCCTGGCCGAGCTTGAGCGCGGCGGCATGGGCGCGATCTTCGTGGCCGACGAATTCGACCTGGCCACGGTGTCCGACGGCGCCGGGCTGTTCCAGACCCCCGCCCTGGACGACAAGGGGCTGAAGCTGGGCGCCAGCGGCACGCTGTACTTCCAGACCACGAGCGTCGCGGCCCCGCTGCAAAGGACTTTGCCATGAGTGCCGCCGAGCATCTATACCGCATCGCCAGCACGGGCTGGGTGCACTGCCACGGCAGCACCGCCCAGGACGTGCCCGCGTGGCCCAGGCTGGAGCACGCCGCGCTGGTGGTGCTGGACCTGGATGACGTGTTCACCGACGTCTGGCGCTTCGAGGGCAAGGCCGAATACGCGGCCGCCATGATCGAAAAGCGCGTGCGCACCGAAGGGCTGGTGGAAGGCACGGCGCACGTCGTGATCCACCGGCTCATCAAGGTGCCGCGCGGGTTCCAGGCGTTCTTCTCGGCCATTTCGCTGGATTTCTGGCAGCAGTGCTCGCAATGGGCCAGGGATCAGGCCGACCACTGCCTGGTGCTGATGGCCCCGGGGCTGCTGTGCCACGGGGTGGACAACGACAAGGCGCGCCTGATGCTGTCCCAGCGCCGGCTGATGTGCTTTGCCCAGACCGAGGCCGGCATGGCCTTCGGCTCGACCCAGGCGCTGGGCTCCGACCCGCTGGCCGTGGCCAGTGCCGCCAAGGTGCTGGCCGCCAACGTGAGCACGCTGCTGACCCGCATGGAGCCCGAAGCCGTGCAGTGGGGCACGCTGTGGACCGACCGGGCGGGCGACCAGGACAGCTGCCTGGAAGTCGTGCACGGCGTGCTGGGCTTTGCCCCGGCCGTGATGCGCGCGCAGGAGCTGGACCTGGCCGACGAACGCGTGCACACCGTCATGCCCGAGCTTGCGCACAAGGCCGCGGGCCGCCAGGCGCTCAACCCGGCGGGCGAGCGCATCGCCTGGCGCGCCGAGCGCTGGGTGGTGCCGATCACCATGGTGACCGCGCTGGTGGGCGTGGTGCTGGTGGGCGTGGGCGCCCTGGTCACGCAGCAGGTGCACAACCAGCGCATGGCGGGGCAGGGGCAGCGCGCCGAGCTGCAGGCGCTGCAAAGCCGCATCGAGGCGGTGGCCAGCGTGCAGGCGCCCGACAAGCTGCTGCCGGCGACCGAGCTGGCGCGCCGGCTCGACCAGGGCATGCGCTACGACCCGATGACCTTTCTGGCCGAGCTGAAGGCCGCGACCGCCGACAGGCGGCTCCAGATCCAGCGCGTGCGCCTGGACTCCGAGGCGCAGAGCCACACCCGGACGTTCCGCGTCGATGGCGTCGCCGCGCCGGGGGCGTCGGCCGCGGTGGTGCGCTGGGTGAGCCGGATGAGCGCCGCCGGGTGGACCTTGAAGGCACTCGATCCGGTGGGCACGGTTCCCGGTGCATTTTCCTATCAGCTCGTCGCAGCCAGCGCTGCGCCTGGGGGCGTGAAGCCATGAAATACGCGGCCTTGATCTTGAATGGCGTGGCAGTGCTGCTGCTGGGCTGGACGCTGTACGCCGTCGTGCAGCTCTCGCAGGCGCGCGCGCCGAGCCGCCACCTGCCGGCGCTGGAGATGTCGCCGCTGCCCCAGGCGCTGCGCTCGGACCAGCTGCGCGCCGGCGAGGCGTTCGACGCCATCGCCCGCATCCAGTCGCGCATGCCGGGCAGCGCGGTCGATGCCAAGACGCTGGTGGCGCTGCCCGCGCCCGGCGTCCCGCTGGAGGGCAGCGTCCACATGCCGGCGCGCTCGCTGTCGCTGCACCTGGACAACCTGGCGGCCGAAACGCAGTCGGTGGTGATAGACGGCCACCTGCTGCGCCAGGGCGCGCGCCTGGACCGCGGGGGCAAGGTGGTGCGGATCGAGCCCAACGAAGTGCTGGTGGCCGAACGCCTCGGGCGCCAGAAGCTGGCCCTGCCCACCGACCAGCTGCGCGTGGGAACGCTGCGCTGGGCCGACGGTTCGCTGGCCGGCACCAGCACGCAGGTCTTCAAGGCCGGCGTGCCGGGCACCCCGCCCGGGCCCATTCGGGTCTTGCCATGAACGACTACGCCAATAACACCAAGGACAGCGATATGAACAATGCCCCGTTTCTCAAGCCCGCGGCCCTGCTGTTTGCCGCCATGGTGCTGGGTGGGTGCGCCAACCAGCCGCCGCGCAGCGCGGCCAGCATCCCCGCGCCGGACAGGGTGGCCTCCGACCGCCTGCGCGAGAACGCAGTGCTGGAGGCGCAGCGCCTGCTGGAACACCAGCAAAAGCTGCTGGAAGACCTGAACAAGGCGGCGCCGGCGCCGACCATCGCGCCGCTGGAGCCGAAGTTCGACCCGCTGGAAGGCAAGCTGATCAACGTGGCCATGTCCAAGGCCAGCATCGGCCAGATCCTGAGCGCGTTCGCCGACGCCGGCAACCTGAACCTGATCGTCGACCCCAACGTGCTCCAGGGCGGGCAGCTGGCCGACATGTACCTGCGCCAGGTCACGCTGCGCGAAGGCTTCAACGAAGTCATGCGCACCTTCGACGTGGCCGGCGAGTTCAAGGGCAACACGCTGCGGGTCAGCCTGACCGAGGAGAAGTTCTTCTCGCTCAACTTCCTGAACACCAAGTCCAGCATCCAGATGGGTTCGGGCGGCAACGTGTTCGGCAGCAACAACTCCGGCGGCAGCGGCAGCAGCGGTAGTAGCGGCGGCGGCAGCGGCAGCAATACGGGCGCGCAGCAGGGCAGCCTGACCCTGTCGGGATCGGGCGGCAGCAGCACCGACCCGTATACCGACCTGGCCAACGCGCTCAAGTCGGTGCTGGGCGAGAATAACCGCGACCGCGCGGCGCGCCAGCAGCAGGAGCTGGGGCAGGCGCGGGCCGTGCAGGCGGGCGGCGCGTCCTCGTCGGTCTGGGCCGGCGGGGTGCCGGTCAGCCGGACGCCGGCCGCGCCCCCGGCGCCGCTGGCCACCATGGACGACGACAGTGGCTTCACCCTGGACAAGGCCACCGGCACGCTCTACGTGAAGGCGCGGCCCTCGAAGATGCGCGCCGTCGAGAAGATGCTGGCGATGATGCACAAGGTGCTCGACAAGCAGGTCTACATCGAGGCGCAGCTGATCGACGTGCAGCTGTCCGACAACTTCGAGTTCGGCGTGGACTGGGTGTCGCTGCGCAGCCGCCTGGCGGCCGGGTTCGGCTCGTCGCCCATGCAGCTCGACGGCAGCAGCGGGCTGCTGCCCAACAGCCGGTCGGGCTACCCGGCCAGGAGCATCTCGATCCCGTCCGCGCTCATCGGCAGCACCGCCGGGCCGGCGCTGGGCTTGTCGTACCAGGGCAGCAACTACGGCGTGGTCATCAACGCGCTGCGCTCCTTCGGCAACCTGAAGGTGCTCTCCAACCCGAACGTCCAGGTGCGCAACGGCACGCCGGCGCTGCTGTCGGTGGGCACCAGCTCGCGCTACGTGTCGCAGTCGTCCTCCACGCAAACGGCTCCTGGCGGCGGCGCCACCACCACGTCGTCGAGCGTGCAGACGGATACCGTGTTCTCCGGCGTCATGGTCGGCGTGCTGCCCATGGTGCGCGACGACGGGCGCATCGAGATACTGCTCAACCCGATGCAGAGCGACGTCGATCCGGCCAGCCTGCAGATGGTGGAGACCGGCGGCGGCAACCTGGTTTCGTTGCCCAAGGTCAGCTACAAGGGCCTCACGACCACGCTGAACGTGGGCAACGGCGACGTGGTGGTGGTCGGCGGCCTGATCGACCAGCGCACGTCGAGCAACGACCGCGGCGCTCCCGGCGTATCCGACATTCCGCTGCTGGGCAAGCTGTTCGGCAACGAGAACAAGGTGCATGGCAGCCGTGAGCTGGTCATCGTTTTGCGAGCACGCGTACTATGAGCCTCATCCACGATGCGCTGAAATCCATGGACGCCCCGCAGCAGTCCAAGCCGGTGCCGGCTGCGCGCGCGCCTGCCGCCGCGCCGCGCGGCCGCCCCGCCTGGCTCGACGGCCTGCTGGCCTTCTGCGTGGTGGTGGGTGCCGGCGCCGTGGGATGGTACCTGTGGCAGCAAATGCAGCCCGCGCCGGATGCAGCGCTGGCCTTGCCCGCCAAGGCGCAGGCGGCGCCCGCGCCGGCCGCTCCCCTGGCGCCAACGCAGGCACAGGCCCTGGCGGACGCCTCCGCGCCGGCCCCGGCCCCAGTGCCGCCAGTCCCCGCCGCGCCGCAAGAAAACGCGGCCGCCGTGCACGCGGCGGCGCCTGCCGCACCTGGTGCGCTTAGCCAAGAGGCCGCGCCCGGCACGGCCGCACAGGCAGCGCCCGCTCCCACGGCGGCGCAACAGGCAGCGTCCGCACAGAAGCAGCCGGCCGCGCAGCAGCACCGCCCCAGGCACGTCGCGGCGCGCCATCGGGCGCCGCAGGCGCAGCATGCGGCGGCGCCTGCGCCCGCATCCGAGCCCAAGGTGGACGACACGCCGGTGGAACTGCATTTCGCGCGGTTCGTGACAGCCATGCGCGGCGAACAGACGGCCGACGCGCAGCGCGAGCTGGACACGCTCAAGGCCAGGCTGCCGGCCGGCGCCCTGGGGCTGGTGCGTGCCCAGGCGTGGTTCGACCTGCGGGCCGGCAACGATGCCGCGGCCGCGCGCGGCTACCGCGCGATTCTGGACCGCCTGCCCGGCGACGAAGAGGCGGCCATCAACCTGGCCAGCATCCAGAGCCGGCAGCTCAGGCACGAGGAGGCGCGCGCCACGCTGGACGCCGCCGTGCGCTTGAACCCTGATTCCACTGCGCTGCGGGCTGCCCTGGCGCAGTACACACCGAATGCGCGCAAATGACGCTCAACCCTGTCTACGCCACGCTGGGTCTGTCGCGCAATCCGTTTCCGCCGACGCCTGACGCCGAGTCGTATTTCTTCACGCCCCGACTGGAAGAGGATTTCACCGAGATCGCGCATTGCATCGAGGCGCGCAAGGGCTTCGCCCTGCTGACCGGCGAGGTCGGCCTGGGCAAGAGCACCATGGTGCGGCGCCTGCTGGACATGCTGCAGGACAAGAACTGCCACTCCGCCCTGGTGCTCAACACCTTTTTGCAGGACGGCGCGCTGCTGTCGGCCATCCAGTCGGACTTCGGCCTGCCGCCCAACGACTCGGTGGAGCAGGGGCTGGCGCGGCTCAACGAATTCCTGATCGCGCGCCACCAGGCCGGCGAGACCTGCCTGCTCGTCATCGACGACGCGCAGAACCTGAGCGTCCAGTCGCTGGAATTGATACGCCTGCTGTGCAACCTCGAAACCGGGCAGGAGAAACTGCTGCAGATCCTGCTGGTCGGCCAGCCCGAGCTGGAGCAGACCCTGGCGCAGCCCGAGCTGCGCCAGCTCAAGAGCCGCATCACCAAGCATGCGCGCCTGAGCGGCCTGCAGAAGACCGAGGTGGGGCGCTACTTCGACTTTCGCGTCAACGCCGCCAACGCCGAGGGGCGGCTGTCCATCGATCCCGCGGCGGCCGATCAGCTGTACCGGGCGACGCAAGGCAACCTGCGGCAGATTCACCTGGTGCTCGACCGGTGCCTGTACGGCCTGGCCAGCGCCCGGCAGTCCGTGGTGACGGTTGACCTGGTGCGCCGGGCGCTGGGTGATCTGCCATCGCTGGGCGAGGAAAAGGCGGCTGTGCGCCGCCTTGGGCATCGCGGGCGCTGGGTGGCAGCGGGGCTGCTGGCCGGCACCACTGCCACGGTGGCGCTTGCGGGGTTCGGGCTGGTTTCCTGGCCGTCGGCCTCCAAGGCGCCCGCGCCCGACGTAGCGGCGGATGCGCCCGCCGCCGGGGCTGCACCTGCCACCGCTGCGACTGCCACCACTGCGACTGATGTCACCGCGACTGCTGCCGCTGCGGCGTCGCCTGCCGTGGCCGCACCGGCTGCCCTGCCGCAGCCGCCGGCCGCGCCGCAAGCGCAGCCCACGGCCCTGGCGGCCCCCGCGCCTGCACCGGCACCGGTAGCTGCTCCCCGCCGCGTGGCGGCGTCCGCCGCGCCGGCGGTATTCGTTGCCCGCAGCGATTGCGAGAACAAGTTGGCGGCCGCTGCCGGCGTGGGCGATACCCTGCACGCGCAGCCGCTGCCCGATGCGGCGCCGGCCGGCTCCACGGCGTTCCAGCCGTCCGACCGGATGTGCCGCTTCGTCCGGGACAACCAGCCCTGGGTGGCCTGGCTCGGGCGCGGCGATTCGCGCCAGATCACGCTGGCGCAGCAGGCCACGCGCAACGCGCAGATCAGGCTCAAGGCCATGGGCCTGCTCGACCTGAGCGCACGCAGCGACGGCCTGTTCGGCCCCAGAACCCGGGAGGCGTTCGCGCGTTTCCAGCAGCAGCAAGGACTGGCTCCAACGGGGCAGCCGGACGATTTGACCTTCTTTCTTCTGGAGCAGCAGGATGCCCCCGCCCACTGAAACATTGCCCGAGTCCACGGACCAGCCGCTGGCGCCGGGCGCTTCCGTTGCCGAACGCCTTGCCGCGCTGAGCGAAAAAAGCCCGACCCTGGGATCGTCGCTGGTGGACGCCGGCCTGGTGTCCCCGGTGGCCATCGATTACGTGCTGCAAAAGCAGAAAATCGAAAAAGTGCCGATGGGCAGCCTGCTGGTGGAACTGGGCTTTGCCAGCGCGAACGACGTGGCGCGCCAGCTGGCGCTGCAGCGCAACCTGCCCTTCCTGGGCGCCGACGAACTGCCCGAGCCCGACGTGGCCGTGGCCGGCGTGTTCAACCGCGCCCTGTGCCTTACGCATGGCTTTTTGCCGGTGCGCGAGGCCGATGGCGTGATCGAGGTCGTGCTGGGCGACGCCCGCCCGGATGCCGTCAGCGAGCTGGTGCAGCGCCGGCTGGGCAAGGCCTGCCGGTTTGCCCAGGGAGAGTTCGGCAGCGTCGCGCAGGCCATCCAGCAGCATTACTACTTTGCCGACAACCCGCCCGCCAAGCTCATCGCCAGCGAGGTGCGCAAGCTCGAAGCGGACATCGACCGCGCCTACAGCCCGGCCCAGCTGCTGGAGCACATGCTGCACCTGGCCGTGCGCGAGCGCGCCACCGACATCCACCTGGCGCCCACCGCGCGCAGCCGGTCGGTGCTGCTGCGCGTCGACGGCGTGCTGCGCCCGGTCTTCGCGCTGTCGCCCGCGCTCGACCGGCTGGTGGTGTACGTCAAGCTGCAGGCCGACATGGACGCCAGCGAGCAGCGCCTGCCGCAGGACGGCAGCTTCACCGCGCAGATCATGGAGCACAACTACACCATCCGTGTGTCCACGCTCATTTCCGAGTTTGGCGAACGCATGGTCATGCGGCTGCTGCCCGAGCGCAGCAGCCTGGACAAGCTGGCCGACCTGGGGTTCCTGGACGAGGACGTGGACGTCATGGTCAAGGCGTTCTCCAAGCCGCACGGGCTGATCCTGATCACCGGCCCCACCGGCTCGGGCAAGAGCACCACGCTGCATGCGGCGCTGCGCATGCAGCCGCTGATCGAGCGCAACGTGCTCACGGTGGAAGACCCGGTGGAATACCGGGTGCCCGTGGCCTGCCAGACGGAAGTCAACCGCCGCGCGGGCTACGAGTTCGCCAACGCCATGCGGTACTTCTTGCGGCACGACCCCGACATCATCCTGGTGGGGGAAATCCGCGACGCGGAAACCGCGCGCGCCGCGCTGGACGCGTCGTCCACCGGGCACCTGGTGCTGTCCACCCTGCACGTGGGCGGTATTTTCGGCGTCATGCCCCGGCTCAAGCTGCTGGGCGTGGACGCCGACACGCTGGCCGAGAACCTGGTGGCCGTGATCAACCAGCGCCTGGTGCGCCGGGTGTGCCCGCACTGCGTCAAGGCCCGCGAGGCCACGCCGGACGAACGCCGCTGGCTGGGGTACGCCGAAACAGGCGATGCCGTGCAGGTGTTCCACGGCGCGGGCTGCCACCAATGCCGGGAGACGGGCTACCTGGGGCGGCTGCCGGTCTACGAGGTGATGGCCGTCAGCCGCGACATGGCCGACGCGATCGCCTCTGACGCCAGCCGCGCCGAACTGCGCAGTTGCGCCCTGTCCGGCGGCATGAGGCCGATCCACACGCTTGCGCGCAACCGGGTTCTGGCGGGTGAAACCACCATGGAAGAGATCCTGCGCGCAGTGGGCGAAGACTGAAGCCCGAGCGAAAGCCCCCCCTATGGCCAGCCTCAATACCTATTACTACCGCGTGTTGCTTCCCCACGGAGCGGTCAAGTCCGGGCTGATCCGCCTGGCCGTCAAGCGCGACCTGTCGGTGCGCATGCGCCTGGAGGCGGATACCGACGGCACCGTCGTCAGCCTCTGGCGCTTTCCGGACTGGCTGGGCATGTTCTCGGACGTGCTGATGCACCTGCTGCGGGTGCAGGTGCGCAACGAGGACCTGGCCGGCTTTCTGCGCGACCTGGGGCTGATGATGCGCGCCGGCGTGCCCGCCATGGACGCGCTGACCACGCTGGTCGACGAAAGCGAGAACGGCGGCAGCCGCGCCATCGGGTCGGTGGCGCGCAGCATGCTGGAAGACCTGAAGGCGGGCGTCGGCATGACGGAGGCGTTCAACCGCCACCCGAGCGTGTTTCCCGAGACCGTGCGCAACCTGGTCTCGATCGGCGACCAGTCGGGCACGCTCGACCGCATGCTGGGCGAGTCGGCCGAACACGTCGAGCGCCTGACCGTCATCAAGCGCGACATCAAGACCGCGCTGATTTATCCGGCCTTTGTTTTCGCCACCATCATCGGCGTGGCGATTTTCTGGATTTACTACGTCGTGCCCAGCATGGCGCGGCTGTTCAAGCAGCTGCAGGCCAAGCTGCCGCCCATCACCGAAGGCCTCGTGGCCTTTGCCGATGCGCTGTCTTCGCACCTGCCCTGGATTCTGCTGGCCATCGTGGTGGTGGTGGTGATCTGCGTGACGCTGTTCCGGCGATCCGAATGGTTCCAGCTCAACACCTACGAGGTGCTGCACCGCACGCCGATCGCGCGCACCCTGCTGGTGTCGTCTGGCATGGCGCACATGACGGAGCACCTGTCCATCCTGGTGCGCGCGGGGGTGGACATGGTCAACAGCCTGCAGATTCTGGCGCGGGCCACCAGAAACCGCTACTACCGCAC
>Ga0222429_100600_pt1 | contig 20762 bp, 18 predicted proteins | sample 1B50Ametagenome_FD_182475 | JGI IMG/M metagenome (GOLD analysis project Ga0222429, IMG submission 182475) | Enriched microbial communities from leaf-cutter ant dump, University of Wisconsin, Madison, United States - 1B50A (version 2) | ecosystem: Environmental > Terrestrial > Nest > Insects nest...
TTTGTTATCCAGGTGAATGCCTTTCAGCCGGCAGGATCCATTGTTACGCATACCGGCATACCAGCTGCTTACCAGCGCTGCATTGTTGAATTCATCGCATTGCAGAGAGTTGACTGCGGGCTGCCAGGTCTTCAGGAACGTATAAATATGAGCTGCTTTTGTTTCGCCTGCCTGCTGCTGTATCCAGCTTTTCAGCTCCAGTAATTTAGTGCTGTCAGCCCCGGAAAACTGGCGCAGCAGCGGGTAGTCTGCCTGGGTATCCTCATCGCGGGAATTGTTGAAGAAGGCCAGGAACTTGTAATATTCATCGAAAGTGAAGGGGTCATAGGGATGACTATGGCATTGCACACAGGCAAAGGTGGTGCCCATCAGTACTTCCCAGGTCGTATTCACCCGGTCCATTACGGCCGCAGTACGGAACTCTTCATTGTCGGTCCCGCCTTCATCGTTGGTCATGCTGTTGCGGTGAAAAGCGGTGGCGATATATTGTGCATCTGTAGGGTTGGGCAACAGGTCGCCCGCCATTTGCTCGATCAAAAATTCATCATAGGGCTTATCATGGTTGAATGCTTTGATCAGCCAGTCGCGGTACTTCCAGATATTCCTTGGTGGGTCCGCTTCGTATCCTTTGGTGTCGGCATAACGGGCAAGGTCCAGCCATAAGGAGGTCCAGCGTTCGCCATAGTGCGGAGATGCCAGCAGGCTGTCCACCAGGGTTTCGTATGCTTTTTCCGAATCGTCGGAAAGATACTGCTGTAGCCACTCCTCTTTTGCCGGCATACCGATCAGGTCCAGGCTTACCCGTCTGAACAGTGTTCTCTTATCCGCTTCTGCTGCATGCGTCAGTTTCTGCTCTTTATGTTTTGCCGTAATAAAATAGTCTATTTCATTTTTTGCCCAATCATTGCTTTTGCTGAAAAGCCCGAGAAATGAGCCCGGTTCCGGAATTTCCACCGGCTTTACCGGCACATACGCCCAATGTTCGCCCCAGCGGGCACCCTGCTTTACCCATCGCCGCAGTATGTTGATCTCCTCTTCTGTGAGCGGGGCGGCTTTATATGGCATCCTTTCTTCCGGGTCATGTGTTGTCAGCCGTTTGATCATTTCGCTGCGATCCGGGTCACCGGGAATGATGGCGGGTTTGCCCGACTCTGTTGCCGCAAGCGCCTCCTCTTCAAAAAGCAGACTGAAGCCCCCCTGCTTTTTGACGCCTCCATGGCAACTGATACATTTTTTGTTGAAGATCGGTTTTACCTGCGTGCTGAAATCGACCTGGTTACGGTGGGTGCTAAACGTAAAAACAGCGATGATACCGGAGAGGATCACTGCTATCCATATTATCCTGTTATGAAGCAATTTTTTCATTTAAAAGCTGTTCTCAAAAGCGGGCAGGGATCATCAGCGCCCCGACCCCGGGCATCTCTAAAGATCGTTAATTTTTGTCATTCGGGATGTTGGTTATACAACATATTTTAATGGTTTTATAACATGTTTTTTTGAAAAAAAATCATCAGCCAGGCTTCGTCAAGCGTGGTAGAGGGAGATTTGCTGATTGCGGGATCTATGATTGCTGATTTGACGGACTGTACCGTGGCGACTGCTTCTCCCGCAGCAGTATTTCACCCAACTTAAATCGTCCCGGCGGCGATATGCTAATGATATATCACACAAGTTCCTGTTAATAAAAGATTTGTAATAAGTTGGTGGTTTTCGAATATCCAGGGTGAGAAGGTTGCGTGGAGACACGCAACCGGGCGGCCCGCTGCCCCGGCGCGTGTCTCCACGTGCCGTTAGATACATATTGAATTTATCAGTGAAAGCGCTTGCATGTCACGGCTCAATGATTAAGACGGCCTAATCGGGTACCCGCAGAGACGGGAGAAAAAAGTCACCGGCCTTGCGAATGACCACAAAGAGGGTGAAGCGGCCTTCCCCGGAAAAGATTTCCCTAACAAGATATTTAGGATATATCCCCAATAATTCATATAACTTTGCGTTCAATTTTAACGCCGGTTGCTGCCATTCAAACCAAATGAATGATGAACAGCAGGGTACCTTTTAATATTTCACTGTCTTTTCCTACGCAACGTTATTACCGTATTGGTGTCAGTGTTTTCTTTTTCATCCAGGGATTAACCTTTGCCACCTGGGCAAGCCGTATCCCTGATATTAAGAATATGCTGCAGCTCAGTGATGCAGCGTTGGGTGGCGTGTTGTTTGCATTGCCCGTAGGTCAGCTTACGGCAATGGGGCTTTCCGGTTACCTGGTAAGCCGTTTCGGCAGCAAAAATACTTTAACGATAGCCGCCTGTCTTTATCCAGCCGGCATGGTGATGCTTGGTACGGTCGGCACCGTGTGGCAACTGGTCGCTGCGTTGTTCTTTTTCGGCGTAGCCGGTAACCTTTCCAATATCTCTGTCAACACGCAGGGTGTAGGGGTAGAGCGGCTGTATCGTCGCAGCATCATGGCTTCCTTTCATGGCGTCTGGAGTATGGCTGGACTAACAGGAGGCATTATCGGCGCCCTTATGGTAGCGGATCATATACCGCCTTTCGCCCATTTTTGCGTCATATACGGTATGACTTTCCTGTTGATGCTGGTTGCCCGTAAGTATGTGCTACCCCGTGATGCGCAGCCTGCGGCGAAAGAAAAGAAAAAGATATTCGTAAAGCCGGACCGTTATATCATCATCCTGGGGGTCATAGCTTTTGCCTGCATGATCTGCGAAGGCACCATGTTCGACTGGAGCGGTATCTATTTTGATAAAGTGGTACATGCGCCTGCCAGCTATACCCGGCTTGGCTATATCGCCTTTATGTTCACTATGACAGCCGGCCGTTTTGCTGCCGACTGGATGATCACGCAATTTGGTATTGAACGTATCCTTAAAGCCAGCGGTATTTTTATTCTTACCGGCATGCTGATCGCCACCATTTTCCCCACGGTGTTGGCTGCCACCCTTGGCTTCCTGCTGGTGGGTATCGGTACCTCCTCTGTGGTGCCGATGGTATACAGCCTGGCGGCTAAATCCAAAACCATGCTGCCGGGTGTTGCCTTGGCCGCGGTATCTTCCATTGGCTTCCTGGGCTTCCTGATCGGTCCGCCCGTTATCGGTTTCATCTCCGAGCTCACTAACCTGCGGTTTTCATTTGCATTGATCGCTGTATTGGGATTGGGTACTACGATCATGGCGGGGAAGGTGAGGGGGTAGGAGGGGGAATTCAAAGTTCAAAAAGGTGTCCTTTTCCCAGAACTATAGGTGAGTAAGAGACTGCTATTTATATATTTTGATTGGCTTCTCAACAACCAATCTTTAAAAATTCGCCACTAATTCAAGTTTAACCTGCGGAATGATATTGTCTTCAGATCCAAGAAATGCTTTCATCTTCTTGGTCAGAAATATCATATTAATATCAATTTTTAGTTTAAAATTTTTAGTCTCCTTTATGTCTAAAAGTGTAGTGAATGCTAAGTCTGTATACCAGTAGCTCTTTGATACTTCCTGAAAGTTTTCTTTTAGTTCTACCACTTTATTTGCGGTAAACAAACCGTTCAGATTTGCTCTGATTGAGAAGAAATTCTGAAATGGTAAGAATTCAATTCCGGCTTTCCAAAGTCCAAGGTTTGGTCTGATGATTTGAGATGAGTCGTTAGAGTTCAGGTGCTTTCCCATCATGTAGAAACTGGTATTGAGCCCTATATCTTTAATTCTACTTTTCGAGTTAAGGGTTGGTTGTGAAGTGTTGGCATTAAAGCCTATCCCAAAATCTGTTGCAATGCCAAAAGTACTGGCTTCGGGTACAAAATAATTCAGTTTGGTATTAAAATTATTGTTGGCAATGCCCGTTCCTGTAAATAGCCTGATTTGTCCATATCCACCAAATGTTTGTTCACCGAATTTTTTTTGAGCAAACACATTTATTTCTGGAATAAAAGCTCCATCGTCCTCGAGAATCTTTTTAAATCCTCCAAAAACGCTGTAATATTGCTCCTTGGATTCGTTCTTTTCCATCTTTTTTATGCGAGAATTTATGTCTTCAACCAAACTTTTATATTCCACGGCATATTTATCTATTTCTGATTTAAGTGCTTTAAAACTAGCTGAAGCTTTTTTATAAGATTGTTCAAGTTGTTGGTCATATTGAATGAAAAGTTTCTGAACATCAATAGATGCACTCTTAAATATCAAATCCAATTTTTTATACTCTTCCAACACTTTTGCAAAATCGGCAGAATCACGCTCCTCATCTTTTTTCAGCCGCACAATATCAGCAAAAGACCTATTCAGTTGTTTGTGAGCTTTCGTAAAGATGTGGGCGTCTTCTTCGTTCAGCTTTTTCTCAGTAAACCATCCTACTAATTCCAGATTATTCTCTATTTCCTGATATCTATTATTTATCTCTTTATACATCTTAAATATACCTTCTAGATCGGGTTCATTTAACTTCAGTCTTAATTTGTATATTGTTTTGATAAAGTTGTTATTAATACTGTCCGTCTCCTTAAGTTTAGGTATCGTATTAGCCAGACTGTTACTAAGTTTAATGAGTTCATTAGAATTTTCTTTTACTTTTGACAAAATATTGCTGCTTAGTTCAGCTATCCTGCCTTGCATTTTTACCATTTCCTGTTCTGTATTTCTTATTTTATCTTCTAACTCTTTTGTGTTGATGTCAAATGATTGTATTTTAAGTTGATCATCATATTTCTTCAAATCCATTAATCGTTTATTAAAATCCCATAATGCATTTCTGTAATCATTGAGACTTGTGTCGTTCCGATTAACGCCATCATTTAACAACGTCTGAAGTTTTAAGATGTTTGTTTGAGCCTCTTCCAAATTTCTTCTATTTGTAGTGGGCTCTAGGACTGAATCTAAATCTTGCTTTTGAAATAGTTCTCCTCTCGGGAGAGGATCAATTGTACTTAATTCACTTAATTTCTCCTTGTCTCTATTCTGGAAAAGTGAATTTGAATTTTGCAAGGTCTGGGAATAAATACTTTTAAAGACAAAAAGGATGGCAAGACAAAACAACTTTTTCATAATTCTCCTTTGACTCGGTTAATAATTCGTTAGACAAAAATTACCTGGTCATTTGGAAAGAGCAATCGGAAAACTCCTCCTTTTTAATAAGGGAAAAAAATATGTTGACTGGATTTTTCTGGGTAAATACCGGAAAAATCCTGTATAGCAAAAATCACTGATGATGTAACCTTACATTTTGAACTATTAAAAGTGTTTTTATGTACAGGATATGGTTACTGTTGTTTTTCAGTTTATCCTATGGCATATTTTCCTATGCCCAGGATAAATGCTGCTCCAGCTTTGCCGGGGAAAATTTAAACTACCAGCCAACGGAAGAGGACGCCAGGGTAATGAGGGCAAACTTCAATAAGCTATATGCCCGCGAAAATTACTGTGACGCAAAGAAAAACCCGTTACAGGACAGCTTTTGGATCAGCAAGTCATTTGTGATGGAAATGGCTGACCTGCTAAGGCGCAATCCAAATATATGCGGTTACCGCTTTTCCTATTATTTTTATGGCCCATGGATAGGATCGGACAAGATTTCCCTGGCCATCACGCCTACCATCCGGGATTCAATCTACGAGGAACGCACAGGAAAAGTATTCAATAGCCCTAAAGAAGAATGCATAAGGGTAAAATACAACGTTAGAAAAAAGCGGTTCGGAAAACGGTCAAAAAAGTTTCACAGGAAGTTTGAAAAATACTACACTGATGAAACAACATGTAAAGACTCAACAACCTGCCTTTCAAAGTCCGTTTGGTTCGACAGGTGCCTGATCAATAAAATCGCTGCTGATATGGATAGTTCAGGTAGTGATGGGCTTGCCGTCTTTTCAGCAGCATATACGGGCTGGCAGCAGGAGCTACAGGATAGTCAGGACGCGCAATACCAGAGTACCTTTATATTGGTGGCAACAACAAACAATGGCAAAACGTGCATATGGTCAAAATCTGCTTCTATAATGGTGCTGGATGATCGTTCTTTTGAGGATAATAAGCGTATCCAAAATGAACAGGCAAAATCCAACGCAGCCGGTCAGGCCTATAACCACGGCGAGCTCTGCCCCCAAAAGTGCCCCGACAGAACATCCCGCAACAGGTAAGAATTTTAAAATAGTTAAATTTATAATTATGAAAAAAATAGTACATCTTTTATCTATTATTCTTTTGTCGCTTTATTTGAGCAGTAGTTGTGGTCAGGCTGGAAAACAGTCAGACGAACCAACATCCGGAAGACAGTCAAACGATTCCAATTCCTGTTTAATAACAGAGAACCAGGGAATAGGCATGGTTGAGAACTATCAGGCCAAGTATGCCGAAAACTGTGGAGATTACAAAACATGCGGCTTGCTACAACAGGGCTGGGTTAGTAAGGAAGTTGTTGCTGCAATGACAAAGCTGCTGAACGATGGCTCAGGGATTGACGGGTACAGAATTTATTTTACTGCTGAAGAAACTAATAGCCAAAGGTTCGCCGGTAATGATCATAAAAAAGGTATTTCTTTTGCCATTGTACCTACGCGACCCGACACATCCACCCGGGATGCAAATTCGAATAGCATTCATATTGATATCTGGGGTAGATTGATACCAATCGACAACACTACAGGGCATACACTAAATACTTACATCAATATCGATAAAGAGAGAGCAAATATACTTCGCCAGCAATTTGACTCAATATATAGAAAGGAGTATTTAGTGGGACAAACAGTTGACTCCCTGTCAAAATCGGTTTGGTATGAAAAAGATTGCATATTGCAGATCAGCAAATATGTGCTAAAAAATTCATCCACCGGGTTGGCATTAGTTCCCGGTGCTTACAGACGAAGGCAAGAGAGCGCTAAATATGATAACCAGAGCACCGCAATTTTAGTTACAACAAAGAATGGACAGGAACTGGACTGGAAAGAGCATCAGAAATCAGACATTGCTTCAATAGATATGGCCCCCTATAACCACGGAGAATTATGTCCACAAAAATGCCCACCTCCCGGTCACTGATTAACATTCAATGCTAAGTATCATTACACAAAATCACATTATAGAGTTCGCTGCCCTGGTGGTAAGTATTCTCTATTGCCCTATATTGAAAAAAAGCAAATTACGCTGGTTGCCCTTCTTTCTTTTTTTTGTCTTACTGGTTGAATTGGCCGGAAGTGTACTTTCGAGAGTATATAAAATGGAAAATGCATGGTTGTATAACTTTAGTGTTCCGCTGGAGTATATTTTTTACCTGTATCTGTTTTATTTACATGGCAAAAAAAGATTAAAACACATAAGTCTTATTGGGATGGTTATTATACTACTGGTAAGTTTACTTTCATTTATGTTAACCGGTATTAGGGAGTTCAATGATAAAATGTTGCTGTCTGGTCAAATATTTGTCATTATTTGCTGTTGCCTGTATATCTATCAATATTTTGTTGATTTAAGTGACCTTCCTTTGGTCAAAGACTATTTTTTCTGGATTACTTCCGGTTTACTATTGTTCAATTTGGGAAATTTGGCTTATGTATTCTTTTTGCCCTTGATGAGGGACCTGGAATTAGACAGATATGGACATACATTCAGAATAATCAATAACAGCTTTCTACTATTATTGTATATATCTTTTATAATGGCTATGATTGTTCTGAAAAAAGCTGACAAAAATGTCAAAAGAATCATTTGAATATTATCTGTGGGGTTTTATGATTGCCCTCGTTGTTTTGGGCTGTTTTATTCTTTTGCTTTCAATTTTGTACTCCAGAAGACAGGCACGCAATAGAACCGAGAAGCTATTGATGGAACAAAGCTTCTCCCAAACGCTCCTCCAATCCCAGCTCGAAATACAGGAACAAACGCTGCAGCATATCAGTCATGAGCTGCACGATAACCTTGGGCAGGTAGCCAGCCTCATTAAGATCAATCTCAATACGATAAAGATTGACGACAGGGACAAAGCTTTGGAGAGGCTGGAGGATACAAAGGAACTGACCCGGCAACTCATCACGGACTTGAAGAGCCTTTCGGTAAGCCTGGGAGGACAACGTATAACCCAGCTGGGACTGGGAAAAGCATTGGAGATTGAAGTGCAAAGACTGAATAAAACCGGGGAGTTTGAAGCAGAATTCACGCAGGAAGGGATGCTTCCGAAGCTGGATGGTGATAAGGCGACGATCCTGTACCGTATGGCGCAGGAATGCATTAACAATATGGTAAAGCACAGCCGGGCAACAAAAATCCTGGTAGATTTGAAAAGCAGGGAAAATTTAATTATTTTAGCATTGACCGACAACGGTGTCGGGTTCAATACGGAAGAGCAATTACAATCCAATGGTGCCGGGCTGAAAAATCTACACAATCGTGCCCAACTTATCAATGCGTTACTTACAATCGACAGTACCCCCGGAAGCGGAACCCATGTCAATATCCAACTGATGGCCTAGGACGATAAATTAATTCCTGAACATGACTGGAAAATCCTTTCCCACACTGGCATTGGTGGATGATCATACGTTATTCAGAAAAGGGATGATGAACCTGATCTTTTCTGTAAACAGTAACTATAAGATACTGTTTGAGGCAGATAACGGGCTGGACCTGCAAAAGAAAATCAGTAAAGACAATCAGCCTGACATCCTGCTGATGGATATCAATATGCCGCACATGGACGGCTTTGCTACCGTGGAGTGGCTCCGCGATAATTATCCGCTGGTAAACATCCTGGTGGTCAGTATGATCCAGCAGGAAGAGTCTATTGTACGGATGCTGAAGCTGGGTGTAAAGGGATACGTCTGTAAAGATATTGAACCCAGGGAACTGGGAGAAGCATTACACTCTATTGCCAATAAAGGCTTTTATTATACCGATTTCATTACAGGCAAGCTGGTACATTCTCTGCAGTCCACAGATCCCAATAATGGTTTACTCCCGTCTCTGCCATCTATGAACGACCGGGAAAAGGATTTTCTGAAGCTGGCATGTACGGAATATACCTACAATGAAATAGCCGCCCAGATGTTTGTAAGTCCGAAAACCGTAGACGGTTACCGCAATGCCCTGTTTGAAAAGCTGAACGTAAAAAGCAGGGTAGGGCTGGCGCTTTATGCCGTAAAGCATGGATTTGTGCAGTTGTAAGAAAATAAAAAAGGCTGCCTTTTCAGACAACCTTTTCATTTATAGATTCAAGAATGGTTAAGCTACTTTCAGCAGGCTCATTTTGCTGTTGCCGAACTTATGCTGTGCATAATCCAGCGTGAGGTGGAATTCTTTCTCTCCTGAAGACGGCATCTCGTACATGGCGTCGGTGAGGATGTTTTCACAAATGCTTCTCAGGCCTCTTGCGCCGAGCTTGTATTCCATTGCTTTGGCAACCATAAAATCCAGTACCGCTTCATCAATTTTCAGCTTGATACCTTCCAGCTCAAACAGGCGGGTATATTGCTTCATCAGTGAATTCTTCGGCTGGGTAAGAATAGACCGCAGCGTTTCCGCATCCAGCGGATTCAGGAAGGTAACGACCGGCAGACGCCCAAGCAGCTCAGGGATCAGACCAAAAGATTTCAGGTCCTGCGCGTTCACATATTGCAGCAGGTTCTTCTTCATATTTTCCTGCTGTTCCTTGTTCACATTGAACCCGATAGCATTGGTATTTACCCTGCGGGCAATCACCCTGTCAATGCCGTCGAAGGCGCCGCCACATATGAAGAGGATATTTTGTGTATTCACCTTTATCAGCTTCTGCTCTGGATGTTTTCTGCCGCCCTGCGGTGGCACCAGCACTTCGGTACCTTCCAGCAGCTTCAGCAATCCCTGCTGCACGCCCTCGCCGCTTACATCGCGTGTAATGGACGGGTTATCTCCCTTGCGGGCGATCTTGTCTATTTCATCAATATAAACAATACCTTTTTCTGCGGCGGTCACATCGTAATTGCATACCTGCAGCAGGCGGGTGAGGATGCTTTCCACATCTTCTCCTACATAACCTGCTTCTGTAAATACAGTAGCGTCCACAATAGCAAAAGGTACATTCAGCATGCGGGCAATGGTTTTGGCCAACAAGGTTTTACCCGTTCCCGTTTCACCTACCATCACAATATTGCTTTTTTCTATCTCTACCTCATTTTCTGCGTTCTTGTGCTGGAGGCGTTTAAAGTGATTGTATACGGCTACTGCCATCACTTTTTTGGCTTCGTCCTGTCCGATGATGTATTCGTCCAGGAACTTTTTTATTTCCATTGGCTTTTTAACGGTTAGCTTAAACTGCGGATGCGATGATTCGTGTTTCAGCACCAGTTCCTGCTCAATGATTTCCCTCGCATGCTCTACGCAGTTTTCGCAGATATGTCCCTCCTGCCCGGCGATCAGGATCTTTACCTCATCACGGGTTCTGTCGCAGAATGAACAATGTAATACAGATTTAGCCATTTTTGTTGTATAAAAAGTTAAGCAAATAGTCGGATACCGGATATAGATAATGTTAGCTAAATAGGATAGAAGAACTGCAAAACTCCGAAAATTTCTACAATTAGAAGACTTACATATATCAAAATTCGCTGCTTACGGTCTATAGTTAAAAAAAACACCGCTAAATGGGTGTTTTTTTAACGCTTTATAACAGGCTTATAACTTTTCCAGCACCTTATCCACTATTCCATAGTTCAGGGATTCTTTGGCATCCATCCAGTGATCCCTGTCAAAATCAGCCTTGACCTTTTCAATAGACTGACCGCAGTTTTCGGCAAGGATACGGGCGCTCATCTCCTTTACTTTCTGTACCTGTATGGCCATGATCTCCAGGTCGGCAGAAGTGCCCTGACCACCACCGCTCGGCTGGTGTATCATTACTTCTCCATGGGGGAAAATATAACGTTTCCCCTTTTTACCTCCGCTTAACAGCAGCGAGCCCATAGAGGCGGCCATGCCCATACAAACGGTTGCCACCGGCGATTTTATCATCTGCATGGTATCGTACACCACCATACCGCTGGTGACAATGCCACCCGGGCTGTTGATATAAAAGGTGATCTCTTTTCCCGGATCGATCGCATCCAGGTACAAAAGACGGGAAGTGATATCTCTTGCGCTTTTATCGTCTACCGCACCCCACAAAAAGATCTTGCGCTGCTCAATAAATTTTTTGTCAAATTGCCAGCCGCTCAGCATTTTTTCCATGGAAGGCATTTCCGGCGTTTCCGGGTTCTCTTCCTCATCGTCTAACCTGAATGATTTATTCTGAATATGATACATAGTTCGAATTCATTTTTGAGTTGAAAATATTAGCCCTGGTGGTCCTTTTGTTTACCCGGGTTGGTCATCAGCACTTCGTCCACCAGCCCGTATTCTTTCGCTTCCGGCGCTGTCAGCCAGTAATCCCGGTCAAAGTCCTTGGCGATCTTTTCCACCGGCTGCCCGCTGTGATGGGAGACGATCTCGTACAGCTCTTTCTTCATCTTACGAACCTCGTTCACGGTGATCTCTATATCACTCGCCTGTCCGCCTGCCCCTGCGCTTGGCTGGTGCATCATGATCCTGGAATGTTTCAGCGCAGTACGTTTTCCTTTTACACCCGCGCACATCAGCACGGCACCCATGCTGGCAGCCATACCGGTGCAGATGGTTGCTATGTCGGGATTGATATACTGCATGGTGTCATATACGCCCATGCCGGCATATACCGAGCCGCCGGGACTGTTTATGTACATCTGGATATCACGGGTCCTGTCGGTACTTTCCAGGAACAACAGCTGGGCAGTGACAATGTTACCTACCTCTTCCGTAATAGGATACCCCAGGAAGATGATACGGTCCATCATCAGCCGGCTGTATACATCCATAACGGCGATGTTCATGGGACGTTCTTCGATAATATTAGGCGTAAGGTTGGTAATAACGTGCTTGGTATAACTATCCAGCGTATTACTGGAAATGTTCTTATGCTTTACAGCATAATTTTCAAATTCTTTTCCAATATTCATTAGATTACGTTCTTTATTTATTTGGCAATTTATGGTATTTATTCAACCCAAATATCGTGCGAAACCAAAAATCGGACAAAATGCCATATTATTATAACGGTTTGTAACATAATTTGATATATCCTAAATAAAACAGACAAATGAGCATCCCGCAGGAAGCCGGTTCCATACAGTTCAGCCTATCTGGTATAACGGAAGCTGCCCGTTGGTTCTGGCAGCATACAGACGCCAGGGTTTTTGCATTTCATGGTCATATGGGCGCAGGTAAAACTACGTTCATTACCGCCTTGTGTCACGCCAAATCTGTCTCTACCCCTGTCAGCAGTCCTACCTTTTCGCTCATCAACGAGTATGCATATACAGAAGGCGGGGCAGAAAAGATCCTCTATCATATGGATATGTACCGGTTGAAGGATGAGGAAGAAGCTATACAGGCGGGGGTGGAAGATTGCCTGTATTCCGGGAACATATGCCTGGTAGAATGGCCGGAAAAGATAGCCGGGCTGCTTCCGGAAGAAACGGCGCATGTATATATCAGCGTGGTTGACGGCAGCACCAGGGAAGTAAAACTGTGATCAAACAGTTAAAATTTAGTAATTTGCTTTTTCAAACCCCACAGATCTATGCCGGCAGAAAAGCCTTTCGTTGCAGCGTCCTTCAACTATGAAACACTGGAAGAGACACTGGATATCAAGCCCCGCGGAGCGCAGTTGTTTATCGGGATCCCACGTGAAGACGCTTTTCAGGAAAACCGTATCGCCCTTACCCCCGATGCCATTAATGTGCTGGTAAATAACGGACACAGGGTAGTGGTGGAGCATCGTGCCGGGGAGGGCGCTCATTTTTCTGAGAAAGACTACAGCGATGCCGGTGCAAAAATAGTGTACGACAAAAGGGAGGTGTTCCAAAGCGACATGATCATGAAATCGTCGCCGGTAAACGAGGAAGAGCTGGAATACCTGAAGCCGGATCAGACGATCATTTCTCCTATACACCTGCCGGTGATGAAAACTTCCATCCTGCAGTGTATGATGGAAAAAAGGATCACAGCCCTTTCCTTTGAAAATTTCAAAGACGACTCCGGACACAACCCCATTGTAAGAAGCATGAGCGAGATCGCCGGTTCTGCTGCTATGCTGCTGGCAGGCAATTATCTCAGCAATGCCAACAACGGGAAAGGCATGCTCCTCGGTGGTATTTCCGGCATTCCACCGACCAAGGTTGTCATCATCGGTGCAGGTATTGTGGCAGAATATGCCGCCCGTACGGCTTTGGCCATGGGCAGCAGCGTGAAGGTGTTTGACAACAATATTTACAAGCTGAAACGGATGCAAAGCAATATCGGGGTACGTATGTGGACCTCCGTTATTGAGCCCAAAATATTGGCCAAGCAGCTCAAGACCTGCGATGTGGCAGTAGGTGCCCTATCTTCTACCGGCGGCAGAACGCCTATTGTGGCCACGGAAGAAATGGTGTCTATCATGCGCACCGGCAGCGTGATACTGGATGTTTGTATAGACCGGGGCGGTTGCTTCGAAACTTCAGAGATCACTTCACATGAGAACCCTGTTTTTATCAAGCACGGCGTTATTCATTATTGTGTGCCCAATATTCCTTCCGGCTTTGCCCGCACGGCCTCACAGGCTATCAGCAATGTGCTGATGCCCTTATTACTGGAGATCGGCGATGAAGGCGGACTGGAGAAGCTGGTATGGCATAAGTTTAATATCCGCAGCGGTATCTATCTCTTCAAGGGGGCGCTCACCAATATTTATCTCAGCCAGCGATTCAATTTAAAGTACACGGATCTGAATTTGCTGATAGCAAGCAGCAGGTGATTTGAGAATGTGAAAATGCGGTGAGTGGACAGAGGAACTGCTGTAGTAATCCTTCTATGCTAATAGGGTTTCCGTTGTCTATTTTTTCTTGTGCCTTTTCAGCTATTGTATGCTGTGGGAAGTCTGGTAGTGATCCGTTATCAATTTATTAAAATGTCATCAATAACAAGCGGTTTGTGGGGACACCGACCGATAGCGGATGCTAAAAGTAATTTCCTACAGGCGGGTGGGGACACCCGCCTGCGAAAAATTGAACTTTTTTCACCGAAGGTGAATACACCCAACATGCCCATTTTTCCCTTTGATAAATTGTGGATGTGATACCGGATGTTGTGTGGACCAATGTTGGGGCAGGTCCTGTCGCCGGGCATTGTGTGAAGCCTCAGACTTCACAATTTCTTATGCACTTCCCGAACTATGTTCCGCTTATAAGGGATATCTTATCTTTTCGCATTGATGAAAATGCAAAAACCGTATCAAAACGGGTTAATCTTTCCATGCTTTCCTGTTGGTTTTATGTATAAATTCACTGCCTTAAATCAAACAGGATTTTCCGCCGCATTTATGAAAAAAACGATTGTTATTGTGCTGTTTTACTTTTTGTATGTAGGTACCGGATGTAATACACAAGGGGATAACAGCCAAAAGCCCGACAGCCTGTACACCGGGGAAAAATTTAATGAGCACGTACGCACCACTGCTTTTCGCACGCCTGCAGAAGAAAAAGCAGGCTTCCGGCTGCCGCCGGGATTTGAAATAGAGCTGTATGCTTCCGAACCGGATATCGGCAAGCCGATCAATTTTGCGTTTGACAGTAAAGGCAGGATGTGGGTATCCCAGTCCTTTGAATATCCTTTTGCGGCAGCGCCGGGTAAAGGAAAAGACCGGGTGAGCATCCTGGAAGATACCGATGGCGACGGGAAGGCGGATAAGTTCACCCACTTTGATGATACGTTGAATATTCCTATAGGCATATTACCGGTACAGGAAGGTGCCATTGCATTTTCGATCCCTAATGTAATAAAGTATACCGATGCTGACGGGGACGGTAAACCGGAATCGCAGCAGCAACTGTTCGGCCCGTTTGAATACAAGGATACCCACGGGATGGTCAACAATTTTGCGGAAGGATATGATGGATGGGTATACGGTTGCCACGGTTTCACCAACCGCTCCAATGTAGCGGGTGCAGACGGAGATACCATCCACCTGGTATCAGGTAATACCATCCGGTTTAAAAAAGACGGCAGCCGCATCGAGCACCATACACACGGACGGATCAATCCTTTCGGTCTGGCTTTTGATGAGCTGGGTTATCTCTATTCTACAGATTGCCATACCTCTCCCCTGTACCAGCTTATCCGCGGTGGCGACTATATGCAGTGGGGTAAGGAAGAAGGAATGGGATTTGCGCCGGATATGAAGCCCATGGAAAATGAAGCCACTGCGTTGGCGGGGATCGCTTATTATGCGGATGTGCACTTTCCGGAAGCATACAGGAGCAACTTTTATATTGGTGATGTGGTAGCGTCCCGGGTATACAGGAATTCGTTTCATTTTGAAGGCTCCTCACCTGTTGGCAAAAAGGAAGCAGACTTTATCCTGAGCGAAGACCCCTGGTTCCGCCCGGTGGATGTAAAGCTGGGACCCGACGGCGCTTTATATATCGCCGATTTTTACAACAGCATCATCGGGCACTATGAGGTACCGTTAGATCATCCCAAACGCGACCGTGTTAGTGGCAGGATATGGAGAGTGACCTACAAGGGAAAAGCAGGTAAGCCGGTCGACTGGACGCAGGCAACCGTGCAGGAATTGCTGAAGGCATTGAATGCAGACAATATCCGGAACCGCATGACAGCAGCCAGTGAGCTGGCAGACAGGATCGGGAAGGATGCAGTAACCCCGGTGAAAGAGCGGCTGAACGATAAAGATATCAGCCCGCGGGAATATGTTCTCGGACTGTGGGTATTGCACCGGCTTGGCGCTGTAAACGATGATATGATCAGGGCGGCGGCCGTTCACCCTGATACTGCCATCAGGGTACATGTCCTGCGGATCCTTGCAGAGCAGCAGGTGGCTTCCCCGGCAGGATATACCATTGCTGCCAACGCGCTCGGGGATGATAACCCGCATGTGCAGAGAGCGGCGGTAGAGCTGATGGGAAGATATATTCATGCGGATGCCGTTCATGCGCTGGTGGCCTTCAGGAAAAAAGTGCCGGATTATGATACCCACATGATCTATACCATACGGCTCACGCTGAGGAATATGCTGCGGCATAAAGCACTGATGAACGAGGTAACCTCCCGCCAATGGCCAAACGAAGATGTAGCTGTTTTGTCCACGGTATTGGTGGGCGTGCAAACACCTGTTTCGGCATCCTTTCTTTATCGTTTTATCAAACAGGATCCAAAAATAGAAAACAGGGAACTCGGAAAAGCTTTTGCACATATTGCCAGGTTCATTCCGCAGAACGAATTGCCTGACGTATTCGGATCCGGTATGGCAAAAGGTAAAAATGATAAAGAGCTGGACTTCCTGATCTATGAAGCCATACGGGATGGTATGGTAAGAAGGGATAATAAGGCATCCCCGGCTTTTACTGGTTGGGGAAACAGGTTGGCATTGGGTATTCTCACCGCTTATCAACCAACAAAAGAGGATCGCCAGGTACATAAAATAAACGTGGCCCTGGATGTGATCGGTAAAAACAGGGTACCCGGAACGGAAGAATCGGTTGTGAAAATCCTGAAGGATACCAGCAACCGGAATGACACAAGATATACGGCGCTGCGTGCATTGCTGAGGTTGAACCCCGGGAAAAATATACCCCTGGTAATTGCATTGCTGAATGATGACAAAACGAACAGCGGTCTGAAAAGGGATCTGGTAAATGTAGCAGGAGAATTTCCGGGTAATACGTCGCTGAACATACTGGGCGCTGTTAAAAATGCGGAGCCGGACCTGCAATACAGCATCGCCGTTGCGCTTGCCGGCAGCAGCGCCGGTAAAGACATCCTGCTGGGCAAAGTGAGAGCCGGTGAGATCTTCCCGCGCTTTTTGATACAGCCCAATGTGGAGGAAAGAATGAGCCTGGGTATTACAAAGCAGCAACAAGTGCTGCTGGAGGAGCTGACCGCCAACCTGCAGGATATCAGCAAAGAACGGCAGGAGCTGATACAGCAGCGGGTAGACGCCTTTCGTGCAGCCAGCCCCAAGCCTTCTGCAGATGCCGGTCGTGCAGTGTTCACCCGCAACTGTTCACCCTGCCACAGCATCGGCAATGATGGCGGGGGCATGATCGGTCCACAGCTTAACAGTGTAGGAAAATGGGGCGTGAATGCGCTGGCGGAAAAGATACTCGATCCCAACCGGAATATTTCGGAATCGTTCAGGACCTATACGATCCGGCTGAAAGACGGCAAAGTAATGACCGGCTTGTTCAGAAGAGAGGAAGGCGCCGCCACGGTATATGCGGATGCAACAGGAAGAGAGTTTACAGTCGTAAACAAAGAGGTAGCGGAACGGACAGCATCAAAGTATACCCTGATGCCGGATCAGTTTGGCGAAATGATTCCGCCGGAAGATTTCACTGCGCTGATGACCTACCTGCTCACCGTGCAGGACTAAATACGTTGCAGTAAGCGAACCGGCAGGGTAATGATCGCTTTGATCAGTTGGAAGACGCCGTCTACCACCACACCCAGCAACCTGAAAGGTAACAGGAGCAGCCAGACGATGGGGTAGAAGATCAATGCCAGTATTGCCAGCGGCGCACAAACGACGAACAGGAGCAGCCAAAGCAGGAATGTGATCATATGCATTGTATTTGCAGATATAAAATTACATATGCTGACCATTATTGAACCGGTTAATTGATGAGCGGCAAAAGGAGGTGAAACCTGTTGCTGGCAGCACCCGACCAGCGGAGACCCCTATCGTAGAGGCATGATAAAAGATCTGATCTTGTATAGACCCGGCACACAGTGCCCGCGGAAAGCGTACCAAAATTATTTTTTTTCGGTCAGCGGGGATATCGTCGCCGTTAATTTAAACAGGTAACCTAAATACCGGGTTCCGAACCCTGGGAACCTGTTGATTTTTCCGGTATCGGCTGCCAGGATTCGGAACCCCTTTGCTCCTATGAAGGCTTCTGCATAGGTAATAATGCTTTTTAAGCACCAGGCGTCCTGATGGGCCGCATTATTGTGGTCATAACATTATCTACTGCCAACCTGTTAGCCCCACGGGGACAATTAAGTTTCACCAGCGCTGTTATTACAAAGATCCATTCGGTGTATTTTATTGAGCATGCTTATTAAATTGACGGGTATGGTTGAGGACACTGACCGTGACACGGTCGTGGTTTGTGGGGACACAAACTACTTGCTAGATTTAGCTTCGTGGCAGCTTTGCGTGAAAAGGAATCCTCCTCCTGGCACAAATGAATCGTTTAAAATCTAAAACGCGGGTCATCGCACGCTTTCAGCGGCAGTTCCACCCAGCCGTCTGCGGGAACATCTTTGGTTGTCAGGCAGGAAGGCACCACGTACTTATCCAGCTGCATCCATTCTTTCGGATTGTCCGGAAGGATATATAAAAAAACGAGAGAGTCGTTGGGCTCATGAATACGTTGGGGAGCGTATTCAATATGGTATTCCCGGTCTTTAAAATGAAATCTGCAGGATATTACTTCGTGGTTGTCAATCGTTTTCTGACCTGTAATAGCAGCCAATACGATCATGCCGTCCTTTTTGAACTTTCTTCTTTCCCTGCTGCCGTACATCACGAAGGCAACATTGGCTACCAATATTATTCCGAGCACTAATAAGATCACTTTGGTTCCGGACATGTAATTGCTTTTGAATACGCAAATTTACAAACTATCTGTAATGGCATACAAACCTGCCGTATTCGCCATACGAATTTGCTATACGGATGTCTCCGACTCCGTATACGTTATGCTTTCCCGCTATACGAATGTCTCTGACTTCGTATATATCTATGTTCTCCCGGGACTTCGTCCCGGACGAAGCAACCTGTAAACCTATACGATCTCTAACTTTCCCTTACATTGCAGGTATAAACAGGCATATGGCATTGATCAAGGATGTATATTCCAGGGAGTTCTACCATCAGTTTTTGGCAGCAGCGGCTACGGTGTTGCCATCGATCAACAAAAAAGAATTTCTGACAAAAATATTTGATAAGGACTTTAAAAACAAAGAATGGAAAGAGCGTATGAAGCATACAACGAGGGTATTGCATCATTATATGCCTGCTGAATTTTCAAAAGCAGCGTTGATGCTGGACCGCCTCGTTACAGTGCTCAGGAAAGAAAACCTGAAAGAGTATAGCATTGCCTTTATGTTCCTGCCGGATTATATTGAAACCTATGGACTCGAAGAGCCTGAGCATTCGATCAGGGCGTTGGAAAGTGTCACCCAGTTCATTACCTGTGAGTTTGCTGTCCGGCCTTTTATCCTGCGTTATATGGAACCAATGATGCGGCAGATGCTGTTATGGGCCGAACATGAAAGTCATCATGTGCGGCGATTGTCCAGTGAAGGCGCACGGCCAAGGCTACCCTGGGCGATGGCGATACCGGCATTAAAAAAAGACCCGGCTGCTATTCTTCCTATCCTGGAGAAGCTGAAAAATGACCCTTCGGAATCGGTGAGAAGAAGTGTAGCCAACAACCTGAATGATATTGCAAAAGATAACCCGGAAATTGTATTGCAGATTGCCCGCAAATGGAAAGGTGTCAGCAGGGAAACAGATGCCATCATAAAACATGGTTCCAGGACTTTGCTGAAAGCAGGACATCCGGATATACTGGATCACTATGGGCTGGACAGTAGCAATATCCTTGTGAAAAATTTCAAAGTGCTGACCCCGGCAATTAATACCGGAGACTACCTGGCGTTTTCGTTTGCAGTAGAAAATGCAGCTTCTGAAAGTAAAACCGTCAGGTTGGAATACGCCATTTATTATAATAAAGCCAACGGCCAGCTATCCAAAAAGGTATTTAAGATCAGCGAGCGGGTTGCTGAAGCAGGGACAAAGATACAGGTGGCCAAAAAGCACTCTTTCAAACCTATCACCACGCGGAAGTTTTACCCGGGAAAGCATAAGGTGTCTGTCATCGTCAATGGGGAGGAGAAAGCGATAAAGCCCTTCCTGCTGCAAGCCTGATTTTTGATCTGCAGCTTTGTTATACGAATGTCTCCGGCTTCGTATATGTTATGTTCTCCCGGAACTCCGTCCCGAACCCGCAAAGAGTTGCTGACATACGGCTGTCACGACAGCGGTTTATATTTGTCTTAAAAATAAGGAATATGAAAATACACACTACCAATTACTTCAACACTTTCATCCAGGTGGCGGAAGATTGCCCTGCAGCAAGCGGAGAAATGCCTCCGGTAAAAGGTGACAGCAGGACGGTGGCGAATATACAGTTTGATATGATAAAAGAGCATCCGTATAAGTACAGCTCGGATGATGTGCTTTTCCAGGTATTTGCAGACAAAAACGACCTGCTGAAAAAAGAATACCCGGCAGAAAGGGAAAAATTTTTTTCGAAAGGACAACCCTGTTTCAGGGCATCACCGCTTACCAAACGTTATGGCTGGGGCATTCATTTTGATAAGGAAGGAAAAGTAGGATTGTATGGCTGCGAAACAGCCGAATATGAAAAGTTCTCAAAGGATAAGCAACTGAAAGTGCTCAGGGCGATGAAGTCCAGCCGGTAATGCAGGTCTTTCACGCAAAGCCGCGAAGGAACGCAGTGTCTGCAAAGCATATGTCGTTAGCTTTTTGCTGCCTGTTGCAGGAAATATTCGTGTAGTTTCAACACCTGGGGGATCACCAGCTGCTGTTCATCGTTGTATATAACGAAGTCGCATAACCGCATTTTTATCTCTTCATCC
>Ga0222429_100601_pt1 | contig 20745 bp, 13 predicted proteins | sample 1B50Ametagenome_FD_182475 | JGI IMG/M metagenome (GOLD analysis project Ga0222429, IMG submission 182475) | Enriched microbial communities from leaf-cutter ant dump, University of Wisconsin, Madison, United States - 1B50A (version 2) | ecosystem: Environmental > Terrestrial > Nest > Insects nest...
GAGCTATTTCCTTCCAATACTTCCTTCACTGCTTTTGTATTCAATTCTTCATTTTCAGACAGCGTTAATGTTTCCAGAAAGATTGGGTTCTTGGCATTTTGTAAAGTGATAGCCAAAAACTTGGGCGACATATCGGTCAATAACCGGGACTGCTTTCCACCTCCCCAAATATTCGAAATAGCAGTTAAGAGATGAGTTAGCCTTTCTCTTTTTTGTTCAATGGTTAGATTTTGTACTTTCCCTTTTACCGCTTTTGCTAATTCAAAATCCTGATATATCCCTAATCTATCTAATTCAATTAAGAAATTGACCCGGAAGTAGTTGTAGTAAATCTCCGTTTCAAAAATATTCCCTCCTGAAGATACATCTCCTCCTGTTTGCTCCTTGGATTTTGTTCCTAAATCCCTGTCATTTTTGAACGGAAATATACCGATAGCAGCAGAAGTTCTTACTACTGCTGTTCTTCTCCTGTTTTCGCCGGAAGACGCAATCATATAACCCAGCAAATCATCATCAAGATAATTATTGGGTTCTCCTGCAGTAAAATCAACCCCAACTTTCTTTTCAGCTTGCTTCACATCGGAAAGCAAATCGCTTAGCCCCATTTCTTTCCAGGCTTTCCTGATTTGGTATTTCAGGCTTTGCCCCGAAACATAAGGAATTTGCTCTCCATTGGGAGTTGTAATTTTTTTTACTGTGCTTACATTTCCTTCTGTCCAGCTTCCATTGATACTACCCAATGAGGTTTTGAATATGTAAGATATATTTAGGCAGTTTGGTGTATTTTTATTATTCATTTTATTTCTATTTTAAGATTATGAAACTATTTGCTTTCTTCTTTGTTTGTTTTTTGCTTTTCGTACAGATAACTATTCATTGAGAAAATACTTATCATAGATTTCATTTCTTCCCAGTCTCTTCCGTCTGGCAGATTGGTAAAAAAGTCCTGATAATTTTTTGTTTTATACTGGTCCTGTACTTTGTCGCTTTCCATAATTCTGAATTGAATTAATTCAAGTGCTTTCAGGAACTCCACTCTGCTTTTTGCATTCCTAAGGGAATACAAGCAGCTCCTGTCCTTTTCGGCATAGGAATAGATGCCGATGTTTATGCCAATGTTTTGACATAGCTTTACTAAATCTGCATTCATTTTATTATTTGTTTTTTGATTATAAATAAGAATGATTTTATCTAAATAGGGAATACTTCCTTTTTCTTCCTTAACTTTTACCTCACCAAGATAGTTTTCAACTATACTTGCAACAGACCTGAAGTTTAAAATGGCATTACATAGTTTATCTCTCCACGTCGTATCATATTTGCCACTGTCCAGCCGTTGTGTAAAATGCTTTACAAAGTTTTTGAAGTGGGTATAGTAGCTTTGGTCTTGCTCTCCAAATTCAAAGGTTTCAAACAGATTGAATAAATAGGTCAGTGAAGTGTATTCATTGAAACCTTGTTGTAAGTATACATCTTTAGAAGGATTATAAATTGAAAGGCAGAGAACAGATTTATTAAATGATATTTTTGAGTAATATCTTTCCTCTTCAAACGTCAGTTTTAACTGGCTATAAATTGATAAGAGGAAATTAAATAGAGCTTCTGACTCATAGGTAGCTCCAATTATTTCAGTTTCAAAATTGCAATAATCATCTTTATTTATTTGATCCGCTCTTTTAGTTACTGTGTTTATAAATTCAGATAATGAATTTACATCGTCATCATTCAAGATAAAATAATGTTTGAATTTATCTTGCTGCAAATAATTAAGATTATAAAATGAAAAAAGACCAACGAATGAGTACAGTTTTGAGATTGAAGGCTTCTTCTCTAAAAAAGAGGAGAAATTCATCTCTCCCGTTTCACTCGTTAAAAAGGGGTAATCCATTCCTGTAACCCCTTTTGTTTGTTTAAATTTTTTTGCACTAAATGAACATATCTTTTTACCAGCTTCAAGAAAGCTTAAATCGAAATCATTTCCGATCTCATACGATGGAGGAGTATTTAAAAAACCTTTATTGTCAATTTTAAGCTTCTTATTATTTTCAATTCTACTTGCATTTTCTTCTTTGAACTTTTTAAAAACTATATATTCTGAAGCAGTCATTCTTCTCCCCTTTCCACCAAGTTCGCTATCTTTTGCTTCAGGAATTAATAAAGCACCCTCTGTCTTAGGAGTTTTTCCAGTAAAAAAAGGCTTTAGGTGCATTTTGAAGTCTGTACGTTCATACACTTCAAAATCTGAATCTTTATAAATCCATCCAAAATTTCCGGTCTTCTTTAAATATTTTGTTACGACTTCTGTTCTTGCTTTATTTAATGCTTCTATTAATTGTTGTTCATCAGCGAACGACAATTCTAATCCATCAGCAGTAATTTCACAAGCGCTATCGTATTCTAAGTTGCAAAGTATCCTATACAATCCGACAATTCCGTTGTCAATCCAGAAATTTCCAGTTTTTTCTATTTTGAGATTATTCATTTTATAAGTTCTTTTACAGTGATTAATATTTGAGGGTCCAAAAGTTGCTTTCCCTAAAATCGGAGGTTAATACACTTTCCCGATCTCCTCTACTACCCCCAAATACCCCATTCCCTGGCTATTGTATACCCCGGCTCCCGCATTCAGCAACAGCTCTACAAACCGTTTTTCGCCGGTCACTTTCAGCCCGAAATTCATCCAACCCCTGATCTTTGTTTCTTCAGGTGCGCCCGCTTTAATAGTGATCAATCGCGATTTAAAAGGCAGTTTCGCAGGAATAACTTCCATCATCAATAAGGCTGATGAGGCAGCGCTCTCATCATAACAAGCGGCTATTTTACTGCGCCAGTTATACAGCAGGCTTTCCGTAAAGCGTATATCTTCCGGAGATAAAAAATCATAATTTCCCTTTTCGTTGGGCAATCCCGCTACAACAGGAGACAATGGTTTAAGGGTAATGCTAATCAGCTCCTGCGGCTTGTATGCCTGTAACGGATCCGGCAGCGATTCAACAGATTGAATTTCAAACCGGGCTTTACTCTTTTTGTCTGCGATATCCAATTGCTGCTGCATGAATAATCCCTTAATAAAATTTTCTGCTGCCTGCGGCAGATGGAAGCAAACCTCCAGTTCTGCCTGTTGGGTCGTTAACTGCAACCTGTCGCCGGTAATTGTAAAAGGCGTTCGTATATCTGAAAAGGTAAAAAGCTTGAAAGATTTCAGGTTCCCCTCCTGCCTGTAGCCCTGCTCGTGAAGAAATGTGGCATAAGCATCATCTGCGCAGGCAATGATCTTATAGATAGCCGCAGATAGCGGGTATTGATAATTTATCGGGATAATGGCCGCGCTTTGCTGTGTAACAAGGGTTAGTTTGAAACGCATTTTTCAATAGCATTTTTCTTCCTTTCAGTTGTATAAAATCCAGCAGGTCATTGCTGTTTTACAATACAACGTGAGGAAAATACAATAATTAATATGGCTACCAATACAGAGTAATGGCAAGGCTTATCTGAAGAAAATGGATCAGGATCGAATACTAAAGTATTATAAATATACCGTTTTTTATTTTATATTGTTCGCATGAACAGATATAAAAAACTTTGTCTTTCCTTAAGCAGGTATCTCAAAGAAGCGACACGCTACATGCAGCAGCTCTATTCTCCTCAATACATCATTCCAAACATCCACGGCGGTACTTTGGCTCCTCTCCCTGTTTCAGTGTCATCTGCCACTGTAATATTAATATAGCTGACTTTATTTTTTACCTGCCGGGCTGTTTTGCTTTTACCGCCCACCTCTATTAATGTATCATCCACGCGTATACATATTCCTTGTCTGCATCCAGTCTGCACGACAACAGTTCCGTGCAACTTTCCGGTACAGGTACGTGAAGATAGAATTGGCAGACCGATCGCAGTGAAGAAAAAGAAAAATACCGCCTTTGCGAGACCGACCGTAGGGAGGACGAAGCAAACCCTACGGGATAAGGGAACAGTGGCGCACGTGTAGACAGCTTCTCCCGTTACAGTATCTCATTCCACTTACGTTATCCCGGAAGCGGGATCGCAGCGACGAAAAAGAAAAATACCGTCTTTGCGAGCCGCAGCGCAGCAGCATACAGGTGATCGGTGTTTTATTTGCCTTATATAAATCCTGATCAGGAGGAGGTAGGAGAACAGAAGGTAGTAGATTCTCTTTCTATTACTTTTCCTTTGATGCTCACTGTCATTGGAATATAGTGGGGGTTTTTAATACGCCTTATGGCTAACTCAAGGCTGATATTGGCCATTTCCTCGCAAGGCTGAAGATAACTGGTAAGCGGATACTTTAAGTATTGGGCATACTTCATATTATCATATCCGCAAATCAGGCAATCGGAGGTAGGTTTGATGTTGATCTTTTCCAACGAAGAAAGTAATACGGCTGCCGTAGAATCATTTGCACAAATAATACCTGTTTTGCCAGGCACTATTTTTATTGTTTTAATAAATTCTATATCTGCGGGATCTCCGCAATAGGTATTATCCTCTGTAAATGGCAGCTGATGCCTTAACACAGCCTGCCGGACACCTAATAGCCGAACATCAACAGAATTAGCTGAATCGGGGCGATAGAAATAGTGAATGGTTTCGCAGCCGTTTTTTATAAGGAGGGTTGCCATTACATCTCCCGCTGATAAATTATCCAGCCAAATAATATCATAACCTCCAAGCTCGGGTTGCGCCTTTATACCCCGATCTATTAAAACCAATGGAATATGGGCGTGTATGATTTTTTTAAATATCCGCAGGTTTATTTCATCGGAATCAGGCAGGCGTTCCAACGGCGAAAAAAGAATGGCATCTACTCTTTGTGAGATATAATCGTCGCAAAAATGTTCGATCTGTGCTTTCCTGATCTCTGCGTTGCTGGCAGTTGCACCTTCCCACAGGCAATTCAAATGATTTTTTCTCGAGAATTTGAGGATCTGGTCGTTGATAGTAGTAAATATCTCCGACTCCCCGGATCCTGGTAATAAAAGTCCGATCGTATATGTCGTTTGCTTATTTTCATGAATTACCTGCGACCCATATCCTCTTGTTTTTTTGATGTATCCTTTATCCTGTAGTTGATTATAGACTTTTGCGATCGTGGGCCGCGATACCGAATACTGTCTGGCAAGTGTGTCTTCCGATGGCAGTAAGGCTCCGCTTTTGTATACTCCTTTAACAATATCGTCCCTGAGGCTTTCAAAAATACCGAGTTGTTTTCTACGCAATGGAATGATGCTTTTATAATTACACTCAAAGATAGCCATTTATTGTTTTTTCCTACAAATGATAAGTAAATGTAAACATTATATCATACAGCTTGATGTTGATTAATAAAAATATACTATATATAATAATTTGATTAAACTTGAACTATCAGTTTTAGGCTCTAATATTCAATAAGATTACCTCGATAACATTGGAATATGTTTACATTATTGTAAATAAATTTTAAAAAATGTTTTAAATATGAATAATTATTATTTACATTTATGATATAGTTAATTATCTTATTTTTTACAATCAAAATCTAACGGTATGCTTGTTCTTACATGTAAGAAGGTGGGGATTCTTAGCCTTATCCTTCTGCCTCTCACCATTTTACCTGGTCGGGCTTTTTGTCTGGAAGACAGCCCCCTCCGTTATCTTCAACAAACCGATGTTTATGCCACCGGCAAGGTACTCGACGAAAACGGCCATCCCATTTCCGGTGTAACCGTTGCAGAAAAGGGAACGGGACGTAGTACACTAACTGACGAAAGCGGTGCTTTCTCGTTAAAAGTGCTGTCAAATAATAGTGTTGTGCAATTCACTTTTGTTGGGCATAAGACTATTGAGATGAAAGCCTCCGCTTTGAACGGAAACACCATTGCAATGGAAAAGGATAACCTGAATCTTGATGAAGTGGTGGTAACGGGTTATGTGTCGCAAAGAAAAGCTGACCTTACGGGAGCGGTTTCAGTGGTGAATATCGGTCAGATAGCCACAAATCCTACCGGTAGTGCTATGCGGGCACTTCAGGGCAAAGTCGCAGGTATGTCCGTTACTGCCAATGGGTCTCCCGACCCCAATGCAACCGTTAGGATCCGCGGCGAGGGTACTTTAAACAATAACAATCCTCTCTATATTATTGATGGAACACCTACCACCCGGTCTATGGGAGAGCTTGCATTGATGGATATAGAATCCATACAGGTTTTGAAAGATGCCTCTTCCGCATCCATATACGGATCACGGGCGGCGAATGGTGTTATCATCATTACCACACGCAAAGGCAAGAAAGGTACGGTGGTCAACTTCAACGCCTCTTACACTTCTGTGAGCAGCAGAAAGCCGCTTAAATTAATGAATACCGAACAGCGGGGTATTGCTCAATACTGGGCCATTAAAAACGACAATCCCGATGCCGACCCTAACCTGGTAGGTATCGGCAGATTGTATAGTTATGAAGATCACCAGGATGCTAATGGAAACTTTGTGTTGGATAGAGTTACCTGGAGGGAATACCTGGACCCTGCTACCCAAACAATGAAATCTGCTGATACAGACTGGCAGAAAGAGATAATGAGAAGGGGGCAGGTGCAACAATACAACTTAAGCCTTTCCAGCGGTGGTGAAAATAGTCATGTCTTCTTTGATCTGGACTATTATGGCAACCAGGGTACCATCAAAGGAAGTTTTTTTGACCGTTACAGCGCCAGGGTCAACAGCGATTATTCCTTCCTGAACAAACGTATAAAAATCGGAGAAAATTTAAGCATCTCCAAATGGAGGAGAAGTACCAATATAGGAGACGGTAATATAGGGTCAACCAAATCGCTGATGTCTATCGTACCGGTGCATACGGTGGATGGAGTGGGTTGGGGAGGTCCCATCGGGGGCATGAGCGACCGGCATAACCCCGTGCGGCTTATTGAAGATAATTTACAAAACTACCAGGATGTAATGCGGCTGTTCGGTAATGTGTATGCCAATGTTCAGATCATGAAGGGGCTGACATTTCAGTCATCTTTCGGCCTGGATCTGACCGGCACCTGGCAAAGAACAATGGATCTTACCTATAGTTCCGGCTTTTTAAGTGAAAACAGAAGCAGGGTAACACAAACCTCCAATTTCCAGCTGAACTGGAATAACAGCAATGTACTTCGTTACGAATTTGACCTGGGGCGCAGCGGCTTTGATGTGATGGGCGGCCAGGAATCCATAGGGTTCCAGGGAAATAGTTTTTGGGCCAGCAGACGGGAATATGCATTGGAAACCCCTAACTATATGCAGCTGGACCGTGGAGAAACGGAGCGCGACAACGGCGGAAATGAAAGCAGGAATGCTATGAGCTCATGGTTTGGTAAGATAAACTACAATTTCGACAGCCGGTACCTGGCTTCCTTTACCCTGCGTAAGGATGCTTCTTCCGTATTTGGCGCCAATAACCGCTGGGCTACTTTTCCCGCATTTTCATTAGGATGGGTATTGAGTAACGAAAACTTTCTGAACAGATTAGCGCCAACGCTTTCGCATCTTAAATTGAGGTACGGCTGGGGGCAAAACGGAAACTCACAAATCGATAATTATGCTGCCTTCCAGATGTACGAATTTTTATACGATGTAAATACAGTTTGGGATTGGAACTGGGGAACTGCCTACGATTTTACGGGGCACGGCGGGAACTTACCTTCGGGATTCAGAAGAACACAAAGAGGCAACCCTATCCTGAAATGGGAAACCACAGCTCAACATAATATCGGGGTAGATTTCGGCTTATTTAACTCTACATTAAGCGGCTCTTTCGATTATTACCAAAAGCACACCAGGGATATTTTGATGAAACCTGGTACGGTAGCTACCCTGGGCGAAGGCGCAGGTATGTGGTTGAATGGCGCCAATATCCGTAACCGGGGTTTTGAGCTAACACTTAACTATAGCGATAATATTGGCAATGTAAGCACCAATATCGGAGTAGTGTTAGCACACAACAAGCAAAAAATAGAAAAAGTACCGGAGGACGTGGTCAACAACTTTCCCGGGGATGGTAAAGATGATAACATTCTCGGTCGTTCCAGGAATTCTCTTTATGGATACATAGCCGACGGACTGTTTCAAAGCCAGGATGAAATAGACAATTCTCCCACGCAGGTAGGCGCTGCTCCGGGCAGGATCAGGTATAGGGATATCAACGGACCTGACGGAAAGCCGGATGGCAAAATTGACAATTTCGATCGTACGTGGATCGGGGTGCAGGATCCAAAGCTGGAGTATGGATTTAATATAGGACTGGTCTGGAAAAACTTTGATCTCAATATATTCTTCAACGGAATTCTGGGAAAGGACCTGAATGTACAGTCCTGGAAAAGCTGGACCATATACGCATTAGGAACAGTGGGCGAAAACTACGATACAAGATTACTGGATGCATGGACGCCCACCAATACAGATTCCAAAATACCTGCTATCTCGGTAAACAACTACAACGAAGAGAATCGCTTTTCTACCTATTATGTTGAAAGCGGGTCCTATCTGAAGATCAGGAATGTGGAAATCGGCTACTCGTTTTCGCAGAAACTGATGAAGGCTGTGAAGACCAATCAATTCAGGGCTTACCTGAGAGGCGACAACGTACTGACACTCAGTAAAACATGGGGGAAAAACGCTTTTACGGGTCTTGACCCTGAAACACCCGGTACCAGCTATCCTTTGCCATTTGCAGTAACCGCAGGAATAAGATTAACTTTTTAAAACATTTATTGTATGAAACAATTGATATGCTCATGTGTAGCGCTCATTATATGCTTTGCAGCCTGTAATAAAAGGCTGGACCAAACCCCGATGGGCGTCATTTCAAGTGATGATTTAAATACGCCCAAAACCGTAGAGCAAATGATCAATGCTGCCTACTCTTTTACTGGTCAAAACCACTTTAATAAGCAAATGGGATTACCCTATGAAGAGGGATCAGTCCGTGCCGGGGAGGCTTATAAAGGTGGTTCCGGTACCAACGATAATGCTGAAAGAAATCTTTGGGAAACCTTTGTATTCATGCAGCCTACTACTACCGGCGATCTGGATAACTTATGGTGGGTGCATTATGTAGCTGTGGGCAGGGTACACGATGCTTTGCGCAGGGTTAAAAACCTGGAAGAGTCGGAGTTTCCTTTAAAAAATGAAAGAATAGCGGAGCTCCGTTTCCTGCGGGCCCATATATATTTCTACATGAAAGTTTCTTTCAAATTGTTCCCTTATATAGATGAAGATACACCGGATGAAGAGTACGATAAAATAAGTAATGATGTGCTCACAGATCAGGAGTTGTGGAATAAGTTAATAGAGGACCTGAGGTATGCTGCCGGTACTTTACCAACAACACAATCCGAAGTAGGTCGCCCGACACAATTTGCTGCAAAAGCTTATCTCGCCAAAGTCCTGCTTTTTGCCGCCTATGAGCAGGATGAGAACAATAACGTTACATCTATCAACCAGGAAAAGCTGGCAGAAGTTGCTACATTATGTAAAGAGGTGATGGATGGCTCCGGCAAAACATTGTTTGATGACTTTGGCAAAAACTTTCTGACGGCTTATGAAAACGGTTCCGAATCTATTTGGGCAATACAATATTCGGCCAATAATGACAATTCTCCTACCGGAAGATTAAATGCCTGGTTGATATACCCCGTTAACCCGGAATATGGTTGCTGCGGCTTTTTACAGCCTTCTGACAACTTAATGAACCGGTACAAAACAGTCGGTGGTGTGCCGGATTTTGACCATTACAATTCAGGTGCTATGTTGACCAATAAAGCCGCTTTTGCAAGCCAGCCGTTAGATCCAAGATTAATGCATACAGTATGTGTGCCGGAAATGCCCTGGAAATACGACCCTGGTTTTATAATGGGAACCACCTGGGCAAGAACCCCCGAAGTATATGGCTACTCTATGAGCCAGAAGATGCTTGTGTTACCAACGGATCCGGGTTTTAGAAAAACAAATCCGTTTATGGGAAGCGGTTTGAACTGGGATGTCCTGCGGCTGGATGAAGTAATATTAATGAGAGCGGAAGCATTGATCCAGTTAGGTGGACAGGCTAATCTTGATGAGGCGCTTTTATTGATCAATCAGATCAGGAACAGGGCTGCAACCAGCACCGGTATGCTGAAGTTTGCGAACGGGGCTCCTACAGGCAACTTTTCCGTTCAGCCGTACCGGCCGGGAGTTAATTGTCCGGCATGGAGCCAGGAATTTGCATTCAAGGCACTACAGTGGGAGCGTTTGCTGGAGTTCGCTACTGAAGGGAAAAGGTTTTTTGACCTGGTGAGATGGGGAATAGCAGCAGAAGAGATGAACACTTATTTCGAAACTGAAAAAGACCGGAGAAGCTATCTTAAAGATGCCTTCTTTACAAAGAACCGGGATGAATATTTCCCTATCCCGCAACAACAAATAAACTATGTAAAGGGATTGTATAAACAAAATCCCGGTTGGTAATGGGTGAGCAATGATCTGTCAGTACATTTAATAGATCATTTGTATGAAATTAATTTAGATTAGATGTTTTTGCCTGACATGTCATGTAACTGAACCAGTTTAAAATACGATTTCAGTTATCACGCAATTTAAAATCACTATTATGAAAAAAAATATTTTGCTGGTATGTATCCTCATTGCAGGATTACAAACAGCATTTGCACAATCAACTGCTGCAAGGGCTACATTACATACCCTCAGTCCATATTATACATTTACGGCGGCACAGGCGCCACAGGCCAGCCTCCATGCAAACCAACCGAAAGGAGAATTCAGCACAGAAAATACCAAACACGAAAGCTTTACTATCAGGTTGTCTGTAGATTTCAAATCGTTCAGCGGTGAAGAAAAATTACTGGAAATTCCGGGGCTTATGCGCATCAGGCTGCGCCAGGCCGACCCTGCTGACAGACACAGGCAAAATTATCCGGCAGCCTTAATGCCAGACGGATCTCTTCCGGTATTGGAAGCCAGCCTGACACTGCATTCACCGGGAAATAACATATTTTCCCGGTCGCTGGAGATCGGTCATCCTTTGGCAGCATTAAAAGATCCGTGGGGCAAGCACGAGGTCGTTGTTCATTTTACAAGATCACAATGGACGCTCTATGTTGACAATGAACTGATGGATAATGACTTTGTAATCGGATATCCACATTGGTCGCATCGACGTGGCTGGCAAATAAACCCCTCGGTGGTAAATGAGGCCGGTTTATACATTCCCGGCATGACTGTACAAAGAGACAGTCAGAGAAATATTGAAAAAATGCCGGACCTGCAATATTGGACGCCGCGTGGACATAATGCATGGGTAGGAGACCTGGCAACCATCTTTCACAATGGACGCTATCACGTATTTTATCTTTATGACCGTAGACACCATGCCAGCAAATTCGGTGTTGGCGGGCACTATTTCGAACACTTTTCCACCACGGATTTCATCACCTGGACAGAACATGAAGCAGCTACGCCCATAGAAGAACAATGGGAGAGTTTCGGTACAGGTGTGCCCTTCGTTTACAACGGCAAGCTCCACCTCTCCTACGGTTTGCATACATCACGCATCTACCCCGATTCATTAACAGTCTATCCGCTTATGGCAGCGTACTATGACAAACATAAAAAAACCGGGTATTTCACAGCCGACCCGGAAAAAGCCTACCCCTCCGGGGCTACCTATGCTGTAAGCGCTGACAATATTTCCGGCTTTTCGAAAAGCGGCGCCTTATTTCATTTCAGTGAGAACCCCAGTGTATTTACAACACCCGAAGGAAAGTTGAAAATGTATGCGAACTACAGAGCCAAAGGAACATGGGAATCGGAATCGCTGGACGGCGAATGGTATTCCACGGATCCCGGATTTCCGGATGGGGGAGACTGTACCTTCCCTTTTGCCTGGGGTAAATACGAATACATTGTAGGTGGCTTCGTAAACCTGTGGAGAAGACCTGTAGGTTCTACCGGCGCCTGGACAAATCTGGCTGCAGAAGGAAAAGATTTTTATAATGGCGTAAATGTGCCATCGGTATCACCCATTGGTAAGGGACGTTATGTTATGGCAGGATGGATGCCCATAACAGGATGGGGCGGGCCGTTTCTAATGCATGAGCTGATCCAATACCCCGATGGAAGGATCGGCACAAAATGGATGAAAGAATTGATACCTGCTACAACCAATGCCACGCTGCTGATAAAAAAGCTGGAACAAAAAGGATCTTTCCCGGTTAATAGTGGATCTTTTATCCTGAGCTTTGACGTCGTTCCCAAAAAGAAAAAAAACGGTAAGTTAGCAGTTGTATTTTCATCTGCAGCCGACAATTATGAAAAAGCATGTGAATGGCAGGTCAATACGGCTACCCTGATCGCTCAATATGCTGATGCTGTTGAAGGTGCCTACACTTCATCGCAAAAGTCGTTAAGACAGGGAGGTGCTCCCCATGCAGTAGGCAACTATGCTATCGAAAACCTGATGGGCGTTGAAAAGCCATTTCAGGTGAGGATATTGGCAAAAAGCAACCCGAAACTGGGCGGAACCATTTTAGATACAGAAATAGCGGGTCAAAACACCATGGTCACCTATCGCAATGGACTCCAAATTGAAAACATATCATTTAATATGACCGATGTAGAAATACGGAATATCAAAATAGAGAAAGTGGAAGAATAGTAATAGCTGATCTCAGGTTATCCGCCATCTAAACGAACTCAATTATTGCAAATGAAAATTTTGTCGCCTCCGGTAAACAGAGAGTATACTATCACTAAAACACTGATCCGTGCTGCCATTGTCGCTTCGCTTGGAGGCTTGTTGTTTGGCTTTGATACAGCAGTTATTGCCGGTACTACTTCTTCCATTGCAACCTTATACCAGCTTTCAGACTGGTCAATGGGCTTTGTGGTATCCTCTGCCCTTATAGGAACGATCATTGGGACATTGATAGCATCCAGGCCGGGTGATATATGGGGCAGGCGACAAAGCTTGAAAGTACTGGGTATCCTATTTATAATATCAGCCCTGGGTTGTGCTTTTGCCTGGGACTACTGGTCACTGTGTGTTTTCAGGTTTGTTGGCGGGTTGGCTATAGGAGGCTCGTCGGTATTAGGACCAATGTATATCGCCGAAATATCACCAGCCAAACTCAGGGGACGCCTGGTGATCCTTTTCCAGTTCAATATATGCCTGGGTATATTACTTGCCTATTTATCTAACGCCATAATTGAAGAGCTGCATTTTGATACCCTTCATGTACAATGGCGGCTGATGTTGGGAATGGGCGTCTTACCCGCCGTAATATTTACGGTCATGCTGTATTCCATCCCCCGGAGCCCCCGATGGCTGATATTAGTCAACAGGCCTGAGGAAGCCCGAAAGGTACTGGAGGAAATTGGCGAAGTAAATGTAGACAGGGAGATGGCGGAAATAACAGCTTCCTTAAAAGCCCGGGCTGGCCAGTCAAAAGAAAAGCTTTTCCAGAAGAAATATTTTTATCCCATCTTCCTGGGAGTAGCGGTAGCGGCTTTTAACCAGTTTTCTTTTATCAACGGGTTTTTATACTATTTAAATGATACTTTAAATGAAATAGGCGCCAGGTTTGGGGGCAAGTTCCAACCGGTCATTATAGGGCTCGCTAATTTAATTGCAGTGACCGTCGCTTTATTTACGATTGATAGAATAGGGCGAAAAAAATTACTGTTGATTGGCTCGTGGGGTACTGCCATTCCCCTGGTTTTATGCGCCTACATAGCATGGAGCAGGAATTTAACCGAATTATTCCCATGGAGCATTGCAATATTTGTTTTATTCTTTTCTTATTCGCAGGGAGCTGTGATCTGGGTATATATCAGTGAAGTGTTTCCAAATAAAGTAAGAAGCAAGGGCTTGTCTCTCGGCAGCTTCACCCATTGGGCGTTGGCGGCTGTTGCAGCACAGGTATACCCCGTAATAGTGGCTATTCCCAAAATCGGCTTGTCAATTCCGTTTCTTTTTGGCGCCTTTATGATGGTTGTACAATTTTTTGTTGTATGGTTCTTCTTCGTGGAAACAAAAGGTGTTCCGTTAGAACAATTGGAAAACAAACTGGGCGTGCGGGATAAACCAGGCGCTATTCCCGATGCTTTTGACACCTGATAATAATGGGTAAAAACGAATCGCCTGACTGGCAAATACCACGGATAACAACTGCCTTGATTTTAAAAAGCAACTATGAATTTTATTGGCATTGATATTGGAACAACCTCAATTTGTGGAATCAATTATGACCTTTTCAAGCATACGGCAGACACCATATTTCTAAAAAATGAGGCAGGTATTAAACCCGGCAAACCATGGGAAAAGATACAGGACCCGGAATGGATCGTTACGGCTGTTTTGGGGATTGTAAAACAGTTTGAATCTACCACACAGAAAATACTGGGCATCGGGGTCACCGGCCAAATGCATGGCATTCTCTACCTGGACAAAGATGGGAACGCGGTAAGTCCTTTATATACCTGGCAGGATAATAGTGGCAACCAGATTTTTGACAACGGGGTTACCTATGCCAACTTTTTAGCTGAAAACTCCGGTCACAATTTATCAACGGGATACGGACTGGTTACACATTTCTATCATCTGAAAAATGGCGTTGTCCCCCGTAATGCTGTTAAGCTTTGTACTATTATGGACTATGCGGTGATGAGGTTAGCGGGAAGAAAGACACCTGTAACAGACTATACAAATGCAGCCGGTCTCGGTTTTTTCAATACTTTAAAAAACGAGTTTGATGTAACTTCTCTCAAAAAATTCGGCATAGACCCTGCCATACTGCCTGAATCAAATGAATCTGCTGTATTATCGGGATATTATAATACAAGTATCCCGGTGTATTCTGCTATTGGGGATAATCAGGCCAGCTTCATGGGTTCTGTCCGGGAAAAAAATAATTCGATACACATTTCTATAGGGACCAGCAGTCAGCTTTCCGTCTACTCCGACAGCTATTTCAAATCAGATGTACTGGATACAAGACCCTTCCCCGGTGGGGGGTACCTGCTGGTAGGAGCCGCACTCTCCGGTGGCCAGTCCCTGTCTGTTCTGCAATCCCTGTTCGACAGCGTGTTAAGAATAAGCAACCACAATGGTTTACAGACGGATGAGTTTTATGCCATGATCAATACTATTGATTATAAGAGTAGCAGTGATGCGCTTACTGTAGCCACTTTGTTTAACGGCAGTCGCACCAATCCGTTTGTCCAGGGAAGCATTTCAAACATTTCCGCTACCAACTTTACGGCACAGGATTTAATTCTCGGATTTATCAGAGGTATTTGTGGGGAGGTATACCATTTTTACAATCTCCTCCCGGACGAAATAAAAAAAGACAGGTGTGTTTTGATCGGGGCGGGTAATGCGATAAAGAAAAATCCATTACTCTGTAGGGCACTGGAGGATGTGTTCAAGATCCCGGTTGTTAAGTCTGCGCATAACGAAGATGCAGCTTTCGGAGCTTGTTACGCAGCTATGTCTGCCTCTGGCATTATCAGCAACGATATATTTAAGCGGCTCAATATTTGGTGAACCCTGAATAGGCTTAGTAATACCGCCATTTCATTTCTTTAACTTTACTGGACTTACAAATAATCTATGGTAAAACAAATCGCTTTCGGCTGCAAATAAAAAACCCGTCATAAGACGGGTTTTTTACAATATTTGCTGGAGAGGTATTAATAACCCATTCCACCCATATCAGGAGCGCCATGGTGGTGTCCACCGGCAGCAGCTTCTTCTTTCTTGGGTTTGTCGGAGATAACACACTCGGTTGTCAACAACATACCTGCAATAGAAGCGGCATTCTCCAATGCGATACGGCTTACTTTGGTAGGATCGATCACACCGGCTTTGAACAGGTTTTCATACACTTCTGTTCTGGCGTTGAAACCGAAATCACCTTTTCCTTCTTTTACTTTCTGTACCACGATGCTGCCTTCGATACCGCTGTTGTATACCAGCTGGCGCAGCGGCTCTTCAATAGCTCTTCTAACGATCGCAACACCTGTTGCTTCATCTTCGTTGGCAGTTTTGAATTTATCCAGGGATTCTACCGCACGGATATAGGCAGTACCACCACCGGGAACGATACCTTCTTCCACCGCAGCGCGTGTTGCATGCAACGCATCATCCACGCGGTCTTTCTTTTCTTTCATTTCTACTTCAGTAGCAGCACCTACCTGCAATACAGCCACACCACCACTTAATTTGGCCAGGCGTTCCTGTAATTTTTCTTTATCGTAGTCAGAAGTAGTTACTTCTATCTGGGCTTTGATCTGGTTTACGCGGGCAGTGATATCGGCTTTTTTACCTTTACCGCCAACGATGGTAGTGTTGTCTTTGTCGATCACTACTCTTTCAGCACGACCCAGGCTGGTAAGATCAGCGCCTTCCAGCTTATGACCCAGCTCTTCGCTGATAACGGTACCGCCGGTCAGGATAGAGATATCAGTCAGCATTTCTTTTCTTCTGTCGCCGAAGCCGGGTGCTTTTACAGCAGCCACCTTCAGGGTACCACGCAGCTTGTTCACCACCAGGGTAGCCAGCGCTTCTCCTTCCAGGTCTTCAGAGATGATCAACAGGGGAGCGCCCTGCTGAGCCACTTTTTCCAGGATGTGCAGGATATCTTTCATGGCGCTTACTTTCTTATCGTAGATAAGGATGTAAGGCTTTTCCAGCTCAGCCTGCATTTTTTCGCTGTCGGTTACAAAATAAGGAGAAATATAACCGCGGTCGAACTGCATGCCTTCTACTACCTCAATTCCTGTTTCGGTACCACGAGCTTCTTCTACAGTGATCACGCCGTCTTTCCCTACTTTGGCAAAAGCTTCCGCAATCAGCTTACCGATAGCTTCATCGTTGTTAGCAGAAATAGAAGCCACCTGCTGGATCTTTTTGCTGTCGGAACCCACCGTCTGTGACTGTGATTTCAGGTGCTCAACTACTTTTTCTACCGCCTTGGTGATACCACGTTTCAGGTCCATCGGGTTAGCGCCGGCAGCTACGTTTTTCAAGCCTTCGCTGATGATAGCCTGCGCCAGCACAGTTGCAGTGGTAGTACCATCACCTGCAATATCAGCAGTTTTGCTGGCTACTTCTTTTACCATCTGTGCGCCCATATTTTCAATGGGGTCTTCCAGTTCAATTTCTTTAGCTACGGTCACACCATCCTTGGTAACGGCCGGTGCACCGAATTTCTTTTCCAATACTACATTACGGCCTTTAGGTCCCAATGTTACTTTTACAGCATTGGCAAGGGTATCTACCCCTCTTTTCATTTTATTACGGGCATCAATATCAAAAAATAATTGCTTTGCCATATTATTCTGGTTTGAAATTTTTATGTAAATAGATCCGGTTCCCGCATAGGGAACTTAATAGTTTTTAAACAATCGCTAAAATGTCTGATTCTCTCATGATCAGGTACTCGGTGCCATCGATGGTAATCTCCGTACCTGCATATTTACCATAAAGAACGGTATCGCCGGATTTTACAACCACGGGCTCATCTTTTTTACCGGGACCGGCAGCTACTACTGTACCACGCTGAGGCTTTTCTTTGGCAGTATCGGGTATGATAATTCCGCCGGAGGTTTTCTCCTCAGCAGGAGCTGGTTTCACAATCACTCTGTCGTGAAGGGGCGTTACATTTAACTTTTTAGACATAATTAATAGTTTTTGAATTTTGGTTAAAGAAGTCAATCTTTAAGGTGGACAAAAATAAACGAATAACATGCCAAAGCATCAAAGCCTGCAAAAAATGCAGTTTAAGGGGTAAACGCTCTGAATTTGCCGAAAAACTTGGCAGTAAATGCGGTTTTGGCGGCATGCCAATTTTTCAGGGCACCCGGAAATCCGCTAGGGTCGTGTCAGCGATAAAATGATGGGTAATATTTCCCGCTGATTTCGCAAATAAGCGCAGAAGGCTTTGATCATCTGCGGAATTCAGCGGGATCTGCGGGAAAACTCAAATGAAAATTCATGTTTGACGCGACACTAGGGCATATTTATCTGCCGGTGAGAAAAGAACCTCCCTGGCGCAGGTTGGGTAGCCCAGGATACCGGTGGATTAGTAAAACCAAGCACAGGTCAGCCAGTGCCCCAAAGCGTAGCTACACACCTGCGCTGGCCGGGGTCTATGGCCTACAGGCGGACGTCGTCACCCGCCTGCAAAGACCCGAATTTTCCTCGCTGTTGTTGATGGATCTGATTTATGCGCAGGCATCACCAACCATACTCCACGTAGACCTTCAAAGTATTATATCCGGAACCTCAAAAAAGCCTATCTTCGCCGCCCATAACAGCTCTTTAGAATGATCAGTAGAAGAAATATCAGGGTAAAAGTGATGCAGACATTATATGCTTTAGACACTGCCCAGGATGTACCCGTACCCGGCAAAGCCGACAAACTATTGGAAAAGAACCTGGAGCAGTCCAGGCACCTGTTTACCTATCTTATTTATTTTCTTACACAGGCGGCACGGTATGCAGAAACAAACGCCCGGCTCCGGTCGTCGCGGCACCTGCCTTCCGCAGAAGACCTCAACGTAAATATCAAAATAGCAGGCAATGAAGTGCTCTGGAAAATACTGGAGAACCCCTCTTACCAGAAAGCCGTGGAAGAAATAAAGCCCGAACAGTGGGACGGCGCGGAAATGATAAGAAAGACCTACCTGCAACTGGTGGAAGAGGCGCCTTACAAGGAATACATACAGCTACAGGAGCGGAATAAAAAATCGGAAAAAAATATCCTGGAATTCATTTTTACCGACCTGATGCTGGCAAACGATACCTTTATCTCGCATATAGAAGATATCTTCCTTCATTGGGACGATGATGCGGAAATGATGAACCTGCTGGTGCTGAACTACCTGCAAAAACCCACCGGCATGAACTTCCAGGATATGCTGGGAGATGAAAAGCGGAAGTTTGCATTTGACCTGCTGCGTACGGTGATGAGCAAAAAGGAAGTTTGCATGGACCTGATCAAGCCCAAGCTCAAGAACTGGGATGTGGAGCGGATCGCCGTGCTGGACATGATCATCATGCAGATGGGGGTCAGCGAATTCCTGTATTTCGACACTATCCCTACCAAGGTGACCATCAACGAGTACATCGACCTGGCCAAAGCCTATAGCACTGCCCAGAGCGGACAGTTTGTGAACGGCATCCTGGACAATATCCATAAGGAGCTGCTCGCGCAGAACAGGCTTCACAAAACAGAGTTTAAGAAAAACTAAACCGATTAAATAACACTGCTTCGGGCATTTATCTTAACTTTGCCCCCATTAAAATACAGATCCGATGATAAAAAATACTTTCCCCCTGGCAGTGGCTTCCATGCTGTTGTTTTCCGCCTGCCAAAATGCAGAAACAAAAACGGCTAACAGCTCTGCCGAAATAACAGCAGCGCCGCAACCGACCGCCACAGAAACCATAACACCCGCTGATGCACCGGCAGCCACCACCATACAATGGATTGACTCCGTGATCAACAAGGGAGCCGTAGCCGAAGGAGAACAGCTGGAAATTGCTTTCCGTTTCAAAAATACCGGCAACAGCCCGCTGGTGATCAAGGATGTGCGCCCTTCCTGTGGATGTACAGTGGCAGAAAAGCCGGAAGCGCCTGTAGCGCCGGGAAAAGAAGGCGTGATCAAAACCAAGTTTGACACCAAAGGGCGTATCGGCAACAACCACAAAACCATTGATGTGGAAGCCAATACCGAACAGGGCAGGTATGTTATTGCCTTTGACGTAACGGTGAACAAAAAAAGCTAAAAATTTAAACAACACATATGAGCCAATTTTTATTTTACACATTGCAGGCCGGAGGCGGAAATGCGCAGATGATGCAGATGATCATGCTGGTGGGTATTATTGCCGTTTTCTACTTTTTTATGATCCGTCCGCAGGCGAAAAAAGCCAAAGAAGCTAAGAATTTTCAAAGCAGCCTTCAAAAAGGTGATAAGGTAGTAACGATAGCCGGTATTCATGGCAAGGTGAACAAAATTGAAGACAGCACGATTGAGCTGGAAGTAAGTCCCGGAAGCTATTTAAAGATCGAAAAAAGCGCTATCAGCATGGAGTGGAGCAAACAACAGAATGCCGCCCCTGCCAGCAAGTAAAACATATTTTACACTTCGTCGAAAAAATCCGGAATCACTGAAGATTTCGGATTTTTGTTTATACAAACCCGGTGTATGCTGAAAATCGGTTTAACAGGTGGTATAGGGTCCGGCAAAAGCACGGTTGCCCGCATATTTGAACTGCTGGATATTCCTGTGTATTATGCAGATGCAGCCGCCAAAGAGATCATGAATACGGACGAGACACTACAACAGGAGATAAAGCAACACTTTGGGGAAGCGGCCTATCAGGACGGCAGGCTCGACAGATCGTATATTGCTTCTATTGTTTTCCGGGATAAAAGCAAACTGGAATTGTTGAACAGCCTGGTGCATCCCGCTACTATACGTAACGCGGAAAGCTGGATGCAGCAGCAAACAGCGCCATATATCCTAAAGGAAGCAGCCTTGTTCTTTGAAGCCGGTTCAGCGGGGGGGCTGGATTATATCATAGGAGTATATACTCCCAAAGCGCTGCGGATCCTGCGCACCATGCAACGGGACAATACCAGCAGGGAAGAAGTGGAAAAGAGAATGAAAAACCAACTGGATGAAGAGATAAAAATG
>Ga0222429_100604_pt1 | contig 20589 bp, 12 predicted proteins | sample 1B50Ametagenome_FD_182475 | JGI IMG/M metagenome (GOLD analysis project Ga0222429, IMG submission 182475) | Enriched microbial communities from leaf-cutter ant dump, University of Wisconsin, Madison, United States - 1B50A (version 2) | ecosystem: Environmental > Terrestrial > Nest > Insects nest...
TGCTGAAAGCTGCCGATGGCGCCAAAAGAAGATTGCGTATCCGCAAAACACAATTGCAGGCTGCCCGCAAAAGCGCAAAGCCCAACAGGAAAGTTGCTGCCAAAAAGGCTTCCTGATAAATTACTTTTTCAGCAGGTTGGGGATCATTTTCCCTGACCTGTTTTTTTGCTCCTTACTGATACAGGAATATTTCCACACTGCGGTTCTGCGCTCTTCCTTCTTCGGTGTCATTACCTGCCGCAGGATTCTCCTCCCCGTTAAAGGACATGGTAACCTGGTCGGCCGACACGCCAAGCTCCAGCAGATAGGACTGTACATGCTCTGCACGATGGTATGAAAGCACCTCGTTATAATCATCTGAACCTACACTATCCGTGTTACCTGCAATGCTCACCTTAAGCGTGGGGTCGAAGATCAGCTTATCAGCCAGCTGCAGTATCTTATTAAAATCATCATTCCCTTTCAATTCATACTTATCAAACCCAAAATGTACTTTTTCTGCAGCGAGGGCTTTACTTTCATGCCTCAACTGCTCATGCAGATTGCGGTTAGCTACATTCTCAATGGAGCGTATGTTGACGGCTTTTTTCGCCTTGAATTTCGCCACCGGCTTTTCCTTTTTCGCCGGCAGCTTATTTTCAATTTTCGTTTCAGGAGAAACAACTTCTTTCAATACAACTTCAGGAACAATATCAATCGCAGGTATCTCAATAGTACCGGTATTTCCACCGCTTTCGAAACTACCAGATACCGGTATGCTAAAATGGGTTAGCGCCAGGCTTATTATTATAGCCACTATATGCTTCATACATCCGTGTTTATACTTATTACAAGATGCATAAAAATACTATCCGGATGGCTGTCATCTAAGCATTTCAAGCGAAAGTTTCCTGTAAACGCCGAAAGTTATCAAAGGTGAAATAAGCAGGAAGCGTTTGCGAACATTGGCAGAAAAATTACATCCTGGCAAACCTATATTTAGCAGGTCTGCCGTACATTTTACGCACAGCCCGCTATGAAGTGTAAAGGAGGCAAATGATTTCTTTTTTTGAACGCTTCTTCTTTGCGATCGCTGCGTCGCTCCTTGGGCTTTGTGTGCCCTATGAATGCAGGATGTAATTCTATGCTTTGTAATAACGAAAAAACCGGCATTGCTGCCGGTCTCCCCTTAGCGTACGGATGGACAATTAATTTTTGAGGATCGTAAATTCCACTCTCCTGTTCAGCTGTCGCCCCTCATCGGTTTCATTGGTAGCCACCGGCTTCAGCTCGCCATATCCTTTGGAGATGAGCCTGGCGGGTGCGATACCTTTGGAAACAATATAATTCAGTACGGATCTTGCACGGTTATCACTCAGTGTGTAGTTATAGGAATCCGACCCCTTGCTGTCGGTATGAGCGCTCAGCTCAATTTCTATAGCCGGGTTATCGTTCAGCAGCTTCACCACCCTGTCCAGCTCAATAAAGGATTCCGGGCGCAGGTCCGCCTTATCAAAGTCGAAGAACACGTTATTTAAACGGACCACCTGACCGATTTCGATCGGCACCAGGTACAGGTCTTTATGAACTTCCTTGTATCCTTCTTTGATCAGGGAATCCAGGTTCAGATTCTCCGATTGTGCAAAAAACTTATCCGAAGTAGCCCTGATCAGGTAATTTTTATCATAAGGTAATACGATCTGGAAAGAGCCGTCTACCGGGCTGGCCAACCCGTTGCCCACTTCCGTTCCGTCGGGCAGCGTTTCGTATACCAGCGAAGCGCTGATAGGTTGTTTGGTTTTAGCATTATACACATTGCCGCTGACCAATACCACAGGATCCGGCTTTTCTTCTTCCATCAAAGCTACCCTCACTACATCGCTTTCGCCATAGGTATTTTCATAGGTGGTCAGGTAGGCATATTCACCGCCGGCATCCAGCGTAAAGAAAGCATCCCATCCATCTGTATTGATAGGTGAACCCAGGTTGACAGGATCAGTCCATTTTGTCCAGGTTTTATCGAGCCGTCTCGTCATCCATATATCGTTATCGCCTAATCCACCCGGTCGGTCGCTGCTGAAATACATGGTAACACCATCGGCGGCAAGATAAGGGGTCATCTCGTCGTAGTCCGGCAGGTTTATTTTCTTGCCAATGGATTTTGGCTCGCTCCAGTAACCTTCCGGCAACAGAAAGCTGACATAAATATCATTATAAGGACTGGCCACTTTAGGCGTCATATACAACAACAGGGTTTTACCATCGTGGCTCATCGTAGCGCCGGAATGCCGTCCCCTGTCATATTTGTAATAATTTTTTATCGGTAACTGGTTCGGCACGCTCCAGGTGCTGTCTTCCTGCATCACACACATGCTTACTCCTTTTCCCAGAAAAGCACCCTCATCGTAGGCGCCTCTTATCAGTATTTTGTTTTTGTCCGGCGACACCCAGTAAACCGCATTGTAATGGGTTGTATTTAATGGGTACCCCATATGTACCGCTTCGCCCCAATGGCCGGCGGTATCCCTTATGGAATACCATATATCCTGGGAATTAGGCACCGCGCCGAACTTGGTATTGGCGGGATGATTTTCGCATATAAAAAACAACAGGTTACCATCAGCAGATACCGTGGGTCTCAGCTCGGGCAGGTTCGAATTCACCTTCACCCCCAGGTTCTGGATCTTTACGATAGTAGATTCCGTGATAATGTTCTCCGCTTGTTGCACCAGCTTCACCATAGTGTCTGCAGCCAAAGGCTGTGCATACAGATTATATGTTTGAAACAACAGGAAAGAAAAAAGTAAATGTGTTTTCACCAGATAATGTTTTCTGGTAATGTAACGTCTGCAGGTGATACGCCATTTTATTGCACGCAGGAACCTATCAATAATCAATTTGGAGAAGCATTTCAGCAACCACCGGAGATTATTTTTTAACATATGATAACAGCACAGCATACCTGCGAAAACGGTATGCCGGTTCACCCGATCAATCAACCCTTTCCATTTTCACGAAGACTTAACCGCAGGAACCGGTATAGTTCAGGATAGTTTTCCCGGGGTAAAGCCTACATTCAGACAAATTATCGAGGCGCAGAACCGGAAATTCCGCTTATTGAAGCGGGTCGGGTGCATTTACCTTTGAGAGTAGTTCCGGTTTTCGTCCATACAAATTCCTTATCGGCCGGTGTCTTCACCATAACCGTTAACTTAAGGAACACGATCGGTAAAATGCCCCGGAAGGGATTTATCCGAATAGTCCCTAACGCTGTTGGGGATGAACCGGTGGTGAGATTTACATTGAATCCGCCGCGGGGGGGTCAACAAAAACTTTGATATATACCTCCCAACTTTGTTGGGGCTATTCATGTATTAGCCCTTCGGGCTTAAATTGACGGCGATGGTGTCTTCACCCACCGGAAAACGTAAAGCGAAGATGTTGGAATACACCTAACAATACAGATCATTAAATTGTTTACATTTATACCCTGAAATGTGATTGCCAGGCATATGAAACCATATCTAAAGATATTATGCATTGTTGCGCCCCTGAGTCTGTTGTTCTACCTCATAGAAGCATGTAACAATACTTCTGCCACCTACCAGGGCAATAAGCTTCCACAGTCTGTCAGCTATAATTTTGATATCCGCCCCATTCTGTCAGACAAGTGTTTTGCCTGCCATGGTCCGGATGAAAACAAAAGAGAAGGGGGGCTTCGCCTGGACCTGGAAGAAAGCGCTTATGCAGCACTGAAAGAAAACCCCGGCGCCCATGCGCTGGTACCCGGGCAGCCGGAAGCTTCACAGGCTTACCTGAGAATTGTTACGCCGGACTCCAGCCTGCTGATGCCTCCGCCGGTTTCCAATTTAAAGCTGACACCATACGAAGTTCAGTTGATCGAAAAATGGATCAGGCAGGGAGCAAAGTATGAAAAGCACTGGGCTTTTACCCCTCCTAAAAAAGCAGAGATACCCCAGGTAAAAAATGCAGCGTGGGTAAGGAATGATATCGACAATTTCATCCTGCAAAAAATGGAGGAAAAAAACCTGGCGCCCAGTAAGGAAGCAGATAAGGAAAGACTGCTGAAAAGACTGTGCCTGGACTTAACCGGGCTGCCGCCTACCATAGAAATGATGGACGCCTTTCTTGCGGATAACAGTCCCGATGCCTACGAAAAAATGGTAGATCACCTGTTGCAACAGCCAACTTACGGCGAAAAAATGGCCCTGCACTGGCTGGATATCGCCCGCTATGCCGACTCACACGGATACCAGGACGACGGATACCGCACCCAATGGCCCTGGCGGGACTGGGTAATACATGCCTTCAACACCAATATGCCTTACAATACTTTCGTTACCTGGCAGCTGGCAGGCGACCTGTTGCCCGAGGCTACCAAGGAACAATTGCTGGCCACCGGCTTTAACCGCAACCATAAAATAACCGAGGAAGGTGGCGTGATCCCGGAAGAATACCGGTTCATGTATGTCGCAGACCGTACCGATCTGTTCGGCAAAGGACTGTTGGGTATTACTATGGAATGTGCCCAATGTCACGATCACAAATACGATCCTTTTTCCCAGAAGGAATATTACCAGTTGTATGCTTTCTTCAACAATGTTAAAGAAGTAGGTATTGAGTCCGTGATCGGTGGTCCGGAAACCTATGCCAAGAAACCCCTGATGGAAATCAGCAATGAGGATGTCAAAGAGGTACTGAATTTCATTAACAAACCCGATACCCAGCAGCTGATCGTGTCCATCATGGGTGAGCCGGATACCGTTCGTAAAACCCATGTATTGATACGGGGCAACTATGAATCTTTCGGTGAAGAAGTAAAACCTGCCACACCGGCTGCCATTCTTCCCTTCGACAGCACAAAGTATACGCGCAACCGGTTGGGGCTGGCCGGCTGGCTTTTCGACAACAACAACCCGTTGACGGCAAGGGTATATGCCAATATATTATGGCAGGAATTCTTTGGAAGAGGGCTGGTAAAAACAGCCGGTGATTTCGGTATGCAGGGGGAACTGCCATCCCATCCCGCGTTGCTGGACTGGCTGGCATCCGATTTCATGGAGCACAACTGGGATATCAAACGGTTTGTAAAACAAATGGTGATGTCTGCTACTTACCGGCAATCTGCCGTGGTAACCAAAGAAAAGCTGGCAGTTGATCCTGAAAACATTTATCTGTCCCATGGCCCACGTTATCGTATACACGCAGAATTCATTCGTGATATTGTGCTGGCGAGCAGCGGCTTGCTCAATCGCTCTATCGGCGGTCCCAGCGTAAAGCCCTACCAGCCGGAAGGACTCTGGGAAGGTGCTACATCGGGTCGCGGGCTGTTGTCCATTTATGTACAGGACCACGGTGAAAGGATCTACCGGCGGGGCATGTATACGCTTATTAAACGTACCGTCCCCCCTCCTACCATGGCTATTTTCGACGCCAGCAACCGTGATATATGTGAAGTAACAAGGCTGAAAACCAATACGCCGCTACAGGCGCTGGTGATGATGAACGATCCTACCGTGCTGGAAGCATCCAGGGTGCTGGCAGCGCAGCTGATCAAAGAGCAATCGGAGCAGGATGATAAGATCATCAAGGCTTTCCGGAAAATAGTTTCGAGGAAGCCCTCTGCAAAAGAAGTGGAAATATTAGGCAGCTACTATAACAGTCAATTACAAGCGATAGACGAGCAGTCGGCAACAAAGATGCTGGCAATAGGGGAATATCCGCTGGATGAGACCATTGACAAAAAGAAGCTGGCCGCTTTCATGCGGGTAATAGCCACCATTTACAACATGGAAGAAACCATTACAAAAACTTAACCCTGATAAAAACAAAAGTGATGGAAAAAGAAATACTGGAACATGGTTTTTCGTGGAACAGAAGACGGTTTTTATCCACGATGAGCCTGGGTATCGGTAGTGTCGCCCTGGGATCATTGCTAATGCCGGACCTTTTTAAAAGCGGGGGCATGACGGAGGAAGATTTTATTCCCGGCATACCGCATTTTGCGCCCAAAGCCAAAAGGGTTATCTATCTTTTTCAGAACGGCGCTCCGTCGCAGCAGGAGCTGTTTGATTACAAGCCGAAGCTGAGAGAAATGACCGGCATAGAAATACCGGACTCTGTGAGGGGAAATCAGCGTCTGACCGGCATGACGGCCTACCAGGCTTCCTTTCCGCTGGTAGGATCGTTTGTAGATTTCAAGCAATATGGAAAATCACAGGCATGGGTAAGCGATCTTATGCCTTATACTGCCAAAATAGTGGATGAGCTTTGTATCATCAAGTCCATGTATACCGAAGCCATCAACCACGACCCTGCGCTCACCTTCCTGCAAACGGGTGCACAGGTAGGCAACCGGCCCAGCATGGGCGCCTGGCTGAGTTATGGGCTGGGCAACGAGAACAAGAACCTGCCGAACTTTACCGTATTGTTGTCCCGCGGCATTGGCAACGGACAGGGTGTGTATTCCAAGCTCTGGTCCAACGGCTTCCTCGATTCCGTGCACCAGGGTGTGCAGTTCAGCAAGGGAGAAGACCCGGTATTATACCTGCGGGATCCGGAAGGCATGTCGCGGAAAGAAAGAAGGGAAATGCTGGATAAGCTGGCAGAGCTGAATGATCTTTCTTATAAAGAAATGGGTGACCCGGAAATAGCCGCCAAAGTGCAGCAATATGAGATGGCCTACCGCATGCAGACTGCTGTTCCGGACGTAATGGACCTTTCAAAAGAGCCGGATGATATCGTAAAGCTATATGGTCCCGACTGCCTGGTGCCCGGTACCTATGCAGCCAATTGCCTGCTGGCCCGCAAGCTATCGGAGAACGGGGTACGGTTCGTGCAGTTGTACCACCAGGGATGGGATCAGCACGGTAACCTGCCTTTTGAAATAGAAAAGCAGGCAAAGGATGTAGACCAGGCCTCTGCGGCGCTGGTCATGGACCTGAAGCAGCGCGGATTGCTGGATGAAACGCTGGTAATATGGGGCGGAGAATTCGGACGGACCAGCTATACACAGGGCAGGCTCACAAAGGATAATTACGGGCGCGACCACCATCCGCGCTGTTTCACGATATGGATGGCAGGTGGTGGGGTCAAGCCCGGCATCGTGTACGGGGAGACAGATGAGTTTGGATATAATATCACCAGCAACCCGGTGCATGTGCACGATTTTCAGGCCACCGTATTACACCAGTTGGGACTCGATCATGAAAAGCTGATATACAAGCACCTGGGACGCAGGTACCGGTTAACGGATGTGTCCGGTACCGTAGTAAAAGATATACTGGCCTGATCAGGCAATCATCAATTTGTCAGCTATACATTACCGTTAATGAACAAAAAGCTTATTGTGTTTTTCAGCCAGGCGCTGGCAGCGTTGGTTGTGTTTATCATTTTTCTCCTGCTATTCGAAAACAGGCTGGTAGTACCGGCATGGCTGCAGCCCGCCGGAAGAATGCACCCGTTGCTGCTGCACTTCCCTATTGTATTGCTGCTGCTTGCCGTATTGCTGGATGGCTTCCGGTACAGGAAAACAGGTGAACATAATCCTTTTTACCATATGCTTCAGCAATGGCTGTTCTTATCCGCTGCGTTGCTTTGCGGTATGACGGTGATCATGGGGCTGATCTTATCCCGCGAAGAGGGATATGAAGGTGATACGCTGCAATGGCATAAATGGACCGGCGCAGCCTTATTTTTTACAGCAGCGCTTCTTTTTTTTATCCGCAACAGGAAATGGTATCGCAGGCCCTGGATAATCGGCTCGGGTATGCTGACGGTGATATTGCTGGTGCTGACGGGACATTATGGCGCTACACTTACCCACGGCGACAATTTCGTATGGCAGCCCCTGGAAGCCTACAAAACGGAGAAGCGGGTGTCATTTGAGCAGGCAGTAGTATTCACCGACATCATACGGCCCATTCTTGAAAAAAAGTGTACCGGTTGTCATAACCCTGATAAATTAAAAGGAGAATTATTGCTGACGGATTCTGCCGGCATCATGAAAGGCGGTAAATCAGGACCATTGTTTATTCCCGGTAATGTGGAGACCAGCCTTCTGCTGGAAAGGATCCATATGCCGCTGGAAGAAGAAGAGCACATGCCACCTAAAGGAAAAATCCAGCTGACGGATTTTGAAATTGAGCTGCTGGCCGCCTGGGTGAGCAACCCCGAAACCTGGTTCTCTCAAAAAGTAAGCGAATTACCCGAAACAGATACTTTGCGCCAACTGGCAGCCGCCATATTAACAACCGATAGTACGGAAGAACAGTTCGACTTTCCGGCAGCCAATGAAAAAGATATCGCGACGCTTAATACGGACTATCGTACCATTCTTCCCTTGTCCAAAGGTTCCCCGGCATTATCCGTCAATATTTACAACCGTGAAGAATACAGCACGAAGCAACTGGATGAGCTGAATAAGATCCGGAAAAATATTGTTTCCCTTAGCCTCAATAAGCTACCGGTAACGGATGAGCAGCTGAATATCTTACGCCAGTTTGATAACCTGCGGGAACTGAATCTTAACTTCACGGATATTACGGCTTCCGGCCTGAAAGCATTGGCCACGTTACCTTATCTGCGTACCCTGTCCGTATCCGGCACAAAAGTGAATTATACCGGCCTGGAAAAAGTGCTGAAAGATTTTAAAGCGCTTACCACCATTTCGGTATGGAACACAACACTTACCCCCGAAGAAATGCAACAGCTGCAGGCGGCCTACACAACATTGAACGTGATCACCGGCTTTGCAGATGACGGATCGCATATATTGAAGCTTAACCCGCCACAGATCGGCAACCGAACCCCTGTTTTCCGTGAATCCATTACTCCGCAACTGTTTCACCCCGTAAAAGGAGTAAACATACATTACACAACTGATAACAGTGAACCCGACAGCCTGTCGCCGGTGTTCAGGGAAGGATTGACCTTACACCAGCATACCACCATCCGCGCAAAGGCATATAAGGATGGCTGGATAGCCAGCGACGCTGTCAGCCTCGATTTTTTGCGTAATACCATCAAACCGGACAGCGCGGTGCTGCTCAACAAGCTCAACCATGTGCATCTTGCGGAAGGGGCCAATACGTTTTTCGATACAAAGCTCGGCGCATTGGGAGCCAACAACCCGGCATGGGCCAATTATTTTGCCGGGGTGAGGGCAGATGATATGCGATTGGTCTGCTTTTTTAATAAGCCCGTTACCGTTCAGTCATACGGTATACATTATATGGTGGAAGAAAAGACCGGTATCTACCCGCCCGGCATGGTAGAGGTGTGGGGTGGCGAAAGCCAGGAGAGCCTGAAGCTGATCACTACCATAAAGCCGCCGCTGCCGGAAAAGGGAGCTATGCCCTTTATTACCCTGTCGGAGGTATCCTTCAGGCCCGTCACGATATCCTGTCTGAAGATCATAGCCAAGCCTCACCAGGTAGACAAACACCGTTATCTTTTGCTGGTGGATGAAATGTTCCTGAACTGATCTGTTGATAGCTCAAGATTTTTTGAAGCGGGCGTAATAGTTGGCTTTTTTCCTTAATTTAACCCATGGGATTGCTTCAGGAAACCATAGCCCGGGTCCTGTGACTGAGAAGGTGAAGCTATCGATTGATCACCTGGGTGAAAATACATTGGAAATGATTAGCCAAGAATAAAGTTGCACTGACGCAATACCAAAATGTTAATGGTTGATTTGCCAAGCTGATTAATTAGTCATAATATCGATGTTAACGATCATTGTAAAACGATATGCGTTAACAACAAGATAAAATGGTTAAGAAATACAGACAAGCAATTCAAGTGAGCCAGCCAACTCAGGTGATCTTACTTCATTAACCATCTACATTTGTTGAAACACAATTTTTAAATCTAAAATAGGCTTTACTGAAAACTGTAAAGGGACAAACTACCATTATTATACATCAGGAAAGGCGGGATTACAAAGAGGCTCTCCAGAGCAAATTATAGTGAGCGCCAATCCAAAACCGTCATATAAAAGTATTCTCAAAATAGCAGAAGGAAACCGGGTAAAATTAAAAGTATTATGAAAATAAGTTCAAGCCACTTAAAAACAGTGGGAGGTTTGCTACTAAGCGGTGGAACAAATTTACTTTTAGCCTCAGGCACGGGAGGGTTCCTTCTACCTTTCTCTTCAACTATTTCAGAGCTCGTTAGATCTATTACGGCAAATATCGCTTCAAATCATATCGCGAAGCTAAGCAACGACAGCTTTGATAGACTGGCAGAAAGGATTAGCAAAAGTGAAACGGATCCGAATAATATAAACCATGACTTAGAAAGGCTTTTTAAAAAATCCAGCATTATCGCTCTTAAATTTATTAAGGCCCTATATTTAAAAGGGTATAAAGACGACAAAACCTTTTTTTCCATCATAAGGCAGAATTTTTCATCGCAAAAAAATGATAAAAGAGAAAAATTATATAAACAAATCATACTTTTTTTTAACGATCAGATAAAATTCATAGAAGAAGATATAATAAAGCAGAACACTATTAATATTAGCGAAGAAGACATAAAGGCCCCCACCGAGTTTTTAAAAATATTTGTTCAAAAAATTTTTGATAACGTTTACACAGATCTTCCCGATTCTGAAATAGAATTGTTAAAGGCATTTTATATTGAAAATATCCCGTACTGTTTTGAACTAGCATTTAAAGAATCTCTAAAGCATGACAATTTAGGATTCAAAGCCTTTCAAATATGGGTATTAGAAGATCTGCAAACACAAAACAACAATAATACCGCGGCATTGCAGGAAATTTCGGATGCGATTAAGAAATTAAAAAGGGGAGAATTTATTGACAAAAAAGAACAAGAAGCTAAATGGGAGAAATTATCTAATAAAATTTACGATATTTTAGGTGTCAATCTAAGTGGAATAAGAGAAGAGTTTATTGAGTTATCGAAACAGTTCACTAAAAAATTAGACGAAGTAGATGAAAGATTAGACAGAATAAATAAAAAACTGAGCACAGTACAAGAAGATGTAAACAATGGCTTTAAAAGCATTGATAACAATTTTGATCATACTATTAATATTCTCAATCAGGGGTTTGGGAATTTAACAAGTATATTAAAAGAAACCCAAGCCCAACCCATAGAACATAAACTCTCCTCGCCACTTCGGCCGGAAGTATTTATTGGCAGAAGAGATGACATTCAAAAAATCAGAAATCACTTTTTGGTGGGTGAACGAAAATTTCCATTTCTTTTAATTTCGGGGTTCGGAGGGCTGGGAAAAACATCCTTAGCAAGTGAGTATTTCCACGAATATCATTCGGAATACAGTCATGTTGCCTGGATATTAGGAAAGGAAAATTTTAAAGATAAATTATTGTCACTTTCAGAAAGTGTCAACCTGTCTCATTCAACCCCATTATCAGAGGATGAAAAATTAAAGGAATTAATTAAAAAACTGACAAATCTTCCTAAACCTTGCTTACTCATTATTGATAACATCGACGATATCAACGATCTAAAGCAGATTACGAAGCTATTGGGCAGTTTAAGCAATTTCGATATACTGATTACTACCCGGATCAATGAATTTGAGACAATAGATTTTTATCATCTGGATAAATTAACCAAGGTAAACGGATTGAAGTTATTTAAGTGCCATTACAAATACCATCAGCCAGAGGAGGATGAATTGTTTTACGGAATTTTTGATTCCATTTTTGGAAATACCAAAATCATAGAATTATTATCAAAAAAATTGAATATAGAAAATAGAAATAAAGAAAAATATCCTTTATCCAAATTACTAGAAGAATTACGCTCTAAAGGTGTGCTAGGCCTAAATAGTAAAACCATTATAGAATCCGAGATAGAAGGAACAATCCAAGAAATCATTATGGCAATGTATGAGATAAGTAACTTGAACGAAATACAAACAAAAATACTCTGTACTTTCTCTATTTTACCTGCGGAAGGCATCAGATACTCTATTCTGGAACAATTACTTTTTTATATTGGTAATATTGATGAAGATTTAGATTATCTGTATAAAAGCGGATGGATAGAAAAACAAAGAGAAAACAGAGAATCTGTTTATAAGACTTCACCATTGATACAGGATATCATAAAAAAGAAAATAGAGTCTAGACTCATATACGAAAATGCTCTTCCTCTGATTAATTCGGTTCTGAAATGCAATGAATTAGATTCCTCTATTCGTTTAAAATTTCTCCTAAGTATTCATGAAAATTTAAATACAGATATTGAAGGAATTGAAAAAATAGGCATTGAACTCATGGATAATTCAACCAAAGAAATTTTGGCCCGGTTTTATCATACAATTGCCATTGATAGTCAAAACGCATTAAAGCAACACAAATTTATTTCAAAGTCAATTGCTTTTTTTGAAAGTATTCCTGTAATTGATAAATTAAAGTCTAAATTAGAAGAAAAACTCTATCAAAAGGAGGCTGACGAAACCTTTGAAGGCTTCAAGCAAAGATTAACACCCGAAGAACTGGATACTATCGAATATTATAATAATGACGCTCTCCACGCAATGGCAAAAATAAAATTTGGGTTAGAGCAACTTAAATCTGCCGAACATTATTTTCTGTTAATATATGATCTCGCATCAAGATTTCCTAATTTGACATTCGATGCTTTCGAGTACAACAGGTATCTTTCCATGGCAGGTAGAGAAACAGAAGCTGAGGCTTATTTCTTTAAAACTTATAAAAAGAATAAAAACACTTTACTAGCAATCCTGGAAGAGAAAGAACGCAGAAATATCAATATTAGAGTTAGCGAAAATGTATATAATTTTAAAGCACTATGCAAAGAGGATTTGAGGACAGTTGAATATGCACTTTCCTTCTCAGGCGTTTCATCTCTTGAGCTGGCAAAGCTATTCAGAAGGCAAGGACGATTTGAAGAAGCTCTTTATTTTCATGACAAGTCAATTAAATTAGAGCACTTAAGAGAGGATGTAAATAATCAAAATCTGTCGATTTGCAGTCATAGTTTAGCCATCACTTATTTAATGAAGGGTGGTGATAATCAAGAAGAGGCAGGAAAATTATTAGATAAAATTTATAATTTTTATAAAGAAAACTATGGTGATGAGCATATAAATTTTGGATATTTCTATGAAGACAAATTCAATATTGCGATCAAAAATAATGAAGAAATAAATGTGTGCCTAGAAAATTATAATAAGGCAAAAAATATCTTCACACAAAACTTAGGGAATGAATCTTCTCATATTCTGCAGCTAAATATTAAGTTTTACAATTATTTAAAAAGCAACTCCACAGAACAGAATATTAAAAATGAGCTGGAAGAAAAAATCATTCAATCATTCACTTCCAAACTAGAAAATACAATAGAAAGGTTTGGAATCCACAACCCATATTTACATCAAGGAATGATATTGGCCGCCGAAATATTAAACAATCAAAATAAAATAAAGGAAGCCGAGGCACTGGTAAACAAAAGAATGGAGTTTATGAGAATCAAGACGTTGAGGACAGAAGTACGATCCTTTGATTTACCCATACGGGAAATAAAAGACAATGAAGAAAAAAAGACAATAATAAAACTCTTAAAACCGATTACAAGTTTACCCGCAAACATCAGCGAATTTGATATAAATATAATTGAACTGCCCTTCTATAAAAATTACGATTTATGTAAAATTAAAATCAAAACTTCTCAATCAGATATATACAAACATGTCCTAATCAGCGAGCAGGATGCAAAATCTCTTGGCACTACCAATGATACTATATACGACTTAGGAGAAAATGATTTACAACTCGATAATAACTCCGTAAAATATTATACAACATTTTTCTTTGATAATGTAGTAGGTAGACTTGGAAAATTTTATATCCTAAAGGAAGGAAATCAAATTCCCTGGAGGAAAGACATAGTTATTGAACAAGAATTTAAAACGAAAGTTCAAAACCTCATTACGCCTTTAAAATTAATCTCACAAAACGATGAGCATATTAGATTGAACAGTTATATTATTTTTAAAGATGCGCTCTTTAAAAGCGATATACTTGTCAACTTTCATAACGGCCAATTAACTTTAACTGATGAAGATCAAATATTAATCGATATCAGCAAAAATAACTTTGCATTTGTTGAGAGGAAAAATGAAAAAACATATCGACAACTAAATCCCAACTGTAAATTAATTGATAGTATTCCTGCATGTATGGATCCTATACATTATTCATCAATTGAAGTGTTGTAATTACCGCATCATATTGTCAAATACAAGAAGGTGAGACATTTCTATGGTAATCTACCTGAAATGCCAGGCTTAGACGATATTCAAACTGTTGTAGAAAATTCAAAACCGACATAACGAAACAATTAGACTCTATTTCATTCACTAAGTGCAATCAGATGGTAATCAAAGCACACAAATACACTCACCAAGAGCTTCATGCTGGAATTTCCGGTCCACCCCCCTTTTTTCTGGTGAGAAATACAAATTTCTCACGCCTATATCACATTTTCAGAATGTAAGGTATAAACATGCTAAACAAGTGCACTTAAGAAAGTCAGAAAACGCCTACCAACTTACCAGGCAAGGAAAACAGAACGAATAAAAAATATATTATGACATAAATGATATTTAAGCTTCTCATTTATACAATGCCGTTCATAAAAATCATATACCAGAAACATAAAAAAATAAATAAATGAAAAATATAGTTCCGGTCCTGGCTGTCATTGCAATGGCCTCCTGTACAGCAACAAAACAAACAAGCACCCCCAATGAATATCATTATGTAAACAATGATCCTCCCATCACCCAATCCTTGTTTGACGACAAAAGCGCTACAATTTCCGAAGAAAATATTCAAAAGATATTAGATGGCAATTATACACTACCTGTCAATTTGAGGGCGGCTTTCGTTAAGCTTGAAAGCGCTCAAAATCAAAGGAGATATTACTGGTCAGACGAGCAATATTTAAAATCTCAACAGCAATATTTAAGCCTGTTCTCGGAAACGCTTAAACAATCACCAAGAATTAAAGCCATTTCAACTATACCGGACATCCTGGTTTCCAGGAACCCGACATTTACGAACATAAGAGAAGCAGCCGTCAGAACACAATCTGACATCGTCGTTATTTACTCTATCAATAGTGATCTGTATTCTCAATATAAAATTTTCTCCAAAACAAGCATTAAAGCATTTGCAACAACACAGCTCATAATCCTGGATGTGAGAACAGGACTTGTTCCGTTTACATCGATCGTAACGAAAGAACGCACTGACAAAAAGAACGATAAGGACTTAAACGAAACGGAAGCTGCTAACAGAATAAAAAATGAAGCGGTGCTATTGACCATCGGGGAAATTGGCAAACAAATCTCTGATTTTTTGAAATGAAACGTCATCATACAGGTTCCTGCCGGAACCAACTACCTCTAAGTCAATTTCAAAACGTGTGAAGAACAACCCATGGACAGGTACATATACCACTTCCTGACACAGCTCACAGTTATCAGCCACCTGCTGTTTATCTGCTTTGTTATTGCGGGTGGTTTTTTCGTTCATAAAAGTCGCCGGATCAGGATTGTTCATATAGCATCTGTTGCCTGGGCGATCTATGCAGAGCTATCACCTGGAGTCATTTGTCCTCTTACTACACTTGAAAATTACTTTGCCTACCGCGCAGGGATCGGTACCTATGAAGAAGATTTTGTTACACGCCATCTCACCCCGATCATCTACCAGGAAAATCTCACACCTGATATTCAATTCATTTTAGCAGGGATAGTTATCCTTATTAATATAATCGCATATACCTGGCAGGCAAAACGGAGGCAGAAGAAATAGAATGTCAAGGAAATTTCGAAGATACATTATCGGGGACGAATCAATCTTGGATGGTTTTCCGCAACGGATACCTATGATGCCTGAAACAGCGCCTATTTCTGCGCAGGCGACCGGTGACACCCGCCTGTAGCGTCTCCTACCGGCTGGTATCGCTGCCATACCCGTCAATTTAAGCCCTTCGGGGTATTTTACCGAACGTGTTCCTAAACTTAGCGCCTATGGTGAGACGCCGGCAGGAAAATGTATAGAACGAAATTTTGAACTTTTTCACCGAAGGTAAATATACCCGTTGCAGGCTATCTAAAAAATAAATAATAGCTTGCAATCAAAGTCAACGCTTCATCGTTAAACAGAAACAGCAAAATAGTTACATATACGTATCATGCAAAAAGCATTTTTGATAATCGTTGCGCTTGGCGCCTTAACAAACACTTACGGACAAAAAACGGAATTCCGGGCTTCGCTCAACTCCGGGCTATTCTCTTTCGCCGGTAAATCCGCAGAAGCTGCCTCAGCCATCAATTATAACGATCAGTCGGAATCCGGCTATACAAATAACCCTTATGGCTCAGAAAACGGAGTGGGCATCGGGTTTTCAGGGAGTATAAAAAGAGTATCACGGAAAAACTTCATGCTGGGCATTGATGCGGGATATGATATATTAAGAAGTAAGATCCGGATTGACAGAATAAACGGCTATACCGGAAGTGCTACCTATACTTACGATGCAACAGGAAAGACCACCTTACAATACAGCTTTCTGAATGTATACCCGTTTTTGGGTTACAGGGTACCTGCCGGTAAATTGAATATTGATATTACAGGCGGGCTTGACCTCAGCCATTGTCTGCATGCAAAAGAGAAAGGGAAAGCAAAAGCTTCAAACGGTACCCGGTATGAAACTTCCGTTGACAGGAAAACAATAAAGAATGATATCAGACCCAGGATACAGCTGACTGCAAGCTATGAGAAATTCGGAGCCTATGTGGGTTATTCCTTGGGCCTTAAGAACTACAGATCGGGATATGATGGCGGAACAAACGAATGTTTTGCAAGGCTCTTCCGTTTTGGGCTGACATACCAAATAAAGTAAGCGGTTTGCTGTTATTCAATTTTTATGAATCCGCCAATGGAGGATGAAAAGAAGGCTACCTGCCAACAGCCCGGACAAAAAGCAGGATAAAATTTCACCCACCAATAATTTTTTATACATTTGCCACATTAAAAGGAAATGGTGTTCTTCCTTACCCAACCGCTCCCAAAAGCTGATGACGCCTGATTAATCAATTTGTTATAATTTAATCAGGAAAGGTATGTCCCCCAAAAAGCAAAGGTCATTCAGTAAAAAAGCCAGGCTTTCAGCAATCGTTTTTTTCAGGAATTATCCGGCAGTTCCTTATATATTAAAATGGACCGCTATCAGCTTATGCATCGGCGCCTGCATCGGCAGCGCTTCAGCAGGATTCCTGATCTCACTGGACTGGGCAACCGGCTTTCGGGAAAATCATTTGTGGCTGATAGCGTTGTTACCTGTAGGTGGACTTCTTATCGGTCTTTTATATCATTACTTCGGCAAGGAAGCTGAGGCGGGCAACAACCTGTTGATCGACACCATCCACGATCCTCAAAAAAGGGGGATTCCTTTCAGGATGGCGCCCTTCGTGTATATCGGCACTATTGCCACCCATTTTTTCGGAGGTTCGGCAGGACGGGAAGGAACTGCCTTGCAAATGGCTGGTGCAATAGCAGACCCGTTCTCAAAGCCATTCAAACTTTCTGCATCAGACAGATCCATATTGCTCATATCCGCCATCGCAGGAGGTTTCGGCGCTGTATTCGGCACTCCCCTGGCAGGCGCTATCTTCGGGTTAGAGTTCTTCCTCATCGGCCGCATTCGCTACAATGCGCTTTATCCTGCTTTTATCACCGCAGTTATATCCGATTGGATCACCAGGCTCTGGCAGGCACATCATACCCATTATCATGTCAGCTCTATTCCGGATATTTCATTTTCAAACATTCTTTATGCAATAACGGCAGGAATATTCTTCGGATTATGTGCGGCAACATTCAGCAAGGTCATGCACAAGACCGGACACATTTTCAAATCAAAAATAACTTATCCTCCGTTACGGCCCGTTGTTGGCGGTATCATCATTGCAGCAGCAGTCTGGGCGATTGGAACCACAAAATATATAGGTTTGGGTATTCCCACTATTGTCAGCTCCTTCGAGCAACAGTTACCTGCATATGACTTTGCACTGAAAATGATCTTCACCATCATCACACTTGCAGCAGGATTTAAAGGCGGGGAAGTAACACCTTTGTTTTTTATCGGTGCTACACTGGGAAACGCACTAAGCTATTTTATTCCCTTGCCTACAGGACTTTTGGCAGGGATGGGATTCGTTGCCGTGTTTGCAGGCGCTACCAATACCCCTATTGCCTGCAGCATTATGGCTATTGAGCTTTTCGGCAGTGAGTGCGGCGTGTATGTTGCCATTGCCTGTGTGACGGCCTATTTGTTATCAGGGCACAACAGCATTTATGGAAAACAAATGATAGGCGAACCGAAAAACCGGAGATTCCGGGCACAGCAGGGGAAACGGTTTAACGAGCTTTAAACTATTTCATTACCCGGAACAGGTTCCGGTCGTGACCAATGCACCTGTTTACACGGGACACAACCGCCCTATCGTATAATTAAAAGGCAGGCAGGCAAAACATTGTGTACAAATAAGTTGCAGAAGCCCGGATATCACCGGCCCTAAAAAAAGCTTCCCCTGAAATGATTTTTTTCTGTCTCTGGTCAGTTCTATTATAAAATATTCTATATTAGTATGATATAACTACGCTTCTGAGAAAAGTTTTTGCCATACTGCTACTGATCATCCATGTATTCAATCTTGGAGGGCATAGCCTTTTATTCCGCGGATTGCAGGAACGCAATACCAGGGCTGTTTCAAAGCAGATTGATAACGGCAACTACGCGGATGAGGATCTTGTACTGGTTAAAATTCCAATGGCGCTACCTTATGGCCCCAACTGGAAAGACTACGAGCGATATGAAGGAGAAATAGATTGGGGAGGCGTACACTACAATTATGTGAAACGAAAGCTTCAGAATGATACCCTGTACGTCTTGTGCCTGCCAAACAATGTACAGACAAAACTCCGGAAAGCAGAAGCACATTATGCCAGGCATGTAAATGATCTTCCTGCACAAAATAAAGCCGAAACAAAACTTCAAAAGGTAGCCAGGGCAGAATACCTGTCGCAACAGGTGATCGTACTGACAGAGGTTGCTGCCGTGTATAGTCCCAAATGTTATCCCTCTTACCATACTTCTTTGTTGCATCCTTTTTCGGAATGCCTTATTGAACCTCCTGATCATTTCCCTGGCTGATTTTTCTACATGACCGCTTGGTAACCGGTGTGCAGTCGTGTGTGCATGCCCGTGGCTAAAGCAGTCTGTATGTCCCTTTATTACTTTATCAACAACAATACTATGCCCCATATTGCATTGGATAGCCATCTCCCCGGCATTACCGGGTTGCTGGAATATCGAAAAGATACTGCCGCACCTATCCGGCAACTGACCCAGATGCTCCTGCGCGGAGATTCAACCCTTACCGAAGGCGAGCGGGAATTAATTGCCACCGTTGTATGTTATGGAAATGAATGTGCTTTCTGCACTGCAGCACATACGGCTGCGGCAGACCTGCTGCTTGGAGAACATACCACCTCGCAGTCTGTGCTCGAAAGCATAGATACCGCACCTGTTTCTGAAAAAATGAAATACCTCTTGCAAATAGCTTCCCTGGTACAAAAGGGAGGCAGGCATGTTAACAGCGAAGTGGTATCCCACGCCAAAGCAGCAGGCGCAACCGATACCGAAATTCATGACACGGTACTGATAGCGGCCCTGTTTTCCCTTTACAACAGGTATGTAGACGGACTTGGCGCATTCACGCCATCAGACCCTTCTTTTTACGAAACGCTCGCACAGCGAATTGTGCATCACGGCTACACCCGTTTACCGCAAGGTTACGATCATTTAAAAAATAATCCGTTTCAGGAAACTTAACTCTGTAACAATGAAAAAAATATTATACATCATATCGTTTATGATCTCTTTACAGGCTTATGCCCAGCATAGTGAAGTGTCCGGCATTATAAAAAATGCCGCTACGGGAGAGCCCATACCGGGAGTCAGCATAATGGTAAAAGATAAATTGCTCGGTACCGTTACCGACGGAAAAGGAAATTTCAACCTGAACCTTGGCAGGGTATCGCTGCCGGTTGTGATCATTATCTCCGCCACAGGATTTGAAACACGGGAAGTGACTGTAGATAATGCAGGTCAGACCATAGACATCAGCCTTCAGCACAGCCCGACCCTGCTGAATGAAGTGGTATTTGCGGCATCAAGAGTAAATGAAAATATTCTCCGCTCGCCGGTAAGCATTGAAAAAATGAACCAGAAGGCGATCCGGGAAAACCCATCACTTTCTTTTTACGACGGTTTGCAGCATCTTAAGGGTGTGGATGCGGTAACCAGCGGACTGACCTACAAACAGATCAATACGCGTGGCTTTAATAATACAGGCAATCAGCGATTTTTACAGTTGGTGGATGGAATGGATAACCAGACGCCGGGGCTGAATTTCCCGGTAGGTAATACCTTTGGCGCCAGTGAAATAGACCTGGAAAGTGTTGAGATCATTCCCGGCGCAGCATCTGC
>Ga0222429_100605_pt1 | contig 20500 bp, 16 predicted proteins | sample 1B50Ametagenome_FD_182475 | JGI IMG/M metagenome (GOLD analysis project Ga0222429, IMG submission 182475) | Enriched microbial communities from leaf-cutter ant dump, University of Wisconsin, Madison, United States - 1B50A (version 2) | ecosystem: Environmental > Terrestrial > Nest > Insects nest...
CCATTCCGGACGGAGTATGCTCAACACAATGCTGTCGCGCCGGGTGCCATCCGCTTTTAATCCATTGCTTCGTAAAACGCCCTCTACCGTGCAACCGATCGCCTTCATGGCATCGATGCTTCTGCTGTTATTATTATCCGCCCTGAATTCTACACGTTCCATTCCTGCAGTCCTGAAGGCAAAGTCCAGCATCAGGAATTTACAATTCCTGTTCAGCCCGGTACGCTGGAAAGCGCTTCCATACCAGGTGTACCCAAGCTGGGCCGATTGGTTGAAGGGCTGTATATCATAGAAGCGGGTAGAACCGGCATATGCCTGCGACTGCTTGTCATACACTATAAAAGGATATTCTTTTTTTGCAGTTCTTCCTTCCTGCGCCGCCTGTATATAATCCCGCAATCCATTTTCTCCGGCAGCGGGTATCTGGGAGTAAGTCCATATCTCCGGTTCGTTCAGCGCAAACGGAAGCAGGTAATCATAATCTTCTATCCGTAATGGGCGAAGCAATACGCGTTCATTTTCGAGCGTATAATTTCTTGAAAAGTCCAGGTTGATCCCTCCGGTCATTATTTCTTCCATTTGGTAAGTTGTTGCAACATTGCTTTCAGATCCTTCGGTAATGGTGCTTCTATTACGTGAGTGATATTGCCGGCATCTTTAAACTCCAGCACTGCGGCATGTAATGCCAGGCGGTGGAGTAAGGGCCGTTCTGTTTCACTGTCACGCGAAAGGTTGAACTTTTTTTTAAAAGAGGACAAATAAACAGGCTTACCGTCTCCATATAACTCATCACATACAATCGGATGACCTATATGCTTCATATGTACCCTTATCTGGTGTGTCCGCCCGGTATGGATCCTGAATTTCACCAGTGAATAGCTGCCAAAAGATTCCTGTACTTCATATTCGGTAACTGCCGTTTTACCTTTCTTATTGGTTACCATCGTCCCTTTTTTTATCGGGTGCTCCATGATCGCTGCATCAATGGTACCAGAGGTTTGCGCCGGTACACCATGCACGATACCGAGATAATATTTCTTCACATCCCTTCCTTCAAATAAGCCTGAGAGGTACCTGTGCGTTTGCTCATCTTTGGCATAGACGATCACGCCACTGGTATCCTTATCCAACCGGTGCACCGTCCAGATATTTCCATACCGGTCTGCCAGTAATCCTTTCAGGGACGGCTCTTTTCCCTCCCTGTCTGGTACAGACAATAAACCAGAAGGTTTGTTCACCACTACAAAATGACTATTCTCGAAAAGAATATCTGCTTTAAGGCTTGTCACTGGCAGACTTTTTTTTAGGGGCGAAAGAAGTATTCAGGTGCTTCAGCAACCGTATCTCTTTTTCACTGAGGAACCGCCACTTTCCACGGTCTACGTTTTTCTTGGTGAAAATACCATACATCACCCGGTCCAGGTTTTTCACCTTGAAGCCCATCTTTTCAAAAATACGGCGCACGATCCGGTTCCTGCCGCTGTGTATCTCTATGCCAATCACGCTTCTGTCTTTTGCATCCGCATAGGCCACCGCATCCGGCTGAATAAATCCGTCGTCTAATTTCACACCACCGGCTATCGTATCCAGCTGTTGCTTTGTCACCGGCTTATCCACCTTTACCTCATAGATCTTTCTCACTTCATATTTGGGATGTGTCATTCTCTGTGCTATTTCACCATCATTCGTCAGCAGCAGCACGCCTGTTGTATTCCTGTCCAGCCGTCCCACGGGAAATACCCGTTCATCAGTAGCGCTTCTCACCAGATCCATAACGGTTTTCCTGCCTTCGGGATCATCGGTGGTGGTGATATAATCTTTCGGCTTATTGAGCAATATATACACCAGGTTTTTCTGAACAGTGATCTTTTTACCGTTTACCTTTACTATATCGGTTCTGCTTACGCGGTGCGGCGGCTGGGTTATTAGGGTACCATTCACCGTTACCTTTCCTTCTTTGATCAGGTCTGCAGCTTCCCTGCGCCCGCAAACACCACACCAGGCAATGAATTTATTCAGCGGCATTTCGTCTGTCTCTTTTACCCGGGTATCCGGCGCTACGGGAGCCGACGCAGTATTTGCCTTATTGTTTTTTATCAATGTTCTGCTGCTTCCTTTTTTTTGTACCTGCTTTTTTTCCACTTCCCGTTTCCCGGACTGTGCACCTTTTTCAAAACGTTCACTTCCTTTTTCTGCTTTTTCCCGGAAACCTGCTTTATGCTGACGGGTATCTGCTGCCTTGCCCGGTCGCCTGCCTTCTCCCCGCTCCTGTCTGTCTGTCTCCGGTCTGTTCCTGCCTGCCAGCTTCCTTTCCTTCGCGATACGTTTCTGTTCATCAAACCAGGCATTTTTCTCTTGCCGGACCTTCTTCTTTTCCTGCCGGATCTTCTCCTTCTTCTTTGCCCCGCTATCGGATTTATTGATAAACTTGTCAAAGGCGCCTTTACCCATATGTTATAATTAAACGATTAATGATTTACTGAATGCCTTCTTTATTGGCCAACTGACCGCAGGCTGCATCAATATCCTTTCCGCGACTGCGTCTGAGCCGGGCATTCACCCTGTTTTTTTCAAGGTATTGCATAAAATTGTTGGTCACCACTTCGTCGGGCTTTTTAAACGACGCCATATCGATCGGGTTATACTCAATGATATTCACCAGGTCTGCCGGGATCTGACGGAACACCTTCACCAGCTCCGTCGCATCTTCCGGCGAATCGTTGAAGTCTTTAAACAGGATATATTCGAGGGTGATCTCATTACCGGTTTTCTGATAGAAATAATTCAACGCTTCTACCAGCGACCTGATATCGTTGGTATCATTGATCGGCATGATCTCGTTCCGCTTTTTATCATTTGCTGCATGCAGCGACAACGCCAGCTTAAAACGTACCTGGTCATCTCCAAGCTGCCGGATCATTTTGGCTACGCCGGCGGTTGATACCGTAATGCGACGCGGGCTCATGCCCAGTCCATCAGGGGCGGAAATACGTTCTATGGCTTTCAGCACATTTTTATAGTTAAGGAGGGGTTCCCCCATCCCCATAAAAACAATATTGCTGAGCTTTTTCTGGTAAATTCTTTCCGCCTGCTGGTTGATCAGCACCACTTCATCGTAAATCTCATCATAGTTCAGGTTACGCTTGCGCCCCATATACCCGGTGGCACAAAACTTACAGGTAAGGCTGCACCCGATCTGGGAGGACACGCAGGCGGTCTGGCGGGAGTCGGTAGGAATGAGCACCCCCTCTACCAAATGATGATCCACCGTTTTAAAACGGCTTTTCACCGTTCCGTCAGAGGAATATTGCGATGCATCCACCGTTAAGGCGGGTAGCTCAAAAACTTCCCCGAGCTTTGTCCTCAACTCTTTGCTCAGGTTGGTCATGGCCTCAAAGCTATGCGCATGCTTTTGCCACAGCCACTCATATACCTGGTTGGCCCTGAACTTCTTATCCCCCGACTGTACAAAATAATCCTGCAATTCAGCCAGGCTGAGGTGGCGGATATTTCGTTTATTGACTCCCTGCATAACCTGCAAAGATACATAATGCAGCTCACCTGCTTTGAAAAAGATGAAGGGCCGGTAACCGGAAATATTGGTAAATACCAAGTTTTATTACCGGGGAGCTGCTGACTTTTGCATCACAAAACAAAACAATCATGAAAGAGCAAAGCAAGGGAGCATTACTGAAAGCCCTGGAAGCAAGGGTGGAAAAACATATAGGAATTGCGGTAGATACTTTCCAGAACCTGACGGAAGAAAAGTTGCTGCAACCTGCTGCCAACGGAGGTTGGAGCATAGCACAATGTATGGACCACCTGAACCGGTATGGCGACTACTACCTCCCGGAAATTGAAAAAAAGCTCTCAGCGCCAAAAGGCAAAAATCCCGACACTTTCAAAGGAAGCTGGCTGGGCAGCTATTTTACCCGTATGATGGAACCGGCGACAGGGAAGAAAAAAGTAAAAGCTTTCAAAGCATACATTCCTCCGGCAAAGCTGGATGCACATGCTGTAATAGCTGTTTTCATCAACCAGCAGGAGCAGACGCTCCACCTTTTGGAACAGGCCAGGGACGCGGATCTCGACAGGCTGAAAATACCCGTGTCTATAGCCAAATGGATCAGCCTCAGGCTCGGTGATGTCTTCCAGTTTGTGATCGCACATAATGAAAGGCATGTGCAGCAGGCAATGAACAATATAAATGGATGACCAACCTGAGACTATAGTCTTAGAAGAACATAGAAGCTACGAAGTCAGAGATTTCTTAGAGCACAGAGAATTTGTGTGAGGATACGCAACCAGGCGATCTGTGTCGCGGCATGTGTCTTCACATGCTGCTCGAATAGCAATTGGTCGCTGTCCGAAGTTTGAAAACTTCGGATACCCTATGTTCTCAGCCGTCTCCGACGGTAGATATGGCTCAACCGGCACGGTTTGCCTGGAGGCTTTCTTTTATAGCAAGCAGGTCTTTCCTGTATTTTTTTGCATGCTGGTATCCCGCCTGGAACAGCTCATCCATTTTTTTTGTTTCAAAGGTCCCGTACCGGCTCAGCTCATCCATTCTTATATACAGGTCGCAGTTCTTTTCCGGCGACTTCACCATGTTGGCGGTAGCAATCCGTATTAACCGGGTAATAATCTCCTTGTAACCAGGTTCTCCTTCCATTTTACCCACCGTATCTACATTGATGCCGATCACTTTGTTGCAATTGGCCCTTACCTGCTCTACCGGAAAGTTATTCAGCAAGCCGCCATCACAGAGATAGGCATCCTTGTAAAGCACGGGTTGAAAAACAAGCGGAAAACAACAGGATGACTTTACGGCAAGCGACAACGACCCGCGGTTGAAAACCAACGAACGCGCGTTGGTGAGATCGGTAACCGCTACAAAGAGCGGTTTTTTTAACTGCTCAAAGCTGTCGTGCGGAATATATTTTTTAATGATCTTTTCTAAAATAGAAGTGCTGAACAAACCACCCCTGGTCATGGAAATATCGGAATAGCTGAACAGCTTTTCCTTTTTACAAAAGTCTAATACTTCTTCCGGTGTATATCCATGTGCAATAAATGCGCCCAGCAATGCGCCTGCACTGGTACCCGATATCTCATCCGGGATCATTTTCAGCTCCTGCACATATTGCAGCACGCCGAGGTGCGCTATTCCCCTGAAGCCTCCCCCCGACAAAGTAATGCCCAGCTTATTGTTTACGATCATATACCTTGCTTTTGCTGCAAACGTACTACAGTCATGTCAAACATGAATTTTCATTTGAGGTCTCTCGCAGATAATCAAAACCTTCTGCGCTTATTTGCGAAATCAGCGGGAAATATTAGCCATCGTTTTATCGCTGGCATGACACTACAGTACCTGCACTATCAAAAATTTCAGGTAGTTGGTGTTCTCCATCCCGGGAATAATGGGATGATCGGATGATTGTGCCTGGAACGTGACCTGCCGCAGCTTCCGGCGGGCATCTTTGGCAGCCATACCAATGATCTCCGTAAACAGGTCCGGCTGCACCAGGTTGGTGCAACTGGATGTTACCAGGAATCCTCCGGGTTTCACCAGCTTCATTCCCCGGAGATTGATCTCCTTATAGCCTGTGATCGCTTTCTGGATATTCTCACGGGTTTTAGTAAACGAAGGAGGATCGAGCATAACTACATCATATTGCTTTCCCTCTTTTGCCCAGGCTTTCAGCACATCAAAAGCGTTTACACAACTGAAGCGGCAGCTTTTTTCATATCCATTCAGCACGGCATTGGCTGTTGCCTGGCGACAGGCACTTTCCGATATATCCAACCCCAGCACCGATCTTGCGCCATAATGTGCCGCATGAATTTCGAATGTACCGGTATAACAGAATGCGCCCAGCACATCCGCTCCCTTTACAATATGCTGAATAACCCTCCTGTTATCCTGCTGATCCAGGAAATACCCGGTCTTCTGCCCGTTCACCAGGTCCACATTGAACTTCAGCCCGTTTTCATGGATCACGATATTCGTATCAAAGGGGGCAGACAGGAACCCTTTCTGTTGAGGAAGGCCCTCCAGTTCCCTTACGGGCACATCATTCCGCTCGTATATGCCTTTGGGAGAAAAAATTTTGTTCAGCGCATTAATAATAGCAGGCTTCCAGGTATCAATACCCAACGCCAATGTTTGTATGACAAAGTAATCATTGAACTTGTCTATGATCAGTTGCGGCAGTTGATCTGCTTCTCCAAAAATCAACCGGCAGTTCTCCACATACCCGATCCGCCTGCGATAATCCCAGGCGGCCGCCAGCCGGTTATAAAAAAACTGTTCATTGATATCTTCCTGCCGGTCTCTTGTCAGCAAACGAACCAGTATCTGCGACTTGGGATTGATGTATCCTTTACCCACAAATTTTTTGTCATGCGTATATACTTCTGCAGTTTCTCCGCCCTGCGGATCACCTTCTATTTCTTTCACTTCGTTTGCAAAAATCCATGGATGCCCATTCAACACCCGGTTGCTTATTTTAGACCTGAGATATACTTTTATCATCGCGCAAAGGTAGGGGAAGAACGGAGGTAAATTTGAAAATGTGGGAATTTGAAAATGTGGGAATGAAATACACAAATCAATGTTGTTTCCTTAAGATGTTGGTGAAAACACCAACATCGGCAGCCGCCGTTGCGGAGTGTTTTTACCCGCAACTACACAACGCTAAGGAAACGGTATTGATACGCAAATACCCATGGAGAGAAAATTGTAAAGTATGCCGCTCCTTCACGCAAGGGCGCGGTGAAGTACAAAGAACACACATACCTCTTATAGAATGTCTCTTTTTTGCGCCGTCTTTCGCGGGCTTGATCAGAGATCGCAACGTCAGCAACCAGCAATCTCCTATACCGCCACTTCTCCGGCTGCCAGTCCCAGGGCCAGTGTTGTCCTCTGCCTGGTTTCTTTCAGGAGCGACTCGTTTTCTGCCAGGGACAGCCCGTAAGAAGGGATCATTTCCTTCAGCTTATATTGCCATTGGCTGGAGTCAAGCCTTTCGCCAAAACAGCGTTTCAGCAGATCCAGCATGATAGACACGGCCGTAGATGCTCCGGGAGAAGCTCCTAATAAAGCAGCAATGGAGCCATCCGCCGCACTCACTACCTCGGTACCGAATTCCAGTATACCGCCTTCCTCATTATCTTTTTTTATAACCTGCACTCTCTGCCCGGCCATCTCCAGGTCCCAGTCCTTACTCTCTGCATTCGGGAAATATTCCCGCAGTGCCTCCATCCTGTCTTCAGGCGACTGGCTTACCTGCTCAATCAGGTATTTGGTAAGCGGGATGTTATGGATACCGGCCATAACCATCGGCTTGATATTGCTGATCTTGATGGAACCGGGCAGGTCCCAGAAAGAGCCATTTTTCAGAAACTTGGTTGAAAAGCCCGCGTAAGGCCCGAACAACAATGATTTTTTCCCATCTATCACCCGGGTATCCAGGTGGGGTACGCTCATAGGCGGGGCGCCCACAGCCGCTTTGCCGTATACCTTTGCATTGTGTTTTTCTATTACTTCCGGGTTATTGCATACCAGCCATTGACCGCTTACCGGGAAGCCTCCATAACCTTTACTTTCCGGGATACCGGATTCTTCCAGCAGGGGAAGTGATCCGCCGCCCGCACCAATGAAAACAAACTTTGCCTTAATGGTCCTTTTCTTCCCGGTAGTAAGGTTTTTAACCTTCAGGTTCCATCCCCCGCTTTTATCTTTTTCCAGGTCCTGTACCTCGTGCGCCAGGTGAAGTTTAACGTCGGCATAATCAAACAGGTACCTGAAAAGCTTCCGGGTAAGTCCGCCGAAGTTTACATCGGTACCGATATCCATTTTCGTAGCAGCCACTTTTTCATCCGCATCACGGCCTTCCATTACAAGAGGTATCCATTCCTTAATGGCATCACGATCCTCGGAATATTCCATTCCCGCAAAAAGATTATAAGCGGATAATCCTTCAAATCTTTTCTTCAGGTAATCTACATTTTCCTCTCCTTTTACAAAACTGATATGGGGAACCGGGCGGATGAAATCCCTGGGGTTGGCGATATATCCTTTTTCGATCAGGTACGTCCAGAATTCCTTGCTTTGCTCAAACTGCCCGGCAATTTTAACTGCCTTAGAGCAATCCACGCTTCCGTCTTCTTTCCGGGGAGTATAGTTCAACTCACAAAAGGCCGAGTGGCCCGTTCCGGCATTGTTCCAGGCATCTGTGCTCTCAGCCGCAACCGTATCCAGCCTTTCCAGCACCTGGATAGTGATATCGGGTTGAAGCTCCTTTAACATTACACCCAGGGTAGCGCTCATGATACCTGCGCCTATCAGCACTACATCTGTTTCATTATGGTTGAAAAAAGTCTTGCTCATGATTATCTTTTAGATATTAGCAAAACATATGGCAACGCCGCAAAGTTATGACAGCAAAATGACAGGATATAATATCAACTGTCAAAAAAATGACATATTGTAATAGCAAGTTTACCGGGCGTCCGCAGGTTACATACCGTAGTCGTTCAGGAATTTGATACGCATTATTTTAAGCTGCTCCCATGTAAAGCTACCTTCGGATAACTCCTGCTGGGCTACCTGCAAAGAAGATGTTTCGCAGCTTTTAAAATAATCCAGGATATCTTCCTGGTCGTATTCATCTACCATTTCGTCTATCGCATAGTCAAGGTTTAATTTGGTGCCGCTGGCAGCGATGGTTTCCATTTCTTCCAGCAGGGCATCCAGGCGCAGATCCTTGTTTTTGGCGATGGCCTCCAGCGGAATCTTTTTATCGGTTTGTTGTATAATATATACCTTAAGCCCGCTCTTATTCACCACGCTTCTCATCACGAAATCGTCGGGTTTTTCTATATTATTTTCTTCCACATATTTTGCGATCAGCTCTACAAAGGGCTTCCCGTATCGCAGCGCTTTACCCTTGCTCACGCCCTGGCATTTTTCCAGCTCAGTGGTGGTGGTGGGATACAAGGTAGCCATGTCCTGAAGGGACGTTTCCAGGAAAATAACAAAAGGTGGCAATCCTTTCTTCTTCGCCTCCTGCTGCCGGAGGTCTTTCAGCATCGTAAACAGCCTCTCATCAGCACCTCCTCCGCCTGTCACGGCTTCCGCACCTTCTTCATCATCTTCATTGGCATCTTCATACAGGTTATTCAATACCACTTTGAAAGAAACCGGTTTCTTCAGGAATTTTTCACCCTGCACACTCAGCTTCAGCACTCCGTATTCTTCAATATCTTTTTCCAGCAGTCCTTCCAGCAGCATCTGCCGGATCAGGGAATTCCAGTAATGATCCGGATGGTTGTTCCCGCTGCTGAACTCGGGCAATCCCCCATGCCGGTACATATTGATCTGCGGGGTCAGGCGTCCCACCAGCATATTAACCACATAATCCGTTGAGAATCTTTCATCCAGCTTTTTAATGACCTTCATGGCTTTCACCACATCATCCTTGGCCTCCAGCCTTTCTTTCGGGTGCAGGCAGTTGTCGCAGTTCCCGCAATTTTCCTGCGTGTATGCTTCACCGAAATAACTCATGAGTATCTTACGGCGACAAACACCCGCTTCGGCAAAAGCCACCGTTTCATTGATCAGCTGCGCCCCCACTTCCCTTTCGCTCAACGGCTTGTCGCGCATCAAATGCTCCAGCTTCGCAACATCTTTATGCGAATAGTATAAAACACATTTTCCCTCCAGTCCATCGCGGCCTGCACGACCGGTTTCCTGGTAATAGTTTTCAATTGATTTGGGAATATTAAAATGTATCACAAAGCGGATATCCGGCTTGTCTATTCCCATTCCGAACGCAATAGTGGCTACTATTACCTGCACATCCTCATTCAGGAATAGGTCCTGGCGCTCCGCACGGAGCTTTCCGTCAAACCCCGCGTGATAGGGAACCGCCTTGATACCATTAGCGATCAGCACATCGGCCAGCTCTTCCGTGGTTTTGCGGTTGAGGGTATAAATAATACCGCTTTTCCCCTTCATCCCCACGATGAACTTAACAATGCTTTTGATCGTCTGGTCTTTTTTAACCTTGGGCAGTATTTCGTAGTAAAGATTGGAACGGTTGAAGGAAGAAATAAATATATTGGGCTCCCGCAGTCCCAGGTTCTTAATAATATCACTCTGTACTTTAGGAGTAGCGGTAGCGGTCAGCGCAATCACAGGGATGCCCGGGTTGATCTCCGTCATCATTTCCCGCAGGCGACGGTATTCCGGACGGAAGTCGTGCCCCCATTCAGAAATACAATGTGCCTCATCCACAGCAAAAAAAGACAATTCCAGGTTCCGGAAAAAATCCAGGTTCTCCTGTTTTGTCAATGTTTCAGGAGCCACATACAGCAGCTTGGTCCGCCCTTCTGTCAGGTCTTCCTGCACTTCTTTTATTTCCTTCTTGGTAAGCGTAGAGTTCAGGAAATGGGCCACATCGTCATCGCTGCTGTATCCCCTCACCAGGTCTACCTGGTTCTTCATCAACGCGATAAGCGGCGATACCACGATGGCACATCCCGGACTTATTAAAGCCGGCAACTGGTAACAAAGGCTTTTACCACCGCCCGTAGGTTTTATTACAAATGTATCATGGCCCGCCAACAGGCTTTCTATAGCTGCCCGCTGATTGCCTTTAAAGGCGTCAAACCCAAAATATTCCTGGAGGCGTTCAACCAGATTAATGTCCGATGATTTTTTTGCTTTTACTTTTGCAACACCGTTGGTTTTAGAAGCAGGTGTTGATTTAGCTTTAATAGCAGTTTTCTTTGCTGTTGCCATGTCTGTCTGTCATTTCTTCACACTCTCAATTGCATAGGACTATGCATATAAAATGTGCCCGAAGTTACTATAATATGATGTCTTTTTGAAGTTTAATAAGCTTATATTCCATTAAATATTGATATATTCATGCGATTCCATTATAAAAGATATCGAAAAAGAGACAAATAGCCAAGCCCTGGTCCTTTTTACCCGGCCGGACATATCCACCCGTTGCTGCTTTTTTGAGGATGCATTTACCTTCGGTAAGCGTAGCTCAAGTTTTCTGTTCCATACAAATTTTCCGGTCGGTGAGACACCAGCTGACAGCGGACGCTACAGGCGGGTATCATCACCTGTCTGCAAAGAATGGTAAATACGCCCATTTTTGACATACTCATATTTTCAACTAGGTTTGCAGTTCAAATATGGCAAATATTAATATTCAGGATATTGCTAAACATACCATCCGGCTGGAAGCGGAAGCAGTGCGTCAACTGATTGATTACATTGACGAAAAATTTGAAGCTGTGGTTGCCCTGGTGGCAAAATGCCCGGGAAAACTGGTGATCAGCGGGGTGGGGAAAAGCGCATTGATCGCGCAGAAGATAGTAGCTACCCTCAACTCCACCGGCACACATGCTTCTTTTTTACATGCTACCGATGCCATTCACGGCGACCTGGGCATGGTGCAGCCGGAAGACATGGTGCTGCTGATCAGTAAAAGCGGGGAAAGTGCAGAGATAAGAGTATTGCTGCCGATCATTAAAAGCTTTGGCAACACGGTCATAGCCATGACAGGTAACCTGGATTCGTTTCTAGCGGTTAGTGCTGATCATATATTGAATACAACAGTAAAGCAGGAAGCCTGTCCGAATAACCTTGCGCCTACCGCCAGCACTGCCGCCCAGTTAGCTATGGGCGATGCGCTGGCGATCTGCCTCATGGAGCAAAAAGGATTTGCCAGCGAAGATTTCGCAAGGTTTCATCCCGGCGGTACACTGGGAAAAAGACTGTATCTGCGGGTATCCGACCTGTTTATGAAAGATACCCGGCCATCTGTTGCGCTGGACAGCAACCTTAAAGAAATAATGGTAGCCATTACCCAGAACAGGATGGGCGCTACCGCGGTACTTGACGGTGGAAATATTAGCGGTATTATCACCGACGGTGATATCCGTCGTATGCTGCAGAACAACGACCACCTGGAGGGCCTTACTGCCAAAGACATTATGAGCCGGCACCCTAAATACATCGAGGAAAGCCAGCTTGCGGTTGCCGCCCTCGACATCATGCGTAAAAACAGCATCAGCCAGCTACTGGTCATCAACGCCGGCCGGGAATACACCGGCATCCTGCACCTTCACGACCTGGTGCGGGAAGGGATCATCTAAATCCAGTGAATTATATAGTATATTGCCGGTTATAAAACTATTGAAGTTACATTTGTATTTATTCTAAATCAGCATGCAGAAAAACTATTACGTTGCCATCATGGCCGGGGGGATTGGAAGCAGATTTTGGCCGTTAAGCCGCACCTCTTATCCCAAACAGTTTCTTGACATACTCAATACCGGGAAGACACTCATTCAAAGCACGTTTGAACGGTTTGCCGATTTTATCCCGATAGAAAATATCTTCATCATAACTTCCGAGGAATATATTCCCATCGTTAAGCAACAGTTGCCGGAAGCACTGGAAGAAAACATCCTGGGAGAACCTTTCCGGAAAAATACGGCGCCCTGCATAGCATATATATCTTATAAGCTGAAGAAGACAAATCCTGACGGATGCCTGATCTGTGCACCTGCGGACCACCTGATCCTGGAACAGATTGCTTTCAAAAAAGTTTGTATTGAAGCATTGAATTTTGTCAGGGTCAACAATGCGCTTACCACGCTGGGTATAAAACCGACCCACCCGAACACCGGCTACGGGTATATACAGATAGAGCAACATGAAGTAAGTGATAATGTATATAAAGTAAAGACCTTCACCGAAAAACCCGACCTGGAAATAGCCAAAACCTTTCTTGAAAGCGGTGATTTCCTCTGGAATGCGGGCATCTTCGTCTGGAAAGTACGTTCTATTGTACAGGCTTTTGAAAAATACCTGCCGGAATTTCACGAACTGTTCACCACCGAGGAAGCCCTGCTGAATACTCCTGATGAAAAGATCGCAATTGAACGGATCTATACCTTGCTTACCAATATTTCTATAGACTACGGCATCATGGAAAAAGCTGATAATGTTTACCTGATCCCTTCCAGCTTTGGCTGGAGCGACCTGGGAACATGGAATTCGGCGTATACAAATATGGAAAAGGATGAAGCCGAAAATGCCGTTTCCGCAGATAACTATTTACTGATAGACGCGTATAAAAATATTATCCAGGTACCGAAAGAAAAGCTGATCGTTTTACAGGGACTGGAAGGTCATATTGTGATCGATACCGGCGATGTGCTGATGATATGCGAACGTAATAAGGAGCAGGAAATAAAGGAATACGTATCGCAGATAAAGATATCCAAAGGAGAGAAGTTTTTGTAAAGGGTAAAATAGTAAGACCGTAAGAGTGTTGAGACAAGGATAGGATGTAGAATTGTCTTTGTGTGTTTTGCGGTCTTTCGAAGCTTGGGGTGAACACCACACCCGCACTAGCCCATGATGGTGCGCCACTTATCCGATTCTGCGTAGTGCTTGATAAGCTGGTTTCTTTTATTGAATATTTTTTCAAAGTAGTTTTTCAGAAAAAACCGGCCAAGAAAGCCGCCTATCGCGTCGCGGGGCTCTTCTATCTCCACCATATCAATCACAATGGTCCCGTTTTCAACAGGTTTAAAATAATGCTCGTGGCGGAAACTTTTGAGGTCTCCCTTTACCTGCTCTTCCACAAATTTGGCATGCGTTTCCATTTCTATGACCCTTGCTGTCAACGCCCTGATCTTGCCCAGGTGCTTTGCAGAAAATGTCAGGGTATCCCCCTGCTTGATCAGGATATCGGAAGCGCTGGCGGAGATAGACTCATTGCCGTTGTTTAAGGCTTTCCGGTATATGGTCGTATTGCGGCAGAGGTCGAAAACCCGCTCTACCGGTGCCTTTATAAAAGTAGTGATATGAATAACGGACATGTTGTTTGCAGATTTGGTTGTACATTACTCTTCCTCCCATTCAGGGGAAACAATATCTACCAACAACTAACGAATTTGGTCTATGATTGTTGTACGAAAGGCAACTTTACTACCCGGGCCCGTAAAGATTTGTCCCTGATCTCAATAAGTATCTCAGTATCAAGGGCAGTATGGTCGCTTGATACATAACCCAGGCCAATAGCCTTGCCCAGGCTGGGCGACTGGGTACCGGAAGTAACCCTTCCGATCAGGCTTCCTTCTTCATCCCTTATCTTATAGTCGTGGCGCGGAATACCCCGGTCTATCATTTCAAAACCGATCAGCTTTTTATCTGCCCCTGTCGCTTTCTGTTTCTGCAGGTAGGCAGAAGCAGTGAAGTCTTTGGTGAATTTGGTGATCCAGCCAAGTCCTGCCTCCAGCGGTGTGCTGAAATCATCAATATCATTTCCGTACAGGCAATACCCCATTTCCAGCCGGAGCGTATCCCTGGCTCCCAGCCCGATCGGCTTAATGCCATAGGAGGCGCCAGCCTCAAAAATGGCATTCCAGATGGTTTCGGCGTCATCGCCCTTATTCTCAAAATATATTTCCACACCACCTGCACCGGTATAACCGGTAGCGCTGATCAATACATTATCTATACCGGCAAATTTTCCTTTTGCAAAGGTGTAATACTTCATATTGAGAATATCCATCTCCGTAAGCGACTGAATTATTTTAGTGGCGTTAGGCCCCTGGATAGCCAACAGCCCGGTTTTATCGGAAATATTATGCATCTCCACACCGGCGGTATTATGATGGCTGATCCAGTCCCAGTCTTTTTCAATATTGGATGCATTCACCACCAGCATATATACTTTGTTCTGCTCAATACAATATACCAGCAGGTCATCTATTATACCGCCATTTTCATTGGTAAGACAACTGTATTGTATTTTACCGTTGGTCAGCTTTGCCGCATCATTTGTTGTTACCCGCTGGATAAGGTCCAGCGCATTCTCTCCTTTTAAGATAAACTCTCCCATATGGCTCACGTCAAAAACACCCGCATTGGTTCTCACCGTTGCATGCTCATCATTGATGCCCGAATAACTGATAGGCATGTTATACCCCGCAAAATCAGCCATCTTCGCGCCCAATGTTATATGTTTATCAGTAAAAGGAGTTGTTTTCATTATTTGTTTATTTATGTTTAGCTAGTTACAACGATGACAACTGCAAGATTCAGGATGCAAGCTGCAGGTTCCAGAACACAGGATTCGGGACGCAGGTCTCAGGGCCCATTTTGCAGTCCTCTCTACTTGTAACCTGCATCTTGTATCTTGCGTCCTTCCATTTACTACTTCTCACTCACTCCCCTTTAAACCAGCTGCTGTACATCAGGTAGTTGTTGGCAATGCGGTTAATTTCTCCACTGATCAGTTCCTGCGATACGTCTTTTACCTTCCTGGCAGGCACGCCCGCATATATGGAACCGGCTTCCACTTTTGTTCCTTCCAGCACTACCGCTCCCGCTGCTATAATGCTGTTGCTGCCGATCTCGGCATTGTCCATTACGATAGCCCCCATGCCGATCAGCACATTATCATGTACAGTGCAGCCATGCACAATGGCATTATGCCCGATGCTGACATTGTTACCAATGATCGCTTTGGTTTTTTCGTACGTACAGTGTATGACCGCACCATCCTGTATATTCACCTTATCGCCGATACGAATGGCATTTACATCTCCCCTTACTACTGCATGAAACCACACGCTGCAATCGTTGCCCATGACCACGTCACCCACAATAGTAGCGTTGGGCGCCAGAAAACAGTTCTCTCCCATCCGGGGCAATACATTTTTTACAGGTAATATCAGCGCCATCCGGCAAATCTATTTATTAACCAGGGAAATATCAAAGTTCACCAACTCCACGAACCGTTCAATGCGGTCATCAATTTCTTTTCGGTTCAGTTCTTTCAGACGGGTGGTCCCGAATTTTTCCACTGAAAAGGAAGCAATGGCGGAACCTACGATAATGGCGGATTTCATACCGTCGAAAGTAAAATCTTTACTGGCAGCCAGGTGCCCCACAAAACCACCGGCAAAAGTATCCCCTGCCCCTGTAGGGTCAAAGACATCTTCCAGTGGAAGCGCCGGTGCAAAAAACACATGGTCTTTATGGAACAACAGCGCCCCGTGTTCGCCTTTTTTGATCACAACAAACCGGGGACCCATCTTATAAATTTCTTTAGCAGCTCTCACCAGTGAATACTGTGCCGTAAGCTGCCTTGCTTCTGAATCATTCACCAGCAGCACATCCACCTGCTTCAACACTTTCTCCAGGTCAGGCAAAGCGGTTTCCATCCAGAAGTTCATGGTATCCAGCACTACCAGCTTCGGGCGCTTTTGCATTTGCTCAATAACGCTCAGCTGCACAGCAGGCGAAAGATTACCCAACATCAGGATATCCGCCCCCTGGTAACTGTCCGGCACCACCGGCTCAAACTCTCCCAGCACATTCAACTGTGTTTCCAGGGTATCACGTGTATTCATATCCATATGGTAGCGCCCGCTCCAGAAAAAGGACTTTTTGTCTTTTTTAACCTGCACCCCCTCCAGCTGCACCCCCCTGGCCTGTAATTGTGCCAGCTCGTCCTCCGGGAAATCTCCGCCCACCACAGATATCTGCTTTATGGGACGGGTAAAATTAGAAGCGCTCCACGCAATATAAGTAGCCGCACCGCCTACTATTTTATCACTTTTACCAAAAGGAGTTTCTATTGCATCAAAGGCCATGGAACCAACTACTATAAGAGACATAATATTATGAGGTTACTTATAAAAAATAGGTTTAAAACGCTGCAAAACTAAGCCTATTAGGGGATGAATGCTTATTTTTTTAAAAATTATGGGAACGCTGAACAGAGCCCTGGTTAAGGTCTTCCATCAGCTTAAGGATATCTGTCTTTAGATTTTTTTGCCGCCTGAACTTATTCCTGATCGATTTTTCTGTAGCCGGCAGATGATGGTAAAAAGAAGACAACCGGGCTTTAATGGTTTTCAACTGTTCAAAATTCTGCAGGAATAGCTTCTGCTGATCCGTAGTGCGGGTACATGTGTAGTATTCCTGGTCCTGCATACTGCCATCTCCCACGCCGGTTTCATACGCCATGTAACAAGCTGCATGGTCGCCTTTTACCAATACCTGCATAAAACCGATCACGGTCCCGTTCATTCTTCCGGTAACGAATTGATACTTTCCCCTCGGTATCGTTTCAAATGCATAACTGTTTTGCTTATCGGAGAAACCAAATGCCCGGACCTCGCCGGGCTTACAGGTATTTATTTCACCTGTAGCATGTTTGACCGTTACCTGGCCGAACAATTTTTCAAAGTACCGGCTTCCCAGAAGATCAACCGGCATTTTTATTTCCACCCGCAGCGTATCACCTTCCGGACCAACAAGATAACCATTAGACTGTCCATGGACACTTATATGGAAAAGAATGCAGACAAAAAATATTACCTCACGCATATACTATTATACAGGTATAACGGTGACCCGGGGCTCATTCGTATGGCGAGGCCTGTTACGGGGTGTAAAGCGTGCAGGGGCGGGAGCTGCCCGGATGGCATTACAGGTAAGAAAAAAGCTTCTCCTTAACGGGTGAAGCAGGCACTTTGTGAACACCCCGGAGCAAACTTAATGACAGAAGCACTTTTATCAGTAAAAACAGATCGTGCAGTATAAAAAACAGAGACCGGTATGACAGGTCACTGGCGGAAAATGACCGGCACTGATAAAAACTTCGTATATCCCTAACGGTAATATACCCCCACAGGAAGGTTTTACTTATCAATTAATAAAGATTATGACTATAATCTTCTAAGCATTTGAACTTACTATTTAAAAATAAATTACTTTCACGTCCGAAAATTACAATTCCTGAAATTCTCTAAACCTATTCTCAAACATGAAGAGCCTCTTTGTTTGGGCAGTATTTTGTATTGCCCTGAGCAGCTATTGTTACGCTGCTCCTCCAACCATTAGTTCCTTTACTCCTGTTTCCGCCACACCGGGCATGACGATTACGGTTACCGGCTCCAATTTTTCAACAGCCACACAGGTTACTGTAGGGGGCGTAATTGCCGGTTTTACTATTGTCTCCAACACATCTATCACATTGACCGTTCCGGTCAGTACTTCGGGCAGCATTGTAGTTACGAACCCTGATGGTTCGGCATCTCAAACCGGATTTATTTATATTCCTACTTCCGGGATGATCACCGATTATAACGGCTTCTGGTCAACAACAGCTGCTTCCGTTAACAGTGTACTTCCGGACAACAGCCATCACCTGCTGGCTTTCACCCACAATAATGTTACGTATTCTACCGGGGTCAACGATGCCAGGCTTACGATACAGGGTGTAAGCTACACGCCGGCGGTTTTTAAAGCGCTGCCGGTGGCAGGCATATCCGGTGTAACCACCGGCGGAGGAAGTGTATATCTGGCGCTGGCGAAGTATGTAGATGGTTCCGAGGTTGCAAATGTGGGCGGCGTATCTGACTATACGATCAAAAAAGCACTTACGGATGGAATTAACGGCCTGGACATGGGTACGGGTATTACCAACCTGCCGACTTCCGCCACTATGACCTTCCAGATCTATAATATTGACCCTACCAGGGTTGCGGATGCAGAACCGGATATTATCCTGACACAAATTGCCGACCCCACTTCAACCAATGATGCCTTTGCCTTCCTGGATGCCAGCGGCAATATTGTACAGGGTTCCCATTCCTTCATGCAGAATATGAACCACCTTCCCGAATTGGGCAGGTATGCCCTGGATCTTTTTAGCATGGCAACCGGTATTCCCTATAATATTGCCCGTCCCTATAGTCCATTCTCCAGTAGCCCTACCCGGGGGCTGAGGCTGATCAGCCTGAAGTTGTCCGATTTTGGCATCACTGCCGGCAATGCATCGCAGGTAAGGGCATTACGGATCACGCCCAGCGGTACCAGCGACTATGCCTTTATAGCTTATAACGCGGCTTCTATCAACCTGCCTCCCAACGCCTCCCTGAGTCCGGAAACCTCCACGCTCAGGGTATGTCCGGGGGGAACCGCCAGTCTTGAAGTAGTAGGTACGCCCGCAGCGGGCGGTGCGCTTTCCTATACCTGGGAAGAATCAACAGACAACGGTACTACCTGGACTTCAGTCAGCAATGGTGGCAACTATTCCGGCGCCACTACTTCCCGGTTGCAGATCGCCAATGCCACGGTAGGCCACCGGTATCGCGCTACCGTACATGAAGCAGGAAACGGGAATGCGGGCATCAGCGGATCGCTCACGATCGCAACTGCTACCGGCACGCCACCCAGCAGCGTAAGCATCAGCAATAGTGAAGGCAATGCCTGCCGGAATGCATCCAGGCTCTTCAGCTCCACTGTTACCGGTGGCAGCGGCGACCGGGCATTCCAGTGGCAAAGCAGAACAGGTTCCGATCCGTTTACAGATATTCCCGGCGCTAATTCGGCCTATTATGTTCCGGCGACGGATATAACGGGCACAACAGATTATCGCCTGATAGTATCCAACGGAGGGGGATGTACTGCCACAACTTCCAATACCCTTACTTTCCAGGTCACAGGCGTTGCCTCGCTCACACCTGCTGAAAGATGCGAGTCCGGCCAGGTTACGCTGGGGGCCACCGCTTCTTCAGGCAATATCACCTGGTTCACGGCAGAAAGCGGCGGAAACAGCATACATACCGGTAATACATACACGACACCCTCGCTCACCGCTACCACTATTTATTATGCAGCCGCAGCAGGCTGTGCATCAAGACTACCTGTAACAGCAACCATTCGCCCTGCCAGCACAGCCGGCAGCATTTCCGGCGACGGAGAGGTAGAAGCAGGCAACAATTCCACTATCCTGACACTGATGAGCCAGGTAGGAGATGTAGTGAAATGGCAGTCTTCTATCGACACTTTCCAGGCGAACATACAGGATATAACCCATACCGCATCGCAACTAACAGTGACCAATATAACAACAGCCACACAGTACCGCACAGTTGTGCAGAGTGGAAGCTGCAGCCAGACTACCTCAGGCATCGCTTATATGCGTATAGCCGGCGCACTCCCCATCCGAAACAACAGCCTCCAGCTTATAAGGCAGGAAGGCGCCGTGACAGTAAAATGGGAAAGCTATGACCAGCTGCAGGTGGTGTCCTACACCATAGAAAAATCGGTTGACGGCGATTATTTTGTACCTGCAACAACCCTACCGGTGCAGGCCGGCAACAACGCACAATATGAATGGACTGACCGTTCGCCGGGAGAAGGTATCCTGTATTATCGCATCAAAGAAGTGAATGCAGATGGCACTTATTTCTACAGCAGCATTGTTTCCATTCGCCTGGAAGGAGCAAAAGAACGGATATCAGTATATCCCAATCCTGCATACGGGTACAACTTCAATCTCCAGCTCAGCAGCGTTCAGGCGGGGAAATACAGGGTCACCCTGCACAATACGAATGGTCAGCCGGTTTATCGCCAGCAGGTGACACATACAGGCAG
>Ga0222429_100606_pt1 | contig 20470 bp, 20 predicted proteins | sample 1B50Ametagenome_FD_182475 | JGI IMG/M metagenome (GOLD analysis project Ga0222429, IMG submission 182475) | Enriched microbial communities from leaf-cutter ant dump, University of Wisconsin, Madison, United States - 1B50A (version 2) | ecosystem: Environmental > Terrestrial > Nest > Insects nest...
ATGGGCAAGTGGCTGTTCGTCGGCGCCATGGTGCTGATGGTCGGCTGCATCATCAACGTCTTCGTCGGCTCGTCCGCGGGCATGATGGCGATCTCGGTGGCGGCCATCGGCATCTTCAGCGCCTACATGCTGTACGACATCAAGCAGATCATCGACGGCGGCGAGACCAACTACATCTCCGCCACCCTGGCGCTGTACCTGGACTTGTTCAACGTGTTCCAGAGCCTGCTGGTGCTGCTGGGCGTCATGGGCGGCGACGACTGATCCCAAGCACACCTGCTGCGGCATACAAGGCCTCGCTTGTCGAGGCCTTTTTCATGCGCGGATGCCATGCCGGGCGCCGCGGCCATGGCAATTGCCGCTCAACTGCCGCGGGCAAATGCCGATAATTCGGTTACATGCCCACTTCTGCCCTGCTCCGCCGCCGCACTCCCCGTCTGCACCGCGCCATGGCCGCCTGCGCCCTGCTGCTGCTTGGCGGCTGCAACCTGTCGGACATTCCAGGCCTGGGGCCGGATCCGCGCGCACTGCAGCAAGAGGCCGAGGCCAAGGCCATCGGGGGCGCGTGCCGCTACGCGCAGCGCGGCCTGGAAGACTGCTACACGCTCAACCCCAAGTCCGCCAAGGCGCAGGTCTTTGCCGGCTGGAAGGAGATGGACCAGTACATGCGCGAGAACAAGCTCGAAGGCACGCCGTCGGTCATCACCAAGGCCGAACCGCCGCCGTCCGAGCAGCCCAGGCGCAAGCGCCGCAGCGACGACGACGTAGAGACCGAGACCCGTTAGTCGCCTCGGATCCCCGCGCTACCGCTCGAATACCGCCATGCTCTCCACGTGCGCTGTGTGGGGGAACATGTTGACCACCCCCGCCTGCGTGCAGCGGTAGCCCGCCTGGTGCACCAGCAGGCCCGCGTCGCGCGCCAGGGTGGCTGGGTTGCAGCTGACGTAGACGATGCGGCGCGGCGCCGCCCAGCCGGCCGCGCCCGGCGGCAGCGGCGGCGCGTCGGCTGCGCCGATGCGCGCCTGGTGCAGATCGGCCAGCGCCTTGGACAGCGCGAACGCGCCCTCGCGCGGCGGATCGACCAGCCACTTGTCTGCGCTGGCGTCGGCCATCAGCATTTCAGGCGTCATCTCGAACAGGTTGCGCGCAACAAAATTGGTAGCTGCAAGCGCTTTACCAGTATGCCTTAGAGCCTGATTTTTATCATAATTTTCGCGGGAGCGCGCCACCAGCGCCTCGCTGCCCTCGATGCCCAGCACCTCGCGCGCCTGGGTGGCCAGCGGCAGGGTGAAGTTGCCCAGGCCGCAGAACCAGTCGATCACACGCTCGTGCCGCTGCACGTCCAGCAGGCGCAGCGCGCGCGTGACCAGCACGCGGTTGATGTGCGGGTTGACCTGGGTGAAGTCGGTGGGCTTGAACGGCATGGTGATGCCGAAGTCCGGCAAAGCGTAGGCGAGCTGCCCGGCAGCGTCGGGGTCGAGCAGGTGCACGGTATCGGGCCCCTTGGGCTGCAGCCACCATTGCACGCCGTGCTCGGCGGCGAATGCGCGCAGCAGGTGCTTGTCGCCGTCGCTCAGCGGTTCCAGGTGGCGCAGCACCAGGGCCGTGACGCTGTCGCCGCAGGCCAGCTCGATCTGCGGGCAGGTGTCGCGCGCCGCCAGGCTGGCGATCAGCGCGCGCAGCGGCATGAGCATGGCGTCCACGTGCGGGGGCAGTATCTTGCACGTCTGCATGTCGGCGATGTAACGGCTCTTGCGCTCGTGAAAGCCGACCAGCACCACGCCTTTCTTGACCACGTAGCGCACCGACAGGCGCGCACGATAGCGGTAGCCCCAGGCCGGGCCTTCGATGGGGCGCAGCACGGTCTCGGCGCGCACCTTGCCCAGGTGCCACAGGTTGTCTTCCAGCACGCGCTGCTTGACGGCGATCTGCGCGCCTTCGTGCAAATGCTGCATCTTGCAGCCGCCGCAGGCGCCTGCGTGCAGCCCGAAATGCGGGCAGCCGGGGCGCACGCGCTGGCTCGATTCGCGGTGGATGGCCAGCAGGCTGGCCTGCTCCCAGTTGTTCTTCTTGCGATGGGTGTTGGCGCTGACGAGTTCGGTGGGCAGCGCACCGTCGATGAAGACGATCTTGCCGTCGGGCTTGCGCGCCACGCCCTGCGCTTCCATGTCCATGGAAGTCACTTCGAGCCAGCCGTCTGGCAGCTCGCTGGCGGGGGCGATGGTGGGGATTTCTGTGGGGTCGCTCATGCCCCGATTGTCTCAGAGCACGGCGTCAGCCCTGTGCATTGGCCGGCTTGTGCGCGGGCTGGCGCCGCGCCGTCTTGCCTGCCTGCTTGGCCTTGGAGATGGCGGGCAGGCGGTTCATTTCTACCTCGCAGCCCTGGTTGCCCAGCGAGAACACCAAGGCGCCGCCGGGAGCAATCTGCGGCAGGGTTTCGTGCAGGTTGAGCGACATGTCCACAGGCGGCACCTGCGAACGGTAGACGACCTGCTGGTCGGCGCTGTAGACCAGATAGCACGCGGCCCAGGCACCCTGGCAGGCCAGTGTGGCAAACAAGGCCGCGCCTGCGGCGGTGATCGTGCGTACGACGTTCATGGCTATACCCTTTCCATGGAGGTGAAGAATGCCCCGGTTGCGCACCGCGCCTCGGCATTGTGCGTACCGCATCAGGCAGGTGCTGCCCGGCAACGGGGCCGTTTGTGCCGGCCATTGTAGAGGGGCATGCCGGCCGGCAAACGCTCGCCATCGAAGGCCGCCGGGCGCCGTTGATGCACGCTGCGGAAAATGCCCCGGAATGCCTTGTGGCGCGTCATACCTGCCGCCGATCCAGCGCCAGCCTGACCGCCAGCGCAGCCAGTACGCTCGCCATCAGCCAGCGCTGCATGCCCAGCCACGCGGGGCGCGCCGCAAACCAGCGGGCAATGGAGCCGGCCGCGCAGACGATGGCGAGGTTGACCGAGAAGCTGATGGCGATCTGTACCGACCCCAGCGTAATGCTCTGCAGCAACAGATGCCCCTGGGCCGGGTCGATGAATTGCGGCAGCAGCGACAGATAGAGGACGGCGATCTTGGGGTTGAGCAGATTCGTCACCAGGCCCATCGTGAACAGCTTGCGCGGCCGGTCGGGCACCAAGTCGCTGCGCGGCGTGAGAACCGACCGGGCGCCCGGTTTGACGGCGTTCCAGGCAAGGTAGAGCAGATAGGCCGCCCCGGCCCATTGGATGGACTCGTAGGCAAAAGGAACCGCCAGCAGGAGCGCCGTCAGGCCGAGTGCGGCGCAGACCATGTAGCAGCAAAAGCCCAGGATCACGCCGCACAGCGAGATCAATCCGGCGCGCCGCCCCTGCATGATCGAGCGGGTGATCAGGTAGACCATGTTCGGCCCGGGTGTGAGAACCATGCCAAGCGCCACCAGGGCAAAGGCTGCGAGGTTTGTACAGGACACCATCGTCGTAACTCCAAATCGGGCGCTCATCATTGCACTGATCATTGAATCGGTGCAATATATATATTGCACTCATAGCAATATTCATGAACAACTTTCGCGCCATTGCCGATGCGATCGCGGCCGACATCGCGTCAGGGCGCCTGCCCCCTGGCACCCGGCTCCTGCCACAGCGGGATTTCGCCGATCAGCGCGGCATCGCGGCCTCGACTGCAAGCCGGGTCTATACCGAACTTGCGCGCCGCGGCCTCACCACCGGCGAAGTCGGGCGGGGAACCTACGTGCGGCCGGCGCTCGCCATGCCGCATCCGGCGCTGTCGGAGCCGTCGTTTGCGCCGATCGACCTGGAAATGAATGTTCCGCTGTTGCCGCAAGCCAATGCCGAGTTGGCCAGGGCTGTGGCGTACATGGCACAGCCGGACGTGCTGGCGCATGCGCTGAAGCCCATCGGCGCCACAGCCACGCCACAGGCGCGCAAGATCGCGGCCAGCTTCATTGCCTGTGGCCAGTGGAGGCCGGATGAATCAGGCATCTTCTTCACCGGCAACGGGCGGCAGGCCATCGCGGCGGCGATGCGGGCGTTGGCGGCGCCGGGCGAACGGCTCGGCGTGGAAGCGCTGACCTACCCCGTGGTCAAGGGCATTGCGAGGCAACTGGGCATCACGCTGGTGCCGCTCGCGCTTGACGCCAAAGGGCTGGTACCGGACGCCATCCTGGAAGCCCACCACGCCACGCCCCTGCGCGGCATCTACCTGCAGCCATCGCTGCACAACCCGCTGGGCTGCACCATGGATGCGGCGCGGCGCCAGGATGTAGGCGCGGTGCTGGCTCGGTCGGGGCTGGTTGCCATCGAGGATGCCATTTACGGCTTTCTCGCGGACGAAACGCCGCTGGCCGCCTACGCGCCCGACCAGGTGATTTACGTGGAGAGTTTCTCCAAGCGCATCGCGCCCGGGCTGACGCTCGGGTTCGCGTCCGCGCCTCCTGCCGCCCGGGAACGATTCGCCAGCGCCATACGCTCTGCCGCCGTGGCCGCCGCCGGCCTCCCGCTCGCCATCGGCTTGAAACTGATGTCGGATGGCACCGCGCGGCGGATCGCCAAACTCAAGCAGGGCGATGCAGCCGCACGCCAGCGCATGGCGCGCGAAGCCTTGTCAGGGTTGGAACTGCAGGGCGATCCCCGCGCCTACCACCTCTGGCTGCAACTCTCCGATTCCTGGCGAGCGGAGACTTTCATCGCTGCCGCAGCCCGCAGGGGAATTGCAATTGCACCAGGAAGCGCCTTCGCGGCAGCCAGCGGGCACGCGCCGAATGCAGTGCGCATTGCCTTGTCAGCCCCTGCGCAGGACGATCTGCAAGCGGCTCTGCAAAGGCTGCGCCGCTTGGTCGAAGAAGGTGACGCCGATATCGATTGAGGATATTCCGTCACCCTCATTCGATTATCAATAATCCATAAACACCAATACGTTGCGCATCGTGGGTCTTCAATCAAACGTATGCACTATGAAGGACGCCTTGGTTGCTATCAACCAGCGGCTGTCCACCCGGTGCATCACGAAGTGATCGTTGAACAGCTTGTTTCCAATCCGTACTTTCACTGTTGCCGTCGAAAGGCAGTCCGAGATATTTTCCATGGAGAGAATCGCTTCATCCCTGGGCGCGCCAGTGGATTGGGGGCTTGGTCTCCCATGGATTAACGCCGCATAGTCCAACGATGCAATAGTCTGCAGCTGGCCGTCCTGAAGCCACTGGACAAGACAGCTTGGGTGGAAGATTTTATTGAAATCACGGCTCTTCGGCTCATAAGCCAAATTGAAATAATCATCAATCAAAGCGATTATTGCTTGGGTCTGGGTCATTGCTGGTTCTCATCAATAGTTGAACGGTTCGTATAATGAACGAGCTTTCCGCCTTCGACTACTGCGAATCGGTTATCTCTGCTATTACTGGAACACATAGATCATGGAAGATCTCGATGGAGGACTTGTCAGCGACATGCTGGCGCTTGCTGCCGTGGCCGAATCCAAGAGCTTCGGTCGTGCAGCATCTCGTCAGGGGAAGACCCAGCCTGCGGTGAGCCGCGCCATTCAGCGATTAGAGAACCGCCTACACGTGAAGCTCGTGCATCGCACCAGCCGGCACGTTGAAGTGACGGACGCTGGACATGCGCTATTGTCAAAAGTGCTGCCACTGCTCCAGGGAATTGAAGAGGCAACCGCTGGAGTCTCTGACCAGGCCTCGGTCGTCAATGGAACGCTCCGTGTGGCGTGCGATGCTGCATTCGCCCGCCTGGTGCTGGCACCGGAGTTGGCCCAGTTCCTGAAGAATCACCCGGCTCTTCAACTGAAGCTGGAGACCAGGAACGACCTCTCAGACCTGGTGAGCGATGGAATTGATCTCGCCATACGATTTGGGCCACCATCCGTTTCAACTTTAGTCTGCCGCAGGTTATACAGTCCACGGGTTCTGACTGTGGCCTCGCCATCCTATTTGCAGCGACGCGGACAGCCAATGTCGCCAAAGGATCTGGTCGATGATGGCCATGAATGCATCCAGGCCATCGATCCAGCCACCGGCAAGCCTTTCGGCTGGGAGTTCTGGCGTGGCAACGAGAAAATAGCGGTAACCGTTGGCGGGAACCTAACAGTCACGGATGCGGGAACCAAAATCGGGGCCTGCCTTGCAGGTTATGGAATCGCTCAGGTAATCGACCTCGGAATCGACACGCACCTACGCGCGGGCACGCTGGTGCCAGTTCTGACGGACTGGCCTGACGAAACGTTTCCTCTTTACGTCTACTATCCCAGCAGGAACCACGTTCCGGCCAAGGTAAGAGCGTTCATTGATTTTGTTGCCGGCATGATGCCAGGGTTACGATCGGAGAGCAGATTTTCGATATCCGGCGATAGCCCCGGACTGGCCCGGTCTCACTCCCACTCAATCGTCGCCGGCGGCTTGGAACTCACGTCGTAGGTCACCCGGTTGATCCCGCGGACTTCATTGATCACCCTCGAAGACACCTTCTTGAGCAGCGCATACGGCAGCTCAGCCCAGTCGGCCGTCATGAAGTCGCTGGTCTGCACCGCGCGCAGCGCGACGACATAGTCGTAGGTGCGACCGTCGCCCATCACGCCCACGCTCTTGACGGGCAGGAAGACGGTGAAGGCCTGGCTGGTCAGGTCGTACCAGGTCTTGCCCGTGGCTTCGTCGCGGAAGTTGCGCAGTTCCTCGATGAAGATGGCGTCCGCGCGGCGCAGCAGGTCGGCGTATTCCTTCTTCACCTCGCCCAGGATGCGAACGCCCAGGCCGGGGCCGGGGAAGGGATGGCGGTAGACCATCTCGGGCGGCAGGCCCAGGGCCACGCCCAGTTCACGCACTTCGTCTTTGAACAGGTCGCGCAGCGGTTCCAGCAGCTTCAGGCCCAGTTGCTCGGGCAGGCCGCCCACGTTGTGGTGGCTCTTGATGGTGACGGCCTTCTTGCTCTTGGCACCGCCGCTCTCGATCACGTCGGGGTAGATGGTGCCCTGGGCCAGGAAGGTCGCGCCCTTGTGGCTTGCATCGGCCGCCTTGAGCTTGGCCGCCTCGGCCTTGAACACATCGACGAACAGGCCGCCGATGATCTTGCGCTTTTGCTCGGGCTCGGACACGCCGGCCAGCTTGCCAAGGAACAGCTCGGAAGCATCGACGCGCACGACCTTGGCGTGCAGCTTGCCTTCGAACATGTCCATGACCATGTCGCCCTCATGCAGGCGCAGCAGGCCGTGATCGACGAACACGCAGGTCAGCTGGTCGCCGATGGCGCGGTGGATCAGCGCGGCGGCCACGCTGGAATCGACGCCGCCCGACAGGCCCAGGATGACTTCCTCGTCGCCCACCTGCTCGCGGATCTTTTGCACTGCTTCCTCGACATGGTCGCGCATGATCCAGTCGGCCTGGGCGCCGCAGATCTCGCGCACGAAGCGCGTGAGCAGCGCCGCGCCCTGCACGGTGTGCGTGACCTCAGGGTGGAACTGCACGGCGTAGAAGCGCCGCGCCTCGTCGGCCATGCCGGCGATGGGGCAGGACGGCGTGGACGCCATCAGCTTGAAGCCCGGCGGCAGCTGCGTGACCTTGTCACCATGGCTCATCCAGACCTTGAGCATGCCGTGGCCCTCGGGCGTGGCGAAGTCCTCGATGCCTTTGAGCAGCGCGGTGTGGCCGTGCGCGCGCACCTCGGCGTAGCCGAATTCGCGCGTATGGCCGCCCTCGACCTTGCCGCCCAGCTGGTTGGCCATGGTCTGCATGCCGTAGCAGATGCCGAGCACGGGGATGCCCAGCTCGAACACGGCGTCCGGCGCCTTGTCGTCGACCTCGTACACACTGGCGTGGCTGCCCGAGAGGATCACGCCCTTGAGCCTGCCGTCGGCGGCAAACTGGCGCACCCAGTCGCTGCTCACGTCGCAGGGGTGCACCTCGCAGTACACATGGGCCTCGCGCACGCGGCGGGCGATGAGCTGGGTGACCTGGGAGCCAAAGTCGAGGATGAGGATCTTGTCGTGTTGCATGGCGATTTATAGAGAAATCGGCCTCCAGCCCTTGCTCAGCAAGCGCCAGCAGCTATCAATACAGTAGTCCGAGCGCTAGCCCAGGCTCAATCGGCGCGGTAGTTGGGCGCTTCCTTGGTGATCTGCACGTCGTGGACGTGGCTCTCGCGGATGCCGGCGGCGGTGATTTCGACGAACTCGGCCTTGTCGTTCATCTCGGCAATCGTCGCGCAGCCGCAATAGCCCATGGCGGCGCGCACGCCCCCGGCCATCTGGAACACGATGCTGACCATGCTGCCCTTGTAGGGCACGCGGCCTTCGATGCCCTCGGGCACGAGCTTGTCGGCGTTGGGGTTGCCGGTGGTCGCTTCCTGGAAGTAGCGGTCCGCGCTGCCCTGCTGCATCGCGCCGATCGAGCCCATGCCGCGGTAGCTCTTGTAGGAACGGCCCTGGTACAGGATGACCTCGCCCGGTGCTTCCTCGGTGCCGGCGAACATGCCGCCCATCATGATGGTGGAGGCGCCGGCCGCAATCGCCTTGGCGATGTCGCCCGAGTAGCGGATGCCGCCGTCGGCGATCAGCGGCACGCCCGTGCCCTTGAGCGCGGTGGCGACGCTGTCGATCGCCATGATCTGCGGCACGCCCACGCCGGCGACGATGCGCGTGGTGCAGATCGAACCAGGGCCGATGCCGACCTTGACCGCGTCGGCCCCGGCCTCGACCAGCGCCAGCGCGGCCGCGCCGGTGGCGATGTTGCCGCCGATGACCTCCACCTTCGGGTAGTTCTGCTTGACCCAGCGCACGCGCTCGATAACGCCCTTGCTGTGGCCGTGGGCGGTATCGACCACGATGGCGTCGACCCCGGCCTTGACCAGGGCGGCCACGCGCTCCTCGGTGCCTGCGCCCACGCCCACGGCGGCAGCCACGCGCAGGCGGCCCTCGCTGTCGCGCGCGGCGTTGGGGAAGGTGGTCTGCTTGTTGATGTCCTTGACGGTGATCAGGCCCTTGAGCTCGAAAGCGTCGTTCACCACCAGCAGGCGTTCAAGCTTGTGCTTGTTCAGAAGCTGCTTGGCCTGCGCCGGCGTAGTGCCGTCCTTCTCGTTCACGGTGATGAGCTTGTCGCGCGGCGTCATGATCTGGCTGACCTTGACGTCGTAGCGCGTCTCGAAGCGCACGTCGCGGCTGGTGACGATGCCGATCACCTTGCCGCCGTCGCACACCGGAAAGCCCGAGATGCCGAGGTTTTCCGACAATTCCAGCACTTGCAGCACCGTGTGCTCGGGCGTGATGACTACCGGGTCGTGCACCACGCCGGATTCGTGGCGCTTGACCTTCGAGACCTCGGCCGCCTGCTGCTCGGCCGTCATGTTCTTGTGGATGACGCCGATGCCGCCCTCCTGCGCGATGGCGATCGCCAGGCGCGCCTCGGTCACGGTGTCCATGGCGGCGGACACGAGCGGCAGGTTCAGAGTGATGTTGCGCGTGAAGCGCGTCGAGAGGGATGTGTCCTTGGGCAGGACCTGGGAGTACGCCGGCACCAGCAACACGTCGTCGAAGGTGAGCGCTTTTCCGAGTAGGCGCATGTGAAAGCTCCAAAAGAAGGATTGTACCCGCCTTGCCACAGATGGCCGCCGAGCCGCGCGCATTCCCACTAGTGGGCCTGCGCTTGCCTCGCTACACTTGCCGGCATGAAACCGCACAAGCTTCTTCTTCTGGCACTGGCCTGCATCTGGGCTGCCGGGGCAAGCGCCCAATGGCAATGGACGGACGCGCACGGCCGCAAGGTCTTCAGCGACCGCCCGCCACCGCAGGACGTCCCTGAGAAAAACATTCTCAAACAGCCCCACTTCGCGCCACGCACTGCGCCGCCCGCGCCTGCCGAAGCCGCCCCGGCAGAGGCCAGCGACACCGCCGACAAGCCCGCGGCAGCGCAGCCCCCAGCGGCCAGCGGCAAGGACGCGCAGTTGGAAAAGAACAAGGCCAAGGCCGAAGCCGCCGAAGCCGCCAAGAAACAGGCCGAGGAAAAAGCCCAGGCAGAGAAGCAGGCCAAGACCAAGGCCGACAACTGCGCCCGCGCCAAGCAGGCCAAGGCGACGCTCGATTCCGGCCGGCTGCTGTCCAACGTCAACGCCCAGGGCGAACGCGGTTTCATGGACGAAGCCACCCGCAAGGCCGAACTCGACAGGGCGCAAAAAATCATCGATTCGGACTGCAAATAAAGGGAAACCCCTGTACTCAAGCCACTGCTCTGCAGTGGCTTTTTTTATCTCTTCAAAGTAAATTAATACATCATTTTTTGAATTTAAATAATTTAATTGAAATTAAATTTTCATTCACATGAACCTTCATGCCACCCATCCAGCACTGCAGGCATTGCGCCAAACCGAAGTGCATACCCACCTGACGCAATTGCGCCATGATTTGCACTCCTGGCCAGAACTGGGGTTTGAAGAGTCCCGCACCGCCGCGCGCATTGCCACCGAGCTGGAACTGCTGGGCGTGCCGCTGCATCGCGGCGTGGGTAAGACCGGCGTCGTGGGCACCATCACCGGGCAGCGCACCGACAGCGGGCGCAGTATCGGCTTGCGCGCCGACATGGATGCACTGGCGCTCTGCGAACTCAACACCTTTGGCCATGCATCGCGCCAGCCCGGGGTCATGCACGCCTGCGGCCACGACGGGCACACCGCCATGCTGCTGGGGGCCGCGCGCTACCTGGCGCAAACGCGCCAGTTCAACGGCACGGTGCATCTGATCTTCCAGCCTGCCGAAGAAGGCCGCGGCGGAGCACAGGCCATGCTGGCGGACGGCCTGTTCGAACGCTTCCCATGCGATGAAATCTACGCCCTGCACAACTCCCCGGTGCTGCCGGAGGGCACCATTGCCGTAGCGCCGGGCGCCTGCCTGTCTTCGGCGGACATGTTCACCCTGCGCATCTTCGGCAAGGGCGGCCACGGCGCGCACCCGCACCTGGCGGCCGATGCAGTCCTGGCCAGCGCGCACGTGGCGGCGGCGCTGCACACCATCGTCTCGCGCAACGTCCCTCCGATGGAAAGCGCCGTGCTCAGCCTGTGCGCCATTCACGGCGGCGACATGCAGGCGCGCAACGTGCTGCCTGACAGCGTGGACATCGGCGGCACGGTGCGCACTTTCTCCGACGAGGTGCGCGACCTGATCGAGCGGCGCATCGCCGAGGTTGCCCAGGCCACAGCGCAGGCCCATGGCGCACGCGCCGAGCTCGACTACACACGCCTGTTTCCTCCCACCGTCAGCACCGAACGCGAGGCCCGCTTTGCCGCCGAAGTGGCCACGCGCCTGGTCGGGGCGGACAACGTCATCACCAAGCCCATGCCCTCCACTGCGTCGGAAGACTTCTCCTGCATGCTGCAGCAACGCCCTGGCGCCTACCTGCGCGTGGGGCAAGGCGGCGGCGCGCAAGGCCGCACCTTGCATAACCCGAACTACGACTTCAACGACGCCATCCTGCCACTGGGCGCCAGCCTGCTCGCCAGCCTGGCCATGGATGCCATGCCGTTGTAGTCCAAACCCGCAGCCCCACGCTGCAAGGCCGTTCACTTCCAAGGAGGCACTCCGTGTTCAGCAACCGTACGTCCACCTTCCGTCGCCTGCGCCCCTGGGTACTGGCCCTGGCCTGTTCCATGCTGGCATCGCTGGCCTGCGCAAAAGACCTGCGCGTGGCCAACCAGGGCGACCCCGCCTCGATGGATCCGCATTCCATGCAGGAATCCCTGCAGCTTGCCTTCCTGGCCAACATCTACGAGCCGCTGATCGGGCGCGGGCGCTCGTTCGAGCCAGTGCCCATGCTGGCCACCGCCTGGAAAGCCACCTCGCCCACCACCTGGCAATTCGAATTGCGCCAGGGCGTGAAATTCCAGGACGGCGCCCCGTTCACGGCCGACGACGTGATCTTCAGCTACCACCGCACGCAATCGCAGTCATCGGACACCAAGCTGTACGTGGCGCCCATCAAGGAAATGCGCAAGCTCGGCCCCTACTCGATCGAGATGGAGACGCACACCCCGTTCCTCATTCTTCCGGACTTGCTGACGGGCTGGCTCATCATGAGCCAGTCGTGGTCCCAGGAGCACCAGTCCACCGTACCTGCCGACATACGCAAGGGAGTCGAAAACTACGCCAGCACCCACGCCAACGGAACCGGTCCCTTCACCCTGGAAACGCGCCAGCCCGGCGTGCGCACGGTGCTCAAGGCGAACGGCGGATGGTGGGGCAAGAAGGAGCACAACCTGGACAGGGTTGTCTTCACCCCCATTGCCAACGATGCAACGCGGGTCGCGGCGTTGATATCGGGCGAAGTCGATCTGATGGAGCCGGTGCCCCTGCAGGACATCCGGCGCATCCAGTCGCACCCGGAGCTCAAGGTACTGCAGGCGCCCGAACTGCGCACCATGTTCATCGGCCTGGACGTGGGGCGCGACGAACTGCTGTTCAGCAGCGTCAAGGGCAAAAACCCGTTGAAGGATGTCCGTGTACGCCAGGCCCTGTACCAGGCAATCGACATCGAGACCATCCGCACCAAGATCATGCGCGGCGCCGCCCAGGCTGCGGGCATTCTGGTCGCGCCGGGAGTGCACGGCTACGACAAGTCGCTGGACAAGCGCCTGCCCTACGACCCGGCAGCGGCGCGCAAGCTTCTGGCCGAAGCCGGCTACCCCGGCGGCTTCGAACTGGGCCTGCATTGCCCGAACGACCGCTACGTCAACGACGCGGAAATCTGCCAGGCCGTCACCGCGATGTGGACGCGCGTGGGCGTCAAGACATCGCTCTATGCAGAGACCAAAACGCTCTACCTGCCCAAGGCCTTGAAGCGTGAGGTATCGGCCTTCCTGCTCGGCTGGCAGCCAGCCAGCAACGATGCGCAGAACACCTTGTGGGCCATTCTGAACACGCCCGCCAGCGGCGGCCAGGGCCGCTTCAACCTGGGCAGCTACTCCAATCCCAAGGTCGACGAGCTGGCGCAGCGCATCGCGGTGGAAACCGACCCCGCCAGGCGCCAGGAACTGATGCACCAGGCATGGTCGCTGGTGCAGGCCGACATTCCCGTGCTGCCGCTGCACAACCAGGATCTGGCGTGGGGGGTCAAGCGCAACATCGACGTCGTGCAGCAACCCGACAACAGCCAGCCGCTGCGCTATATCGACATACACTGAAAGGCCGCTCATAGCTGCCGCCCATGTCATCTCCTGCCAGCGCCTCGCAACGCATTCGCACCCACTATGCACAGCTGACCAACAGCCACCGCCAGGTGGCCGACCATGTGCTGGCGCACCAGTTCGAGGCAGCCACCCTGAGCATCGACGCCATGGCGCGCCGCTGCGGCGTCTCGGTGGCGACCATGAATCGTTTTGCCGCCCGCCTGGCGTATCCCGGCTACAGCAGCTTTCGCGCGCATTGGCAGCAACAGCTGCAGGCCAGCATGGAGCCGCTGGACAAACTGCAGCAGCAACGCACGGCGCCTGCAGCGCACCAGCAGCGCCTGCATGAAGCCTTGCTGGCCGGCAGTGCACAGGTACAAGCGGCAGCCGCACTGCTGGCCCCGGACACGATCGACGCCATAGCGGCGCTGCTGGCACAGGCGCGCCGCATCGCCGTGCTGGGGTGCGACGTCAGCGCCTACCTGGCCGGCTATGGCGTCAGCTACGCCAGCCTGTTCCACTCCGACGTGCAAGCCATCAGCAGCCTGGGCGGGGCCAGCGAAGCGCAGCGCCGCGTCATGGCGCTCACACCGCAAGACGTGCTGCTGGCGCTATCACTGCCGCGCTACTCCATCCTCACCGTGGAGTTGTGCGCCCAGGCCAGCGAACAGGGCGTGCCCGTGATTGTCCTGGCCGACAGCCCGACATCGCCCGTGATTGCCCACGCGCGCCACGCCTTGATCGCCCCGGCGCAACACCCCATGCTGCCCGCATCCGCGCTGGGGTTGGTGGGCCTGATCGAGTGCCTGTGCATGCTGCTTGCAGCCGCCAACCTGCGCACCCATGAGCAGTTGCTGTGCATGACCCAGGGGACGGCACGCTTTCATACCGATGCCCTGCCCCGTGCGACACGCGCAGCCCGCAAGCGCCGGAGCTGACGCAGCGCATGAAGGCGTATATCTCCAGCAACGCCACGCCCCACCACTAAGATGCGCCCATTCATTCAATACAAAGGAGGTGGGATATGTCTGCAACCGCATGGATCGTTCTGGGCCTGGCCGCGCTGCTGCTGGTGTGGGCCGTCGCGGTCTACAACCGGCTGGTGCAGCTGCGCAACCGCATTGCCAACGCCTTCGGGCAGATCGACGTACAGCTCAAGCGCCGCTACGACCTGATTCCCAACCTGGTGGAAGTGGCGCGCGGCTACCTGAGCCACGAGGCCGCCACGCTGGAGGCCGTGATCCAGGCGCGCGGCCAGGCGCTGGGCGCCGCCGGCACGGCGCGCGCCGCGCCAGGCAGCGCCAGCGCGCTGGGCGCGCTGGCAGCGGCCGAGGGTGTGCTGGGCGGGGCGCTGGGACGCCTGATGGTGGTGGCCGAGGCCTACCCCGACCTGAAGGCCGACGCGACCATGCGCTCGCTGTCCGAGGAGCTCACCAGCACCGAGAACCGCCTGGGCTTTGCGCGCCAGGCGTACAACGACCAGGTGCTCGAATTCAACGACAAGGCCGCGCAGTTTCCCGACCTGATCGTGGCGCGGCTGCTGGGCTTTCCCACCGCGCCCATGCTCGAATCGACGCGCAGCGAGGAAGAGCGCAACGCGCCCAAGGTGCACTTTGGCACGCAGTAATACCCAGCCTGCGCCATGAAATTCTGGGATCACCAGGAAGACGCCCGCAGCGAGACCCGGCGCCTGCTGATCGGCTTTGCCATCGCGGTGGTGGTGCTCGTCGCTGCGGTGCACGCGGCGCTGGCGCTGGCCTGGGTACTGATGACGGCCCTGCTGCCCGTGCGGCTGCCGTTTCCGGCGGGGTTTCTGGCGGCCAACGTGGGCGTGTCGCTGATGCTGGTGCTGGGCGGCTGGTGGGTCGAAACGTCCAACCTGCGCGCGGGCGGCGTCAAGCTGGCCCGGCGCGTGGGCGCGCGCGAGCTGCGCCCCTCCATCTCGCACGCCGAGCAGCGCCTGTCCAACATCGTCGACGAACTGTGCATCGCCGCCCACATGCCGCGCCCCGAGGTGATGGTGCTGCCGCGCACCGACGCGATCAACGCCTTTGCCGCAGGCTGGGACGAGAGCGACGCCGTGGTGGCAGTAACGCAAGGCGCGCTCGACTACCTGACGCGCGAGGAACTGCAAGGCATGGTGGCGCACGAGCTCTCCCACCTGCACGAGGGCGACACGCGCCTGAAGATGCGGCTGGCCGGCATGGTGTTCGGGCTGGAGCTGGTCTACAACTTTGGCGACACGCTGCGCGAGCGCCGCGGCCTGGCCTGGTGGTTCGGCTCGGCCATCATGCCGGCGGGCTTTGCGGGCTGGATCACGGGCCGCATGCTCAAGGCCGCCGTGTCGCGCCAGCGCGAATACCTGGCCGACGCCCGCGCCGTGCAGTGGACGCGCAGCCGCGACGGCCTGGGCGGCGTGCTGCGCAAGGTCATGGCGCAGCGGCGCGACACCCCCAAGGGCTACGAAGGGCGCAGCCACACCGGGCTGTCCAACCCCTCGGTGCAGCACATGCTGCTGGTGGACGTGGACGGCAGCGGCCGCATGGCGCAATGGCTCGACTCCCACCCCACGCTCGACGAGCGCGTGCGGCGCGTCTATGGCCGCAGTATGCAGCCCATCAAGGTCGCGCCCGTTACTGCGACGCCAGAGCCGGCGTGGCAGCCGCAGGGCGGCACCGCAGGCCAGCCTGCGGGGGCAACGCTGGCGTCGCTGGTCGATCCGTTTGCGCGCCACACCTGATATCAGCGTCTGGCGGTGAACAAGCCGGCAGAGCGCTTGCCCTGCGCCTCGAAGCGCTGGCGCCTAGCCACCTTGGGATCGACCTGCAGCGCGCGCACCGCCTCCACCCTGTCGCCCGCGCGCAGCGGCGCATCGGTCTGCACCGCGCGGCCCCACACGCCGCACTGCAGCCGCCCGCTGGCACAGGCGTGCAGCAGCCCGGCGGCGGCCAGGGCGGCGGCCACCGTGGCGCCGGGGGCAAGCTCCAGAGGCAATTCGCGCACCTGCCCGGCCTGCTCCGACCAGGCAACGACGACCATCAGCGGCGCGCCAGCACCGGTATCAGCCATAGACCTGCTCGGCGCGCTTGATGAAGGCATCGACCATGGTTGCGGCAATGCGGTCGAACACCGGCCCCACCAGGGCCGCCAGGGCGCGGTTGTCAAAGCCGTAGTTCAGCTGCAGCTCGACCCTGCAGGCGCGTTCGCTGCCGTCGCCCACGGCATGGAAGTGCCAGTCGCCGTCCAGGCGCGAGAACGGCCCCTCCACCAGCTCCATCTTCACGCGCCGACCGGCGCCCTGCGCCTCGTGCGTGTTGCGCGTGACGAAGGACTTGCGCAGCCCGCCCAGGCTGATGCCGACCTCGGCCTTCATGCCCTGCCCGTCCTGCTCCAGCACGCTGGCGTGGTCGCACCAGGGCAGGAATTGCGGGTACTTGGCCACGTCCGTCACGAGGGCGAACATTTCCTCGGGGCTGTACCAGATCAGAACGGATTTGTTGACGGTCTTCATGTAAAAAACGCAAGGCGCGCGGCGCCTAGAATCGTGGGCCCGCAAGTGCCCGATTGTAGGGAGGCATTGCAATGGCCCTACCGGGCCCCTAATTGAGACACCATGGCCAAGAAACCCGATTCCGCAGCGCGCATAGCCGACAACAAGAAGGCCGCGTTCAATTATTTCTTCGAGGAGCGCTACGAGGCGGGCATGGTGCTGCACGGCTGGGAGGTCAAGGCGCTGCGCGAAGGCAAGGTGCAGCTGACCGACGGCTATGTGCTGATCAAGAACGGCGAGCTGTTCCTGCTGGGCTGCCAGATCAACCCGCTCAAGACGGCGTCCACCCACGTCAGCCCCGACGCCGCGCGCATCAAGAAGCTGCTGCTGCACAAGGACGAGATCCGCCGCCTGGTCGGCAAGGTGGAGCAAAAGGGCTACGCCCTGGTGCCGCTGAACCTGCACTGGAAAGACGGGCGCGCCAAGTGCGACATTGCGCTGGCCAAAGGCAAGGCCGAGCACGACAAGCGCGACACCATCAAGGAACGCGAGGGCAAGCGCGAGGTCGAGCGGGCGATGAAGAGCCGCCACCGCTGAGCGGCGCGGCAGCCGGGCCGCCGTGCCCTATTGCGGCGGCGGCTGCGCACTCACCATGACGGGAAGGTAGATGGCGGCAAAGTCCTCTGGCAGGCGGCGCGGCCGGCCGCTGGCCAGGTCCACGCACACCAGCTCCCAGCGCCCGCGCAGCACCGTCGCGCCATCACCCGGGCGCACCAGCTGAAAGCGCCGCTGCATGGTCAGCTTGCCGTCGCTGGCGGTGATCCAGGTGCCCAGCAGCAGCGCGTCGCCCAGCAGCGACGGCAGCAGATAGTCGTATTCGGCCTGGCGTATCACCATGGCCCGACCCAGCCGGTGGTAGTCCTGCACCGACAGGCCCAGCGCCTCGGAATGCGCCCAGCCGATCTGCTCGCACCAACGCACGTACACCGCGTTGTTGGTGTGCTGCAGTTCGTCGATGTCGTGCGCCTGGGGCGACAGCGCCAGCGTGAACGGCTGCGGATAGTCCCAGGGCTGGCCGGCAGCGTCCCGCATCAGGCCAGCGCCGCCAGCGGGTGGGCGTGCACCGGCCAGGGGCTGGCGAAGAAGGCCTGCACCAGGGCGGGGTCGACCTCCTCGATGCGCGCCGGGTTCCAGGCGGGGCTGTGGTCCTTGTCCACGGCCAGCGCGCGTATGCCCTCGATGGTCTCGCTCTGCCCCGGGCGCAGGGTGAAGCAGTGGCGCACCATGTCGCGCTCCATGCGCAGGTCCTGGGCCAGCGTCATGCCGCGCGCGCGGCGGATCTGCTCCAGCACCACGTGCAGCATCAGCGGCGAACGCTTGCGCAGCAGCGCCGCCGTGGCGCGCTCCCAGGCGCCGTCCGACGCCTCCAGCGCGGCGATGATGGAGGGCACGCCGTCCAGCGCAAAATATTGGTCAATTTGGCTTCTAGCGCTTATCTGGCAAACGTCAGCAGCTATTAAATTCGATTCAATCCATTGCTGTACCGCGCTGCCGTCGGCAAAGTCCTGCGCGTCCAGGCCGGCCCACACCTGCGCCTGCCGGTCTGCCGGCAGAAAGCCGTCCGCCAGGCCGAAGGCGATGGCGTCGGCCACGCCTATGGTCTCGCCCGTCAGCGCCAGCCACTCGCCCACGCGGCCGGGGCAGCGCGACAGGAAGTAGCCGCCGCCCACGTCCGGGAACAGGCCGATGGCGGTCTCGGGCATGGCCATCTTGGTGCGTTCGGTGACGATGCGCAGGCTGGCGCCCTGGCTGATGCCCATGCCGCCGCCCATCACGATGCCGTCCATGAAGGCGATGTAGGGCTTGGCGTAGTGGTGGATCAGGTGGTTGAGCGCGTACTCCTCGGTAAAGAAGTCCTCGATCTGCGGGTTGCCCTGGCTGCCCGCCTGGTGCAGAAAGCGGATGTCGCCGCCGGCGCAGAAGGCGCCAAATGCCCCCTCCTTGTTGCTGCCGCGAATGGCCACGGCCAGCACGCGCGCGTCGCTCTGCCAGTCCAGCAGCACGGCCATCAGGTCGCGCACCATCTGCAGGCTCAGGGCGTTGAGCGCCCGGGGGCGGTTCAAGGTAATGCAGCCCACGCGGCCACGCAGCTCGGCCAGCACTTCGCTCGTTGTCTCGGTCATCGTCGTCTCGTTGTGTCGAAAGCAAAAAAGGGCGCACCGGGTAAGCGGTGCGCCCTTCGATTACATCACATCGTATGGAGCGTTCATGCGCCTTCGCGGGCGGCACGCTTGCGGTCGTGCTCCTTCAGGTGGCGCTTGCGGATACGGATGCTCTTGGGCGTGATTTCGACCAGTTCGTCGTCCTCGATGAACTCCACGCCGTACTCCAGCGACAGCTCGATGGGCGGGGTGATCTTGATCGCGTCTTCCTTGCCGCTGACGCGGAAGTTGGTCAGCTGCTTGGTGCGCGTGGCGTTCACCACCAGGTCGTTGTCGCGGCTGTGGATGCCGACGATCATGCCCTCGTACACCGGGTCGCCCGCGCGCACGAACATGCGGCCGCGGTCGTCCAGCTTGCCCAATGCGTAGGTGAAGATCTCGCCGTCGTCCATGCTGATCAGCACGCCGTTCTTGCGCCCACCGATCTCGCCCTTGTGCGGCTCGTAGCTATCAAAGATGTTGCTGATCAGGCCCGAGCCGCGCGTCAGATTCAAGAATTCGTTGGTGAAGCCGATCAGGCCGCGCGCCGGAATGCGGTATTCCAGGCGCACGCGGCCGCGGCCATCGGGCTCCATGTTGACCAGCTCGCCCTTGCGCTCGCCCAGCGCCTGCATCACGCCGCCCTGGTGGCCTTCCTCGATGTCGGCCGTGACCAGCTCGATCGGCTCGCAGCGCTCGCCGTCGATGTCCTTGAGCACCACGCGCGGCTTGCTGACGGCCAGTTCGTAGCCCTCGCGGCGCATTTCTTCGAGCAGGATGGTCAGGTGCAGTTCGCCCCGGCCCGAGACTTCGAAGATGCCATCCTCGTCGGTTTCCTTGACGCGCAGCGCCACGTTGGAGCGCAGCTCCTTTTGCAAACGATCCCAGATCTGGCGGCTGGTGACGAACTTGCCCTCGCGCCCGGCCAGGGGCGAGGTGTTGACGCAGAAGTTCATCGTCAGCGTCGGCTCGTCGATCTTCAGCATGGGCAGTGGCTGCGGGTTGGCCGGGTCGGTGATGGTCTCGCCAATGCCCACGTTCTCAATGCCGTTGATGAGCACGATCTCGCTCGGGCCGGCTTCCGTCACCTGCACGCGGTCGAGCCCCTGGAACTGGTGGATCTGGTTGATGCGGCCCTTGTAGCTGGCGCCGTCCGGCCCGGCCATGACCAGCACGTCCTGGCCGGCCTTGAGCGTGCCCTGCGTGATGCGGCCCACGCCGATACGGCCGACGAAGGTGGAATAGTCCAGCGCCGACACCTGCATCTGCACCGGCGCAGCCGGGTCGCCCTTGACCGAGGGCACGTGCTGCAAGATGGTGTTGAACAGGGCGGACATGTCCGGGCCCCACTGTTCACCGGGCGCGCCCTGCTCCAGCGAGCTCCAGCCGTTGATGCCCGAGGCGTAGACCACGGGAAAGTCCAGCTGCTCGTCGGTGGCGCCCAGCTTGTCGAACAGGTCGAACGCGGCGTTGACCACCTTGTCGGGGTTGGCGCCGGGCTTGTCCACCTTGTTGACGACAACGATGGGCTTGAGCCCCAGCGCCAGCGCCTTCTTGGTGACGAAGCGCGTCTGCGGCATCGGGCCTTCCTGCGCGTCGATCAGCAGCACCACGCCGTCCACCATCGACAGCGC
>Ga0222429_100607_pt1 | contig 20417 bp, 15 predicted proteins | sample 1B50Ametagenome_FD_182475 | JGI IMG/M metagenome (GOLD analysis project Ga0222429, IMG submission 182475) | Enriched microbial communities from leaf-cutter ant dump, University of Wisconsin, Madison, United States - 1B50A (version 2) | ecosystem: Environmental > Terrestrial > Nest > Insects nest...
TGCTTTCTAAAAAGACGCAATATGCCTTTAAAGCGCTGATGTATATGGTACAGGTGGAGAAAGACGGGCCTATTTTGATTGCTGAAATTGCCAAAAAGAAAAAAATCCCGTTGAAATTCCTTGAAAATATCCTGCTGGAACTAAAAAACGAGGGCATCCTGGACAGTAAGAAAGGAAAAGGAGGAGGATATTTTTTCAGGGAAGATCCTGCCAAAGTGCCGCTGGCAAGGGTAATGCGCCTGCTGGATGGCCCCATCGCCCTCCTCCCCTGCGTGAGCCTGAATTTTTATGAAAAGTGTAAAAACTGCGATGAAAAAACCTGCGGGCTCAGGGATACGATCATAAGCGTAAGAGATGCTACCCTGAGGATCCTAGAGAAAAAAACAATTGCTGACCTGGTATAGGATCTTCTGTGCCGGATCAGGTTTTTTGTCTTTATTCCTACACAAAATTACTTCGCAGGCTGTCAATACATATAAGGCAAGTTATAGCTGGTGTCCCTGAGAAAGTTTTGCCTGATGACAGCAACCGGCGACCGTTATGCTCCTGCACGTGTCTTCACGCACAGCCCAATGCAGTAATTATAATCAACCGTAAATAAGCCATTTGGAATGGTCGTGCGCGGACACATGGCCGGGCGGTCCGCTGCCCCTGCACGTGTCCTCACGTGCAGTTCAGGTGCAGATGGGAAACGATCAGGGATGTCCGACTATTAATGATGCAGTTGGGTAGCTTATTCAGCCGGAACGGGATACTACATGTCACAGCTCAATGATCGAGAAGCTTATGACCAGTCGGGATGTCGACCAATTGATTGCTCACAATAACAAATGGGGATGATCTTGCAGCATTGATCCTGTAACAGGCATTCAAATAACCAGCTGCCCACTTCACTGCGATGCTGCCGTTATGCTCATATAGGTTGGACGAATGTTGAAGCGAAAAGCAGCCTGCTTCAAAAACGTTTGCTTTTTATTCGAATGCCCTGTTTCCCATATAAAGGAGGCAGCTCCTCCCCTTTTTACTTTTAAGTAAATTTTATCACGGTGATCCTGCCATAATCCTTTATCCGGGTAGAACTTGCACCTGATTAAACAATTAAACATGAAAAATTTAGTAATGGTTTTAGCGCTGGCGGGAACCATGGCATTCGTAAATACTGCGAAAGCCCAGCTTCGGAAAATACCCGCTGAAGTAACCAATGCATTTGCAGAAAAATATGCAGACGCAAAGAATGTAGAATGGAAAGATGTGGTGAAGGCATTTGCAGCTACTTTTGACGAAGACGGGGTAAAACATGTCGCCAGGTTCAATAAGAAGGGAGAATGGCTCTCTACAGAAAAGCCCGTAGAGGAAAATGACCTGCCTGAAGAGGTAAAGGACGGTTTGAGCAAGAGTAAATACAGCGATTGGGAAGTAAAGGGATATTACCAGGTACAGCTTCCCGGCGATGAAGTGCAGTACAGGATACACGTTGCCAAATCTGATATCCAGCAAAAAAACCTGCTGTTTGATGATAACGGTAAGCTGTTAAAGGATAACCTTACCTTGTAGACAAAAATCTTGTCATTCCGCAGCAGGAAAGCCTGCTGAAATTCTGCAAAGGTTTCTCTCCTGGTTGGTGGGAAACCTTTGGCTTTTATAGCAAGCTCCTGCCAATTAGGTACTGCGTGATCTTCCTGTTTCCCCATCTGAAAAACGTCCTTTAATTTACAACGAGGCGAAATTGTTCAGGGTAAGCTAAATAGTAGTCCTTAATTTTGTTTATAAAACAATCGCATATGAAATACAGGAATCTTGGACATACAGGAGAAAAATTGTCGTCCGTCGGACTGGGATGTATGGGTATGAGCTATGCATACGGACCGGCAGATGAAAAGGAAAATATTGCTACACTGGAGAGGGCGCTGGAGCTGGGTATCAACTTTTGGGATACAGCAGACATGTATGGTAATGGTGCCAACGAAGAGCTGGTGAGCAAAGTGCTGGCACCCAACCGGAACCGGGTTTTTATTGCAACAAAATTCGGATTCAGGTTCAAGGACGGTACAGCAGGGCACAGTGGCATGCCCGGCACTTACGTGGATGGGTCTCCTGCATGGATCAAACAGGCGGTGGAAGCCAGCTTACGCCGGTTAAAAATTGAAACTATCGATCTTTACTATGCGCACAGGATCGATACCGGTATCCCGGTTGAAGAAACCGTAGGAGCCATGGCAGCGCTCGTGCAGCAGGGAAAGGTACGTTACCTGGGACTGAGCGAAGCCTCTGCCGACTCCATCAGAAGAGCACATGCCGTGCACCCTATCGCCGCACTGCAAAGTGAATATTCCCTGATAACAAGAGATATTGAAGGGGAAATACTGAATACTATACGGGAGCTGGGCATTACCCTGGTCCCCTACTCTCCTTTGGCCAGGGGATTATTTGCCAATATCAACGATGCCGACAGTCTTGCCCAAAACGATTTCCGCAATACGCTGCCACGGTATCGCGGAGAAAGCCTTGACAATAACCGGAAGCTGGCAGGGGCATTAAATGATTTTGCCGCCTCAAAAAACGTAAAAGGAACACAACTGGCGCTTGCATGGGTGCTTGCCCAGGGGGAAGATATGATACCAATACCCGGTACAAAAAGAGTGAAATACCTGGAAGAAAATGCCGCTGCAGTGGATATTGTCCTTACGCCGGATGACCTGGCTACCTTGAATGGTATTTTTGAAAAATATCCCAATGTGGGCGCCCGCTATGGTGAAGGAGCGCTGAAGCTGGTGAACAAATAAAGATCAACGTTTACAAATACTATTGCTCAAACAAAATTTATACAGGAATGATCAATGTAAAAGGGTATGCCGCCCAAACACCCGAAAGTGATCTTGCTTTATGGAACTTTGAAAGACGTGAGCTGGGGCCACATGATATACAAATCGATATTGACTATTGCGGCGTATGCCATAGTGACCTGCACCAGATCCGTAACGACTGGTTTGAAGGCATTTTCCCGATGGTGCCCGGTCATGAGATTGTGGGAAGGGTGGTGAAAACAGGGACGCATGCAAAAAAATTCAACGTGGGGGAACTGGCCGCCATCGGTTGCCAGGTAGATAGCTGCCGGGAATGTGAAAATTGCAAGGAAGGACTGGAGAACTATTGCCTGAACGGCAATTCACAGACCTATAACGGACTGGAGCAGGATAAAAAGACACCTACCTACGGAGGCTATTCCAATACAATTGTAGTGAGTGAAGATTTTGCCCTGCACCTGAGTGAAAAGCTGGACGCCGCTGCGGCCGCGCCTTTGCTTTGTGCAGGTATTACCACTTATTCCCCTTTACGTCACTGGAAAGTAGGTGAAGGACATAAGCTGGCGGTGCTGGGATTGGGTGGACTAGGACATATGGGCGTAAAATTCGGAGTGGCGCTCGGTGCTGAAGTAACCGTATTAAGTACTTCTCCCGGCAAGGAAGCAGATGCCCGTAAGCTAGGCGCGCATTACTTTGTAGTGACCACTGACCCTGCGCAGATGAAGAAAGCCGGGGGAAGTTTCGATTTTATCCTGGATACAGTAAGTGCAGACCATGATATGCTGCCCTACCTGCAACTGCTCAGAACAAACGGCGTTCATATCTGTGTGGGTGCGCCGTCAAAGCCCTATGAAATAGGCGCCTTTCCACTGATCACCGGTCGCCGCAGCGTGGTAGGATCTGCCAACGGGGGAATCCCTGAAACGCAGGAAATGCTTGATTTCTGCGCGGCACATAATATTGTTTCCGATATTGAAATAATAGCAATGAAAGACATACATACGGCTTATGACCGGATGTTAAAAGGAGATGTAAGATATCGTTTTGTAATCGATATGAAGACACTGTAGTCCTTCATGTCAGAAAAAGCTTACCAATGGCCTATAACTTAAAACTGGCGGAAAGGGTCAGGAAAAAGCTTAAGGAAATGCCCGGCATATCAGTTGAAGAAAAGAAAATGTTTGGCGGACTTGCTTTCCTGGTCAATGGAAAAATGTGCATCAACATTGGGGACGAACAATTGATGTGCCGGTTTGATCCTTCTCTTCAGCAGGATATCCTGCAGCGGAAGGGAGTGAAGCCTACTGTCATGAAAGGCAGGGAATACACCGGTTACTGTTATGTGGATCTGGATGTAATTGAAAAGGATAAGGATCTTATGTACTGGATCAGGCTTTGTCTGGATTATAATGAAGAAGCCAGGTCATCGCGGCAATAACGGCGTACAACACCTGCTATTTCAGGGAATTGCAACGTTTGTTATAATTCCTCTTCTCTTTCCAGCATCAGGATGGCGCTTTGAGGTACTATGAAATATTTTTCATTTTCATACATCACTTCCGTGGCGCCGCTGAGCAGAAAAATAGCCAGGTCGCCTTCCCGCGCCTGCAGCGGTATGTATTTTACCTGCTCTTCTTCCGGCTTCCAGCTTTCGTTTTCCATCGGCATGGGGATCGCATACCCGGGACCGTGCTTGATGACATATCCCTGCTGTACCTTTTCTTTCTCCTGTACGCCCGGCGGCAGGTACAGCCCGCTGGCAGTCCTTTCATTTCCCTGTATCGGTTTGATCAATATCCTGTCTCCTATTACAATAAGTTTTTTGAACTTGTTTTCCGGGGTCAATCGCATGGTCTTTTCAATTTCAATTAAACTGCAAAAATAAGCATCAACAAATAAATACAGCACAGTTCGACTTTTACCGGATGCGGATAAAGTTGAATACGACGGTAACCCTGATTTTTCAATAGCAAGCTATCTTCCGGGTCATAGACTTAACTGCCCTTCATTATATTAGTGGTGATATATCCCCAATATGCGTGTGGAACAGGTTCTGCATTCATATGTGAAAATCATGATTTTTAAAAGATTTTCAATAAATTACGGTTTAACAAAACATTATTAGCCTTATCTTACAAATAGAAAATGAATTTTATTTATTTGTTTTAAATAATATAACAGTATGGAAGCTCAAAAACACAAAATATTATTGTGCGAAGACGATCAGAATCTTGGATTGGTTTTAAAGAATTACCTGGAATTGAATGATTATGATGTTACACTGGAAAGAGACGGGCGCCTCGGCCTGGCAGCATTCCAGCGTGAAAAATTTGAATTGTGCCTCCTCGATGTCATGATGCCGAATATGGATGGCTTCAAGCTTGCGGAGGAAATAAGGGATATTAACCCTGATGTGCCGCTGTTTTTTCTTTCGGCAAAAACAATGAAGGACGATATTATACAGGGGTATAAGCTCGGTGCCGATGATTATATCACCAAACCTTTTGACAGCGAGGTATTGCTGATGAAAATAAAAGCGATCCTCAAAAGAAATGAAGACCTTAACAAGGATACCGGTAATGTGGAATATGACCTGGGGAATTACCATTTTAATCCTAAGTTGCGGGAGTTAAGTATCGGAGGCAAAACACAGACTTTGTCGCCCAAGGAAAATGAACTCCTGAAAATGCTGGCAGAATATAAAAACGATCTTCTGCCCCGTGAGATCGCTTTAAAACGCATATGGGGTAGCGATACCTATTTCAATGGAAGAAGTATGGATGTGTATATCGCCAAGCTGAGGAAATATTTGAAAGAAGACTCCTCTATTGAGATCGTGAACATTCATGGAAATGGCTTCCGCCTGGTGGTGAACGCATAAAGCAAATGTAATAGAATAACCCAGGGCCTGTATCAAACTTCTGATACAGGCTTTTTCTTTGGGCATAAAGTACCGGCTGCTCTCCCTCCTTTGTGACAACACAGTTAATAATTGATCGCTTCAGCAATCGGTACACCTGCTTTCCCGCCAGGTGTACAATAAATAAATCAAAACTGGACGCATATTTGATATAGAGTTACCGGATGCTATCGAAATTGAAGACAATTGGTTATGTCGTTATTTTTAATTCAATCACCACTAAATAACACTCCTATGAGTACAGAAAATTTGCACAACCAGGAAGCCATTGACAAGATCAAAGAAATGGTCGATAAAATCGATATCGGGATGATGTGCTCTTTTACTCCGGACAGCGATTATCCGTACGCGGTGCCTATGAGCCGGCAGGAAGTAGATGAAGAAGGTAACATATGGTTTCTTTTTTCTTCGGAAAGCGAAACACACCGGCACCTTCAGCAGAACAGCAGGATCAGTCTGCTTTATACGCATGTTGGCGATTACAACTTTTTAAGCATCAACGGTACTTCCGAAATTTCCCGGGATCAGGAGAGAATTGATAAGTACTGGAACAAAATGATAGAAGCCTGGTTTGAGAAAGGGAAAAAAGATCCGCATATCCGCGTGCTGAAAGTGATACCCGGTGAAGCGCATTATTGGGACAATAAATCCAATAAGCTGGTTACTCTGCTGAAAGTGGCAGCAAGCGCTATTTCGGGGCAGCAATTGGATATCGGAAGAGAAGGCAAGCTGAATTTATAATGCTCCTGGGTTGGTGCTTCTTCGGCCCGGATTTCCGTTAAAACAAGCGGGTGCAGCAAAGCATTATTCCAACAGGGGAAAGACTTGCTTTTACTGATAACCCCAGGTTCGTTTTGACGTGATGGCCAGGATAAAAGTAAATTATAAACGAGCTTATAGTGCTCGCGATTGCCAGCATCCCGGGCTTCCTGGTCGGCGTTTCAAATAGTCGGGGGTATAAATTCTCTGTATGGTCATAATGCATATAGTATGGTTCCTGCTTTCAGGAATAAGGAAACTGTGCCTGGAAATAAAGAAGTTCAACAGTGCAGAACTAAAGATCTGCTTGTTGCTTTAATACAGAATTTATATACCGTATGGAACGACACACCAATAAAAAAGCCACCGGAAGGTGGCTTTTTTATTAAAGGAATATCATCAGTTTCTAATACCCGCTATTTTGCGTCAGTGCTCCCGAGCTCCTGTCTATCTCTTGTTGTGGGATCGGAAAGTATCTGTTGCGATCAGTTAATGTGACACCGCCGTAAACATTAATAATGCTTCCTTCAAATGCTGAATAGCTTTCTATAGCTTCTTTAAAAATGCCCCAACGGACCAAATCAAAGAAACGATGTCCCTCCAAAGCCAGCTCCAGCCTGCGTTCAAAACGAATAGCATCTAATGCATATGTTTTATTAGGAAAGGCGGGGTATGGACTCACCTTATATGCCGCTGCCGGAGTACCGTTTATCATTCGCGGAGGCAATTTGGCTGCCCGGTTACGTACGTCATTGACCCTCGCAAGTGCATAATCAAGATCATCTGCTTCGGCTGCACATTCAGCAGCCAGCAAATATACGTCAGCAAGCCGGATAAGGTTAACATTTAAAGACGTAACGTAATTGGCTCCACTTTGTGTATTTCCCGGAAAATCAGCCTGGTCTATCATTTGCTTATATGTCACAAACGGTCCCCCGAACGCCGGATCCCTGATCCAGGCATCACCAGGCATCACACCCCAGTCACGATAAGGCACACCGCGGCGGCCAAGGGTATAGTCGATTCTGGTGTCGAATGGCAGGCTTTGATTCACAGCATAGTTATCTTTTGCTGTACCGGACAACCCCATATCGGACTTGTATGGGTTCGTTCTGAAAGATCCATCCAACATGGGTAATCCTTCCGGTGTTACACGAAAAGCATTCGCAAGATCAAAGCTTGGCTGAAAAAAGCCGCAACAATTTGCAGGAGCATTGCCATAAAAGCCCGAAAGCATATCACCGACATTGGCATTATCTCCTGCACCGTCAGGATTGATTACATGCTGCACGGCAAAAATGGATTCGGGACCATTCTCAGTTTTAACGTCGAAGTTATTCTGAAACGGTATATCAACCAGGCTTGGCCTGGCGGCAATTACATCTTTCAAAAGCGGCAATGCTTCATCAAATCTTTTAGCATACATATAAACTTTTGCCAGATAAGATTTTGCCACAAGCAAATCTACCCGCCCAACTTCACCGAATGGTTTGGTAGTAAGGTTAGCATTCGCAAATACCAGATCTTCTATTATTTTAGGATAAATATCGGTATCATTGGGCGTTTTACTGGCATCTGCCGTACTGGTATTTTCATCGATATAAGGTACATTTACAAATACACGCCACAGGAAAAAATAATAGTGAGCACGCAGCAACCTTGCCTCTGCTTCCAGCTCCTTTGCCCTGTCTTCTGTAAACTTATCGCTTCCATCTCCTTCTTGTAAGGCTTTGAGTGATTTAAGCGTTGCATTACAGCGAATGACTCCTTCATAACAGTTGGTCCACATCGTTGTAAGGTGTTCGTTTGTTGCCACCGGTGTGTGTAACTCTATTTCGCTCATGGCTGCCTGGTCGCCACTTGAGCTTCCCTTATGGGCATTGTCCGCAGCTACGTCACCAAATAACCACTGGCTGGGGGCCGAAGCATAATTGCCCCATGTACCATTTCTATTCCCGTTTAGCGACCCATAGGCGCCTATCAACATCCATTCTACCGCCTTCCTGTTACCTAATTGATCATCAGTGAGCTGGCCTTGCGGTTTACGTTCCAGAAAACTTTTATCGCAACCGGCAAAACCCACCAGTGCTGCAATAACTATAATTAATTGTTGGATTTTTTTCATATCAATAATTTTACTACTACAAAAATTGTTAAAAGGTAACACTCAGACCCACCAGATACTGGCGTGGAACGGGGTAAATTCCCATGTCAACTCCCGGTGCAGTGAATGTTGATGAGAATTGGCTTACCTCAGGATCTAATCCGGTGTATTTTGTAAGTGTGAAAAGATTGGTAGCGCTTATGTAGGCTCTCAGATTTTTAATTCTGTCTTTAAAAAGCCTCTCCGTTGGAAAATTATAGCCTATCTGTAGATTGCGCATTCTGAAGAAACTACCGTCCTGAACATAATAGCTTGAAGACTCATATTCCCTGGTGCCAGGGGCTCTGAATGGTGATGGCATCATGCTGCCGGTATTGGTTGGGCTCCAGGCATCAAGTACGCGGGTGCTTACACCTCCGTCAAATGCGCTCAAATCGGTGTACTGCCTGGTAAGTTCAAATAAGTCATTTCCTTGTGATCCATTGAAGAACATTACCAAATCAAATCTTTTGTAAGACGCATTAAAGTTTATAGAGTATATGAAGTCCGGATGCGGGCTGCCAATAACCGTACGATCAAACCCGTCAATTACGCCATCCGGCACTCCGTCGGGACCGGAAAGGTCAGCAAATTTAAAGCCACCCACCCTCGCTTTATCATAGGTGGGTCCTTTTTGAACATCTGCGGCATCCTGAAAAATTCCTTCAACCTGGTAACCATAGAAAGCTCCAAGCGGTGCGCCTGCTTTTAAAACAGAGGTAGTCACCCCACGCATTGTTAAATACGGCTGCTCAGAAACTGTAGGTGCCAACTGAATAATCTTATTAGTGTATTTTGAAAAATTTACACCAACGTCAAATTTGAAGGCGTCGTCTGAAGCTATGGGCTCATAATGGTAGTTTAAGCCTATTTCTATTCCCTTATTTTCTATATCACCGGAGTTAACAAAGGGAGATGCACCTCTGCCCACTCCTGCAGCAGGTAACGGCACGGGATACAACACCCCTTCCGTATTCCGCTTAAACCATTCGACAGAACCCTCTATAGTATTGTTAAACAAGGAAAAGTCTGCTCCTACATTTATGGTTTTAGCTTCCTCCCATTTAATCGCTACATTATCATAGCTGTTTGTCCACAATCCACTTGCCAGGTTCGCCCCACCAATCGGATAGAAAGAATAGTTTATCTCAGATTGATAACGTTTCAGGAACTGGAAAGACGGGATACGCTGATTTCCCGTAACGCCATAACCAACTCTAAGCTTCAACTCATTTATCCAGGAAACATTTTGCATGAAAGCCTCATCGGAAAGTCTCCAAGCTGCACTGGCCGCAGGGAAAAGCCCAAATCTGTTGTCCGGACCAAAATTAGAAGAACCATCTCTGCGCAGTGTAGCTGAAAGCAAATACCTGTCTTTAAAACTGTAGTCAATTTTTCCAAAAATAGAATATAGTGCACCGAAACCTCCCTGACTTGAGGAATTGCGTACGGCAGCAGTTGATAAATAATAGTAATTTAAGTCACCGGCTACAAAAAAATCATTTCCATTCCCATCTACGCTTCTATATGTAGACTCTATGGCTTCTGTACCTGCCAGTGCCGTCAATCGGTGATTATCGCCGAAGGAAGAATTGTAGGTAAGTATGTTAGTCCAGGTCCATTCCGAACCAACACCAAAATATTCGCTCAGGCTATTTCTTGTAAAACTACCTTCTGCAAATTCCGGATTAGGATAACCGATAGACAAACCGTTATAATTTTCATACCGCAACCCGAAAGTACTTCTGTACTTAAGATCTTTCAATATCTTAATGTCTGCAAAAACACTTCCGAAAAACTGTCCGCTTTTGTTGACATTGTCTTTTGCACGATACAAAAGCGCTAATGGGTTTTCTGCATTTCCGAGTTTATCACCTCTTGTCCCCGCAAAATTACCCATGATGTCATAAACAGGAATTACGGTTTGAGCACGATAAGCAAAGCCCATAGGGCTACCCTCTGCCTGATAGCCGCCAGCGGTATTCGGATTTACACCAAATCCAACCCCCTTTGTATACGAATACTGCATATTCTGACCAAGCGTCACTCTTTTATTGAGAAGATCGAAACTGGTATTAGCCCGAATTATATATCTTTCAAAGCCCGTATATTTAATGGTTCCATCCTGGCGTAGATAGCCTCCGCTAATGGCGTAGTTTGAATTGTCGCCGGCGCCGGATACGCTTAACTGATAGTTTTGGATAGGAGCATTGGTAGTGATCTCATCAAACCAGTTTGTTCCCTCCTTATTGGCTCTTGTAATCTGGTAAAATTCATCCGGATCCATGCTGTATTTATACTTAGACGGATCTGCATCTGCGGCTGTGATCTGGTGCCCCCGTTTAGGACCTGCAACCAGGTAATCGGCAATAACCGGTGTATTAGGATCAGAACCATAGTTCTCTCCGGTTGTTTCACCCAATCCTGGTGTTAATCCCGCATTCCTGAAGGCCTGGTAAAAATATTCTGCATACTGTTGAGGATTCAGGAACTTCGGAAAAGTGGACCTGTTGGGTCTTTGTGTGCCATAGTAGGTATCGAATGTTACCAATGGCGGGCCTTTTTTACCTTTTTTAGTTGTAATAATTACCACACCGTTGTTTGCTCTTGCTCCATATATAGAAGCAGCAGATGCATCTTTTAATACCTGCATACTTTCTATATCGCTGGAGCCTAACCAACTCAGCTTGCCTTCATAAGGCATACCATCTATTATATACAACGGATCATTGTTGTTGATTGTGCTAAATCCGCGAATTCTAATTTGGGGAGTAGAGCCCGGCGCCCCGTCGTTAATAATGGTGACCCCAGTAGCTTTACCCTGGAGGGCTTCAATGGGACTTGCCACCGGCTGTGATTTTAATTGGTTCACATCCACTACCGCCACGGCCCCTGTCAGGTCTTTTTTCCGTTGGCTGGTATAACCTGTTACGACAACTTCTTCCAGCGCATCTGCTTTTTCCTTCAGCAAAACTTCAATGGCGTTCCTGCCGCTAACGGAGATTTCCGCGGTTTCAAAACCAATGGAGCTAATGACGAGGATTGCATCTTCATTGGATACAGTTAGTGAAAAACTACCGTCGGCGCCCGATATAACTGCATCCTTAGAACCCTTAACAGTAATACTGGCGCCCGGAACGGGACTTTTGTCTGCGCCGTTCAGTACCATTCCTGATACCGTTTTTTGCTGCGCAAAACCATACAGCCCGATCAAACAACTGAGAAACAAGAGAATTGTCTTAATTCCTGTTTTTTTCATGGCGAGATGTTTTCTTTTGATGAATAAAATTTAAAAAAACCAAGCAGGAGTAAACCATTACATGTTTACGCCAATATGCGAACAATAATCATCTGAGCAGGGAGAATAGGAGGGAACTGAGAGAAATACCCCCCAGACTGGCATAGTGCGCATAGGCAATCATGTTTTGGTTTAATAAGCAAAAACTCCTTTACGGTTCAAATAATACAATGCAATGTTAAAAAAAAATAAATTAACAACAAATTTTTCATATTCCCGAGTTGTCCACATCCAAAACTTAATATTGGGATATCGTCCCGTTAGCTATATTTACCCATATTGAAAGGGTAATATATGGTCAAGGAAAAAAGGAATACGATTACAAGAGATATCAGCTGGCTGGCTTTTAACGCCAGGGTACTGCAGGAAGCTGCCGATTCAACCGTGCCCCTCAAAGAACGGATCAAGTTCCTGGGCATTTTTTCGAACAACCTGGATGAGTTTTTCAGGGTGAGGGTAGCCGCTTTGAAACGGATGCTCACCCTGGGCAAAAAAGCCAGGATGCACCTGGAGCAGGACCCGCAAAGCATACTGGAGCAGATCCATGCAACCGTTTTGCAACAACAAAGCGAATTTGACAGGATATGGAAAAATATCCTGGCTGAACTCAAAAAAGAAAATATTTTCCTGCTGACAGAAAAACAATTGAGCAGGGAACAAAAAAAGTTTGTACAGAATTACTTTGACGAAGAGGTATCGTCGGCAGTTATTCCCATGATGATTGAAAACATAGCCAACTTTCCCTATCTCCGTGAAAAAGCCATCCTGCTGGCGGTTGTGATGTCAAAAAAAGATTCCGCGTACAAGAAAAAATATGCGCTGATAGAAGTGCCGACCCGGCTAATGTCCAGGTTCATTATATTACCGTCTTCCGGGGGAAAACATTATATCATGCTGCTGGAAGATATCATCAGGTTCTGCCTGCCACAGATATTTTCTTTTATGGGCTTTGACAGCTACGAAGGTTATGTGGTGAAAATCACCAGGGATGCTGAGTTTGACCTGGATACAGACCTGGATGTGGCCTATACACAAAAGATCAAGAAAGGGTTAAAGAGCAGAAAAAAAGGAAAACCTGTTCGCTTCATATATGATAAGGCTATTGATGCCTCTCTTTTGGAATACCTGATAAAAAGGCTGCACCTCACCCAAAAAGATGCTATCATCCCCGGCGGCAGGATACACAATTTCAGGCATTTCATGGATTTTCCCGGCTCGGTGTTTGACCATAAGAGTGTCCGAAAAAAACCGATCACCCACCCGGCATTAAAAAATTCAGTAAGGGTAACGGAAGTAGTGCTGAAAAAAGATATCATGCTGCATCTTCCCTATCACTCTTTTAATGCAGTGGTAGGCTTATTAAAAGAGGCTGCCATGGACCCGGCTGTATTCGAGATCAGGATCACGGCTTACCGGTTGGCACCTGCCTCCAAGATCATCAATGCGCTGATCAATGCAAAAAGGAACGGCAAGAAGGTGATCGTAATGCTGGAACTGCGCGCCAGGTTCGATGAGGAGGCTAACCTGGAATGGAAAGAACGCCTGGAAGATGAGGGTGTTACCGTTTTGATAGGTGTTCCCGATATGAAGGTGCATGCGAAAGTATGTGTGATCAAACGAAAAAAAGGAAACAAAATCATCCAATACGGGTTCGTAAGTACCGGTAACTTTAACGGGAAAACGGCCAAATTTTATGGAGATCACTGCCTGCTGACAAGCGACAGCCATATTATGTCGGATATTAACCGCATATTCAGCTTCCTGCAACAGCCTAAAACCGGGCAGCATTTCCTGGGAGCCTGTAAGACGCTCATGATCAGCCCGGATTATATGAGGAAACAACTGATCGGTTATATAAACAATGAAATTAAAAACGCAAAGCAAAAAAAGCCTGCCGGTATCATACTGAAGCTGAACTCTCTTGCAGATGAAGCACTGATCATGAAGCTTTATGAGGCGGCACGGGCAGGCGTTGAGATCAGGATGGTGATACGCGGCATATGCTGCATGTATACAAAAAACAAAAAGTTTAAAGCACAGGTATTTGCGATCAGCATAGTAGACGAATACCTGGAACATGCCCGTTTGGTTATCTTCCATAACAATGGCAAGAACACAACGTTCATTTCATCCGCAGACTGGATGGTCCGCAACCTGGACCACAGGATAGAAGCGGCTGTGGAGATCAAAGACCCGTCTATCAAGCAGGAACTGGTGGATATCATGAACATACAGCTGCATGACAATGTAAAAGCGCGTTTACTGGATAATGATCTGTCTAATGAGTATGTCAGAACAAGGGGGAAAAGAATCCGTTCGCAAATTGAGATCTACAATTACCTGGCGGGAAAACAGTAAGATACTTTACTATTGCTATCCTTTACTTGCGCCCGTCTTCTGCAGGACGACTGGTGCCATTCAATTCTGCCGGACTGTGTCCGGATTGACAATACCTCTACCCTGATAGAATCAGGGTGAGATTATGAAGACACAAGTCTGGCTGTACACGATAGCCAGGCTACAAGACTTGCGCCAGATACTACAAGACTTGCGCCAGATACCAATTATCGTAGGCACAGGTGATCTGCAGGCAGAACACCTTGCGCCAGCTATCGCTGATACAACCGATTATTACACTTTATCCGGGTTATTATCTTTCCAGCTCCATAAATGCAGGCATGCATAAGTGCGATAGGGCTTCCATTTTGATGAAATCTTCTGAAGATCGGCAAAGAATTGTTTCTTGTCTGTACGATCCAGCTTATACAGGCGGATCATGGCATTCTGCAAACCCAGGTCGCCTGTGGAAAATACATCTTCCCTGCCTAATGCAAACATGAGCAGCATTTCCACCGTCCAGGTGCCGACCCCTTTTATAGCCGTCAGGTAAGTTATTACTTCTTCATTGCTCATTTTATTCAGCTTTTTCAGCCCCATGCCATTCTCTATTTCAAAAGCGGCTACATTCCTTACGTACTGCACTTTTGCATTACTCAAGCCGATACTTCTTAATGTTTCAGGTGAGGTTTCCAGGATCCGGGCAGCCGTAGGTTCCCCCCCGTTATACAGCTGTAAAAAGCGGCGGTAGATCACGTCGGCTACTTTCACTGATAGCTGCTGGCTCATGATGGAGGCACAAAGATAGGTGCAGATGTTCCTGCGTTTTTTCAATTGAAACGGCGGGATGGTATCCAGCAGCCTGGCCAGTTTTTTATCTTTTTTCAGATGCACTATATATTCCATATTCCGGAATTGACCGACAAGTTATGATAAAAAACGCGGAAATGAGGTCATGCCACCTGGTCAGCATCTTTGTCGGGGTGCTGATTGAGCAGCAACGTCATTAAGTGGTATAACTGCGGATATTCTTTCTGCAAAGCATGTGGCTTTTCAAAAAACAATTCTACACTCTCGGCCCAGAATTCCTGGAATTGTGTCATAGCGTATTTGGAATACAACACATTACCGCTGATCCTTTTTTGTTCGAACACCCCGTTGCCATAAGTATTAAAAGTTTTGAACCGGTCAGCAAAAGATTCATCCTCAGGCTTGCCTGTCTCCAGGTTCTGGAAATAATAGGCATGTGCCATTTCATGTAATCCAAGGTTTGATCCGTCTTCCGGATCTTTGATTCCCTCCAGGAAATGCTTCCACGAAACATGAATGCGGTTTCCGGAAACATTGCCGGCCAACACCCGGATCGAGGGTTCGATACCCCAGAATTCTTCCGGGAAAATATGGATGGATCTGTAGAACGGCAGCAGATAGTTCTTCAATCCAAAGCTCAATTTGATGGCTGTGGCGCTCAGCAGGATCGGCATTTCTTTAAAGCCGATCTTGTCATAGATAACGAAAATTTTTGACTGCATAAACTTCTGCAAACGGAAGCGAAACCGCTCTTTTTCGGTGTCAGGAAGTTTTACATAATAAGGAAGATGTTTGGTAAGCACCCGGTCTATTTCTTCCGTGGGAAAGCGTAACTCATTACCGGGATAAATCAAGGCACCCGGCTCTTCCGGCAGTACCTGCTCCGGCACCGTATAAGTGGCTTCCATATTTTCCCTTCTTTTACGGTCCAGCCGGAGACCAATAAGGCGCAGCGCCAGGACGAGAAATACAATAAATGCCACTACATAAAAGAAAGCCGGGGAATCGTCAGATTCCTGCTGATGGTGCAGGGTACGGGGTATGATGACAACGCTCCTGACCGTATCTTCTGCGGGGTTTATGTGTTCAACTATGATAGAATCCTTTGGCATATGGCTTTGCAGGGATCATTTAACAGTTCATACCGAAAACGGCCGACACCGCTGTTACTTCACTTCCTGCATGGTCACCAGCTTCCGGTATATCCCGCCCAGCTCCATCAGCTTTTCGTGGGTTCCCCGCTCTACGATTGTTCCTTTCTGCAGCACAATTATTTCATCGGCATGCCGCACGGTGGATAACCGGTGCGCTATGACGATAGAGGTCCGGTCGGTCATCAGGTTGTTAATAGCATCCTGTACCAGCATTTCGCTCTCAGTATCTAACGAGGAGGTCGCTTCATCAAGTATCAGGATCGGCGGGTTTTTTAATACCGCCCGGGCAATTGTCAAACGCTGGCGTTCCCCACCGCTCAGTTTTGTTCCCCTGTCGCCGATATTACTGTCGTAGCCTCCTTCCCGCGCCATGATAAAATTATGGGCATTTGCGATTTTGGCGGCTTCTATTATCTGCTCACGGGTGGCGCCCGGATGTCCCAAAGCAATGTTGGCGGCGATGGTATCGTTAAAAAGTATAGGCTCCTGGGTAACGATACTGATGTGATCCCGCACAGAGGACAGCCGGTAATCCTTAATGTTCTGCCCGTCTATCAATACTGCCCCGCCGGTAACATCATGAAACCGCGGAACCAGGTCTGCCAGGGTAGACTTACCGGCTCCGGAAGAGCCCACAAGCGCAATCGTTTTACCACGTTCAATCGTAAGATTGATATTTTTCAGTATTACTTTATCGTCGTAAGCAAATCCTGCATCCCGGAATTCGATATTTCCGGTAAACGAAGACAATACCCTGCCCCCGGAATTTTCATCCACGGTTACTGCCGTATTTAAAATATCCTCTATTCTCGTAATGGCAGCCGAACCTTTCTGCATATTGCTGAAAGACGTGGAAAGTGTTTTTACGGGATTGATCACGTTATAGAACATGGCCAGGTAAGCCAGGAACATAGACGGAGACAGCAGCTCCTCATTCAATACATGGCGCCCGCCAAACCACAATATGCCAACAAAAACCAATACGCCCAGTACTTCTGAAGTGGGGGCAGCGAGGTCTCTCCTTTTGCTGATCTTGTTCTTTGTGCGGTACAGATCATCATTCAATTTGTTGTACCGCTCTTTCAGCAGTCCTTCTACGTTAAATGCCTTGATCACCCTTAGCCCGTTCAATGTTTCATCGAGCACGGAAAGGGATTCCCCCAACTTTACGGCGGCTTCATTGGACTGCCTTTTCAGCGATCGCGATATTCTTCCCAAAATAAACCCTACTGCCGGTATACATACCAGGATGGTGATGGTGAGTTGCGGACTCATGATGAACAGCACCGTAAAGTTGATGAGGATGGTTATCGGGTCCCGTACCCATCCTTCCAGCGCGCCCACCATCGACCCTTCCACTTCCTGCACATCATTGGTGATCCTGCTGAGCAGGTCTCCCTTTCTTTTTTCGGTAAAATATCCTATAGGCAAATGAAGGATCTTATCATACAGCTCCGCCCGCAGCCTGGTAACAATGCTGTTTTTTATGGGATTCAGGATATTAAAAGAAAGGTAGAGGAAAAAGTTCTTCAGGAATATGGTAATGATAATTACCACGCAGATGAAGCCCAACGCATACAATGGATTAAGATCGTCGGAGAAATGCAACATGATTTTACTGACGATATCCGTAATGGGATTATCGGCTTCTTTCATATTTTTACCATCCTCTCCCAGGAATATGATATCAAAAAACGGTGCCAGCATTCCCATGGATACCACAGAAAAAACAATAGACAATACGATGCATATAAAATAAAGTACAATGTTCCCTTTGTAGAATTTCAGGTAATTAAAGATCCTGGAATATTTATTCATTAGCCTAAAGTCGAATTAAACGGCAAAGTAACTAAATTTACACCCAATAAACTTGAATAATATGCAGGAAGGAAAGCGTCAAAAGCAGGTGGCAGGCCTGCTTTCCGAAGAGTTTAACGAAATTTTCCAAAGGTTGGGATTGACCATGATAAATGGCGGCATGGTTTCTATTTCGGGTGTAAAGGTGACGCCGGACCTGCTGGAAGCCAGGATTTACCTGAGCTTTTTCAAAATAGAGGATACAAAAGCAGCGCTGAAAAAAATTGAGGACAGGGCATGGGAGATCAAAAAGGAACTGACGGCAAGGGTAAAACATCAGTTGCGGAGAATACCGGAACTGAAATTCTTTGCAGATGATACGCTGGAGCACGTATTCAAAATGGAAGAGCTTTTCAAAAAGATCAATGAAGAAAAAAATGACGGAAACGATCATTGATTCCCTGTTAACCGTTACCACAATCTAAAACAACCTGATTGAATTTTTTATTTGCCTGGAGGTACTTTAAAGCAAAAAAATCTACCAATGCTATCAATATAATAGCCTGGGTAAGTGTAATAGCCATTGCTTTCGCTACGGCGGCTCTGCTGATCCTGTGGAGCACATTCAACGGCTTTGAGGGGCTTGTAAAAACATTGTACTCTACTTTTTACACAGACCTGAAAGTGTCGGCAGCGTCCGGCAAAACCATCGAGCTGACACCGGAACAGGTCAGCGGGATACGGCAGATCAATGGGGTGGCTAACCTGTCGCTGACAGCAGAAGAAAAAGCGCTTATCCAGAACGGTGAGTATAAAACCATTATTGATCTCAAAGGAGTGGATGACGCGTACACCGATGTAACCACCATCACCAGCGGCATGGTGAGGGGAAACTATGAGTTAGGCGATGCTGAGCACCCTGGTGTGGTATTGGGTCTGGGAATCGAAAATGTCCTGGCACTCTTAAGTGACCGCAGCATCGGGCAGCTTACTATCATGCTGCCCTCCAGGAATGTTGCAGAATTCAGTAATCCTATGTCGGCCTTTACACAGGCAAATGTAACTCCCTACGGCTCATTCGGCGTACAGCAGGAATTTGACAATGCGTACGTGCTAACCAACCTGGACTTTTTAAAAGAGCATCTGAAATTCAGACCGGACGAATATACTGCAGCGGAAATAAAGCTGATCAGGGAAAAAGACACCGAAAATGTAAAAAAAGCTATTCAGTCTCTTCTGGGTAAGGATTACCTGGTGCAAACCCGTTTTGAGCAAAACAGGAGCTTATATAATGTGATGCGGCTTGAAAAATATGCGATCTATGCTATTTTCATCCTGGTACTGATCGTGGCAGCCTTCAATATGATCGGCGCATTGAGCATGCTGGTGCTGGAAAAGCAAAAAGATATACAGATCCTGCAATCCATGGGCGCCACACGCTCCTGGATCAGGCGGGTATTTTTAACGGAAGGTATTTTATTGGCCGGCATCGGCGCCTTATCGGGTATCATCTTTGCGGTTGCCATATGCCTGGTGCAGATACAATTTAAGCTGATAAAGCTGGAAGGCACTTCATTCGTGATCGACTATTACCCGGTAAAAATGATCCCGGAGGATTTTATAATTGTTGTTGCAACGGTATTCATTATCGCCATCCTGGCGTCCTGGATACCCGCCAACCGTGCCGCAAAGCAACCTTTTGAATTGAGAAACTGACGAAACGAATACCCGTTTTTTATTGCAGTTGATTTTTCCTCCTCTTATTTGTTCGAAACCCACCGTTGGAAACAGGTAAGAACATAGAGGGTCCGGAGTTGGAAACTCAGGACAGCGGCAGCAAAGAAAAAACATAAAAAGGAATCACCCTGTTGCGTGTCTCCACGCAACTTTACTGAGGTTCCCGGCTAGTGTCATGTCAACGATAAAACGATGGCTAATATTTCCCGCTGATTTCGCAAATAAGCGCAGAAGGCTTTGATTATCTGCGGAATTCAGCGGAATCTGCGGGAGATCTCAAATGAAAATTCATGTTTGACATGACACTAGTGCATGTATGTAGCTGCACTTTGTGTCGTTGGCTGATCTGTGCTTGGGTTTTACTCATATATCCCTGCAGGATCCAGGCTAAGCACAGCGTATTATCTTGCCACCAGCCAGGTATTTTCCCGCCATTGTTGGGTGTTGTGAGCAAATATGTCCACAAGCTCACCAACGATACGCGAATGTTACCGGTTGTTGGTTACTGCTTCACACATAGGCACTCCCACGAACACCAACCTTTAGATTTGTCCTGAAGCTATTTCTAATATACTATTATTACTATTACCTTTCTTTTTTGTTACTTTTTTCTTTGTGAATAAATCAAATTTGTGGATAACTATAATCATAAAGGGTC
>Ga0222429_100610_pt1 | contig 20354 bp, 17 predicted proteins | sample 1B50Ametagenome_FD_182475 | JGI IMG/M metagenome (GOLD analysis project Ga0222429, IMG submission 182475) | Enriched microbial communities from leaf-cutter ant dump, University of Wisconsin, Madison, United States - 1B50A (version 2) | ecosystem: Environmental > Terrestrial > Nest > Insects nest...
CCATTACCTTGATCTCCACTGCTTGCTCCTGAGTCAACATTGTCGGTGGCCAAAAGGCCACCATCATTGCCCAGGTGGGTCAGATTTACTCCGACGAGATGGGTCAGTATTACATCGGCGCTAACACATGGCGCGTGCCACGACGCTCCAGGACCACGACGACACCTGGGTCGTGCTGGTTTCCTATGGCGATTCCGAGCAAGAGCATGTCAAGGTCTCTTTCTTTGGCACGATCGCCTTTGGGCGCGTGGGAGAGCCGGATTTCACCGAGGACGGGGTCTTGCTGGTGGCGGCCTTGGAGGATCTGATGGCGACCAAGGTCAAGGTCGTGCTCCAGCGTGCCGAGGCGAAGGATTATCGCGATGTGGCCGCCATGATTCGTGCTGGTGTGAGCCTGTCACATGGGCTTGCGGCTGCCCGGCAGATTTATGGTCCTAACTTTCAACCGAGCGAAAGCCTGAAGGCACTGGTCTATTTCAATGACGGTGATTTGCAAACGCTGGCCGCACTCGATAAACAGACGCTGATCGATGCCGTGAAGGCCGTGCGTGAGCTTCCTGACGTGACGCTGCGCTCGTCTTCGTTGAGCGGGCTGGGATAGGTGTTGAGGGCGGTATCTGGTCCCGGGCCGCGAGCGCCCGGATAGCGATCCGGAGCTTGGGCAGTTCCGGCGCAGCCGGAACCGGGTGAGCGGCGCGCCCGGAAGGGGGCCATGCGGTCGAGGTGCCGCACAAGAAATAATCGCACCAAGCACAGGCGACGCCGCAAAGCGAGTCGGCACAACGTCCCTATAACGCCGGGCCTACAGCAAAAACACCGTCGCCAGTCCCAGGAACAGGAAGAACCCCAGCGAATCCGTGGCGAAGGTCAGCAGCACCGACGAGCCCATGGCGGGGTCCTTGCCGAAGCGGTCGCGCAGCAGCGGGATCAGCACCCCCAGCGCCGCACCGATCAGCATGTTGCCCACCATGGCCGCCATCATCACCCCGGCGACCGCATAGGAGCCCGAGATCATCCAGGCGAAGGTCGCCGCCACCAGGCTGCCACAGGTGCCCACCAGGAACGTCACCTGCAGTTCGCGCTTGACCAGTTGCGTGATGTTCGCGCCGGTGACGCGGCCCGTGGCCATGGCGCGGATGATCATGGTCATCGTCTGGTTGCCGGAATTGCCGCCGATCCCGGCCACGATCGACATCAGGAAGGCCAGGATCACGATGTGGCTGACCGTGTCCTCGAAGCGCGACGCCACCAGCGACGCGATCGACGCCGTGCACAGGTTCACCAGCAGCCAGGGCGCGCGGTTGCGCAGGGCCGCCAGCACGGGCGCGAAGATGTCCTCTTCCTGCAGGCCGGCGCGTGACAGTTCCTGTTCCTGGGAGTCTTCCTGCAGCACGTCCACGACCTCGTCGATGGTGACGCGGCCGATCAGGCGGCCCTGTTCGTCCACCACCGGGGCCGACACCAGATCGTAGCGTTCGAAGGCGTTGGCGGCGTCGGTGTCGGGATCCATCGGGTTCAGGCTGAGGACGTCGGGCTCCATGACCGCGTTGACCAGGGTGTCGGGTTCGCTCAGCAGCAGGCGCGACAGCGACAGGGTGCCGCGCAGCTGGTCGGCGCGGTCCACCACGAAGATCTGGTCGGTGTGGTCGGGCAGCTCGTGCAGCCGGCGCAGGTAGCGCAGCACGACTTCCAGGGTCACGTCCTCGCGCACCCGCACCATGTCGAAGTCCATGATGGCGCCGACGGTGTCCTCCGGGTAGCCCATGGCGGCGACCAGCTGGGCGCGCTCGGCGTCGGTCAGGCCCTTCTGGACCTCGGCCATCACGTCGGGGGGCAGGTCGGGCGCGAGATCGGCGATCTCGTCGGCGTCCATGGCGCCCGTGGCCGCGATCAGGTCGTCGTGGTCCATGGACTCGATCAGCGACTCGCGGACCCAGTCCTCGACTTCCAGCAGCACGTCGGCGTCGTGTTCCTGGCTGACCAGCTGCCAGATCGCCTGGCGCTGCTGCACCGGCAGGGATTCCAGGATGAAGGCGATGTCGGCCGGATGCAGCGCGTTGACGATCTGGCGGATCTCGTCCTCGTGCTGGCGCTGCAGCATGCCTTCCAGCAGGTTCGAGCCGTCCTCGTCCTCGTCTTCGTGCTGGCGCTGGGCGAGCGCGTCCACGACCTCCTGGCGCTTCAGGATGGCCTGCAGTTCCTGCAGCGCCAGCTGGGCGTCCTCCGGATCCAGGCGGCGCGGGATGACGACCGGGATGGCGGTCTCTGCGGCGACGGGCTGATCGGCCATCGGTGCGGGCTCCTCAGATCGGGGGCAGGGGGCGGCTGTGGCGGTCCTCGTCGGTGGCGACGTAGGTCAGGGTGGCCTCGGTGACCTTGACGACCTCGGCCTCCAGGCGCTGGCGTTCGGCGTAGACTTCGACCGACACGGTGATGGAAGTCCGGCCCGTGCGGGTGATTTCGGCGTAGAAGCTGAGCAGGTCGCCGACGAAGACGGGCTGCTTGAAGGTGAAGGCGTTGACGGCCACGGTGGCGACCCGCCCGCCCGCGCGCCGGGTGGCCGGGATGGAGCCGGCGATGTCGACCTGGGCCATGATCCAGCCTCCGAAGACGTCGCCGTGGATGTTGGCGTCGGCCGGCATGGGCATGACGCGCAGGGTGGCCGGGCGGTCGGAGGAGGGCAGGGCAGTGGTCATGGCGGCCTCGGAGTGGATGCCGGGCGCCGCGTCGGGGATGGCGGGCGCGCGTTTCGGCAAAGCGCGTATTTTAACCGTTCGGCATGAAGGGCTCGTGACGATGGGCCGCCCGCTTGCCCGGAGCGGTCCGGTGGCGGAAACGCCCTGTCGTGGAGCGGTCAGGCGGTGGAATCGAGAAAGCGGCGGGACAACAGCACCCAGTAGGCGGCCCCGAGCGGGATGATCGCGTCGTTGAAGTCGTAGCTGCCGTTGTGCAGGGTGCAGGGCCCCAGGCCGTGGCCCGGCGTGCGGTGGTCGCCCGTGCCGTTGCCGATCCAGACGTAGCATCCGGGGCGGGCCTGCAGCATGAAGGCGAAGTCCTCCGCCCCCATGGACGGCCGCACCTGGGCGTCGACCCGGTCGGCGCCGACCAGTTCGGTCAGGACCAGGGCGCAGAGGGCGGCCTGTTCGGGATGGTTGACGGTGGCCGGGTATTCGCGGTGGAAGCGGAAGTCCGCCTCGCAGCGCAGCGCCTGGGCGAGCGGGCCGGCCAGGTCGCGCATGCGGGTCTCGATCAGGTCCAGCGTGTCCTGCGACAGCGTGCGCACCGTGCCGCGCATCACGGCCTGGTCGGGGATGACGTTGTCGGCCGAGCCGGCGTGGATCTGGGTCACGCTGATGACGCCGGATTCCAGCGGGTCCAGGTCGCGGGTCAGGATGGTCTGGAAGGCCAGGGTGAGCTGGGCGGCGGCGACCACCGGGTCCACGCCCAGGTGGGGCATGGCGCCGTGGGCGCCCCGGCCCCGCAGCGTGATCTCGAAGGTGCTGCTGGAGGCCATGATGGGGCCGTCGGTCAGGCCGAACGCGCCGGCGGGCAGGCCGGGCCAGTTGTGCATGCCGAACACCGCGTCCATGGGGAACTGTTCGAACAGGCCGTCCTCGATCATGCGGCGCGCGCCGCCCCCGGCTTCCTCGGCGGGCTGGAAGATCACGTGCACGACGCCGTCGAAGTCGCGGCGTTCGGCCAGCCAGCGGGCGGCGGCCAGCAGCATGGTGGTGTGGCCGTCGTGGCCGCAGGCGTGCATGACCCCCGGGTTGCGGCTGGCGTGCGGGAAGGTGTTGGTCTCCGGCATGGGCAGGGCGTCCATGTCGGCCCGCAGGCCGATGGACCGGCCCGGTCCGCGCCCGGCGATGCGGCCCACCACGCCGGTCTCGCCCAGGCCGCGATGGACCTCGACGCCCCAGGACTCCAGCAGGCGCGCCACGGTGTCGGCCGTGCGGACTTCCTGGAAGGCGAGCTCGGGCCAGGCGTGGATCGCGCGGCGGATGTCGGTCAGGTCGGGCAGCCAGCCGCCCAGGGTGTCGAGGAGCTGTCGTGTCATGTCATGCGTGCCGATGGATCAGGTCGTCCAGCGCGGTGGCGATATGCGGATTGGCGGCGTAGACGTAGCCGCCCTCGGGCCAGGGTTCCTGGTGGCGGATGTCCTCGCAGACCCCGCCCGCCGCGCGGACCAGCGCCGTGCCGGCGGCCACGTCCCAGGGCGCCAGGCCCATTTCCCAGTAGCCATCGTAGCGCCCGCAGGCCGTCCAGGCCAGGTCCAGGGCCGCCGAGCCCTGGCGGCGGATGCCCCGGGTGGCGTGGATGGCGTCGTGCAGGGTCGGCATGTAGCGGGATTCGAAGGAAAAGTCGCGGAAGGGGAAGCCCGTGGCCAGTACCGCCTGGTCCAGCGTCTGCGTGGGGGAGCACTGGATGCGGCGGCCGTTGAGCCAGGCGCCCAGGCCGTGCAGCGAGGAGAACAGTTCCTCGCGGTTCGGGTCGTAGACCACGCCGATCAGCGGCGTGTCCTGGGGCAGCGGGTCGCCGCCGTTCGCGCGGCAGCCCGCGTGGCCGATCAGGGCGATGGACACGGCGTAGTGGGGGATGCCGCTGATGAAGTTGGTGGTGCCGTCCAGCGGGTCGATGCACCAGGTCGCCTGGGCGCCCGGCTGGCCGCCGGATTCCTCGGCGATGATGCCGATTTCCGGGGTGCGGGCGCGCAGGATGTCGATGATGGCCTGCTCGGCCTCGCGGTCGGCCTGGGACACCAGGTCGTTGCGCATCTTGTGGTCGACCACCAGATCCGCGCGGTGCAGGGCGTGAGTTTGTAGAATGGCGGCTGCGGCGTGCGCCGCCGTGACGGCGGCATCCAGGCAGTCTGCCGACAGGAAATGCGAACTGGACATGACGCGCTGATTCCCGTGATGCGCCCGCACGGCCGCCAGCCGGCCCGCGTGGCGTGTTCGCCCCATTGTACGTGACCATCGGAAGAGTGTTTTCCCGTGTCGGATGCATATCGGATTTTGAAGCCCGCCTCCTGGCATGAGGACGCCCGGGGCGTGCCTTGCAGCCCGGAATACGGGGATTTCTACCATGGCCAGGCCGGTGCGCTGCCGCAGGCGCGGCACGTCTTCCTGGGGGGCAACGGGCTGCCCGGGCGCTGGCGCGGGCGGGCGGCGTTCACGATCGCCGAGACCGGTTTCGGCCTGGGGCACAATTTCCTCGCCGCCTGGCGGGCCTGGCTGGACGATCCCGGGCGCGGCGGCCGGCTGCACTACCTGGCGTTCGAGGCGCATCCCTTCGCGGTGGACGACCTGCAGCGAGCCTGGAGCCGGCTGCCGGACGACCACCGGAGCCTGGCCCGGGAGCTGGCCGGGCGCTGGCCCGCCCTGCTGCCGGGCGTCCATCGGCTGGACCTGCAGGGCGGCCGTGTCACCCTGACCCTGCTGTTCGGCGACATCCGCCGCCTGGCGCGCCAGGCGGAAGCCCGCGTCGACGCCTTCTTCCTGGACGGCTTCGCGCCCCGGGTCAATCCCGACATGTGGTCGCCCGCCGTCTTCGGCCAGTTGCGGCGCCTGGCGGCGGCCGGCGCCACGGCCGCCACCTGGTGTTCGGCCGGGCAGGTGCGGCGCGACCTGAGCGACGCCGGATTCCTGGTCGACCGGGTCCCGGGCATCGCCGGCAAGCGCGACATGACGGTGGCCGTCCTGCGCCCGGGCCTGGGCGCCGCGCCGCCCGACCCGGCCCGTCTCAGGGTGGCGGTGGTGGGTGGCGGCCTGGCGGGCGCCGGCGTGGCGCAGGCCCTGGCCGGGCGCGGCCATGAGGTCGAGGTCTGGGACCCCCTGTGCGCCCTGGACGTCGATCCGGCCTTGCGGCGCCGGGGGGCCGCCGCCCTGGTGCCCGCCCTCAGTCCGGACGACGACACGCGTTCGCGCCTGAGCCGCGCCGGCCTGGCCCGGGCGCGGGCCCGCTGGCTGGACCTGGACGAGGCGGCCCGGCCGCAGGCCTGCGGCGCGCTGGTCTGCGCGCAATCGGAGGCGCAGGCCGGGGCGCAGCGCCAGGCCCTGGAGCGGCTGGGCTTTCCGGAGGACTGGGTGCGCTGGCTCGATGCCGCGCAGGCGGGCTTGCGGGCCGGGGCCGGGGTGCCCTGGGGCGGCCTCTGGTTCCCGGACGCCCTGAGAGTATGCCCGGGCGAACTGATCGCCGCCTTGCTGGGCCTGCCGGGCGTGGCGCGCCGCGCCGCCGCCGTCGGGGCGCTGGCCCCGGCGGAGGGCGGCGGCTGGTCGCTGCGGGACGCCGGGGGGCGGGAGCTGGGGCGGGCGGACCGGGTCGTGCTGGCCAATGCGTTGCATGCGCGGACCTTGCTGGCCGGGCTGGTTCCGGTCGAGCGCCTGCCGGTCCTGTCCGGGCTCGCGCCGATCGCCGGCCAGGTCAGCCTGTATCCCTCGGGCGATGCCGGCGTGCCGCGCTGCGTCCTGTCGGGGCGCGGCTACTGCCTGCCGCCCCGGGACGGCTGGGGCGTGGCCGGCAGCACCTACCGTCCCGACGCGGGCGAGGCCGTGGCGGACGAGGAAGGACATCGGGACATCCTGGCGCGCGTGCGGGGCTGGGTCGAGGCAGGGGAGATCCCCTGGCTGGGGCGGGGCGAGGCCGCCGGCTGGGCCGGCTGGCGGGCCGCGACGCGCGACCACCTGCCCCTGATCGGCGCGGTGCCGGATCGGCCGGGCCTGTGGCTGGCGTGCGCCTATGGGTCGCGCGGCCTGAGCTGGTCCGCCCTGGCGGGGGACCTGATCGGCGCCTGGATGGATGGCGAGCCCGTGCCCGCCGAGCGCGAACTGGTCCGGCGCATAGGCCTGCGCTAATCCTGGGATTTTATTTTATGGCGCAAATCCGTCAGAATAACGTCTTTTGCAAGACTCATGCGGGTAGAGTGCCCAGAGGATCACGCTGTGTCGCCCACCATCGAATTGGCGGACCAAGTTTTCGAGACCGGCCCGGTCGTTACGACGCCCTCCTGCGTCGAATGGGCGTTCCACGCCGATGAATGGCGTCTCCGGATCGAGGCCCACGCGCCCGGGGTGTTCCGGCTGCGCTGCGGGCCGCGCGCCTGGCTGGAACCCGGCAAGCCGACGCTGCGCGCGCAGCGCCAGGCCGACATGCTGCTGGCCCGCCAGGAACCCGTCGGGGAAATGGCATGCGAGGCCCTGGCATCGGGCGGCTGGCGCCTGACGCAGGGCGAGGCCGGCCTGGAGGTCGGCGGCCCCGATTCCAGCCTGCGGCTGTCCCGCGGCGGCCAGTGCGTGGCCCGGGCCCGGCTGCCGATCCGGCCGTCAGGCGACGGCGACGAAGGCCTCTGGCCGCTCTCCTGGGCGCTGGAGCCCGACGAAGGCCTGTACGGCCTGGGCGAATCCCCGGACGGCCTGGATCGCCGGGGCGTCCGCCTGGTGTCCGACCTGCCGGCGGACCGCGCCCTGCCCCTGGCCTGGAGCCCGCGCGGCTGGGGTGCGCACGTCAATACGCTGGACCGCGTCGAACACGACCTGCGGACCGACGGCGCCTATGTCGTCCGTGCGCGGGGCGTGGGCCTGGACCTGTTCCTGTTCGTCGGCGACCCGTCCGAAATCCTGAATCAGTACACGGCGCTCACCGGACGCGCCGGCCAGCCCAATCTCTGGCCCATGGGGGTCTGGCTGGACCAGGCGCCGGGCCAGTCCGCCGAAGCCAGCCTGCAGCAGGTCCGCAGCCTGCGCGGCCAGGGCATGGCGCTCGACGCGCTGCTGCTGGCCGATCCGGCCATCCTGGGCTTCCAGGCCGACAAGCCTGTCTTCGAATGGTCCGACCGCGTCCCCGACTGGCGCGGCTTCGCGGCGGCGGCGTCCGCGCTCGACATCCACCTGGCGGGCGCCTGCATTCCCGGCGTCCTGCGCGGCACGCCGCTGTTCGAGGAATGGGAAGACCGGGGCTGGCTGCTGTGCGACGCCGAAGGCGATCCCTGGGTCTGTCCCGGCACGCCGGCTTCCGGGGGGCGGCCGTTCGGGCTGCTGGACCTGACGCACCGGGACGCGGCCCGCCTGTGGACGGAACGCCATCTGCAGGCCGTGGAAGAGGGGCTGGCCGCGCCCGCCTGCCAGGCGCAGTTCGCCCTGCCCGACGAGGTCGAGGCCCGGGGCGGCGAGGCCGGTCCGGTGCTGCGCACGGCCTATCCCCATCTGGCGCGCCGCGCCCTGTTCGACGCCGTCGCCGGCCCGCGCACGCCCCAGGAAGGCGTCATGCTCAGCCGCGACCTGTTCCCCGGGGTGCAGCGCTTCGCCTGGCAGCAGGGGCCGTCCGTGGACAACGACTGGAACGGCTACGCGGCCACCTTGCGGGCCGCCCTGTCGGTCGGCAACAGCGGCGTGGCCGTGCAGACCCACCGCCTGGGCAACGCCGAACGGCCTGCCGGCGCCATGACGCCCGAACTCTATCTGCGCTGGCTGGCGATGGGCGTGTTCTCCGCCAATTTCAGCTTCCAGGGGCTGCCGGCGCTGATGCCGGACGCCTTCGACGCCGACACGCGCGCCCTGGTCGCTCACTGGCTGCAGTGGCGCTACCGGCTGCTGCCCTACGTGGCCGGCATCATCGACGACGCCGTGCGCACCGGCCTGCCGGTGCAGCGGTCCATGGCCCAGGCCTATCCCGCCGACGCCGACGCGCACGCCTGGGATACGCAATACCTGCTGGGGCCCGCGCTGCTGGTGGCGCCGGTGATGCGGTCCGGCGGGGCGACGGAGGTCTATCTGCCCAAGGGCGACGCCTGGTGGGACCTGAACACGGGCTGGCGCTACGAAGGCGGCACCCGCTGGACGGTGCGTCCGGGCCTGGACACGCTGCCGGTGTTCGGCCGCGAGGGCCACATGCTGTGCCTGGGGCCCGCGGCCCAGCACACCGGGGAGATCAATTCGGCCCGGATCCTGGAAGAAGTCTGGATGTTCGGCATGCCGGAGCACAATCCGGTGGTCATGCGCAACAAGATCCGCGTCATGCAGATGCAGGGTTCCAGCTACATCAAGGGCCTGGAGGGCCTGCGCATCCTGCCGTCCGAAGGCCTGGAGGTCAAGCGCCGCGGGGCCGAGGTCAGGATTTCCCGCGCCAGGTAGGGGCCCCCCACGCTGCGCAGCCTAGGGCTGCTTGCATCCACCTCGCGGCCTGCATGCCGCTCGGATTCGCCAGGCGCAGGCCAGTCCGCAGGGACTGCCCCGCGTCCGGGTTCATCCCCCCAAGGGGGGCGCTTTTTGCCTTGGGGCGGCCCGGCGGCAAAAAGAGGCCTCATGCTGCATAGCCTACGCCCGCAGCGCTTCGGCGCGGCGGGGGACGTCGATGCACAGGCCGGGGTCGAAGTCCGGGTTTTCGTTCGTGCCGTCGCGGCAGTAGCCGCGCGGGTTGCAGACGACGCGGGCGCCGTACACCGAATAGTCGAAGCTGTCGTGCGTGTGGCCGTGGATCCAGAGGTCGGCCCGGCCGAGCAGGCTGGCGCATTCGGACACGAAGCCCGCGCTGATCAGGGATTCGGCGAAGCGCGGATGCACGCTGCGCATGTTGGGCGCGTGATGGGTGACGACCACCGTCGGCCCCGGATGGGGCGCGTCCAGCTGGGCGTCCAGCCAGTCGTATTGCTCGCGGAACAGGGCGGCGGCGTCCCGGGGCGTGAAGCGCGTGCCGTCGCCGTTGCCGATCACCTGGAAGTCCCGCATGAATTCCGCCGTGCGTTCCATGGCCAGGTCGCGCAGTTCGGCCCCGAACAGTTCGAAATCCGTCCACAGGGTGGCGCCCAGGAAGCGCACCCCGCCGATCACCACGGCCCGCTGGTCCAGCAGCTGGATGTCGTGGGCCCGCGCCTGGTCGGCCAGTTCCGCGCGCACGGCGGGGATGGTGCCGCCGTAGAACTCGTGGTTGCCCGGCACGTACAGCACGGGACGGGGGATCCGGCCGGCCCAGTCCATCGCCGCGCGGGGCCGGGCGATGTCGCCGGCGAGGATGGTGACGTCCGCCTCGACGCCGGGCAGTTCCAGGCCTTGCAGGCTGAGGTGCAGGTCGGACAGGATGTGCAGCCGCAGGGGTGGGCGGTCGGTCGGGTCGGACATGAGGGTCTCTCGGGGTCTCCGGGTCCTGGTTTCCTGATGCTTGACGCTCTATGGATGCGATGTCAAAATATAAGGCTTCGTGGGTCGTTAGCTCAGTCGGTAGAGCACCGGACTTTTAATCCGTTGGTCGCGCGTTCGAGCCGCGCACGACCCACCAGAATTTTCCTTGCGGATCAAGCAGCTGGCGCCTCCTTCCCGGGAGGCGTCCGTTTTTGTGGCGGCCGGTTCGCCGGCTCGTGACGCAACGCATGAGGCAAGTAGGGTCATTGTGCGGCCAGCCTCCGGGGATGGGTATCCGTACTTCCGCGCATATCCCCGCGCGGGGCCATCGCCGACCCCGCCGGCGTCCTTCGGCGGTCCGCTTTCCGCGTCGCTCGATCATTATTTTCAGTAATATGCTATCGGCGTAATTCGCCAAATCGGCATGGTAAATTCCTGTTTCGCATCCCGTTGATCCGGGATCGCGCCATTTAAGCGACCCGTATCTTGATCGATCTCGAGAACATCCGTAAGACGTACGAATCCGCCGGCCGGGCGGTGAACGCGCTCGTCGACGTCAACCTGAACATCCGCGAAGGCGAGGTCTTCGGCATCATCGGGCGCTCGGGGGCCGGCAAGAGCACCCTGATCCGCATGCTCAACCTGCTGGAACGCCCCACCGAGGGCAGCGTGCGGGTGGACGGGCGCGACATCACGGCGTTTTCCGACGCCCAGCTGCGCGAATACCGGCGTTCGGTGGGCATGGTGTTCCAGCATTTCAATCTGCTGCGCTCGCGCACGGTGATGGACAACGTCTGCTTCCCGCTGCGCCTGTCGGGCATGCCGCGCGCCGACCGCGAGGCCCGCGCCCGCGAGGTCCTGAACCTGGTGGGCCTGGCCGACCAGGCGCACAAATACCCGGGGCAGCTGTCCGGCGGCCAGCAGCAGCGCGTGGGCATCGCCCGCGCGCTCGCCAGCAAGCCGCGCCTGCTGCTGTGCGACGAGGCGACCTCGGCGCTGGACCCGGAGACCACCCAGTCCATCCTGCGCCTGCTGGGTGACATCAACCAGCGCCTGGGGCTGACCATCGTGCTGATCACGCACGGCATGGACGTGATCCGCGCGGTCTGCGACCGGGTGGCGGTGATCGAGGGCGGGCGCATCGTCGAGGCCGGCCAGGTGCTGGAGGTCTTCCTCCATCCCCGGCACGACGCGACCCGGGCGCTGCTGTCCGAGAGCGGCCTGGACGGCGGCGAGGGCTGGCGAACCCTGGCGCAGGGCGTGCCGGGCCGCCTGCTGCGCCTGAGCTTCCGGGGCGACAACACGGCCAGCCCGCTGCTCAGCCGCCTGAGCCGCGACCTGGGCCTGGACCTGAGCATCCTGCAAGGCTCCGTGGGACGGATCAAGGATACGCCCTATGGCCAGCTGGTCGTGGCGGCCGAAGGGACCGCGGCCGGCCTGGAAGGACTCATTCCCGCGCTGGAGACGGCGGGCGTCGATTACGAGGTATTGCGGCCATGATGGCGAACGTGGACTGGTGGATGATCGGCGAAGCCACGATCGACACCCTGCTGATGACGGGCTTTTCCCTGCTGTTCACCGTGCTGATCGGGCTGCCGGTGGGCGTGCTGCTGTTCCTGTCCAGCCCTGGGCAGGCCATGGACAACCGCGCCGTCTACCAGACGGTCGCCTTCATCGTGAACGTGCTGCGCTCGGTGCCGTTCCTGATCCTGCTGATCGTGATGATCCCGTTTTCCCGCCTGGTGGTGGGGACGGCGCTTGGGGTCCAGGGCTCGATCCCGCCGCTGGTGGCCAGCGCGGCGCCGTTCTTCGCCCGGTTGGTCGAAAACGTGCTGCGCGAGCTGGACCCGGGCGTGAACGAAGCCTGCCGCGCCATGGGCGCGACGTCGCGCCAGACGGTGCTGTGGGCGCTGCTGCCGGAGGCCACCACCGGCATCCTGGCGGCGATCGTGGTCACGGCCATCACCCTGGTCGGCTATTCCGCCATGTCCGGCGTGATCGGCGGCGGCGGCCTGGGCGACCTGGCGGTGCGCTACGGCTATCAACGCTACCAGGGCGACGTCATGGCCGTCACGGTCGTGATCCTGGTGATCATGGTCCAGGTTTTTCAGGTGTCTGGCGACCGCTGGGTGGCCAGGCTCAACAGACGGTAATTTCTCTAGACTCAGGAGAGCTTTCATGTTCAAGAAATTCGCGCCGGTCCTGGCGCTGGCATTGCCCCTGGCCTTCGCCGCCCCGGCGCAGGCGGCCAAGCTGTCCGTGGCGGCCACCCCCGTGCCGCACGCCGAACTGCTGGAATTCGTCAAGCCCGACCTGGCCAAGGAAGGCGTGGACCTGGACATCAAGGTCTTCACCGACTACGTCCAGCCGAACCTGCAAGTCTCCGACAAGCAGATCGACGTCAACTTCTTCCAGCACCAGCCCTACCTGGATTCCTTCAACAAGGAACACGACACCAAGCTGGTGTCGGTCGGCCTGGTGCACGTCGAGCCCTTCGGCGCCTACTCGCAGAAGATCAAGGACATCAAGGACCTGAAGGACGGCGCGCAGATCGCCATCCCGAACGACCCCTCGAACGGCGCCCGCGCCCTGCTGCTGCTGCAGAAGCAGGGCCTGATCAAGCTGAAGGACCCGACCAACATCCTGGCGACCGCCCGCGACGTGTCGGAAAACCCCAAGCACCTGAAGTTCCGCGAACTGGAAGCCGCCACGCTGCCGCGCGTGCTGCCCGACGTGGACGTGGCCCTGATCAACACCAACTACGCGCTGGAAGCCGGCCTGAACCCGGTGAAGGACGCCCTGTTCATCGAGGACAAGGATTCCCCCTACGCCAACATCGTGGTGACCCGCGCCGACCGCAAGGACGATCCCGCGATCCGCAAGCTGGTCGACGCCCTGCACACCCCCAAGGTCCGCGACTATATCCTGGAGCACTACAAGGGCGCCATCGTCCCCGCGTTCTGATCCGGCGAACCCGGTGTCCGAGAAATCCCTGGAATGTTTAGGGGATTTCCCGAAAATCGCGGCCCATGCCCGTGATTCCAGCCCTCCGGGCCGCGGGAATCGCGGGCATTTCAGTTAACATGGGCGAGGACGCGGCGAATCGGCCGCAGCAGACGAATCCCACAAGGAGACTCCACACATGATGCTGTCCAAGACCCTCAAGGCCGCCCTGGCCGGGCTGGCCCTTTCCCTGGCGCTGCCCGTCGCCGCCCAGGCCGCCGGCAAGGCGCTGGTGGTCGCCACCGACACGGCCTTCGTGCCTTTCGAGTTCAAGCAGAACGGCAAGTACACCGGTTTCGACGTCCAGCTGTGGGATGCCATCGCCAAGCAGGCAGGCCTGACCTACATCCTGCAGCCGATGGACTTCAACGGCATCATCCCGGGGCTGCAGACGCGCAACGTGGACGTGGCCCTGGCCGGGATCACCATCCGCGAGGACCGCGCCAAGGTCATCGACTTCTCCGAACCCTACTACGAGTCCGGCCTCGCCATCCTGGTCTCCCAGGACAGCCCCATCCAGACCGCGAAGGACCTGGAAGGCAAGACGGTGGCCGTGAAGATCGGCACCGCCACGGTGGACTACATGAAGGCCAACGTGCCCTCGGCCAAGCTCAAGCTGTTCCCGAACATCGACAACGCCTTCCTGGAACTGGCCACGGGCCGCGTGGACGCCGTCGTGCACGACACGCCCAACGTCCAGTACTACGCCAAGACCGCCGGCAACGGCAAGGTCAAGGTCGTGGGCTCCCTCAAGAGCGGCGACTTCTACGGCATCGCCTTCCCTAAGGGCAGCGAGCTGGTGCCCGTCGTCAACAAGGCCCTGTCCGAGCTGAAGTCCAACGGCACCTACGACAAGCTGTACGAGACCTGGTTCGGCAAGAAGGCCAGCGCCGTGAACTGAGCGCGGGCGATCGATCCGACGGCGGCGGCCGGATGCATGCGTCCGGCCGCCGTTGCCGTTTTTCACGCATCCGCCGCGCGGATGCCGATCCTCATGGAGAACGACCATGACTTTTGAATGGTCCGCCATCTGGGCCGCCTGGCCCGACCTGATGGCCGGTTCCTGGATGACGATCCAGATCACCCTGCTCGGCCTGGTCGGCGGCACGATCATCGGCGCGCTGTCCGGGGTGGTGGTGACGTACGTGCCGGTGCCCGTGACGCGCCGTTCCCTGGCCTGGGGCGTGGTGGTCCTCGTGGCCGCCGCGATCCTGCTGCGGCTGGCGGCCTGGCTGGACGAAGGTCCCCTGGCCGGCGTGCCCGACGGGGCCTGGTGGGTCCTGCGGCTGGCGGTGCTCGTCCTGCTGGCCTGGCGCTTCATGTCCCGGATCCCGCTGGTATTGTCCTTCCTGGCCCAGGTCTACATCCTGGTGATCCGGGGCACGCCGATCGTGGTCCAGGTGATGTTCATCTATTTCGCGCTGCCGCTGCTGGTGAGCCTGCGCATCGACGGCTTCACGGCCGCGACCGTGACGCTGATGATCAATTCGGGCGCCTACATCGCCGAGATCGTGCGCGCCGGCCTGCAGTCGGTGCCCAAGGGCCTGTACGAGGCCGGCCAGGCCATGGGCCTGCCGTTCCACAAGATCCTGGCCCGCATCATCGGACCGGTGGCGCTGCGGCGCATGATCCCGACCATGGGCAACCAGTGCATCATCAGTCTCAAGGACTCGTCCCTGTTCATCGTGATCGGGGTGGCCGAACTGACCCGCCAGGGCCAGGAAATCATCGCCGGCAACTTCCGTGCCGTGGAAATCTGGGGCGCGGTGGCGGTGATCTACCTGATCATGACGGGCTGCATCGCGCTGGCGCTGAAATTCATCGAACACAGGACGCGCATCGTATGAGCATCGTCGAATTCAAGAACGTCACCAAGCGCTTCGGCGACAACGTCGTGCTCGACGGCATCGACCTGAGCATCGACGCGGGCGAGGTCGTGGTCGTGGTCGGGCCCTCCGGGTCGGGCAAGTCCACGTTCCTGCGCTGCATCAACGTGCTGGAGACCATCCAGGGCGGGGACATCATCGTCAACGGCCACAGCGTCCTGGGGCCGCCGGCCCAGGTGCGCGAACTGCGTCGCGAGGCCGGCATGGTGTTCCAGCAGTTCAACCTGTTTCCCCAGCTGACGGCGCTGGAGAACGTCATGTTCGGCCCCATCCACACCCGGGGCACGCCCCGCGAACAGGCCCGCGGGCAGGCGCTGGAACTGTTGTCCAAGGTGGGGCTGGCCGAACGCGCCGGCCATTACCCGGGCCAGCTGTCCGGCGGCCAGCAGCAGCGCGTGGCGATCGCCCGCGCGCTGGCCATCAAGCCGCTGCTGATGCTGTTCGACGAGCCGACCTCGGCGCTGGATCCGGAATTGCGCCATGAAGTCCTGAAGGTGATGCAGGACGTGGCCGAGGCGGGGATGACCATGATCGTGGTCACGCACGAAATGGAATTCGCCCGCAAGGTCGGCAGCCGGCTGATCTTCATGGACGGCGGCAAGATCGCCGAGGACGGCGACCCCGCGACCCTGCTCAGCCAGCCGCCCAGTCAGCGCCTGCGCGATTTCCTGCAGCACGTCTCTTGATTGATCAGCGCGCGGCGGTGACGCGGAAGGTGCGCGTGGCGATGACCTTGTCGGATCCGTCGGCCATGATCTGGATGGTGACCTGGCGCGGGCGGAAGGCCTTGTTCGGCAGGTCGGCCCGGCCCTCGACGACGATGTAGCGGCCCATGTCCAGGGGCTGCGTGGCCAGGTCGACGTAGGCCGTGTTGCCGTTGGGATAGGAACCCTGGGCGATCAGCCTGATTTGGCCGCGCAGGGTGGGGGCCTCGGACTGGCCTTCCGGCAGGTCCTGGATCAGCAGGATGCGGTAGTCGACGCCGCCGTCGCGCGCGACCATGTCGGCGCCGCGGATGCCTGGCGAGGTACCGCGCGGATCGGGGGGAATGGCCTCGATCAGGCTGGCGACGCCGGCCTGCATGTCGGCGGCCTGCTTGCGCAGCTGCTCGGCGCGGGCGGCCTGTTCCTGCTGGTCCTGCCGCGCCTGCTTGATCTGGGCCTGGATCTTGTCGGATTCGGCGGACAGGCGCTGGTTTTCCAGGTTGGCGGTGTTCAGGTCCGTGCGCAGCTGTTCGGACTGCTCGACCGTGAGGCGCTGCGGGCCGTAGCTGCGCTGCAGGAACAGCACGCCCCCGGCCCCCAGGACCACGCCGGTGATCAGCAGCAGCAGCCAGCGGGGTATCCCGCGGCTGCGCCGGGTATAACCGTAGGGCGTGGGTTTGAAGGTGGGGCGTTTGGGGCCGAGCGACATGACGAAATTCCTGGATTGCTTGAGGCTTGCATAAAGCGCCGCGCCGCGTGGAGGGCGCGGGTGCGAAACCAATTAGGATAAACGGTTTCGCGGTTCCGCTGGGACCGCGCCTACATCCGGTTGCGATTTTACGGATGCGGTCAGGTCTCCCGGCCGGCCAGTTCGGCGTCCAGCGCCGCCAGGCGCGCGGGCGTGCCGACGTCGATCCAGCGTCCCGCGTGCCGTTCGCCGGCCACGGCGCGCGCCGCCATGGCCCGGCGCAGCAGCGGCGCCAGCGGCGCGGGCCGGTCCGGGTCGGTGCCGGCGAACAGGGCCGGGCGGTACAGGCCGATGCCCGCGAAGGTCAGCGCGGGGGCCGAGGCGTCGGCGGGCGGCTCGACCAGGCCGTCGGCCCGCAGCGTGAAATCGCCCGCCGGGTGATGGACGGGATTGTCCACCAGGACCAGGTGGGCCAGCCGGTCGGCCGGCCACGCGGCCGCGAGGCGCGGCGCCCGCGCGGGGTCCCAGTCGCACCAGACGTCGCCGTTCAGGACCAGGAAGGGCCGGTCCTGGAAGAAGGGCAGGGCGCGCGCGATGCCGCCCGCCGTTTCCAGGGCGGGGGATTCGGCCGAATAGCGCAGCCGCACGCCGTACGCCCGTCCGTCGCCCAGCGCGGTCTCGATGCGTTCGCCCAGCCAGGCGTGGTTCACCAGGATGTCGGTGATCCCGGCATTGGCCAGGCGTTCCAGGTGCCAGGCGATCAGGGGGCGGCCGCCCGCCGGCAGCAGGGGCTTGGGGCAGGTGTCCGTCAGCGGGCGCATGCGTTCGCCGCGCCCGGCGGCCAGGATCATGGCGCGCATCAGAATGAGTACCCGTCCGTCCGCTGCGTGCGTTCGGCCTGGTCCAGCAGGCGCAGCAGGGGGCGGAAGACGGCGTAGCGCCCCGCGACCTGGCGCACGTAGGCCTGCACGCGCGGCATGTGGTCCAGGTAGTGGTGCTTGCCGTCGCGGTGCGACAGGCGGGCGAATACGCCGAGGATGCGCAGGTTGCGCTGCAATCCCATCCATTCGTAGTCGACGTGGAATTCGGCGAAATCGTCCGGGACCGGCAGGCCCGCCGCCCGGGCGTATTCCCAGTAGCGGATGGCCCAGTCGAGCTGGCGGGCCTCGTCCCAGGTGGTGCGGGCGTCCATGGCCAGCGAGGCGATGTCGTAGCTGATCGGGCCGTCCAGGGCATCCTGGAAATCGATGACGCCGGGCTCGGGGTCCGGTGTGTCGGGGCCGAGCATCAGGTTGGGCGAATGGAAGTCCCGGTGCACGAGGACGCGCGGCTGCGCCGCCGCCCGCCGCGCCAGCAGGCCGAAGACGTCGGCCAGCGTGGTTTCCGCGGCGGCGTCGGGCATGTGGCCCAGGTGGGTGCGCAGGTACCATTGCGGAAAGACGGCCAGTTCCTCGAGCAGGCGGGCCTCGTCGTAGGGCGGCAGGCCGTCGGTCGGGCATTGCTGCAGGGCGACCAGGGCGCGCAGGGCGCCCCGATAATGCCGCTGCAGGGCGGCCTCGTCCTGGTCCAGGCCGTCGCGCAGGGCCTCGTAGAAGGTGCGGTTCCCCAGGTCGGAGAGCAGCAGGAAGCCCTGGCCGAGATCCTGGGCCAGGACCTCGGGGACGCGCAGGCCGCCCCGGGCCAGCAGGCCGGCGATGCGGACGAAGGGCGCGCAGTCCTCGTGGGGCGGCGGGGCGTCCATGGCGATCAGGGTGCCGTCCGCGGTCCGCAGGCGGAAATAGCGGCGGAAGCTGGCGTCGCCGGAGACGGGGACGAGGCTGTCCTGGACCAGGCCCAGCCGGTCGGCGTGCCGGTCCAGCCAGCGGCGCAGGGCGTCCAGGCGGAGGTCCGGAGTGGGGGTAGGGATCATGCGCGGGATTCGGAAGGGATTCGGAGAAGTGGAAAGAAGGCGGATCGGCCCGCCGGACGATCGGGACACGACGCGGCTCGGCTTCTCTATAATACTGGGTCGCTGGTCGTCGCGGGTGGACCGATCGGCCGTCGTCTCTCTCAACCATTTCGGGGAACCGGGTCTTGGCGCATTGGATCGGTCGCATCATCTTCCTGGGCTTGTGCCTGCCGGCGCCGGTCCTCGCGGCGCAGCCCTCGCCGGATGCGGACGGTATGCGGATGGTCGGCAGCCTGCGCCTGCACCCCGGCCTGAAGGACGACGCCCTGCCGTCGTTCCTGATCGGCGACGACATCAGCCGGGACGCCGATGGGCGGGTGATCCTGCGCGGCAATGCCCAGGTCCGCCGGCTGGATTCCGTGATCAAGGGCGACCGCATCGACTACCTGCAGTCCACGGGCGAGGCCGACGTCCGCGGCAACGGCCTGGTGGTCCGCGACGGCAACATCGTGCGCGGGCCGCACCTGCGCTACAACGTCGATACCGAGCAGGGCCTGATCGAGCAGCCGCGCTTCTGGCTGGGCGGCTCGGCCGGCGCCGGCACGGCCGACGAGGCGGAAATCCTCAGCCGTCAGCACATGCGCCTGAAGAACGTGCGCTACAGCGGCTGGACGGGGCCGGATCCGGCCTGGTACATCGATTCCAGCCGCGTCGACCTGTACCTGGATGAAAACGAGGGCGCGGCGCGCAACGGCGTGCTGTATTTCAAGGGCGCGCCGATCCTGTATTCGCCCTACCTGACGTTCCCGCTGGGCAAGGACCGCAAGTCCGGCTTCCTGCTGCCGACCTACGGCACGTCCAGCAACGGCGGGGTCGAGATCACCACCCCGTATTACCTGAACCTGGCGCCGAACTACGATGCCACGCTGTACCCCCGCTATCTCAGCAAGCGCGGCCTGCTGCTGGGCACGGAATTCCGCCACATGAGCGCCGATTCCCATTCGGAACTGTTCGGCACCTACATCATGCGCGACCAGCAGACGGGCGACAAGCGCTGGATGTATTCGGTGCAGCACACCCAGACGCTGGGCAAGGGCTTCAGCGCCTACCTGGATGCGCGCAGGGTCTCGGACGATGATTATTTCCGCGACTTCTCGTCCTTCGGGCTGACGGACGCGGCCATCACCTACATGCCCAGCCAGGCGACGCTGTCCTGGACCGGCAGCCGCTACCTGTCCGGCTACCTGCAGTTCTACCGCTACCAGACCCTGCAGGACAGCACCGGATCCTTCCTGGCGCCGCCCTACGACACCCTGCCCCGGCTCAGCTTCACCGCGCAGCGCTACGGCTGGCATGGCCTGGACGTGGTGTCCGAGAACACCGCCACGCGCTTCATCGCGCCGATCTACCGCGGCGACGCCTTTCCCGAACTGTCCGGCCGGCGCCTGATGCCCAATGGCACGCGCCTGACGTCCTACACCTCGGTCGCGCGGCCCTTCATGCTGCCCGGCGCCTACCTGACGCCCAAGGTCGGCCTGCACATGAGCCAGTACGAGACGGAATGGTTCACCGGCACGCCGGGCATGGAACAGTTCTCCGGCCGTCCCCGCAGCCAGTCGCGGGTGCTGCCGATCGCCTCGGTGGACACTGGCCTGACGCTGGAGCGCGACGCCTCGCTGTTCGGCAACGCCGCCATCCAGACGCTGGAACCGCGCCTGTACTACCTGTACGTGCCGTACCGCGACCAGACGGACCTGCCTGTCTTCGACACGGGACTGGCGACCTTCAACTACCAGCAGGCCTTCGACGAGAACATCTTCAGCGGCGGCTGGGACCGCATCGCCAACGCCAACCAGCTGACCGTCGGCCTGACCAGCCGCTGGCTGGACGCGGACACCGGGTTCGAGCGCCTGTCCCTGTCGCTCGCCCAGCGCTTCTACTTCGACAAGCAGAAGGTGACACTGTCCGGCGAGACGCCGCGCAACGACACCCAGTCGGATTACCTGGTCGGGGCCAAGGCGGCGCTGACCGATACGTTCTCGGTGTATTTCGACGGGATGTTCGACCACGAGA
>Ga0222429_100611_pt1 | contig 20271 bp, 17 predicted proteins | sample 1B50Ametagenome_FD_182475 | JGI IMG/M metagenome (GOLD analysis project Ga0222429, IMG submission 182475) | Enriched microbial communities from leaf-cutter ant dump, University of Wisconsin, Madison, United States - 1B50A (version 2) | ecosystem: Environmental > Terrestrial > Nest > Insects nest...
AAGAACCACGGGGAACCGAAGTGTTCCGGCGTATTTCCAATATATGGATGCGGATATTCCTAACCCTGATCGGCTGCCGTATGACCATTAAAGGCAGGGAACATTTCGCAAAAAATGAGAACTATATTGTGGTGAGTAATCATAACTCCTACATGGATATTCCGCTGACGACACCTTTTATCCCGGGCCCGAATAAAACAATTGCAAAAGCCGAGCTGGCGAAAATCCCGTTCTTCGGCGTCATATATAAGAGAGGGTCCATATTGGTAGACCGGAAAAGTGAAAAAAGCCGAAAAGACAGCATCAAAAAAATGAAGGAAGTGCTGGAACAGGGTTTACATATGTGCATCTACCCGGAAGGCACCCGCAACAAATCCAATGAACCGTTGCGCCCTTTTCACGATGGCGCATTCAGACTGGCGATTGATACGGGAAAGCCTGTTATTCCCACCCTAATTTTCAATACCCGCAAAGTATTACCGGGCAGCAGCAAGCCTTTTTATTTGTGGCCGGCGCACCTGAAAATGTTTTTCCTGCCGCCGGTTCCTGTACTTCCCGGCGATACGGTACAGTCGCTGAAAGAAAAAGTATATAATACCATGTATGAATTTGCGCAGCAACAAACCATTAGTAATTAGGGAAGCTGCGGCTCCTGTTGATCTTCAGGTCGCGCAGGATACCGGACTTGGGATAAATTGAGATATTAAAAGAACGCCAGTATCCAAAAGGAGTAACATTGATAGACATCTGCCAGCAATGCATTTCCCGGGTGACAAACATGGAGAAGGAAGGTATCTTCAGTGTGGTAAAATCAAAATAACCATTGGCGCCTAATTTCCATTTTTCTGTAAGACTAAATTCGCCGTTAAAGTTCATGCTCGAAGATATCCGCGTGTCATATCCCGAATAGTCACCGCGCATCATCCTGCTGAAGCTGAGCGAATAAGACACATTCACCGACCAGGGTATATTAAAGTCAACAAATTGAGAGGGGTTATTCCGGACATAATCCATTTGTGCCTGTATCTGGTCGTTGGTAAGATTGTCATAGTTATCATACGCCATCTCCTCTTCCTTTTGTTTCTTCTCATCTTTCGGTTTGCTTTTAAAGCTGGTGGAAGCATTGATGCTTCCACCGGTAAACCGGCCCAATGACAGTTTACCATCCTGCCAGGCATAACGGTTTACCCTGAAACCGTTGCGGGGATTTACCTGGTACGGATCTATGGTAGCACTGGCAGTGATATTGATCTTTTCAAACAAAGTGCTCCTGGCATATACGTTGAAGGTGGACAACTTGAAAGAGTCAGCCAGTAAGTTATAGCTACCCGTTATACCATAGCCGTCAATCAGCTTTACCTTTCGTACATCATCCTCTTCATCCGTAGCGGTGCTGTCCGTCGCTTTTTTCCGCACTTTCATTTCTATAAAGTTATCCAACCCAAAGCCAATGCTCCCCGATCTGCCATATCCATAACTCCCATATATGCTTTTCTCGTAATCCGACATCATCATTTTGGTACCAAAGGTATCCACCTGAACACTTCTATAATAGGCACCAGACAGATCCGGCTTATATCCTATGCTCATCTGCGGGCGCATTACCTGCCTGATGGCCTGCACTTTTGCATTCTTGTTCTTGAACTGGAGTGTTGCAAACATGGAAGTACTGAAAGAAACGGACATGGATATATCCCTTGCCGTATGGAAACCTTTATAAATGGCCGTATCGACCCTGCCGGTGGTATCGTTCCAGGTTCTGACAAATCTCTGTGAATACCAACGTTCCTGGTAGCTGAACCCCGGCGATATCTGGATAGAGCCCAGCTGCGGTAATGCCAGTGTGATCGGGATGTTGTGCTGCGCTCCATACTGGAATGTATCGATTATTTGCTGAAAGGTAAAGTTGGTATCAATAAAAGTGGTCTGTCCCTTGATGCCGCCGGTATACCCGATACCCAGCTTTTGATACCATTTTCCACTGCCCACCATTTCCTTCGGCTGAAACGGATAAATGGTATTCACATTGAAGTTGATATCCGGCGCATTGATATTTATCCGCGCCGTCTGGTTATTCTGGTTGTGCCCAAGGTTCAGGGAAAGGTTATACGGCTTTCCGATCCAGGTTTTCTGGTAGGAAATGGAGGAGCTCATCTGGTTGGTAAAGCTCAGCGGCTGCGAATAGCTTCCTCCGGCGCCGTTGCTCTGGTCTACGAACGAGTTGTTTGTAACGCCACGAACATATTTACTGGAGCCGGCATTCACACTGGCGGAGAAGCTCACCCCGGGTCTGGCCTTGCTGTCCATCCTGTGGCTCCAGTTAAGCATAAAGGTTTTGGTCTTGTTATAGTCCCTGTCACCCTTACTGATACCCGTATGCGTATTTTGATAGCTGAAGTTCAAAGAACCATTATAACGGTAACGCACCCTGTAAGTGGGTGCAAAATTTAATCGCCAGCTACCATATGAATAGATATCTCCCCGGACGGTAAAATCAAAATAATCGTTGATCACCTTATAATAACCCAGGCCTTCCAAACCCAGCCCGTATGTGCTTACCACTGACAGTTGAGGGGCTATAATACCTGAAGTCCTGCCGCTTTGTATGGGAAACATACCAAACGGCAAAGCGACCGGAAGGACGGGCACATTTTCAAACTCCACTCCCACCGGGCCGGTTACCGCCACTTTCTTGGTAATATATTTTACTCTTTTTGCCCTAAAGGCAAAATGCGGGGTATCCAGGTTACAGGTAGTAAACCGTCCCTTATATGCATAAATAGTCTGGGCATCTACCTTTTTTACGATCTGGGCATAATTGAACAATTCCGCCTGCTGGAAATAGCTGCTGTGCGTGAGTCCTTTCTGAGTTTTAAAATTAAACTCAAGGCTGTCGCTCACCGTTACAATATCCGCCTGTACCAGTTTTGCCTGCGATGCGGAGCTGTCTGTCGCTCCCTTTATCATCTTGGCCTTTACCAGGTTGGTTTGCTGGTCAAATTCTATCAGCGGAGCGGTAAGGTGCACATCCTTATATTTTACGTCCGTCTCTGTATACAGGTAAAGCTTTTTGCCCACTACATCCAACACCATGGAATCCCTGGCTTCGTACTCTATCGGAGCGTCTATGGAATCTTTGGAAATGCGCACGCTGAAAGAATCTACTTTGGGCACGCGTATACTATCAGTCATCAAAGAATCGTTATGGATGGAGGGGGGAGCATTTTTGGGGAGCGTATCCACCGCCGGTAATGTGTCTGTAATCGCTGTTAAATTATTGCCAAAAGCATGGGAGATACGGTCATTTGCCTTCCCATTGTACGTTATTACACCTGAAAGCAGCAGTAAGGTTAAGATAAATATATAATTTCGCTTAAATTTGCGATGTCTTTTTTTCATACATATAACAGGCGACAAAAATAGCCATATTGGCGGTAAGAAAACGTGAAGATTTGGTCAGAATTACTAACCCTTAAAAAATTAACAACGGCATGCACAGGTGGTTAATTGTTTCAACCATAGTTTCCTTTGTTTTATTTTCTTCCTATACCGGCTTTACTCAAAGCAAGAACCGCATTAAAACCATTATCGTTGACGCGGGGCACGGAGGCGGAGAGCCTGGCGCCAGGGGCACTTATTCAACAGAAGCTGAACTGACATTGAAATTCTCCCTGAAGGTTGCGGAACTGCTGCGGGATGAGCTGCCGGGCATCAACATTATTGAAAGTCGTACCACTGACGTGTTCCATAGCGTTCGGGAAAAGGCCGACTTTGCCAATAAGAACAACGGTGACCTGTTTGTTTGCATACACGTAAATGCTGCCCCTCCTGTCCGTCATTCGGAGATCACCGGATACAGGAACCGGGTTTACTATACCGGCAAAGGAAAAAATCGGAAAAAACATGTAAAACGGGAGCCTGTTTACAGGCGATGGACGACCCCCAACCCGCGGATAGGCACAGAAACCTATGTATGGGCGGCTGACAGGGACGCGGCAAAAGCCGGTGCAATAGCGGAAAGGTTTGAATCTGCCGAAGACACCATGGACATCCCCGATATCAACTCCCCCGAAGGTTTAATAGCCAGCAGACTATGGGTGCAACGTTATTTTAAGAACAGCGTGCGGCTGGCCACCCTGGTGGAAGATGAGTTTACAAAAATAGGCAGGAAAAGCTGGGGGGTTAAGCAAAGGAACGAGAAGGGCATATGGGTTTTACAGGCCACCAATATGCCGGCCGTGCTGATTGAAACCGGCTTTATTACTAACAAGGAAGAAGAAGATTACCTGAACAGCACCACCGGCCAGATCGAAATGTCGGAAGCCATGGTACGTGCGGTGGTAGCTTATGTAAAACTCATCAATGGTCCTTCTGCCGTTGCTACCCAGGCAGAATCAAAGTAATTTCCTTTACAATTATTGAAGCTGCTTTACTGCAAGAATAGTATTTTTGTGTAGAATGTATTGATTTTGAATAATAATCAACGGAGAATTGTCGTTCATCCGGTTGGCTTGAGAGGAAATTGTGGAAGCGAATAAAAGCCATTAAAAAAAGTTCAGATGATTAAAGTCTCGAATGAAACCAAAGTAGGTGTAATAACAGCTATTGCGATCACATTGCTAATTCTCGGCTTCAATTTTTTGAAGGGAAAACCCATTTTTGAAAAAACTTTTAAAGTATATACCACCTTTCAGTCGGTGGAGGGGTTGTCCGTTTCCAACGCCGTAATGATCAACGGGCTACAGGTTGGTAAGGTATATGAAATGAAGGAAGTGGATGCCAACCTCAGCGGAGTGCTGGTGACACTCAACTTCAACAAAGACATCAACATCCCCCGGAATTCTATCGCTCATATTTCCAGAAGCCTTCTTGGCAATACCACCATAGACATACAACTCGGCGACGCCCCTGCTTTTGTTAAAAACGGCGACTCCATTACCAGCAATTCTGAAATGGGATTGATAGACCAGGTAAAAGGCTCACTGGATCCCACACTGATCAAGGTAAATGCCGCTTTGACTTCGCTGGACTCCGTATTAAAGCTTATCGGGGCGATATTTGATCCCAATACCCAAAATAATCTTCAGGGTGTTATCGGTAACCTGGCAGTTTCCTCAGCCCATCTGACCCATTTGTTAAATGCACAAAGCGGGGCATTGGCAAAAACGCTCAACAATGCCAGCAGCTTTACAGATAATCTTAAAAACAACAACGATACCATTACCAATATACTCTCTAACCTGAATCAAACGACGGGCAAGCTTGCCAACCTTGAACTGGAACAGACTTTAACAAAATTACAGTCCACCGTAACCGAACTTAATACTACCTTGAACAAAGTAAACAGTAATGAGGGCACACTGGGACTGCTTATGAATGATAAAAAATTATACAACAACCTGAATTCAACCGCGAATAGCCTGAACGTGCTGTTGCAGGATTTTAGGATACATCCCCGCAGATATACCGGAGGACTGGTTTTCGGTAAAAAAGACAAGTCTGCTCCGCTAATGACCCCGCTGCCGGACACAACGACTATGGTGCCTGAAAAGGATAAAAAAAGGTAATGGACATCACCCGGAAATTTTTCTTTCTTTTTGTATTATTAACTGGTACCCTGCTTGTAAAAGGACAACAAACTGCTGCTGACACTTCCGGAAAGACGGTGAAAGATACCTCCCGCCTGGTAAACCTGATCAGGGCGGATGAGCTGCGCCAGGAATCTCCTAATGACAGCACTACCCTAGAGATTTTAATCGGAGACGCTCAACTACGACAGGGAAATACTTTTTTCAGGGGAGACAGCATTGTAAAAAATCAGCAAAAAAATATTATTGAAGTTTTTGGAAATATCCGGATAAACGACGCCGACAGTGTGCATATATCATCTCAGTATCTTATCTACTATGGAGATACCAGGATCGCTCATCTAAAAAAGGCAGTAAAGTTAACAGACAAAAAAGCCACACTTACCACCGAAGCGCTGGAATACGATGTGAATACCAAAACAGGCAGCTACCGGAACAATGGAAAAATTGTTAACGGGGAATCAGTACTTACCAGTAAAGAAGGTTTTTATTATGCCGATACCAGGGATGCTTATTTTACTACGGGGGTAAAAATGGTAGACCCGGAATACACAATGGCAACAGATACATTGCTGTATAATGCAGATACAGAAAGAGCTACGTTCATCTCCCCCACTACCATAAACGATGGCAAATCGGTCATCTATACTTCAGACGGATTCTACGATATGAAAACCGGGGATGCCGATTTTGGCAGCAGACCGGAGATGCGGGACAGTACGCAGTTTATCACAGCAAATACCATGAAGTTTAACAAGCAAAGCGGTGAAGGATTTGCAGAGGGAAATTTTATTTACAGAGACACGGCGCAGGGCGTAACTGTAATGTCGGAACATGGCATATTCAATAATATCTTAAAAACCTTTCAGGCTACTACCAAGCCTGTTATGATCATAAAGCAGGACAATGATTCATTATTTGTAGCAAGCGATACACTTTATTCAGGCATCAAAATAGACAGTATTCACAAAAGAGATACCGTTGTGAAAGTTGTGGAAAGGGAAGTGTGGGTACCCAAAGACAGCGCAGCAGCAGAGAGCCTCAACAAAGGAAAACTGGCAGAGAAAACACGTCCTTCAATTCTCCAGGGCAGAAAAACAATACAGCCGGCGGATAGTACAAAGGAAACAGCAGACAGTTTACAGGCAAAAATGCCTCCCGCAATAGACAGTTCTCTCCTGCATGCCGTTATTGTAAAAGATACGCTCACCGAAGTGGTAAATGGGGAACTGGACAGGATAGACAGTATACGGTTTTTCAGGGCTTACCATCACGTAAGGATATTTGCAGATTCCATGCAGGCAGTATGCGACAGTCTTTACTTTTCAGGCGCCGATTCTATTTTCCGCATGTTCACAGATCCGATCATGTGGTCAAAAGAAAGCCAGATAACAGGAGATACCATCTTTCTCCACACAAAAAACAAAAAACCCGCTGAAGTGGAAGTATGGGACAATGCCTTCAGCATCAGCAAAAGCGGTGATATCTATTATAACCAGCTCAAAGGCAATACGATCAACGGTTTTTTTAACGACGGAGATATAGAACATATCCGGGCCAAAGGAAGTGCTGAAAGCCTTTATTACCTGCAGGATGAAGACAGCGCCTACACAGGCGCCAACTATGCGCAGGCTGATCTTATCAATCTTTACCTGTCCAAAAAAGAGCTGCAAAAAATAACATGGGTAAACGATGTGATGGGTGTTATGTACCCTGTGAAAGAGGTACCTGAAGAAAAAAGACGGTTCCGGAATTTCCGCTGGGAGGAAGCCAGACGCCCTAAAACGAGAGTGGAATTATTTGAGTGATGATACAACAGCATTGTATAGATCAAAGAACTGCTTTCCGATAGTATTGTAGTTATATTTTTTTGCTGCTTTTTGGGCTATGCCAGGGCCGTCAAACAGGTGAAAACGTTCTATCATTTCAATCATGGCAGCCAACAGCTGTGCTTCATTTTCTGATTCAACCAGAATTCCATTAGAGGCATCCACAGCTTCGGGAATACCCGCTACATTAGTTGCTACTACCGGTAAGCCACAACAAAGCGCTTCAATGATAACACAGGGAAAATTTTCATACCTGCTAAACATCACCAGTGCAGACGCATCTTGCATTTGCCTCGCAACCTCCTTATTACTTACTTCTCCTTTCACAAAAACAAAATTCTTCAGTTCGTTGTTTTCTATAAAATCAACTACCGGGGCATTTGGAGGTCCTATCAGTTCAAGCTCCCAGTCTTCTCTGATCATTTTCAGCTTTGCACAAACCTGGAGTATTCCTATTGTATTTTTCTGAAATCCCATTGTAGAAACATGGATAAACCGACACCGGGCTCCGATAACACCGGGTTTGTAGAAAAAACTTTTAATATCCACCACATTATGTAATGTATACATCATTTTCAATCCAAAAAGCTTTTTTATTATACTTCCATTGTGAAAGGATACCGATGTTACTCCTGCGGCAGCCCTAAAAATGGCGCTAACATTCTGGCGAAAATAAAATGATCTATTATCGAATGCATCTGCTGGTCCCGGAACATATATAGCCGAATGTTCTGTGACAACATAGGGAATTTTCCACCTTCTTTTGATCCACCTGGCAATTATGCCCGCCTTCATAGGCACATGTACATGCACAAGGTCTGGCTTACCATACTCTGAAAAATAAGATCTGATAATTGATCTATAGGTGTGGTAATACTTCCAGTTATATATCAGCTTATCGAGCACCCTGATACCGGTTCTTAAGGAAGTAAAATATACCCTTAGCTCCTTCACGGCGCCGTTGGCGGTCTCTACAATCTCCGGTTGGGGGTTGGGCACAGACTCTCCATATTGAGCAACATATATAACAGATACGGAAGCAAACTCCGATACAGCGAGGGCATGCCTTTGTACAAAATCACCATCCAGCGGTGATATTTTATTGGGATACCAACTTGCCAGCCATAGAACCTTCATTTCCTTTCGTGTGTTATTTTAGCAGAACCATTATCGAATATCCGCCCCACAATTTAATACTTAACTCCTTATTGAGGGAAAAACTTAGTTTTCGTAAATACTTCTTCGTGAAAGACTTCAATGTTTTGGCAGGCTTCACATCCAGGTCGGGTTCGGTATATATGAAGTCCAGCAAAGTAAACCCGAGGTCAGTCAAAAACCACAATACCATTTCCTTTGAAAAATAATGAATATGTCCGACTGCATTCCGCTGTTGCAACAATATGTGAGGCTTAAGTAATGACCTGCAGCACAGGTCAAGCGGAATATGGAATACAAAGTATTCGCTTTTAAGCTTTACTTTTCGCAGAAACCCATAGAAATCGTCTACATGCTCAATTACATCTATCAATAACAACAAATCAGCCCTGGCATGAATCCCGGCTGTAAAATCACCGTTTATGAATTGAACCCTGCCGGAGCTTCTTTCATTTGCTATCCTGATAGCATCCGGTGCAATATCAAAACCGGTAAATTCTTTTATTCCCAGATCTTTCTTTGCAAGGGCTTCCAGGATACCACCGGCCCCGCAACCAACATCAACCGCATTATCTATTATAATATTATTCCGTTTTAGCAGCTTATACACGACGTCTGCCTTCCAGGCTGCGTCCTCAATATTCCAGCTGCTGTTATGCCGGAGATATTCTCCCTGTGTATAAAATTCATTACTGCTTGCTTTCATAACTTGGTTTCCTGTTATCTATGATCATCTGCTGCAATTTAGAAAAATCAGACATCCGAATCTTGTAAAACCGCAAATATGATATTGTATTCTCTTTTAGAAAAAAGGATATAATAAGAATATGATAGAAAATATAACCCACACTGCTGACCAGCGCCGCACCGTTGATACCATAGCGGGGCGTAATCACAATATTTCCGGCAATAATAATTATCAGCGCACAAAAAAGAGAAACAACATTTACGCTGATTTTTTTTACGCCCGCATAGTACGCAGTCACAGGAAACAACATGGTCAATACCAGGATACCCGGCATCATCAACAGGAATGCAACATACATGTCGCTGAATGTTTCCCCAAAAACAACGGGAAACAGCCAGTAACCGGTTAAGGCAAGAATAAGACAAATAAATAAATATATCAGAAGCAATACCCGTGCTATTGTGGCAACCTTTTCTCCCAGTCGATGCTCCTCAGGTTTTATAATGGCAGGAAATACAGCGCTGGCGACCATGGAAGGCAGGATAAAAAGTGTTTGTCCCAATTTGGAAACCTGTATGTAGTTGCCAAGCGCCGATGAAGAGCAATAGGATTCAACAAACCAATAATCTATCCTATATACCAGGAAGAAAAGAAGGTTTGCCAGGAAAGCTGTCATACTATACCTTACAATTTTTACAATTCCACTTCGCACAGGAAATTGTAACAGTAGCAGGTTGCCGTATTTTATGTAAAACAACACAGCTATTAATACTCCCTGTGCGAGAAAGCCGGCAAAATAAATATTGACATAGGTATCAAAACTAAACAGGCGCCCATCAGAGACAGGAACCAGGATCAAAAGAATTACATTCACCACAGACAATATGATATTGGGTAGTGCAAAATTCTTTTTAGAATAAAATGCAGCAGCAAAAAAATTAACAAGCATACAACCCGCCACATAACATATTGCAGGCAAAAGATATTGTGTATCGGAGGGTGGTAAAATTCGGAAATGTATAAATACAGGCAGCAGAAAAAACGCAGCAATTGTTGAAAGCAGTATCCACCATAAGGAGAAATTAGCAAGCCCGGGCAGCGGTATTTCTCCGGAAGCTACATAATAGGCTACACCTGATTCCATACTCAGGCTTGACAGGGTGACAATCAGTGCAAAACTATTGGTAACAAAAAAGATCAGCCCGCTATTCGATGCTTCGAAATAACGGGCTATCATAATATTTAGCAGTAGAACAGATCCAAAATATATGCTCCTCCAAAGAACACTTTGATATATAAGGCTGCGGAGCTTCATTATTTACTTCAACCCGTCAATGATCTGTCCGAATTCAGCCGCTACCAGGGAAGCACCCCCCACAAGTCCGCCATCTACGTCCGGACGCGAAAATATATCTGCAGCGTTTGCACCTTTTACACTTCCGCCATACAGAATCGGAATGATGTCAGCAAGTTCTTTTCCATATTTTGCTTCCAGGGTCTTACGAAGATGGGCGTGCATGTCCTGCGCCTGATCAGCAGTAGCAGTCTTACCGGTACCTATTGCCCAGATGGGCTCGTAAGCGATCACGATCTTTTTAACCTGATCTGCGGAGAGATGAAATAAGCTTTCGTTTAACTGGGTGGCTACATATTCATTTTGTGTGCCCGCTTCGCGGATAGATAACGGTTCGCCACAACAGAAAATCGGAATCAGTCCGTTTTCCAGTGAAATGTCTACCTTTTCGGCCAGCATCTTATTGGATTCCGAGAAATATTCCCTTCTTTCGGAATGACCCAGCACTACATATGTTACCCCTAAAGACCGGATCATTTCGGCAGAAACCTCTCCAGTATAGGCACCTGACTTTTTATTATAACAGTTTTGCGCAGATACAAAATAATTTTTTCTGCCGGAAAGTTTTGATTGGGCAAGCTGCAGGTAAGGAAACGGAACAGCAACTACAACTTTCTGATGTTCCTTTAAAGTATCGGGTTTGCTGGTCAGCTCATCGAGTAAGCTTTCAGCCTGGGAAAGCGTCAAATTCATTTTCCAGTTTGCTGCGGCTATTTGTTGTCTCATTTGTATTGTATGTTTAATATTTTTCAAAAATAGGGGATAAATAAAAAACAGGAGCGATAAACTGGTAAAATGTATACTCCCCCCTTTTCTTTGGAGCTACTTTTACTATCTTTAGCGCTCTTTAATTGTTACATAGCATGCTCTACCGAATTTGCCTGCTGGTTTTCCTCTTCCTGCCCGCCTGCCGGAAAAAAGCAGAGCAGCAGGAAGATACGCTCTACTCAAAACACCTGCAACGAAATGTAAAACTAACCATCATCCATACACCAATACCTGAAGATCCCGCAACCCTGAACTTATTGATATTAAATGACGGGCAGTTGGCCGCTGCCCTTGGCTTACGGCAATCACTGGACAGCCTGTATCGCGAAAAGCAAATCCCTCCGTTATTAATAGTAGCGGTTCACGCCGATAACCGGTATAAAGAATTCGGCATGGCAGCACTATCTAAAAAGGGAAATGCAGGAGAAAAAGCCGATCATTACGAAAGCTTTATAAACAATGAACTGTATCCTTATGCCAGGAAAAAAGCCGGCGTCCGTAAATTCAACTCCCTGAGCATGGCCGGGTTTGGAAACAGTGCGTTATCTACCTTCGATTTTTCCTGGAATCATGCCGAAAGAATAACAAAGTGTGCTGTATTCTCAGGTGCGTTCAACCGGGTAAACGATAACGGGAAAGACACTTCATCAACAGGTGATCTCTATCAGTTCCTCCAATCATCAAGAAAACGTCCGAAGCTGCGATACTGGTTTTATGCCGGACAAACAGGTAACACTGCATTGCCGCAGGACGATGCCGCTGATATATTAAAGCACACTTCATCCATCGCAGGGTTACTGCGCAGTAAAAGTTTCATACAGGAGGAAGATGTCACCGTTTCCACAGGTACGGAAAATAACATAACGGCCTGGAAGGCAGTGATACCGGATTTTTTGCAATGGATATCAAGGTAAACCTGTAGTACTTGATAATAAGTTTGTATTAAATACAGGATTTTCACGGAATTATATTGGCATATCTTCCCGTATATCATTAATATTGTCGCGATAAAGGATTGATTAAAAAGCCGGTGGGTATACATTTTTATTACCCCCGGCTTTTTGTCTATAGGACAGACCTAACAACTGGCGTTGTCTGCATCGTCCACACCATAATATTTTTCGCCCAGCCTTATTTTTTCCCTTCCGTTTTCCATGCGCCATTTATTGGTATCCCGGAGTGAATAGGCGCAGCCGCAATATTCCTGCATGTAAAATTTCTCTTCCTTACTGATCTCCAGCATCCTTGCAGAACCTCCTTTTTTTCTCCAGTTGTAGGTCCAGTAGCTAATGCCGGGATAATGTCCTGCAGCCCTGATGCCACAATCATTGATCTGCTCCATATTCTTCCACCGCGAAATGCCAAGCGAGCTGGATATTATATCAAAACCATTTTCAAATGCATACAACGCGGTCCTTTCGAAGCGCATGTCAAAGCACATGGTACAACGGATGCCCCTCTCCGGTTCCATTTCCATTCCCTTAGCCCGCTGGAACCAGTTATCAACATCATAATCCGCATCCACAAAAGGAATATTATACTTTTCCGCAAAACGGATATTTTCTTCCTTTCTGAGGTCGTATTCTTTTTTGGGGTGTATGTTAGGATTATAAAAGAAAATCGTAAACTCTATTCCCGACGCAATGATGGCTTCCATCACCTCGCCGGAACAGGGAGCACAGCAGGAATGGAGCAGGAGCTTTTTCCCTCCTTCCGGAAGCGATAATTTTTCTCTTACAAACGGTTTACCGGCGCCAGAAGACATACATACGATTTTGATGTACCGGCAAAATTAGGAATATTCAGCTATACTGAGCGCAACATCCTTTACACCGGGTGTAGTTCAATACTTCACTTTGTGCAGGTAGGCCGGTCGGCGGGAACACCATAGCCGTATTCCAGGAATATGATCCATAAAATATCAGGATCTGGTGCAATCTGCTCTGCCTGAACCCCAAAAATTCGGGGCTGACCGAAAAGCCAGTTGAACATTTTTGCGATCCCTACCGAAGGTTGGGAGAAGCAATCTCATGAATGATTAAAGATTTAAAAAATTGAGAGCGCTTCATTATTTGCAATGACGACCTTTTTAGTTAGGTCCATACCGTCTCCAACCCGGACACAGTCCGGTAGAATTGAAAGGCAACAAGTCATCCTGCGGAAGCATGGATTTATATCCCGCAGATCCACGCAGATTATTTTCGTTGATGACGCTGATTTTGCAGGTAATTGGATACCGGGTTCCGAACCCCTTTGCTCCAGCGAACACTGATTTTGTAAATAATACCGAAAGGGCAACGATTCTTTCTGCGGGATCTGCGTATAGTATCTGCGCTCATCTGCGGGAAAGCTTCCCGGCGTGTATCAACATCCGCCTGCAAAAAATTGAACTTTTTCGCCGAGGTAAATACGCTCCTTTATATCATACTATGGGAATATACCCAGTTCGGCATAACTGGTTGCTACCTTGTTGATAGCTACCACATACGCTGCAGTACGCATATCCGGAATATCCGGATGTGCATTCCATACATCCAGGATCTCCTGGGTAGCACCTATCATCGTCTCCTCCAGCCCACTGTATACAATGTCAATTTCATCAGCTCCTTGTGTGATCTGCCGTCTATCGCGGGCAGACACCTCTTTACCCGTAAGCGATTCCAGTTGAGACAGGATCGTAATATTCTGATTTTCGGTGAATCTTTTTTCCATGCGTCCATACCGTACATGGCTCAGGTTTTTTAACCACTCGAAGTAACTCACGGTTACACCACCTGCATTCAAATACATATCCGGCACTACCAGTGCGCCCTTTTTAATAAATATCTCATCTGCTTCCGGTGTCAGGGGGCCGTTGGCAGCCTCTCCAATGATTCTGGCTTTTATACGGGGAGCATTTTCTCCATTAATAACATTTTCCAATGCAGCAGGGATCAGTATATCACAATCCATCTCCAGAGCATCCGGTGAATGTAAAATATTGGTAGCCCCCGGAAAATTCAGGATCGTACCCTCTTTTTTTCTGTGAGCAAATACTTCTGCCTCGTTTAATCCTTCGGGATTGTAAATTGCTCCTTCAAACTCGGCAATTCCCACCACAACGGCTCCTCCTTCCCTGAAGAATTTCGCTGCATGGTAACCTACATTGCCCATTCCCTGTACAATTACTTTTTTCCCTTCAATGCCCATCGGCAAATCCAGCTTGTCCATGACAGACTTTGTATTACAAACTTCCCGGATACCGTAGAATACGCCCAAACCGGTCGCTTCCCGCCTGCCTCTTACCCCACCCTGCGACACCGGCTTTCCGGTCACGCAGCCCTGGGCATCTATCTCTCCCGGCCTCATACTGGTATAGGTATCCAGTATCCACGCCATTTCACGTTCACCCGTTCCATAATCCGGGGCAGGCACATCGGTTCCCGGGCCAATAAAGTTCTTCTTGATAAGCTCGTGGGTATAGCGGCGGGTAATTTTTTCCAGCTCGTAAACCGTATATTTTTTAGGATCAATGTTGATACCGCCTTTGGCGCCGCCAAACGGCACATTCACAATGGCACATTTATAAGTCATCAGGGCGGCAAGCGCCATCACTTCATCCAGGTTTACCGTAGTGGCAAAACGGATCCCCCCTTTACACGGCGTTTTGTGATGAGAATGCTGAACCCGGTAGGCTTTTATCACTTCAATCTTATCTCCCACTTTTACGGGGAAATGCATCCGGTATACGGAATTACACTGTTTTATTTGTTCCAGTATTCCAAGATCCCAGGATGTGAACCGTGCAGCCTTATCGAAGCTTGCAGAAACGGCGTCAAAAAAACTGTATTCAGCTTGTGCAGACATATGACAATCGTATTTATTAAGGTAGCAATTTGATTTACCGGAGTTAGAAACTCTTAAACAATATTAATTATTGTTTTTTATCTTCTTTTTCCAGTTTTGTAATTTTTCTGTCAATACCCACCAGGTATATGAGCAGGAAGATAAAGAGAGTAAGCAGAACAGCAACGACCACGTATATTTTACCATTTGCCCGGAGCCCGTCTGCCATCTCCACCTGTTGCGCATTTACGGTAGAAGCATGGAGAAAAAGAAGCGTATATAAAAAAAGGAGCTTTATTATCAGCTTATACATGAAGCAAGTTTTTATCATTGAGTTTTTTGATACGAATGGATAAAGTGCTGATCCAGATTCCCAGCATTATAAAGCCCGGAACAGCAGCCGGCCAAAAGATCAGCCGCATCCTGTTGTCCATATCCCTGGGATCGGCGCCGGGATTTCCCTGCCCACCCGGATGCAGCGATTCCATCATACGCGGTACTACCCACAGGGCAGGTATCAGCATCACAAAAGCAAAAATGTTATATACGGCACCCACTCTCGCCCGCTTATCGAGATCTGTTATGGAATTGCGTAATACAAAATAGGCCGCATAGGTCAACAGCGCTATTGCCGACCCAATCTGTTTAATATCGTTGCTCCAGGGTTTCCCCCAGGTATAGTTTGCCCATATAGCACCCGTGACGATACCGATGATACCGAACAAAATGCCTACCCCTGCATAGGAGGTAGCCCGGAAATCGCTTAACAGATCTGGTTTTCTTAAATACGCAATAGAATGATAAGCCGAGCAGGCACATACCACCATCATTCCAAACCACATGGGCACGTGAAAGTAAATATTGCGGATCGTTTCGTTTAATATGGGTTTACGTGGTACTTCCATCAATAAACCGCCAAGCAATGTATACAATAATAAAGCTATACAAAGTAGCTTCCACCAGGATAGTTTCATCCCCAAAAGTTTAAAAAGCAAACCTACATCAAAATAAGCAATCAGCAATGGTATTAGCAGATACAAGGTACAGGACACAGGTTACAAGACACTGGATACTTGCTTCCTGAAACTTGCAACCGCACTTACGACTTCCTTCTCCCCACTTCTCACTTACTACTCCCCTACTCCTTCCAGAGGAAGGGAAAGAGAATGATGGCCAGCATAATCACCAGCGCATCAAAACCAACCAGCAACCATATCATATCCGAAAGCGCAGTGTCCTTAAAAACCTCTCCCAGGCCGGCTTTGGATACTCTTATCAGCAATAATGATTGCGGGATAATGATAGGAAAACCCATAATAGCCATCAATGACGCCTGCTGCTGTGCCTTGGAAGCAATGGCGGCCAACATGGTAAAAACCAGCCCCAGACTCACTGACCCGAGACACACGATACCCCAGAACTGCCAGAAATTAACGACAGGGTTACCTAACAGCAACTGGAACAGAAAAAGGCTGATGCTGCTCATTAATATCATTACCAGCGCATTGTATAACAGCTTGGCTATTATGAACTGGACGGGGCCGGAAACAGAGTAGAAATAAAGCATCCTACCCCTTGTTTCCTGCAAAAAGCTCTTGGCAACAGCATTCACACAAACGAATAACTGGATCATCCAGAACAGACCGTTCCATACCTCCGCCTCGGGTTGCTGCATGGCCAGGTAGAGAACAAATATGGTAGAGCCCACATACAGCAAAACCCCATAAAAAGTGTATTGCTGGCGCAGCTCCAGTAACAGGTCTTTTTTTAGAAGAGCAATAATGTAATTATATGAATTCATCAAATCAAGCTTTTAGCTGGAAGCAATAGCGGCACCTGGGTTCATAAATATCCGTTTCACCCAGTACGATCTGCTTGTCGGCCGTTGTTTTCCGCCATGAATAATTGGCCAGATTACCACATCTTGCGCAGATCGCATGTAATTTGGTAATATACTCTGCCGTAGCCAACAAACCAGGCAAAGGCCCGAAAGGTTTGCCGGTATAGTCCATATCCAGTCCTGCTACTATAATCCGGGTTCCCTGCGATGCCAGCTCATCACACACATCTGTCAGCCCGGTATCAAAAAACTGCGCCTCATCAATACCTATCACATCTGCATGCTGATGCAACAGTAATATGGCTGAAGCATTCTCGACAGGCATGGAAGGAATAGAGTTTTCATCGTGAGACACGATCTCCTGCTCTTTATAGCGGGTATCCACAGCAGGTTTATATATCTCCACGCGTTGATTGGCAATTCTTGCTCTCTTCAGTCTCCTTATTAATTCTTCTGTTTTACCACTGAACATAGAACCACATATTACTTCAATCCAGCCCCGCTTCGCACCTGCTATATGAGGTTCTATAAACATTTTATGAGTTTTTTATGGCAAGGAGTTTGTACCTTCAGGCAATTTTTAATTGAGTTGAAATTATATTAAGGCGACAAAAGTACCATATTCGATGGAACGTATCGGTGTTTTGATAAATAAATTACAGGAGCTTTATTCACAACGGGCCTCAGCGGAACAAATTCTGCATGTAACACAAATGTTGCAGACAGAGCTTTTTCTGGCAAAGCAACAGCAGCATACCACTGATGACCGGAAAAAAGTAACTGTGATCATGCCTTCCAATATACCTTCAAAAGAACCGGTTGCTGACGATATTCCCGAAAAACCGGCACCGGCCCTTCCAAAGGAAGTTGTGGCAGAAGAAATACTGGTGCAGGACCCTTTGGTAGCTGAAACAGCGGTAAAAGAAGCCCGAAAGTTTAACGTGCTGGAAGAAGTTCCCACCTTGGCGCATCAGCCACTGGCAAAAGAGCTGAATGAAACCATGAGCAACCAGGAGCTTTCACTGAATGATAAGCTAAGCCAGCATAAAAAAGAGTTGGGAGAAGTGCTGAATAACGAGCCGTTAAAAGATATAAAAAAGGCTATCAGCCTTAACGATCGCTACATATTCATTACAGAACTGTTCCGTGGAGACGAAGCCATGTATGAGCGTTCCCTGAAAACGATCAATCATTTTTCCATATATGCCGAAGCAGAATTCTGGATCCAGAGGGAACTTAAATTAAAATTGGGATGGAAAGAAGACCTGCCTTCTGTCAAGCTATTCGATCAACTGGTACAAAGGCGGTTTCGCTCAATATAATCCATGATCTTTTCAGTAGCACCTTTGTTAACGCGAACATATTGACCGGCAGCATTTCCCGCAGCCTGCAACTCCTCCCTGTTGGCAAAAAGCCGGTTTAAAGCTGCTTCCAGTTCAAGGGCATTTTTTACGCCGAATGCACCGCCGGCTTCTATCATTTCCACCGCTTCGTAGTGTTTCTGATGGACCGGACCAAAAAGTACAGGCTTATCATATACCGCCGCTTCCAGAATATTATGAAGTCCGTCATCTCCAAATCCACCGCCGACATAGGTTATATCAGCGTAACGATATAACCGGGACAGCATCCCTATATTATCTATTACGAGCACATGAGCCGCAGTTGCTTCCGGGTTGTTCCTGAATTCAGAATATTTTACCGAACCGGGAAACAGCTTTTGAATATCGTGAATATTTTCGGCATCTACCTCGTGCGGTGCGATGATAAATGCTGTTTGTTTGTTGACACGAACATAATGCACAAGCTCCTCCTCATCCTCCCGCCAGGTGCTTCCAGCCACCAATACCTGGCGCCCCCTGCAAAACGTCTCCATCCCGGTCACCGGCTGAAAAGCGCCGGCTATTTCACTCACCCTGTCAAAGCGGGTATCTCCTGAAACCGTTACATTACGCTCAAAACCTATCTCCTTTAGCAGGTCTGCAGCGTCTTCATTCTGAACAAACACATGCGTAAAACATTTCAATGTATCTCTCCAGAATCCCCCGAAGGACCTGAAAAAGATATGGTTTTCCCTGAATAAAGCCGAAACAAGCAACAGCGAAATATTACGTTTTTTTATTTCGCGCAGGTAATTGTGCCAGAATTCATACCGGATCCACAGAACGAGGGTCGGGCTCACCAGGTCAAGGAACTTCCGCACATTATCCGGCCGGTCGGCAGGAAGGTATACGACCAGGTCGGCGCCGGCATAGTTTTTCCTGATTTCATAACCGGAAGGAGAAAAAAAGCTGATCACGACCCTGATATGGGGATTTGCCGTCCTGAGCTGGTCCAGCAAAGGGCGTCCCTGTTCAAACTCTCCGAGTGAAGCACAATGCATCCATATAGTCGGTGATGAAATCACCCCCCACGTATCAATCTTTTCTTTTATTTGTTTAACCCATCCCTTTCTTCCGTTCACCCAAAGCCGGGCTTTCGGGTTCCATAAAGAAGCAATACGGATCCCCGATTCCAGCGAAATAATAAAAAAATTATATAAAATACGCAGCACAGTTATTATATATTAAATTCCTGATACAAATCTAACGCACACATAGTTAACATGTTCATATTTTGCTATTTTTGCACCCATCAAAAAAATAATGCGGATGCGTGACATACAGATGGTAGATCTAAAAAGCCAGTACCTGGAGATAAAAGAAGAGATTGACCGGTCTATCCACGAAGTTTTAGATAGTTGCGCATTCATTAACGGTAAGCCTGTTCAGCAATTTGCTGAAAACCTGGGGCAATACCTGGATTGCCGGTACGTGATCCCCTGTGCAAATGGCACAGACGCTTTGCAAATAGCATTGATGGCGCTGGACCTGCAACCGGGTGACGAAGTGATCACCCCCTCCTTTACCTTTATCGCCACTACAGAAGTAATTGCACTCTTAAAGCTGAAACCGGTTTTCGTAGAAGTGGATCCGCAAACCTTTTGTATTGATCCTGTTGCTATAGAAAAAGCAATTACCCCCAAAACCAGGGCTATTGTTCCGGTTCATTTATACGGACAGGCAGCCAATATGGAAGCGATTATGCAGATTGCCCAAAAACACGACCTGCATGTTATTGAAGACAATGCACAGGCAATCGGCTCTACCTATACTTTTTCAAACGGAACGCAAAAAAAAACCGGCACAATTGGTACAATAGGCTGCACATCTTTTTTCCCTTCA
>Ga0222429_100612_pt1 | contig 20207 bp, 24 predicted proteins | sample 1B50Ametagenome_FD_182475 | JGI IMG/M metagenome (GOLD analysis project Ga0222429, IMG submission 182475) | Enriched microbial communities from leaf-cutter ant dump, University of Wisconsin, Madison, United States - 1B50A (version 2) | ecosystem: Environmental > Terrestrial > Nest > Insects nest...
GATTTATATCAATTGCATATATTTTTGCCTGTGGTCCAAAATATTTCTTCCAGATTTGCAGTGATCCTCCATGCGATATCCCTAATTCAAGTATAGTTATTGCCTGGTTTCTATATTTTGAAAAATATTGCTCATAAATATCTATATAATGATCAAACTTATGTACAAGTCTTCCTTTATGTCCATATACAATTTCCCTGAGTGTCTCGTTCATAATTCTTTATTGAATTTTACCAAGTTTATTGCGCTTAAAATCCATCCATCCTCTGAATATCATTTTTAAACAACCAACCCGATCTGGATTATAGAGAATATTATTTTTGTAAATTATAAAAAGTTGTTTAGCTCGTTCTTTAAAAATATCCGGAAAGTACTTTTTATAAACTGAACGTACCCACAAATGATTCCTTGTCATATAATACAGTCTCACCGGGATATGTATAAATCTATTGGTTAATTTACCACTTTTTGACAAATCTTTTTTTACGATTTTACCTATTGTATGATTCATGAAGATGCCCTTACATATAACAACCTTCCAACCTTTCAGGTGAGATCGATAAGAATATTCTGTATCAATTTCATCAATAAATAAGTCTTCCTTCATTTCACCTATCATCGGTTGGGCATACAAATTAATAAAAGTACCCGACGTTATTACATGAGGAACTTCTAAAAAAGATTTTGTGCAATCTCCCTCTTGTGCCATTTCGATATTCACTCCAACCAAAGCTATATCAGTATTACCATCCAGTCTTTTGATAGTGTTAACATAATTATCTATTTCCTTTTTTTCAAAAAAAGAATCCTGATCCATCGTTAAAAGCCAGGAATACTTACCGGCAATTGCTTTCTGAACGACGATATTTATAGCTTTGGCAATACCTTTGTTAATACCATCCTGAATAACTTCTACTTTACCTGAATCCTCAAAAGCATTGCCAAGGTCAATCAGGTTATTTTCTGAGTTATCAACGATCCAGGCCTTATCGAATTTTTCTAAATATGTATGAATGTTTGAGATATGGGATGGTGCCGGATTATATAAAACAACTATAACGCCAAGCTTTGGATTCATTCTATACAATTTTCAATTTCAAAATGGCGCTCAGCTTTTTTATATCGCCCCAAAAATGCATTGGTTCATAGTCAGGATATGGATAATATCCCAGATTCAAATTAATTTTCTTATTCTGTTTGCTGAGATAGTCCTCCACTAGCTCCTTTATTGTTATCGGCACCCCGCTACAACAATTAATAATACCTGTCACCTCATCCTGCAAAGCTGTTGCCACAATATATTCAGCAACTTTTTCCACCGGCAAAAAGTCCCGGGTTTGCTCACCTCCACTCATATTAAAAATCTTCTCATTATTGTCAATTGCCTTTTGCAATTGCGAAAGTAACGATTTTGGATTTTGCCCCTTTCCATACATATAAAAAAGCCTCATCCATTTAAAATCAGGAACAGAAGTTTTCCAAAGCGAATTCACAAACACCCTGAGCTCATTTTTCGCCCTTGCATATGGAACAACCGGCTCTTCGGACATCTCTTCCGAAAGCTTTCCTTCTTTCAATCCATATTCCAGGCAGGTACCGGAAATGGTCAAGTTCCCAAGCCCGTTTTCAAGCATATTTTGCAGGAACAGCTTATGCCGGGGTAAGTTACGGGTAATGTGAAAATCTGCCTTATAATCGGGTAATCCCTCCCAAGCCAAATGGATTAAAAGATCGGGAGCTTCAAAAAACAAATAGTAATTAGTCTTTTCATTTAACTCAGAAAAGTCTAACGGGATATAACGCACTGATTGATACCATTCCATCAACCGGGCGTTGTCATGATTTGCAGAAGTTGCAATGATCTCATAGCCACGCGATAACAACTCTTTCACCACATACCTGCCTACAAAACCCGTTGCGCCTGTAACCAGTACTTTCTTCATGCTCATCAAATTATTTGCAAACCGGGAATAGGTACCGCAAAACGTCCACCCCAATCTTTTATATATGACAATTGAGACATAATTTCTTTCTTCAAATTCCAGGGAAGTATCAGCACAATATCCGGCTTGATCTTTTTCAAATGGCGTTCATCCGTTACCGGAATATGGCTGCCCGGTAGCCACTTATTCTGTTTATGTGGATTGGCGTCTACAACAAAATCTATAAGGTCATTTTTTATGCCACAATAATTAAGCAATGTATTACCCTTTGCCGCAGCGCCATAAGCGGCAACAATTTTGCCCTGTTTTTTTTGCTCCAGCAAAAACTGCAACAACTGCAGCTTTGTATGCATTGCTTTTTCCTGGAATCCGGCATAATATGCCATTGTCTGGATTCCTCTTGCAATTTCTTTTTGAAGCAGGGAAGTTACATTTTCTGTAACCCTCAGCTTTTCATTGTGCTGATGCCTGGCATATATGCGTAAGGAACCTCCGTGTGTTAGCAGCTCTTCTACATCGAATATTGTTAAGCCTGCACTTTCAAAGACCTGCTTAACTGTATAAAAAGACAGATAAGAAAAATGCTCATGATAAATAGTATCGAACTGGTTATTATCAATCATCTGCATCAGGTGTGGAAACTCCATAGTAATCACGCCCTCCGGAGCCAGTAATATCTTCATTCCGCCTACAAAATCTACAATATCCGGTACATGTGCCAGCACGTTATTCCCCAGTAACAAATCTGCTTTATTATGCTGAGCAAGCCTATTGGCAAGGCGAACACCAAAAAAGTCTATAACCGTTTCAATCCCCTTTTCTCTTGCCACGCTGGCAGTATTAGCAGTTGGTTCTATACCCAAAACAGGAATAGAGCGGTCTTTGAAATATTGCAACAGGTAACCGTCGTTCGATGCTATTTCCACTACTTTCGAATGGCTGTTCAGTCCGAACCGTTCCACCATTTTTTCGGTATACGCTTTGGCATGCGCCAGCCAACTGGTAGAGTAGGACGAAAAATATACATACCCGCTATCAAAAATGGCATCTGACTTTTTATATTCATCTATTTGCACCAGAAAGCATTGATGGCATGTATATACTCTAAGAGGATAGTATACCTCCGGCTCATTCAACTGTTTCTCAGTGAGAAAAGAATTGGAGGCAGGAGCATTGATAAGATCTATAAAAACATGTTGAAGTTCAGCTTTACAAAACCTGCATTTCATATTATTGAATTCCGTTAAAGTTTGCGTCAATCAATGGATGAGAAAGATCCCTTTCCGATATAACAGTTAATGCAACCGGCCATTGTATGTTTACTGCCGGATCATTGTACCTTATTCCACCTTCAAACTCCCGGGCATAACTGGCGGTATGATGATACAATAATTCACAATTGTCTTCCAGCGTTTGAAACCCATGAGCAAAACCTTCCGGTATATACATCATTTGCCTGTTTTCAGCGGATAATGTTGTCCCATACCACTGCAGGAAGGTGGGAGATCCCTTCCGTAAGTCAACCGCTACATCCCATACTGTCCCTGCAACACAACGAACCAGCTTTATTTCTTTATAAGGCCCCGTCTGAAAATGCATTCCCCGGATCGTACCCTTTTTTGAGGTGAAAGAATGATTCATCTGCACCCATTCTTTCGAGTGCCCGATCCCCGCAAAATCCTCCCTGGAAAAATATCGGCCGAACCAGCCACGATCATCAGAAAAGATCTCTAAAGAAACAACGTAATTTCCCTGTAAAGGACCGGGTGTAAAAATCATAACGATTGGTATTGTTTCAGTTGTTCTAAAGTAAAATTCAATCTTTCACCAACCGGTTGCTTGTACCAATCAATAGTCCATTTTATATTTTCATCCAGAGATAGCTTTGGACGCCATCCCAGTTGTTGCATAGCCTTTGAAATATCCAGTTGCAGCAACCCTGCTTCATGCGGATCAGATGCAGACGATTGATCTATCCAGCTTCCCCCTCCCCAAATCCGGATACACTTTTCGATGAGATCCCGCACCGGCATATGCCCCTCAGGCAACGGTCCGAAATTATAAGCACCTTCAAATTTCAGGGGATCTAACGAAAGATGATATCCTAAAAGAAGATAACCCCAAAGTGGCTCCAGAACATGCTGCCACGGACGAACAGCAGCCGGGTTACGGATCGGAACAGGAATATCTTTTTCAAGGGAACGAACAATATCCGGTATGATGCGATCCTCGCTCCAGTCCCCCCCTCCTATCACATTACCCGCCCTCACACTGCCGATAACCTTCCCGTGAACTGAAAAGGCTTCCGGGTTGAAAAAACTGTTCCGAAAGGAGCTTACCACTAACTCTGCACACGCCTTGCTGGCACTATAAGGATCGTAGCCTCCAAGCCTGTCCGTCTCCTTATATAAAATATTTGCTTCTTTATTTTCGTAGACCTTATCCGTAGTAATTACGATTATGATACAAGGTTTCGGCAAATCATTTACGATCTCAAGCAGGTTTGCCGTACCACTGACATTGATATCGAATGTTTCTGCCGGCATCTGATAGGATCTTCTGACAAGCGGTTGAGCAGCCAGGTGAAAAATAAAGTCCGGTGCTGATTGAAGCACCACATCTTTCAAATGCGCTTTATCCCTGACATCTCCCAAAATACTGCTGCCGGAAAAGCCGTCACGTATTAATTCAAATAAGCTATTCTCATACCGGGGTGCGAGCGCATAACCTGTAACAGATGCATCCCACTGCTCCAGCAATAAGGTCAGCCAGGAGCCTTTAAATCCCGTATGACCTGTTACCAGGACTTTTTTACCCTTGTAAAACTCTTTAAGCGTCCCTGCATTTACCATAACTTCCATTTGGCTTTGTTGTTCTGCCACAGCTCTTCCAGTTCTATCTTATCTCTTAAGGCGTCCATACATTTCCAGAAACCATGATGCCTGTATGCCACCAGCTCGTCATCCCGGGTCAACTGTTCCAGAGGTGCATCTTCCCACATTACATTACTTACATCATGATCCAGGTACTTAAAAACAGCAGGACTTAAAACAAAAAAGCCCGCGTTGATCCACTTCCCTTCATCTTTAGCTTTCTCCCGGAAAGAAATCACCTCTCCGCTTTCATCCAGTTCCATTCCACCAAAACGTGCATCTAATTGTACTGCGGTAACCGTTGCTATCTTCTTATGCAAACGGTGAAATTCCAGCAGCGACCTGATATCTATATCTGCAACGCCGTCTCCATAGGTCAACATAAAATCTTCCTCCCCGATATACTTCTTTACCTGTTTCAGGCGACCCGCCGTTTTTGTATATAAACCCGTATCCAGCAGGGTTACTTTGAAAGATTCACTCTTGCTTCCCAATACCTCCATAGAATTATTCCCCAGATCAATGGTGATATCTGCATTGTGCAGGAAGTAATTCATGAAATACTCCTTGATGACATATCCTTTATATCCCAGGCAAATTATAAAATCGTCAAATCCATAATGACTGTATATTTTCATGATATGCCATAGTATAGGTTTTCCACCGATTTCTACCATGGGCTTCGGGCGGGTATCTGTTTCTTCTGCCAACCTGGTACCTAAGCCGCCTGCAAATATTACTACTTTCATATATTCATAATGATTTGCAAAAATAACGCAATTATACCAACCTTATCTGTTCAATACTCATTCGGTTCAAAAGCAGGATATCTTACCAATAAAAAAAGGTTGCCTCAAATCTGCGAGGCAACCCTTTACAATTTTTTAGCATTGTGAGGTTAGTCTACTTTATATACTACCTCCAACTTAGGATGTTTTGTAACATCTGAATATTTACTGGAACAAAAAATCCTGGAATTGTAGATGGTCTCCTGTTTCAACCTGATACCAAAACCATAGTTCTCATTTGTCCCTGTCATCTGCTTCACCAATTTTGTAACATCGACATCCAATAAATCCAGGAAAGGTAAATCCGTATGTAGAATCTCTACCTGATCTTCTGTAGTGGTAAATGGCTGGTTGTCCCAAGTGGCGCCAACGGCTGTCCAGCTACTGGAAACTCTCTGTATCAGCATTGTATTTCGCGTTCCTGCATTGGCCGCGTTCGGATTACCATTTAAAGGATTCGGAGCAGAATATAAAGAGAGTTTTGCATTTATGATAGTAGCCGAAGCAGGTATGGAACTTAAATCAAATTTAAAAATACCCCGAATAGTTATTACTATTCCCTCTTTAGTCCAGGATGCAGCGCCTAGTTCCTGTGCCCTGGGGTATGTTTCATCTAACCCATTACCACCCCAATAGTGCACTTCATCAGGGTTATTTGCGGGTTGAAGAGAAAGGGTAACAACTTCCCCCTTTACAGTTAGGACCAGATTGTCAACACCTACTGCACCGTCATCGTCCGTTACCATCAATTGAAAGACATATACCCCGGTAATAAGATTGGTAACCTGGGCTTCTGCCGAGCCGTTATTAATGAAGGTTGCATCATTCGGTCCGGACACCTGGCTCCAAAGATAGGCAACTACCCGGCCGTCAGAATCTGAGCCTGAGCCCTTTAAAGAAATAATATCTTCGGGGAGAGCTCCTACATTAAAATCATCACCGGCAATAGCAACCGGCGCTTTATTATTGAGAATTTCTTCTTTAGTACAGCTATACAAAAAAAGGGTTACAAACAGTAACAGAATGGGTGAAACATGTATTCTTTTCATAAGTGCGTTTTAACGCTCAAAAGTAGTAAAAATAAAGACATACCAGGGTTAATTTCGACGGGAGGAAGAGATTCCTGGCTCAAATCAACCTATGATTTGAAAAATGCTGGTATACAACTAATTAGCCAATCTTATCTATCCTTACATAAACCCCAGCTCCAGCCTGGCTTCTTCGCTCATCATGCTCCTGTCCCAGGGCGGATCAAAAGTGAGGTGAACGTGCACATCGGTTACGCCTTCTATGGCTTCTGCTTTCTGCTGCACTTCCGCTACTATTTCACCGGCAACAGGGCAGGCGGGCGCAGTAAGGGTCATAGTTATTTTAACCCTGCCCTCCCCTTCTGTTTTTACTTCGTACACCAGCCCGAGCTCCCAGATGTTCACGGGGATCTCGGGATCGTATACTGTCCGCAAAATTTCTTCAACTTTATCCCTGAGTTGTTGTTCCATTACCATACAATTTTATCCGTTAGTGGATGCCTGCAATGCCACCCCATACATTTTCATCTGTTTCAACATGGATAACAAGCCGTTTGATCTTGTAAGCGACAAATGGCTTTTCAATCCAATTTCCTCGATAAAATAAATATCCGCGTTGGCGATGTCTTTGGGAGCCTGCCCGGACAGCACCCTTATCATCATGCTCACCAGCCCTTTTGTGATCAGCGCATCGCTGTCGGCTGTAAACCAGACCTTTCCATCACTGTAATCTGCATGTAACCATACCCGCGACTGGCATCCCCTGATCAGGTTTTCATCTACCTTGTATTTTTCATCAATCAAAGGCAGGTCCTTACCCATCTGAATGATATGCTCGTATTTTTCTGTCCAATCGGAAAAAAAACCAAACTCCTCGATGATAGCATCCTGCTGTTCATTAATAGTCATATCAGGCAAAGTTCCGGAATTTCAACCTAATTGAAATATCCAATGGTTGCCTGACAAATAAATATTTGATTATCAATTTCATTTTGCCGAAAACATTTGCCTGATATTAAGTTTACCTTTAATTTAGTCAAAAAGATTCACATGCAGGAGGATATCCTTATCCAGATCAGCAACAAGATAAAAGAAACCAGGAAAGCACAAAAGAAAACCGTACAGGAGCTTGCCACAGAAGCCCAGGTAAGCAAGGGACTTATTTCACAGATAGAAAATAACCGTACCGTACCTTCTTTACCGGTACTAATGAACATTGTCCTGGCGCTTAAAGTAGACCTCACCCATTTTTTTGAAGGTATCAGCCACAACCGCGAAACCAGCCAGAAAGTAATCATTAAAACAGCTAAAGACTACCAGCCGTTTGAAAAGGAAACGGCGAAAGGGTTTAAGTATAAACGCATTCTTACCCGGAATATAGAGGCCGGCCCGGTTGATACCGTTCTGCTGGAGCTGAAAAAAGGTGCACGCCGTACTGCCATGATTACTACAGATGCTTACGAATACAAATATATTCTGAAAGGTAAAGTGGAATACCAGATCGAAAACAGCAAATATGTTCTCCACGAAGGCGATTCATTGTTTTTCGACGGACGGCTCCCCCACAAACCCGCCAACATCGGTCCCGGCGATGCGCTGATGCTCGTTATCTACTATTTTATCACCGGCTCCCGGTAGAAGTTTAACGGTAAATCCTCTCTTTTCCACGATAAAAACTTAACGCAGGTTAGATATTTTTTGTTTACATTTGCTATATATTTATTTAGTATTTATAAACAATATCATGATATCTATTTCTACGGCTTCCTTCACGGTTAACAATAAAACGTATACCCCGCCTGCCAAACCGGTGGTGGTGATCTGCATTGACGGATCTGCAGATGAATACCTGGATGTAACAGCAGCCCACGGAAGACTGCCCCATTTGCAACAAATGAGCAAATCAGGATACCGCGGTATGGTAAGAGGAGCCTTACCCTCGTTTACGAATGTGAATAACTCTTCCATCGTTACAGGTGTTTCCCCCGCAGTTCATGGTATCAGCGGCAATTTCTTTTACGACGCCGCCAAAGACCAGGAAGTGATGATGAATGCTGCCGAGTACCTGCGGGCAGATACCATCCTGGCGGCAGCAGCCAATGCAGGTAGAAAAGTAGCGGTGGTGACCGCCAAAGAAAAGCTAAGGGATATTCTTTCTTATAAACTAGAAGGCATTGCATTTTCCGCGGAAAAAGCCAATCTTGCTCAAAAGGAAACGCATGGTATTGATCATGCGGAAGAGGTGGTAGGATTTCCTACTCCGCCTATTTACAGCGCCGATGCCAGCCTGTTTGTATTACGTGCCGGCGTGGCGCTTATCGAAAAAGGACTGGCGGATTTCCTGTATCTTTCTCTTACCGATTATATGCAACACACCTATGCACCTGAAGCGGAGGCATCGCTTGCTTTTTATGAAGCTATGGATGCGGAGATCGGTAAACTGCTGAAAGCAGGAGCAGTAATAGGGGCTACCGCCGATCATGGTATGAATGCTAAAATAAAGGAAGATGGCACGCCGAACGTCCTATTTATTGAAGATATGCTGGAAGCACAGTTCGGAAAAGGCTTCCGGGTAATATGTCCCATCACCGATCCCTATGTAAAGCATCATGGGGCCCTGGGCTCCTACGTGGTCGTGCATATAGACCAGTCGCAGGATATCAGCGCAGTCAAAAACTGGCTGAGTATACAACAGGGTATAACCGAGGTGCATGATAAATCTACTGCCACAAGATTATTGGAGCAGCCGGAAGACCGGATAGGAGACCTGGTGGTGATGTCTGCCCGGGATGTGGTGGTCGGACGCAGACCAGCTTATCACGACCTATCTGCCCTGGACGGCACCCTGCGTTCGCATGGCGGACGGTACGAAGAAATGGTGCCGCTGGTGCTCTCCCACCCATTGAACGGAACCTACCGGGTAAAAGCCAGCGGCGATCCCAGGAATTTTGATGTATTTGATTTTACCATTAACGGAACCATTGTTTAAAATCATTATCTGATCATGGATCTAACAAGTTATGTTGCCGGCAAACCGGTAAAAAGCAGCAACCTGCTCCAGGTAAAAAGTCCTTACGATAACCGCGTGGTAGGAACAGTTACCTTGGCCGGTGCAGCAGAAACAGAAGAAGCCATAGCAGCAGCGCTGAAGGGCGGAAAGAAGCTGAACAGGTACGATCGCTTCAGCATACTGGACAAGGCCAGGCAATTGCTTATAGAAAGAAAGGAACAATTTGCAACAACCATCAGCAACGAGTCTGGACTGGCCATCCGGGAAGCCATATACGAAACCGGGCGCGCGCATGATGTGCTGATGTTTGCCGCCATGGAATGCCTGAAGGACGACGGACAGATTTTTTCCTGCGATATTTCCCCGCAGGGAAAAGCCCGTAAGATATTTACCATCAGGGAACCATTGTCCCTGGCGGTCTGCATCACCCCCTTCAACCATCCGCTGAACCAGGTAGCGCATAAGTTGGCGCCTGCCCTGGCAACCGGTACCCCGGTGATCCTGAAGCCTTCAGAAAAAACACCGTTAACAGCCATATTACTCACGGAGCTGCTGTATGAAGCCGGGCTACCCCCTTATATGCTGAGTACCCTGCTGGGACCTACCAGGGAAATTGCAGAACCACTGGTGAAAGATCCCAGGGTGGACATCGTATCCTTCACGGGTAGCGTGCCGGTGGGCAAACATATTGCTGCTACAGCAGGTTATAAAAAAGTGATCCTGGAACTGGGTGGTAATGACCCGCTGATCATCATGGAGGATGCCGATATGGACAAAGCGGTATTGCTGGCGGCAGAAGGCTCTTTCCGCAACAGCGGGCAACGCTGTACCGCTGTAAAACGGATACTGGTACACGAAAAAATAAAAGAAGAATTTACCCGTAAGCTGGTAGAAAAGGCAAAGGAATATACCTGTGGAGATCCTGCCGACCCTGAAACCAGGGTGGGCACCGTTATTGACGAGCCTGCTGCCATTTACCTGGAGAATGTTGTAAAAAAAGCGGTAGAACAGGGAGCCAGGATATTGCTGGGCGGCAAGCGCAGCGGCGCATTGCTGGAGCCAACTGTTATAGCCGATGTGCCCAGGAATGCAGATATGGTCGTACACGAATCCTTCGGTCCCCTCGCCCCTATCCTGAGCTTTGCAAATATTGACGACGCTATTGCATTGTCCAACTCCACTGCTTACGGACTATCTTCCGGCGTGATAACGAACAATATGGAATACGCCCTGCGTTTTATCAGGGAGCTGAAAGTAGGTACCGTAAATATCAATGAAGTACCGGGTTACCGTATTGAGAGCTCTCCTTTCGGGGGAATCAAAGACTCCGGGCTGGGGATCAAAGAGGGAGTTATAGAGGCCATGAAGTGTTTCAGTTATGTAAAAACATTCTCGCTGCCCTGGTAAAAACCAAAGTACATCCTCACAATACTGGCGCAAGTCTGGCAGCCCGGCACAGTGGGTTGCCAAACTTGTGCCGCTACAATCCAATCCTGATTGCATCAGGACGTGGAATTCCCCCCGACGCAGTCCGGTAAAATTAAAAAGGCAACAGGTCACCCTCCGGAAAATCTGCATCAGCATGCACAATCCCTTAAAAAAGAAAAACCCGGCATTAGAAAATGCCGGGCATCTTGTGTAGATTTTTTCTATACCCTTTATCTATTTAAGTACTCAAATTTACAAACTCTCTCGTTAACTATTTCCCAAAATGAATTATTTATTCAACAAATATTCCAGGGCCAGCTCATAACCCTTTAGTCCCAACCCTATAATGCTGCCAACAGCCTTTGCAGACACGTGAGACAGCTTTCTGAACTCTTCCCGGGCATGTACATTAGATATATGCACCTCCACCACAGGCGCCTTAATGGAGGCTATAGCGTCGCCAATAGCCACCGAAGTATGGGTATAAGCCGCCGGGTTCAGTATGATGCCGTCATAGTCAAAGCCCACCCTTTGAAGCTCATTTACCAGCTCTCCTTCTATGTTGCTTTGAAAATAATGCAATGTCACTGCGGGATGCTTACGCTGTAACGCTTCAAAAAAGTCTTCAAAGGAAGTACTGCCGTAAATCCCGGGCTCTCTTTTGCCGAGCAGGTTCAGATTAGGCCCGTTTATAATGGCTATTTTCATGCAATCATGGTTTTAATGACCTTCAATTTCGCAATAAACGGAAAAACTGCCTAGTTTTTCATCAATGCTATGAATTCATCAAAAAGATAGCGGCTGTCGTACGGACCCGGAGTTGACTCAGGGTGATACTGTACGGAGAAAGCCGGTTTCCCTTTCACACGGATCCCTTCTATGGAATTATCATTCAGGTTCACATGAGTGACCTCTACAACATCCGATTTTTGTACTGCATCGGGATCAATACCAAAGCCATGGTTTTGCGTGGTGATTTCACTGCGCCCTGTAATGATATTTTTAACGGGATGGTTCAAACCACGATGCCCGTGATGCATTTTAAAGGTGGGAATACCGTTTGCCAACGCCAGCAGCTGGTGCCCCAGGCAAATACCAAAAAGAGGTATATTTTTCGCCAGGATACCTTTTACTGTTTCTACAGCGTAATCCATCGGAGCCGGGTCGCCGGGTCCATTGGAAATAAAATAACCATGTGGTTTAAAATCCTCTGTTTCTTTCAGGGGCGTTTTGGCAGGATATACCCTGATATGAGCTCCTCTTTCGATCAGGCAATTCAGGATATTTCTTTTCACACCAAAATCATATACAGCGATCCTGATAGGTGCATGCGGATTTCCGGATTCATACACTTCTTTGGTAGAAACAACAGAAGCCAGCTCCAGTCCATTCATAGAAGGTACCTGCTTCAGACTGGATTTCAGGCTTTCCACATCTGTATCTTCGGACGAAATAATACAGTTCATGGCGCCACTGGTACGTATATGCGCCACCAGCGCCCGTGTATCCACACCGTGGATGGCTACAATCCCCTGGTCGTCCAGGTAATGCTGCAGGGAGTTGTCTGCCTGGAAACGGCTGTATTTCTCCTCCAGGTTACGCGCGATCAGCGCCTTTATCTTCACTGAATTGCTTTCCACATCGGCAGCTTTCACACCATAGTTACCAATATGGGCCGCATTCATGATCGTCACCTGTCCGTAATAGCTCGGATCGGTAAACACCTCCTGGTAACCGGTCATGCCGGTATTAAAGCATATTTCACCTGTAGCGGTGCCTATTTTTCCGAATGATTTACCGTAAAAGATATTGCCGTCTTCCAGAATCAGAACAGCTTTTTGAGAGGGAACAGTACCTGGCATTGTGTATGAAAATTTTGCAAAGAAAAGAAATTAAGACGGTTTTGCAATTGGTTTTTTGTGCACAGGTCGTAATAAAAAAGCAGGATCGTAAATGATCCTGCTTTTTATATATAAACAAGAATGTTTATTCTGCTTTAGCTGCATCAGCATCCGTTGCTTCTGCTGCGGGTGCAGCCGCTTCCTGAGATTGGGTATCTTCTGGCTTTGCAGCGGCGCCATCAGCTTTCTTTGAAGAACGTCCGCGACGGGTTCTTTTGGTAGCTGTTGCCGCCTTATCTGTACCCTTCACATATACTTCATTGAAATCAACCAGCTCGATCAGTGCTGTTTCTGCATTGTCCCCGAGACGTTTGCCCAACTTAATGATACGGGTATATCCACCGGGGCGCCCGGCAACTTTCGGACCTACTACCGTAAACAATTCCCTCACTGCTTCTTTATTCTGCAACTGGCTGAACACCAGGCGGTGGTTATGGCTGATCTGCTCTTTGTTCTCTGTTTTCTTTGTCTTGGTAATCAAAGGCTCCACATATATCCTGAGTGCCTTCGCTTTAGCCAGGGTAGTAACAATTCTCTTGTGGGTGATCAATGCATTGGCAAGGTTTTTCAACAATGCCTTCCTGTGGGAAGCCGTTCTGCTTAAATTATTGATTTTGTCTCCGTGACGCATGACTGTTTATTTTAACCCCGTTGATTATCTCACCGGGATGGTTATTAAATACCAACCTGTACCGTGTCAAGGAATTACAGGCGGGCTCTGTGCAAAGCACAGAAATTATGATCTATAATAATTCTTCTTTATCCAGGCCCAGCTTGGCAAGATCCATTCCGAAGTGCAGGCTTCTTTCTCCCAGCACCTGCTCAATTTCAGCCAGGGATTTCTGACCGAAGTTGCGGAATTTCATCAGGTCTTCCTGCTCATATTGTACCAACTCGCTCAAACTGTTGATCTTTGCAGCCTTCAGACAGTTGAACGCACGTACGCTCAGATCCAGGTCTTCCAGCGGCGTTTTTAATACCTTACGCAACTGAAGTACCTGCTCATCTACCACATCTTCTTTTTTATCTTCTTTGCTGTCGAAAGTGATATTTTCGTCAGTAATGATCATCAGGTGCTGGATGAGTATACGGGAAGCCTGCTTAACAGCTTCTTCCGGGTGAATGGTTCCATCAGTATGTACTTCCATCATCAGCTTTTCGTAGTCAGTTCTTTGCTCTACACGGAAATTTTCAATACTGTATTTCACATTCTTTATGGGTGTGAAAATAGCATCTGTCGGAATATATCCGAACGGAGCATCTTTTACCTTATTATCTTCAGAAGGAACGTACCCCCTGCCCTTGCCGATAGTGATCTCTATGTTCAGCTTGGCAGAAGGATCCAGTGTACAGATCAGCAGCTCGGGATTCATTATCTGGAATGAACCGGTTGCTTCTCCTATATTGGCGGCAGTAAACTCACTTTTTCCTTTAATGGAAATGGTCAGCTTTTCCTGGTTTACATCCGTATCAAGGATTTTTTTGAAACGAACCTGCTTCAGGTTAAGGATAATTTCGGTAACGTCTTCTGTAACACCGGGAAGTGTTGCAAATTCATGATCAGCTCCTTCAATAAAAATCCCAACAATTGCATATCCTTCCAGTGAGTTCAATAAAACACGACGAAGCGCGTTTCCGATAGTAACACCGTATCCCGGCTCTAACGGACGGAACTCAAATGATGCTTCAAATTCATTGACTTTCTGAAGTATTATTTTGTCCGGCTTTTGGAAATTTAAAATGGCCATATTTAAATTTCAGTTTTAAGTTTTTATATCCTTTGTGTTGAACGCTGGATATTATGAATAATAGAAAAACTATCTCTTAATTCAGACGCTCAGCTATTACTTAGAGTATAACTCTACTATCAGCTGTTCTTTGATGTTCTCAGGAACACTTTCCCTTTCAGGATAAGTAATGAAAGTACCGGTCAAAGTTCCTTCGTTCCAATCCAGCCAGTTGAATTTCGGGTTCTTGCCTTTTACCTGGCTCGTTACCGATGTATTTTCACGGCTTTTATCTTTCAGGCTGATGATATCGCCTGCTTTCAGTCTGAAAGAAGGAATATTCACAACTTCACCGTTAACGGTAATATGCTTGTGAGATACCAGTTGTCTTGCTGCAGGACGGGAAGGAGCAATTCCAAGACGGTATACGGTGTTGTCCAACCTTGCTTCCAGCAGCCTGATCAGGTTGGCACCGGTAACGCCACCCAAACGGGAAGCTTCTTCAAACGTTTTGCGGAACTGGCGCTCCAGCAACCCGTATGTATATTTTGCTTTTTGTTTTTCTTTTAACTGAAGCGCATATTCTCCCGGCGCTTTACGTTTTTTAGAAGGACCATGCTGCCCGGGAGGAAAGCTGCTTTTGGTAAGCCATTTGCCATTGCCCAGGATGGGCTCTCCGAAAATGCGTGAAATTCTTGTTTTTGGGCCTGTGTAACGTGCCATAGTTTTTATTTTGATTTTTTAGTTTCAGCGCACGATCATTAAAAATCTAAAATCAATCGTACACCCGTTTTGAAATTTCTGATTGGATGATTTGGTGATTGCTGATTTGTTCTAAAATCAGAAAATCTCTCCATCAGCAATCAGCAATATATAATTATACTCTTCTCTTTTTAGGAGGACGGCAACCATTGTGGGGAAGTGGTGTGATATCTTTGATAGAGCTCACTTCAATACCACTGGTAGCGATCGCGCGGATAGCGCCTTCACGTCCGGCTCCCGGTCCTTTTACAAACACATCCACTCTTTTCAAACCTGCGTCCATTGCAACTTTTGCTGCGTCTGAAGCTGCCATCTGTGCTGCATATGGTGTATTTTTCTTGGAACCTCTGAATCCCATCTTGCCCGCGCTGCTCCAACTGATCACCTGCCCGTTTTTATTGGTCAGGCTGATGATGATATTGTTGAAAGTAGCGGAGATGTGCGCATCGCCATAGGCGTCTACTTTCACGATCCTTTTTTTGGCAGCGGCTTTTGCGCTGTTTTGCTGTCCTTTAGCCATAATTGTTTACTTAGGTAATCTTTTAATGTTTGTTACTTATTGAACAGTCCCTCCCCGGGAAGTAAACCGGATCCGGCAACGGTTCTATATATTACTTCTTGGTTGCTTTCTTCTTACCGGCTACTGTCTTACGTTTACCTTTACGGGTACGTGAGTTGGTACGGGTACGTTGCCCGCGCAACGGAAGGCCCTTACGGTGACGAAGCCCACGATAGCAGGCTATATCCAGCAGGCGCTTTATGTTCATCTGCACTTCAGACCGCAACTGACCTTCTACCTTCAGCTCATTGGTAATAGTGCTGCGAATAGCATTCAGTTCATCATCATTCCATTCATGCACTTTTTTGCTCAAATCAATATTTGATTTGTTCAAAATGTACTGAGCAGTGGAGCGACCAATACCATAGATATAGGTAAGTCCTATTTCTCCCCTTTTATTTTTAGGTAAATCAACACCGGCAATACGAGCCATAAAGATTCTAAATTTTAAATTTCAAATTAATTATTAACCTTGTCTTTGCTTAAAGCGGGGGTTCTTTTTATTGATAACATACAATACCCCTTTCCTTCTCACGATTTTACAATCGGCACTACGCTTTTTAATGGATGCTCTTACTCTCATTGTTTTGAGTTTTATTTGTATCTGAATATTATTCTTCCCCTGCTCAAATCATATGGACTCATCTCCACCCCTACTTTATCACCTGGTAAAATCCTGATGTAGTGCATCCTCATTTTCCCGGAAATAGTAGCCAGAATTTCATGCCCGTTTTCCAGCTTCACCTTAAACATCGCGTTGGATAAGGCCTCTACGATAATTCCGTCCTGTTTAATGAGTGATTGTTTTGCCATATTGTTTTTGGGTGCGCAAAGATACGACTATTATACTAAATATAAAAATATATACAGAGGATATTAAAAATCCCCTGCATAAGGGGCGCAAAGTTACTAAAATAAGTTCAGAAACAATGTTTTAAGACACTGAAAGAATCACTTTAAGATAAACCGGGAACAGAGATAACAATTTGGTTATCAATAAGTAACAATATTTATCCGGGACTCGGGCGCTATTGCCTGCTTTTTACTTTACTCTTTTTTTCATAGACGGTCAGTGTAACCGGCTGCCTGCGGTAGGCTTTTACTTTTTTATCGTCCTGAAAAGCCGGTATCCACGGTGGCGATAGTTTTATCACCCGCATCACTTCCTCTTCAATTCCGTACCCGATATCCGTTAAGGGTTCCAATTCTCCTATGGAACCATCGTAATCAATAACAAACTGAACGACCGCGGTATAAGTGCCGGGCGGTGCTGTTTTATAAATCTTCTTTATTTTCAGGTTATTGCTTATGAAACGTATCCACGCCTTTTCTCCGCCTTTGAAATAAGCGTCTTTTTCCACTTTGCCAGTTACAGGATTAATATAAACAGAGTCGGCAGTTTGGGCAAAGGAAACCCGGAACAGCAAACAAAACACTGCTGCTGTAAACAGGCAAAGGCGTTTTTTAAGCATAAGTATGATTATGTATAAACAAATGTATTTGTTTGGCGCATATTTCCAAATGGTCAGATTCAAGCTTTTTTTGTACTTTACCTGCTTATTACAACTAACAAAACCTTATGAGCGATTCATCCACGCATCTAAACCGTGCCCTTGGTCTCAGGCTGGCTATTGTAATTGTGGTAGCCAATATTATCGGCTCCGGCGTGTACAAAAAAGTAGCCCCCATGGCCAACGACCTCCATTCGGCAGGCTGGATCTTAATATGCTGGCTGCTGGGAGGTGTCATTACGCTGTTCGGCGCATTGAGCAATGCAGAAATAGCCGGGATGATGGCGGATACCGGGGGAGAATATGCTTATTATAAAAAAATATTCGGACGCTTCTTTTCTTTCCTGTACGGGTGGTCCAATTTTTCTGCTATTAAAACGGCATCCATTTCAGGGATTGCGTATGTGTTTGCACAGTCACTGAACAGCATTGTGGAGATCCCGCCTATGCTGGAATCCTGGAGCAACACAAGAATTTTAGGTATTTTCCTGCCGTTTGAGGATTTCAATATCAAGCTCGTTGCCATCTTATTGGTGGCTGTGCTCACTTTTTTGAATACCCGTGGAATTAAAGCAGGAGCCTCGCTGAGTTCTGCTATTGTATTGATCATTCTGGCAGGCATCCTTATACTGGTTGCTTTTGGCCTTACAAGTCCCGAAGCAAATGTCAGCCAGGTCTTCGTATTGAATACCGAAGGATTGTCCACGGTAAGCTTCAGCACCATTTTTACAGCTATGCTGGCAGCTTTCTGGGCGTATGAAGGATGGAACTCCGTTGGTTACCTGGGAGGTGAAATAAAAGACCCGCATAAGAATGTGCCGAGAAGCATTACGCTCGGTTTGCTGATAGTCATTACCATGTACCTGCTGGCAAATATTGCCTACCTGTCATTGCTTCCCATGAGCGCCCTCCAGGACATTCACAACACGGGAAAAATAGCGGCGGTGGAAGCCATGAAAGCCTTCTGGGGTAACGGTGGCGGCTTGTTCATGTCGGTATTGATCCTGATATCCACGCTCGGCTGCACCCATGCCACCATATACAGCAGCGCACGGATCTATTATGCCATGGCCGGGGAAAAGCTGTTCTTTAAAGGTGCAGGTGTTTTAAATAAGGAGCAGGCACCCGGCAATGCGTTAGTGATGCAGGGGATCTGGGCCTGCATGCTGATCCTGTCCGGTTCGTTTGACCAACTGACCGACATGCTCATTTTTGCAGCTTTCCTGTACTATGGCGCTACTACTGTAGGCGTATTCATCCTGCGTAAAAAAATGCCGGATGCCCATCGTCCGTATAAGGTATGGGGCTACCCGGTCATACCGGCAATATTTATCATCTTCTGTGTTTTGCTGATAGCGAACACGATCATCGAACGCCCCCGGGAAGCAGGTATAGGACTGGCGTTGATATTTATCGGCATTCCTTTTTACTGGTGGTTTAATAAAACACTGAAAAACGGGAAGTAGACATCATACTTTTTGATTGCTTTTTTCGTTTTATATCAAAAAAACCACCTATGACTGAAGAATCACATGTACTGGCTTTTGAAGCTCACCTTGTACAGGCATCACATGGTAAACGGTTTGCAAATTACATTATAGATGTGATCGTCTTCTTCCTGTTTTCATTTATTCTTGGTTTTGTATATTATTCCATATTTCCGGATGCAGTGGACCTGGCGGAAAGCGATAACCTTATTGACAACTTGCTGGACAGGATCCTGTGGGCAGTGATCATGGCCATTTTCTTCGGCCTTTCCGAAACGCTTATGAAGGGCAGAACCGTTGGCAAATACCTGACAGGTACTAAAGCCGTCAATCTTGATGGCACTCCTATATCCACCCGCACAGCCTTTACAAGAGGGTTTTGCAGAATAGTTCCCTTTGAAGCGCTCAGCGCCCTGAGTTCCCCCTGCTTTCCCTGGCACGATAAATGGTCTAAAACATATGTGATAGATATTAAAGAATCTACATTACCGGAAGGATAATGAGGGTCCAGGTTTTGCTTTTAACGATATAGGGGACGGAACCACGCATTATGTAAAGGTATCAGACGGGGATCAGCCAATAGCTGTCGGAAGGTGGAATGTCATTCCCTGATGAAGTACTTTGCCTTGTCATCATTGTAACTTAAATGCTGCAAAGCCCCGAAAAAATAATACCTGGCTTAGTGCATCTTCTATTCAAAGACCCCGGTACCGGAAAATTCATTTCCCTAATTTTGTGGGATGTCTCTATATGTCGCTTCACTGAATTCGGGCAGCAATGGTAACTGCTATTATATCGGTAATGATACCACTGCCGTATTGGTAGATGCGGGCATCTCTGCAAGGGAGATTGATAAAAGGATGAACAGGCTGGGATTATCCATGCAAAATGTAAAAGCGGTTTTTATTTCCCACGAACACTCCGATCATATTACAGGCCTTGTGGCCATCTCCAGAAAGTATTCCCTGCCGGTGTATATTACTCCTGCAACGCTGCAGGCATCGCGGTTGCCCCTCAATCCTGAGCTTATCCGGACTTTTGACGAAGAAAACCCCATCTGTATAGCAGATCTCCAGGTAAGATCATTCAAAAAATTTCATGATGCTGCCGATCCGTTCAGCTTTGTCGTCTCCTGTAACGGTGTCAATGCAGGCATATTCACAGATATCGGTAAGGCATGTGAAAAAGTG
>Ga0222429_100614_pt1 | contig 20138 bp, 24 predicted proteins | sample 1B50Ametagenome_FD_182475 | JGI IMG/M metagenome (GOLD analysis project Ga0222429, IMG submission 182475) | Enriched microbial communities from leaf-cutter ant dump, University of Wisconsin, Madison, United States - 1B50A (version 2) | ecosystem: Environmental > Terrestrial > Nest > Insects nest...
ACCGCCGAGCGCAAGCGCAAGAAGGCGGCAGCCGTCAAGCGCCACTACAAGCGCGTGCGCAGCATGCAGCTGCCCAAGAAGCTGTACTAAGCACAGCCCGGCGCCGCCCTTTTCCGGGATCGCCCACAAACCCGCGCTAGGGACGCCGAGCGCGGGTTTTTGTTTTTTCCACGGAGCCCAACCATGAGCCTGAAAGACCAGATCACCGAAGACATGAAAAGCGCCATGCGCGCCAAGGACAGCGAGCGCCTGGGAACCATCCGCCTGCTGCAGGCCGCGATGAAGCAAAAAGAAGTCGACGAACGCATCACCCTGGACGACGCCGCCGTCGTCGCCATCGTCGACAAGCTGATCAAGCAGCGCAAGGACAGCATCGCCGCCTTCGAGGGCGCCGGCCGCCAGGACCTGGCCGACAAGGAAAAGGCCGAGCTGGCCGTGCTGCAGGCCTACCTGCCCGCGCGCATGTCCGAGGACGAAGTAGCCGCCGCCGTGGCCGCCATCGTGGCCGAACTGGCGTCCGAGCTGGGCAGGCAGCCCGGCCCGGGCGACATGGGCCGCGTCATGGGCGTGGTCAAGACCCGCCTGGCCGGCAAGGCCGACATGGGCGCGGTCTCGGGCGCCGTCAAGGCCGCCCTGGCCAGCTGATCGCCGCCCCGCAACACCGCCGTGGCCGCGTGCGGCCATGGGACAATCCGGCCCGATGACCCCCGAGCAGTACGTCCAGCAAAAGGCCGCCGCCTCCGGCAGCAGCTTCTATTACGCCTTTTTGTTTCTGCCGCGCCCGCGCCGCGCCGCCATCACCGCCTTCTACGCCTTCTGCCGCGAGGTGGACGACGTGGTCGACGACGTGAGCGACCCCGGCGTGGCCGCCGCCAAGCTCGGCTGGTGGCAAGGCGAGGTGGCCAGCGCCTTTGCCGGCCAGCCCAGCCACCCGGTGATGCAGGCCCTGATGCCGCACGTGCCCGCCTACGGCCTGCAGCAGGATCAGCTGCAGGCGGTGATCGCCGGCTGCCGCATGGATCTGGAGCCCGCGCGCTTTGCCGACTTCGACGGCCTGGCGCACTACTGCCACCTGGTGGCCGGCGTCGTCGGCGAGGTGGCCGCGCGCATCTTCGGCCAGCAGGACAGTGCCACCACCGCCTACGCGCACAAGCTGGGGCTGGCGTTCCAGCTGACCAACATCATCCGCGACGTGGGCGAGGACGCCATGCGCGGGCGCATCTACCTGCCCGTGGACGAACTGCAGCGCTTTAACGTGAAAGCCAGCGAGATCACCAGCCGCAGCTACTCCGACCGCTTCACCGCGCTGATGCGCTTTCAGGCCGAGCGCGCCCACCGCCTGTACGACGAGGCCTACGCGCTGCTGCCCGAGGCCGACCGGCGCACGCAGAAGCCCGGCCTGATGATGGCCAGCATCTACCGCACGCTGCTGCGCGAGATCGAGGCCGACGGCTTCAAGGTGCTGCACCAGCGCACCAGCCTGACGCCGCTGCGCAAGCTCTGGCTGGCCTGGAAGGTTCAGGCGCTGGGGCTGATGTGAGGCTGGCCGTCGTCGGCGCCGGCTGGGGCGGCATGGCCGCCGCCGTGCGCGCGGCGCAGGCGGGCCACGCCGTCACGGTGTTCGAGGCCGCGCGCACCCTGGGCGGGCGCGCGCGCAGCGTGGCAGCAGCCGGTGCAGACGGCCAGCCGCTTGCGCTGGACAACGGCCAGCACATCCTGATCGGCGCGTACACCGAATGCCTGGCGCTGATGCGCACCGTCGGCGTGGACGTGGACGCCGCCCTGCTGCGCCTGCCCCTGGCGCTGTGCTACCCCGACGGCAGCGGCCTGGCTCTGCCCGACACCGCCCCGCCGTGGGACGCGCTGGCCGGCATGGCACGCGCGCGCGGCTGGAGCCTGGGCGAACGCCTGGCGCTGCTGGCGCGCGCCGCGCGCTGGCGCATCGCCGGCTTTGCCTGCCCGCCCGGCGCCAGCGTGGCCGCGCTGTGCGCCGGCCTGCCGCCGCACCTGGTGCGCGAATTCATCGACCCGCTGTGCGTCTCGGCCCTCAACACCCCGGCGGCGCAGGCCTGCGGCGCCACCTTCTTGCGCGTGCTGCGCGACAGCCTGTTCGCCGGGCGCGGCGGCTCCAACCTGCTGCTGCCGCGCGCCAGCCTGGGCGCGCTGCTGCCCGAGCCGGCCGCCGCCTGGCTCCAGGCGCGCGGCCACGGCGTGCTGACGGGCCAGCGGGTGCACGGCCTTGCGCAGCAGCCGGACGGCGGCTGGCAGGTGGACGGCACTCCTTTCGACGCCGTGCTGCTGGCCACCTGCGCCCAGGAGGCCGCCCGCCTGGCCGGCCAGGCGCAGGCCCCCGCCGCCCTGCAGCCGGCCCTGCACGGCTGGGCCGCGCAGGCGCGCGCGCTCTCGTTTGGCGCCATCGCCACGGTGTACGCCATGCAGCCCCAGGCCCGCGGGCCGCTGCTGGCCCGGCCCATGCTGGCGCTGCGCAGTCGGGCGCTGCGCCCCGCGCAGTTCGTCTTCGACCGCCACCAGCTGGGCGGCCCGCCCGGGCTGCTGGCCTTTGTGGTGAGCGCCTTCGAGGGCGAGCGCCACGGCCTGGCGGCGCAGGTGCTGGAGCAGGCCCGCGAAGACCTGGGCCTGGCCGCGCTGCAGCCCCTGCAGACGGTGGTGGAAAAGCGCGCCACCTTCGTCTGCTCCCCTGGCCTGCAGCGCCCGCCGCAGCACATCGCCCCGCGCCTGCTGGCCTGCGGCGACTACGTGGCCGGCCCCTATCCAGCCACGCTGGAAGGCGCCGTGCTGCACGGCGGCGCGGCGGTTCAAGCCGTGGCCGGCGCCGCCCGGCGCTGACCGAGGCGGCGCAGCACGCGCGGCGCAACCAGCACCGCCAGCACCACGCCCAGCAGCGCCAGCGACATGGGCCGCTGCACGAACACCAGCCAGCTGCCCTCGCCGATGGCCACGGCGTTGCGCATCTGCGCCTCGGCCAGGGGGCCCAAAATCATGCCGACGACCACCGGCGCGGTGGGGAAGTCGTAGCGGCGCATGACCACGCCCAGGATGCCGATGGCGTACAGCAGCACCAGGTCGAAGCCGCTCTGGCGCATGCCGTAGGCGCCCACCGTGGCAAAGATCAGGATGCCGGCGTAGAGCTGCGGGCGCGGAATCTTCAGCAGCTTGACCCACATGCCCACCATCGGCAGGTTGAGCACCAGCAGCATCACGTTGCCGACGTACAGCGAGGCGATCAGCGCCCACACCAGCGCCGCCGAGCTGGAGAACAGCTGCGGCCCGGGGTTGATGCCGTAGTTCTGGAACGCCCCCAGCAGCACCGCCGTGGTGTTGCTCGTCGGAATGCCCAGCGTCAGCAGCGGGATCAGCGCCGCCGTCACCGTGGCGTTGTTGGCGGCCTCGGGGCCGGCCACGCCTTCGATCGCGCCCTGGCTGCCGAACTCGGCCAGGTCGTCGCCCTTGGCCAGCTTCTTCTCGGTGGCGTAGCTCAGAAAGGTCGGGATCTCGGTTCCCCCGGCCGGAATGCAGCCGAACGGCACGCCCAGCGCCGTGCCGCGCAGCCAGGCGGGCCAGGAGCGGCGCCAGTCGCGGCGCGTCATGTGCACGCGGCCCATGGCGTTTTCCGACTCCTGCACGCGCCCTTCGTAGAGCGCGGCGTACAGCACCTCGGCCACGGCGAACAGGCCCACGGCCACCAGCACGATGTCGATGCCGTCGAGCAACTCCATGCGCCCGCCGGTGTAGCGCGCCGCGCCCGAAATCTGGTCCATGCCCACGCAGCCCAGCGCCAGCCCGATGAACAGCGCCGCCATGCCGCGCAGCGTGCTCTGGCCCAGCACCGCGCTCACGGTGGTGAAGGCCAGCACCATCAGCATGAAGTATTCCGGCGGGCCCAGGCGCACGGCGAATTCGGCCACCGCCGGGGCGAACAGCGTGACCACCACGGTGGCGATGGTGCCGGCAACGAACGACCCCACCGCCGAGGTCGCCAGCGCCGCGCCGGCGCGGCCACTCCTGGCCATCTTGTTGCCCTCCATGGCGGTCACCATGCTGCCGGTCTCGCCCGGCGTGTTCAGCAGGATGGACGAGGTGGAGCCGCCGTACATGGCGCCGTAATAGATGCCGGCGAAGAAGATCATCGACGCCGTCATGTCCACCTTGGCGGTAATCGGCAGCAGCATGGCCACGGCCACCGCCGGGCCAATGCCGGGCAGCACGCCCACGGCCGTGCCCAGGGCGCAGCCCGCCAGCGCCCACAGCAGGTTGACCGGCGTGATCGCGGTGGCAAAGCCGGCCAGCAATGCGTTCAGGATATCCATCATCACAGCCACCCCGTCTGCGTCAGCCCCGGCAGGCTGATGGCCAGCAGCTGCGTGAACAGCCAGAACACCGGCGCGCTGATGATCAGGCCCACGGCCAGGTCCAGCGCCAGGCGGCGCGGCGCCAGCGTGCCCGCCTGCCCGCCGGCGCGGCGCAGCCCCTGCACGGCCAGCGCGTAGCACAGCGCGCAGCCCAGCACGAAGCCCAGCTCTGTGATCAACGCAGCGTTGACCAGCAGCCCGCTGGACACCCAGGCGAACGGCCCCCAGGCCGCGCGCGGCGCGCCACCCGGGTCCTTCGCCTGGCGGTAGCCGCCGGTCAGCGCCTCGCGCACCAGCAGCACGCCGCACAGGCCCAGCACCGCCGCGCACACCCAGGGCAGAAAGTTGGGACCTACGCCGCCATAGCCGGCGTTGCCCGGGATGCCCAGCGCGCCCCACGCCATGCCGACGGCCACGAGAAACACCGCCGCGCCCACGCCGGCCTGCCACAGCGGCGAGGGCACGGCGCCGGGCGGCGCGGATGAAGAAGAAAGATCGGTCATGGCATTCTTAGATAAAAACAGGCTCCAGCCCTTTATTCACGGACGCAAACAGCTATTGAATAAATAGCCATCAAACCATGCCGGACTTGACCATGGTCACGCGCAGGCTGGCGAACTCCTTGTCCACGAATTCGGCAAACGCATCGCCGGCCAGCCACGCGGGCGTCCAGTTGTTCTTCTTCAGCGACTCGGCCCAGTCGCGGCTCTTGGCGGCCTTGTCCACCATGGCCACCAGCGCGTCGCGCTGCGCCCTGGTGATGCCGGGCGCCGCGTACACGCCGCGCCAGTTGCCGATCTCCACGTCGATGCCCTGCTCCTTGAGCGTGGGCACGTCGATGCCCGGCAGGCGCTGCGCCGACGTAACGCCGATGGGCTGCATCTTGCCGGCGTCGATGTACTCGGCGAACTCGCTGTAGCCGCTGCCGCCCACCGTCACGTTGCCGCCCAGGATGGCGGCCGTGGCCTCGCCGCCGCCGCGGAAGGCCACGTAGTTGATGCGCGCCGGATCCACCCCCACGGCGCGCGCCAGCATGGCCGCGGCGATGTGCTCGGTGGAGCCGCGCGAGCCGCCGCCCCACTTGACGCTGCCCGGGTCCTTCTTGAGCTGCGCGACCACGTCGGCCATGCTCTTGAACGGCGAATTGGCCGGCAGCACGAACACGTTGTACTCGCTCGTCAGGCGCGCGATCGGCGTGGCCTGGGCCAGCGTGACCGGCGGCTTGCCGGTGATGATGCCGCCCAGCATGACCGCGCCCATCACGATGAGCGCGTGCGGATCGCCCTTGCTGGCGTTGACGAACTGCGCCAGCCCGATGGCGCCGGCCGCGCCGCCGCGGTTGTCGTACGTCACGCTCGACGCCTGGCCCGCGTCCTGCAGCGCCCGGCCCAGCGCGCGGCCGGTGCTGTCCCAGCCGCCGCCGGGGTTGGCCGGCACCATGATCTTCATGGCCTGCGCGGCCTGCGCCGACAGCGGCACGGCGCCAGCGGCGGCCAGGGCCGCCAGGGACTTGAGAAAGGTATCGCGACGCATGCTGTGTCTCCTCGTTGTTGCAAGAATGGGTGGCGCCATCATGGGCAGGCAAGCTGTCAAACGGCTGTCCGGCGCACCAGGGTTTTCACCATGGCGCGCGGCCGCACAATCGGCGCGTTTCGTTGTTACCGTGCACCCATGCAACTGCTGCTAGTCGAAGACGACGCCACCATGCAAACCACGCTGGAGCGCGCGCTCACGCGCCGGGGCATGGCCGTCACCGCCCTGGGCGACGGCCGCGCCGCGCTGGAGCGCTGGCGCCGCCAGCCGCCCGACGCCGTGGTGCTGGACCTGACGCTGCCCGGCATGGACGGCCTGCAGGTGCTGCAGCAGGCACGCGCCGCCGGCCTGCGCACCCCCGTGCTGCTGCTGACGGCGCGCGGCACCGTGGGCGACCGCGTGCTGGGCCTGAACGCCGGCGCCGACGACTACCTGCCCAAGCCCTTCGACCTGGACGAGCTGGAGGCGCGCCTGCGCGCCCTGCTGCGCCGCAGCGGCGACGCCGCCGACCCCCGTGCCGACGCCGGCGCCGCGCCGCTGGGCGCGCTGCGCCTGGACAAGGCCAGCGGCTGCGTCTACCTGCACGACGCGCCGATGGAGCTGACCCCGCGCGAGCTGGCCCTGCTGCGCGCCCTGCTGGCCCAGCCCGGGCGCGCCGTGGCCAAGGAGCGCCTGTTCGCGCTGGTGTTTCCCGACCAGGCCGACGTGCAGTACGAGGCCATCGAAGTCGTCGTCTACCGCCTGCGCAAGAAGCTGGCCGGCACCGGCGCCGCGCTGATGACGCTGCGCGGCCTGGGCTATCTCATCAAGCCGGCATGAGCGCCGCGCCGGGCCGCCTCGCAAGCCAAGCTCGCTCCCGCCTGGCGGGACAGGCCGCAGGCCGAAGGGTGCACTAGTGAGCCGCCCGCGTTCGCTGCGCCGCCAACTGCTGCTGGGCCTGCTGCTGCCGGTGCTGCTGCTCAGCGGCCTGAACACCTACAGCCTGCATCGCCAGGCGCTGGCCGCGCTGAACACGGCGTACGACCGCACGCTGCTGGCGTCGGCCAAAAGCATCAGCGAGCAACTGGACGTGCGCGGCTACGACGACGCCGCCGAACTGCGCGCCACCGTGCCCTACTCGGCGCTGGAAGCCTTCGAGGCCGACAACCAGAGCCGCATGTACTACCGCGTCTCCACGCTGCAGGGCCGGCTCGTCTCGGGCTTCGAGGAACTGCCCATGTGGCGCGGGCGCATCCCCGACCGGCCGCCCTACGCCGCGCTGGTGGACTTTTACGACGCGCGCTTTCGCGGCACGGACGTGCGCGTGGCCGTGCTGCTGCAGCCCGTGGCCAGCAGCCAGGGCCGGGGCATGGCCGTGATCCAGGTGGCCGAGACGCTGCAGCTGCGCCAGGCCGCGGCGCTGCAGATCCTGCGCCACACGCTCTCGCGCCAGGCGCTGCTGATGCTGCTGATCGGCGCCTGCGTGGCGCTGGTCGTGCACCTGGCCACGCGCCCGATACGCCAGCTCAGCGCCGACCTGCGCGCGCGCCCCGAGGGCGACCTGGCCCCGATCGCCGCGCCCGACGCGGCGCGCGAGCTGCAGCCGCTGATCGACGCGACCAACGCCGTGATGCAGCGCCTGGCGCACCTGCTGGCGCACCAGAAGCGCTTTGTGCGCGACGCCTCGCACCAGCTGCGCACGCCGCTGGCGGTGCTCAAGACGCAGGTGCAGTCGGCCCTGCGCGGCGACGTGGCGCCCGTGCAGGCACTGCACGAGATCGGCGCCACGGTGGAGCGCGCCACGCAGCTGGCCAACCAGATGCTGGCGCTGGCCAAGGTCGAGCAACTGCGCCAGCAGCCCGGCGCGCCGCGCACGCGGCTCGACCAGGTGCTGCGCGAGGTGGCGCTGGAGCTGTCGCCGCTCGTCGCGCAGGCGGACCTGGACTTCGGCATCGCCACCCAGGCTGCGGCCATCACCGCGCACGAATGGATGCTGCGCGAGCTGTGCCGCAACCTGCTGCACAACGCCATCCGCCACGCGCCGCGCGCCAGCGCGCTCAACGTCACGCTGCACAGCGACGCGCGCCACGCCGTGCTGACCGTGGCCGACGCCGGCCCGGGCATCGACGCCGAACTGGCGGCGCGCCTGTTCCAGCCGTTCTCCGCCGGCGACGTGCGCACCGGCTCCGGCCTGGGCCTGGCCATCTGCCTGGAGATCGCGCAGGCGCTGGGCGGCGGCATTTCGCTGGACAATCGCATGCGGGGCACGCAGGTGCTCGGCCTGGACGCCGTGGTGCGCCTGCCGCTGGCCGCGCCGCCGCCCCCATCCGCATTCCCACCCACACAGACACCCACGCCCGAATGAGCACACCCGCCGAATCCATGCGCCTGGACAAATGGCTCTGGTGCGCGCGCTTCTACAAAACGCGCAGCCTGGCCGCCGACGAGATCGGCAAGGGGCGCGTACGCGTCAACGGCCAGCTGGCCAAGGCTGCGCGCGAACTGCGCGTGGGCCAGAGCGTGGAACTGCGCCAGGGCCAGGTGGAGCGCACCGTCGTCGTACGCGCCCTGAGCCCCGTGCGCGGCCCGGCGCCGCAGGCGCAGCTGCTCTACGAGGAAACGCCCGACAGCATCGCCGCCCGCGCCCAGGCCGCCGAGGCCCGGCGCCTGGCGCCCGAGCCGGCGCACCACCTGCCCGAGGGGCGCCCCACCAAGCGCGACCGGCGCGACATCGACCGGCTGCGCGGCGGCTGGGGGGATCGGTGGAGCGCGTCGGTGGATGATGATTCCACTCGATAATTTTTTTGCGTCCAGCGCCTTTCCATAAAGCGCAGAATGCTCCTATTAAAATAGCATCGTCCACTGTTTTTGCTTACCAGGTCAATCCCATGGAAAACATCGTCATCGCAGATTGGATCAACCCGCTGCACGCCGAATCCGTTGTGCAGCTTCTCAATACGTACGCCAAAGACGAAATGGGCGGCGGCGCCGAACTCCCGGAGTTCGTTCAAGCCAACCTCGTCGCTGAGCTGCGCAAGCGCCCGCAAGTCATCGCGATACTGGCCTTCGTCGACCACGAGCCGGCCGGCCTTGCCATCTGCATCGAAGGGTTTTCGAGCTTCGCCTGCATGCCGCTGCTCAATATTCACGACATGGTGGTTGCGCCACGGTTCCGAGGCCGCCGCATCTCGCAAAAAATCCTCGCCAAGGCGGAAGAATGGGCCAGGGAACACCAATGCTGCAAGCTGACCCTGGAGGTACTGGAAGGCAACCATACAGCCCAGCAGGCCTACCGCTCCTTCGGCTTCGAAGGGTATGAACTCGATCCGAAGATGGGCAAGGCCATGTTCTGGCAGAAAAAGCTCGCCTGACCCGCTGCACGGCGGCGGCCGGGGGATCGGTGGAGCGCGTCGGTGGATGATTGACGGCAGATTGGCAGGCGCAGACCGGTGCACCAGTGCATCAAAAAAGAGAGCTTATTGCGCCTGATAAAAAACAACTGTAGATATGAATGCAATCAACATTCATATATATCAAGCGTTGCCAGCTATATTTTTGATGAAACCATTCAAAATTTGTACTTCAGGTTCGCCGTGAGCTTGCGCGGCTCGCCGTAGGTGGAGTGGCTAACGTCCTCCAGGTTGCGGTAGCTCGCCGGTCTAACCATCGTCACGCCCAGCCAGTTTCTAAACCTGATTGACGGAGTGCATCCATGACCACCTTGGGCGTGCGCCTGCCCGATTCCCTGCATCGCAATGCCCGCCCCTATGCCGAGCGCGAAGGCACGTCGCTGAACCAACTGCTTGCCACGACGCTGGCGGAAAAGCTGGCCGCGCTGGGCGCGGAAGAATACCTGACCGAGCGCGCCCACCGCGCCAGCGACGCGGCATTCGCCGAAGCGCTGGCGCAGGTGCCGGACGTGCCGCCGCAGGCGGGGGATGAACTGCGGAGTTAAGCCTGCGCGGGGCAAGGCGGAGCAGGCCCATCCAGGCTGCGCAGCAAGCCCGGTTTGTGAAATACAAGCAAAAACACCATACAGCGCATATGCAGAAAGCGCAAGTAGCTCTCTTTTTAATAGCGTTTATGCGCACTTTCATGCAACCCTCTCTTTCCCTACAATCCCAGCTTGTATGGAAATCAAGGAAAACGCCATGAACGCCATCATCGAAGGGGCCAAGGTCATGGCCAAAGGGCAGATCACGCTGCCCAAGGACATCCGCGAAAAGCTGGGCGTGGGCACCGGCGACCGGCTGGTGCTCATGTGGGATGGCGAGCGCGTGGTGATGATGAACGCTGCCCTCTTTACCATGCGCGCCCTGCAAGGCAGCCTGGAAGGTGCTGCGGCCCAGGCCGGTATCGCCTCGGAGGACGACGTGGCCGAGTTGGTCAGCGGCCTGCGCACCCAGCCGGGCGGTGCGTGAAGGGCGTGACCCCCCGTTTGCAAGTAAAGTCATATCCAACCACCCTTTGCCAGAGGCTCGCCATGACCACCCTGACCATCCAACTACCCGAAAGCCTCGCCCGGCAGGCGCGCCAGGCCGGGCTGCTTGAGGCGGATCAAGTGGCCACCCTGATTGCTCAGGCGCTGCGCACGCGCGAGGCAAGCTCGCAATTGCGGCAATTGACAAAAAAGCTCGACGCCGATCCGCTCCCGCCAATGGACGACGCCGAGATACAGGCCGAAATCGACGCCTACCGCCGTGAAAAGCATGCAGCGGCTGGTCGCTGACACCAACACCATCATCTCGGGCCTGCTCTGGAACGGCGCGCCACGCCAGATCATCGACAGCACCCACGCCGTGTTTTTCAGCAGCCCGGCCATGCTGGAAGAGTTGGCAGGCGTTTTGCGTCGCGCCAAGTTCGCGCATCTGCTGTCCACACGCCATGTCAGCCCCGATGCGCTGGCGGGCAGCTTTGCGAAACGGTGCCATCTTGTACGCCCGCACCCGATACCTCCCACCTGCCGCGACCCGGACGACGACGCCGTGCTCGCCTGCGCGCTGGCAGCGGATGCCGATTGCATCGTCTCCGGCGACAAGGATCTGCTGGTGCTCAGTCATTTCCAACGCATTCCCATCGTGACGGCGGCGCAGGCACTGGCGCGGCTGCACACCTGAGCTTCAACATCCCGCCCGGCCACGCCCGCCGGGCTGGCTGCACGGGCAGGAACGGCACTGGAATTGCAATCAAAACAGCCTCCAGCGCTTATGCAGCAAGCGCTGGAAGCTATGTTTTCAAGAGTTTTAAAACCGGTATTTCAGATTCAGCGCCACGCTGCGCGGTGCGCCGTAGTTGCCCGAGTAGAACCAGTCCGCCACCGAGGCGATGTACTTCTTGTCGAACAGGTTGTTGATGTTCAGCGTGGCCGACAACTGGTCGCTGAACTCGTAGCGCGCCATCAGGCTGGCAACGGCGTAGGGCTTTTGCTCCCAGTACAGGTCTCGATCCAGTTGCCAGGCATTGACGGTGGAGTAGATCCTGCTCTGCCAGTTCACGCCGCCGCCAACGGTCAGGCGGCTCCAGTCGCCGGGCAGGCGGTACGTCGTCCACAACTTGACCATGTGGCGCGGGAAAGTGGTGGTGATGCGCTCGCCTTGTGCATTCCTGGTTTGGCTGTATGTCCATGAGGCCGACATATTCCAGTTGCGTGTTAGTGCGCCGGACACCTCCAGATCCATGCCTCGCGTCCTGGCACCCTTGACAGCGCGGGAAGCGGGCTTATCCGGGGTGCCGGGCACGAAGTAACCAGGGTCAGATTCGGAGAGGTTGTCCTGAAGGATCTGGTAGAGCGCTACAGCAGTGTTCAGCCTGCCGCCCAGCCAGCCGCTCTTGAGGCCGACTTCGTAGTTCGCTCCTTCCACCGGGTCAAGCATCGCACCCGTGCGATCCCACGCCGTCTGCGGGTTGTGGATGGCGGCATAGCTGGCATAGGCGGTGTGAGCACCGTCGATGTCATACACCAGGCCGCCGTAGGGCGTGAAGATGTGTCGCCCGGAGACGGGGGACTCATAGTCCTGCACGCCATCGGCGTCGTACTCGATCCAGTCCCTGTCGTAGTCGAAGACCCGTGCGCCCAGCACCAGTTTGAGGTCGTCGGCCAGTTGCAAGCGCGTGGCGGCATAGATGCTGGACTGGCGCATTGGACTCTTGGATGAGTACCACGGCGATTCGTACACGCCTTTGCCCGTGCGATCCCAGGTGTAGAGGTTGGCTGCGGCACCGTGCAGTCCGCTGGCGTCAACCAAGGGATCTTGGCGATGGTCATAGCGCTCATACGCGAGACCCAGCACCAGCTCATGCTGGCGGCCAAACAGCGTGAACGGGCCGCGCAGGTTCACGTCCACGCTACTCTGTTCGGTGTGGTTATCGTTGTGTATGGCGTCGAGCCGAGCACCATTGCCCGCCGTATTGGCGAATCGGTTGTTGAACCGCAGATAGACCAGTTCCTCATCATGTGCCATTCGCCAATGGTTGGCCGAGAGCTTGAGCGCCCAGTCATTGCCCAGCCCTTGTTCGAGCGTGGCGAATGCCTTGGTGGTGTTCAGGTGCAGATAGTTGTCGCGGCTGGCGGTGGTGAAAGACCGGGGCAGGTCGGTACGCGTGCCGTCGCTGAACCACAGCGGAAAGCGGGCATGGCGTGATTGGCCCTTGATCCGCGTGCGTTCGTGCTCCAGGCCCACCGTCAACAACGTGCGGTCTGTCAGATCCGCTTCGACCACGCCGTACAGCAGGCCCTTACTCTTGCCGTAGTGGTCGGTGTAGCTGTCGCCGTCCTGACCGACGGCAATCAGGCGGCCACGCACGCTGCGGGCTGCATTGAGCGGCGCGGAGAGATCGAGCACCGCGCGCTTGTCGTTCCATGAGCCGATGCCAGCCTCGACGGAGCCTTGGAACTCGGCGGTCGGTTTCTTGCGCACCATGTTGACCGCGCCTGAAGGGTCGCCCGCCCCCGTGATGAGGCCGGAGGCCCCGCGCAACACTTCGACGCGGTCATACAGCGCCATGTCGGCCATCGCTTGGGCGGGTATGCCGCCAGCGCCCAGGAGTTGGGTAAAGGTGCTCGTCCCGTCGAACTGGTAATTGCTGAGCGTGTAGCCGCGTGCCTTGGCCTCGCCCAGCTCCGTGTTCCAGGAGGTGCCGAGAACCCCTGGCGCTTGTATGAGCGTCTGGTGGATAGTCGTCAGCGCTTGGTCCTCCATGCGCTGATTCGTCACCACACTCACCGACTGCGGCGTCTCCCTGAGCGTCAGCCCCAACGGCGTGGCCGTGGTCAGCGGCGCGGCGGACACATAGGCGCCCGTGCCTTCGGTGGTGCCGTCGCGCTCAGCCTGCGCCGTCACCGTGACCGCGCCCAATGCCGGCTGCGCGGCGGCAACGCGCTCCACCGTCAGCGTGCCGCCCTCGACGTGCCCGGCCAGGCCCGAGCCGCGCAGCAGCGCGTCCAGCGCCTGGCGCACCTCGTGCGCGCCCTGCACGGCGGGCGCCTGGCGGCCCTGGGCGAGCTGGGGCGCAAACACCAGCTGCAGCCCGGCCTGCCGCGCAAACTGGTCGAGCGCCGTGGCCAGCGGCTGCGCCGCGATGTCGAAGCGCACCGGCTGCGCCGAAGCGGCCTGCACGTGCAGAGCCAGGGCCAAGCCGGAGATGGCCAGGGCCAGCGGGGCGCGCAAAAAGGAACGATGTTTGGGCATGGCGATGAGTCCTTTGGAAGCGAAGTGAGTGAAAAAACAAGGCACTTGCTTCCTTGACGAACGGGGCCGCGCAGACCCTGAAAAAAACCCCGCCGCCGCGCTCTACCCGCCGCGCATCTCCACCCGCACGCCGCCATCGCCTTGCCGCAGCAGCCGCACGGGCAGCGCGCGCGGCAGGGCGGCCAGCCAGTCGTGTGCGCTGGCGATGCGCACGCGCCCGCTTACCGGCAGGCGCGCGGCCTGGGGGCTGGCACCCAGCGGTTGCGGCGTGTAGCGCGCAAGGCGCTCCAGTGCCTCGCCCAGGGTGGCGCCGGCCAGCACGATCTCGCCCTGGCGCCACGCGGCGGCGGCGCCCAGGCCGGGCGCGAGCTCGGCATGGCCGCCGGGCTGCACGCGCAGGGCCTGGCCGGCGGTGAGTTCGAGCGCGGGCTGGCCCGCGCCGGGCTCCACCCGCACGCGGCCCGATTCGACCTGCACCAGCACGCCGCCCTGCGCACTGCCCTGCACGCCTTGCAGTTCCACGCCGAAGCGCGTGCCCAGCACCGTCACGCGCACGGCCCCGGCCTGCACGGTGAAGGGGCGATCCGCGTCGCGCGCCACGGCGAAGAAGGCGGCGCCGGCCAGCAGCTCGACCTGGCGCGCATGGGCCAGGTAGCGCACCTCGGCGCGGCTTTGCGCGTCGAGCTGCAGCGTGCTGCCGTCGGGCAGCGTGTGGCGCGGCAGCTGGCCGCGCCCGCTGCGCAGGCTGGCCTGCCATTGCACGGCGTGGGCGCGCCAGTCGCTCCATTGCCGCCAGGCCAGCAGCCCGCCGCAGCCCAGGCCGGCCACGCCCAGCAGCGCGGCCAGGCTGCGCCGCCGCCCGGCGGCGGGCGGCGCGGCGGCGGGTGCGGTGCCGCGCCAGCGGTGCAGTGCGTCGGCGATGCAGTCGCCCGCCTGCATCAGGTCGCGCTCCACGGTGTTCAGGGCCACGCCCAGGCGCTGGGCAATGGCGGCCTGTGCCTCGCCGTGGATGCGGTGGGCGACGAAGACGGCGCGCGTGCGCTCGGGCAGGGTCGCCAGGGTCTGCTCCAGCACGGCGATGGCCTGGCGGTACATCACCTGCTCGGCCACGTCGGGGGCCAGCGGCGGGGCGCCGCGCTGCAGAGCGGCGGTGTCGCTGCGGTAGTCGGCCTGCAGCCGCTCGCGGCGCTGATGGTCCAGCGCCAGGTGCTGGGCCAGCGCGGCCAGGTAGGCCGTGGCGTCGCGCGGGGTGTCGGGTTCCTGCATGCCGGGCGGCGCGCCCTGCTCGCGCTCGGCCAGGCGCAGCCAGGCGTCGTGCACCAGCTCGCGCGCCGTTTCGCTGCAGCCGGTGCGGCGCCGGGCGGCGCGCAGCAGTTGGGGATAGGCGTCGTTGAAGTCGGCGAGCAGCGCGCGCGTGAAGTTGGCGGACAGCGCCATGCTACGGAAAGATCAGCCCCAGCCAGCGCGGCCGCCAGGCCAGCGTGCCGGCCACCGCCAGCGCGGCGGCGGCCAGCGCCATGACCCACACCAGCGCCGCCATCGACGCGTGATCCACCGCCAGGCACAGCGCCAGCGACGCGGCCAGCCCCAGCGCGCCCAGCGCGCGCAGCAGGCGCACGGCGGCGGGCGTGCGGGGCCGGGCGCCGCGCGCCTGTTCCCAGTGCGCGTCCATGGCCAGGGCCAGCCAGCCCATGCCCAGCACGGCGGCCGCCAGCGCGGCGGCAAGCAGCAGCGCGTCACGCATGGGCGGCCTCCGAGGCCAGGCGCGCCGGCGCGGGCGCGGCCTGCGCACGCCGGCCCAGCTTGCGCGCGGCCAGCACGGCCAGCGCGGCGCCGGTAAGAATGAACAGATCGACCCCCGCCACGGGCCAGTAGCCGGCGGCCAGGGTCTTGAGCAGATGGTCGCCCGTGGTCAGCCAGTTGAGCAGCACCGCCGCCACCCCCAGCACGGCAATGGCCCAGCATTGCTCGCGCCAGGCGGGCGCCAGGCGGCCCTGCGCCACGGGTGCGCTGCGCCAGAAGGCGTGCGCCATGGCCAGCAGCCAGGCGGCCCAGAAGGCGTATTGCTCCAGGTCGCCCCGGGGCGGCCAGCCGGCGGGCACGGCCTGGGGCAGCAGGCGGTTGGCGATCAGGATGCCCAGGGCGGCGACGAGCATGCCGGTGACGGTGGTCACGGCCAGCGCATCGACCACGCGCGCGCCCTGGCTGCCGGCCTTGGCATGCTGCTTCTTGCGCTTTTCCACGAAGAACAGAAAGCCCGTGGCGATGCACACGCAGCCCGACAGTCCGCCCAGCACATAGAACCAGCGCAACAGCCAGTGGCGAAAGTGCTGCAGGTGCAGGCCGGTCAGGAATTCGTTGACGCCGTCCACGGCCGTGCGGGGCGGGTCTTCGCGCAGTACCTCGCCGGTGCTGGCCTTGAAGTGGATGCCGTTGCCCACCAGGGCGATGCGGTCGGTGCCGGCGCGGTAGATGCTGACGTAGCCGTTGGCGTCGCCCACGTGCTGCACGGCCAGAAAGCCCACGTCGCCGGCCATGCCCTGCGCGGCCCAGCGGCGCTGGGCCTCGGCCACCATGGTATCGACCGAGGCCAGCGGCGCGGCCACGCCGGCGCGGTCGTGCGGCAGGCCGGTCTCCTGCGCCTCCACCTGCTCGTGCAGTTCGTGCAGCGGGTCGAGCTGCGTGTGCGCCACCGGGAAGTAGATGCCGGCAAAGATCACCAGCCCGGTAAAGGCAAAGAAGAAGTGGAACGGCAGCGCCACCACGCCGGTCATGTTGTGCAGGTCGAGCGCGCTGCGCTGCGTGCTCTTTTTGGGGCGGAAGGTGAAGAACTCGCGGAAGATCTTGCGGTGCATCACCACGCCGCTCGCCAGGGCGACGAGCATCATCAGCGCGGCAAAGCCGACGATCCAGTAGCCCAGGTCCATCCAGTGGAAGTTGAGGCTGTAGTGCAGCGGGTAGAAGAAGCGGCTGCCGATCTTGAGCTGGTCGTCGGGCAGCGCGGCGCCGCTGCGCGGGTCGATGGTGCGGCTGCCGAACACGCCGTCGTCCGGGTTCTTGGCGTTGGGCACCACGTAGCTGGCGAACACGCCCAGCACCGGGTCGCGGTGCGTGGTGTAGGCGCCCCAGCGGCGCACGACGTCGAAATGCTCAGGCATCGGGCCGTTCACCCGGTCCTTCATGCGCTCGATGCTCTCCTTGCTCGGCTGCATGCTCTCGAACACGGGCTTGAGCACCTTGTCGAACGAAGGCATGGGCTGCGGCGCAAAGCGCGATTCGGGAATGGCCCAGCGGTCGATCTCGCGGTCGAACACCGACAGCGCGCCGAAGAAGAAAACGACCATCAGCACGAAGCCGAGCGCAAGCCCGAACCAGGTGTGCAGCCAGGTCATGGCTTGGCGCAGGTTCTGGAACATGGCGGCCTCCTCAACCAATCAGGGTGGCCTGCAGCAGCGACGCCGCGCCCGCCATCAGCGCCCCGCCACCGGCCAGCACCAGCCACGCGCGCGCCAGGCTGCGCACGACAAAGGCCCAGCAGAACGCCGCCGCGTACAGCACGAAGGCCAGCATGGCGCTCAGATGCTCGGCGTCGTGGAACGACATGCCCAGCGCGAACAGGCCGGACATGGCCAGCGCGATGAAGCCCCAGCAAAAGGCGTAGCCGCCCAGCACGGCGGCGGCGATGCGCAGCACGACGTGCTGGCGGGATGGGGAAATGGCGGCGGTGGTCATGGCAGCGATAACAAGAATGATTTTCAATTATCGCAAATTACAGACCGCCGGGCTACCAAGCGCCCGGCCAAGCGCCAAAACCGACGCAGGCCAAGCTGCATGGAACGAGGGGGGGTTTGCTCCTTCCCCCAGCGGGGGAAGGAGCCAGGCAGGCGCGGCGGGCCTCAGGCCAGCGTCAGCGTCACGCTGACATTGCCGCGCGTGGCGTTGGAATAGGGGCAGACCTGGTGCGCTGCGTCCACCAGCGCCTGGGCCTGCGCGCGTTCCATGCCGGGCAGGTGCACCTGCAGGCGCACGGCGATGCCGTAGCCGCCGGTGATGGGGCCCAGGTCGACCTCGGCGTCCACGGCCACGTCCTGCGGGATGGCGACCTTCTGCATGCCGCCGACGGCCTTGAGCGCGCCGATGAAGCAGGCGGAGTAGCCGGCGGCGAACAACTGCTCGGGGTTGGTTCCCGCGCCGGCGCCGCCGGGCGAGGACAGCGTGACGTCCAGGCGGCCGTCGTCGCTGCGCGAGGCGCCGTCGCGTCCGCCGGTGGTGTGGGCGCGTGCGGTGTAGAGGACTTTTTCGAGGGTGGCCATGGTGGTTTCCTTTCAGGCGGTGGGTGCCCCGGTGCGGGGCGGAGGGGAAAACGGGGTGTTCAGCGGCTGATCTGGTCGCGCAGCTCCTGGATCTGGCGCGTGAGCGTCCGCAGCCCGGACTGCGGCAGCTGGCTGCGGGCCAGGATGCAGCCGGGAATCGACTCGGCCCTGGCGCGCAGCGCCTGCCCGGCGGGCGTGAGGACGGCGCGCACGCGCCGCTCGTCCTGCGCGTCGCGCTCGCGCCGCAGCAGGCCCGCGGCCTCCATGCGCTTGAGCAGCGGCGTGAGCGTGCCCGAGTCCAGGCCCAGGCGCTCGCCCAGCGCGGAGACCGTGGGGCCGTCCTGCTCCCACAGCACCAGCATCACCAGGTACTGCGGGTAGGTCAGGCCGATGGCGTCGAGCAGCGGCTTGTAGAGCTTGGTCATGGCCAGCGACGCCGAATACAGCGCAAAGCAGAGCTGGTGATCGAGCCGCAGCGCGGCAGGGGTCGGGGATTGGGGTGCGCGCGAACCTGGCATGGGTGGATTATTTCCGATTTTTTAATTGTGTGCAATTGAATTGTGAAAAATCAAAACACCTTTTCCGCGGATATATCAGCCGTGCGCGTCGGCGCCGTAGCGCCCTGGCGTGACGCCGAACGTCCGGCGGAACAAGGCGATGAACGCGCTCACGTTGCCGTAGCCCAGGTCCAGCGCGACCGTCGTCACCGGCCGGCCGGCGGCCATCAGTTCCAGCGCCTTGAGCAGGCGCACGCGCTGGCGCCACGCGGTGAAGGTGAACCCCGTCTCGGCTTCGAAGCGGCGCGTCAGCGTGCGCGGCGCAATGCCGGCCCAGCCGGCCCACTCCTGCATCCGCCGGCCGTCGCCGGGCTGGCGCGACAGTGCCTGCGCAATCCTGAGCAGGCGCGCATCGCGCGGCATGGGCAGGCCCAGCGCAGCCCGGGGGAGCGCGTGGATTTCGTCGAGGACGACCGCCGCCAGCCGTTCGCACTGCGCGCCGCGCACGCCGTGCGGCCACGCAGCGACCCGCGCCACGGCCTCGCGCAGCAGGGCGGAGACGGCCAGCACGCACGGCTCGGCGGGCAGTGCGCTGCAGGCGGACGGGGCCACGTACACGCTCCAGCCAGCGAACGGCCCGTGCGAGCGCAGGCCATGCGCAACGTCCGGCGGTATCCAGACGGCGTGCGTGGCCGGCACCACCCAGCGGCTGCTGCCCGCGTCCACCGCCAGCAGGCCCTGCGCAGCGCCAAGCAGCTGCCCGCGCGCATGGCGGTGGCTCGGCGTCACGCGCACCGCGCCGCACGCGCGCGCCACGGCCAGCAGCGGCGGGCCGCCGGCGCAGGCGGCTTGCGCCGCAGAAATCATCGAATCGGCCATGCCTGGCGCCAAAAAGCTATTGAATGTCTTTTATAGCGTACCAGCGCCATGGCGCGCTGCCTACAGTGGCTGCTCGATACATCCACAACGAAAGGCACGGCATGCAAGCCACCAACATCCACAGCGCCCTGGACGCCCTCCTCAACCAACAGCACATCCCGCTGGAGAGCGTGCTCGACCGCCACTTCAGCCCCGCGTACCGGCAGCGCACCAACGGCCGCTGGGACGACCGCGCGGCGTTCGCGCAGCACGCGCGCAAGCTGCGCGAGATCGTGGCATCCGCCCGCATCGAGGTGCTGGACGAGCTGCGCGACGGCAGCCGCTACGCCGACCGCCACCGCGTCCACGTCGTCAAGCGCGATGGCGGACGCGTCGTGCAGGAGGTGTATCTGTTCGCGCAGCTGGACGACCAGGGGCGCTTCGCGCGCATCGAGGAGACGACGCTGATGCTCGAAGGCTCCGAGGCCGACCAGGGGCTGGGCAGCGCCAAATAAAAGGGGCAACGGCGCGCGCTGCACAATGCGCGCTGTTTCCCCGACTGGCCGCCCCATGTTCTACAACGCGCTCAAGCTCACCCACGTGCTGTCCATCATCGTCTGGATCGGCGGCATGGTGTTTGCCCACTTCTTCCTGCGCCCTGCGGTGCAGGCGCTCGATGCGCCCCAGCGCGTGCGCCTGATGCACGCCGTGCTGCAGCGCTTTCTGGGCGGCGCGGCGCTGGCCGTGGTGCTGGTGCTGACCAGCGGCCTGGGCATGATCGGCGCCGTCAGCATCGGCTCGGGCGGCGCCTTTGCCATGCCGACCGACTGGACCGTCATGTCCAGCCTGGGCATCGTGATGATGGGCATCTTCGCCTACATCTACTTTGCCCTGCAAGGC
>Ga0222429_100615_pt1 | contig 20067 bp, 9 predicted proteins | sample 1B50Ametagenome_FD_182475 | JGI IMG/M metagenome (GOLD analysis project Ga0222429, IMG submission 182475) | Enriched microbial communities from leaf-cutter ant dump, University of Wisconsin, Madison, United States - 1B50A (version 2) | ecosystem: Environmental > Terrestrial > Nest > Insects nest >...
GGTAAGACCGGGAGCCAGCTTCGCCTGTCCATACAGGTTACCCAGTCCGTTCAGTCTTTTGGTCCGTATATCATCGTTTTGTCTGTATAACGGATGCCCGTTCTGCGGGCGGAACAAAATGGCATTATAAGGTGCAAAACCATCTTCATTGTTGGGAGCACCCAGGTAGCCATTCGCGCTGTAAAGAGGATAAATAGAAGGATATTGAACGGCCCATTCAAACATGCGGCTGAAGGGTTCCGTTTCGTCGTCATAGCTGAGCGTAGCAGCACCGCCGATCTCCAGCCATCTGAACGGCCGGGTAATATTCTTCACCGTGACGCTGTATTTCCGGTAATCAGAAAAAAGCGCTATCCCTTTTTGTTTAACATACCCCCCGGATAAAAGGTAGGTCGACTTCTCGCTTCCACCTGTTATATTCAGGTTCACCCGGTGCACCGGTGCGGTGCGGAAGATGGCATCCTGGAAATCAGTATCCGGCAAGGTGGAGGGATTCTCCAATGCTACCGGCCAGGTATACTTGTATTGACCTCTTGCATCGATAGTATTAGGTGCATCCGGATCGCCACCGCTCTGTATCCATCCATTCTGTGCCGCATCAATGGCAGCCTGCGCATATTCAGCTGCGTTCATAACGTCTATCCTGTCAATGACCCGTTGTATGCCGGTAGAAACGGCAAGGTCAATTTTTACCTGTCCGCTCTTCCCGCTTTTTGTGGTTACCAGCACCACGCCATTCGCTGCTCTTGAACCGTAGATTGCTGCTGAGGCAGCATCCTTCAGGATATCTATTGATTCAATATCATTGCTGTTGATCAGGTTCAGATCATAATTGGGCAAGGGCACACCGTCTACTACGATGAGGGGAGCGCTGCCGGCAGAAGCGGAGTTGATGCCCCTGACCTGGATAGATGAAGAAGCGCCAGGTTTTCCATTCCCGGATAACACCTGCACACCGGCAACCTTACCATACAACGCCTGGCCAAATTCGGCATTGGGGCGTGCGCTGATATCCCTGTCAAACTTTACGGCACCTACAGCGCCGGTAACACTGGCCCGCTTCTGTGTGCCGTAGCCTACCACCACCACATCCGAAAGCCCGGTATAAGCCTCTTTCAGGGCAATAGTTTGCGGGGTATTGGCCACCAGCAATACGGTTTGGGTTTCGTAACCAACCAATGATACTGTAACCGACAACTGCCCGGCTGTATTGTCAAAAGAAAACCTTCCTTCAGCGTCTGTGGTAAGCCCTGCGCCTGATCCGGACAAAACAATACTGGCGCCGGATAAAGGCTCACCACCTGAATTAATAACCTGCCCGCTGAAACGGCTGGTTTGCCAATAAGGAATGTGACCCAACATCTGGCCGGGCAACACCAACAAATACATAAAAAATAAAAGTCTATTAATTTTGTAGACTATTTTTTTATAAAGCAGTTCTTTCATTTACATGTTTATTTAATGCCCTCAGGCATAAGCTTTACAATCAATTAAAACAAAGCTGATCCGCTGGAAAATATTTGCACAACTTCCGTGGTTCATATACCTGAAAGCACCGAAGCAACCGGGCAGCGCAGGCTATAAGAGAGAAGTGGCATCAGCAACAAAATGGAACAGGCAGCTATTCACAACAGCATTCTCCGGAATAATTGCCGGAAATCGAAAAATTTGTGCAAAGGGAGGTATTGGTTCTGGACATACATTCAGGTTTAAGAAATCATGTTTAATAAGTAGTCAGCGCAAATATATAATAACTCTACTAAAATAGTAGACTAATAAAATATTTTTTTTGAAATTTGCCAATGGTTATATGATCCTTCTCTGCCCGGAGAGAGATCGGGTGAGACAAAAGTGGGTTTCCGGGATTACTCGTATCAGTTCAGCATTCTGATACGTTTCATAAACTGGAGGCACAGGGGCATCCAGTCTTCCAGCGGCCATTTCAACACAAAGCCATGATCGCCTTCAGGGTAAATATGCATTTCGGCCAACACCCCGTTCTTTTGTAAGGCACTGTAATAATTAATGGAATTATATACCACCACTCCTTTATCGTCGCTGGAATGGATCAGCAAGGCAGGAGGTGTTTCACCTGTCACCTGCAGGTCGCTTGAAAACTTTTCAACCAGTTGCGGTGATGGGTTTTTGCCCAGCAGGTTTTCTCTCGAACCCGTATGCCCCAGGGCGCCCATACTGATCACCGGGTATACCAGGATGGAAAAATCCGGGCGCAGGCTGATGCCACCCGGCGTAATGGCAGGATCTTCAAAATGTACCGAAGCCGAAGACGCCAGGTGCCCGCCGGCGGAGAACCCCATGATACCGATCCTGGAAGTATCGATACCCCACTCTCTTGCCCGTTGTCTGACCGTTTTGATCGCCGTCTGTGCATCCTGCAGCGGCGCGATGGATTTATTGATCATCCGCTCCTCATCAGGTAAACGGTATTTTAATACGAAAGCAGCCACACCGTGGTCCGCAAAATACCGGGCGATCTTATCCCCTTCATTACCCATCACCAGCATGCCATAGCCACCACCGGGACAAACGATTACAGCCGCTCCTGTTGCCCTGCTTTTCTCCGGCAGGTATATGGTCAATGTAGGATTGGCAACGTGATAGGCCCCCTGCCGCACACTATCATATCTTTCTTTAGATGGCACATGGAGCATACCCGGCACTTTCTGATACAACGGAATAGTGGGCTGGGCTGTAGCAGCAAAAGAAAGCGATAAAAACAAGCAGCAAATCGTTACCAGGATTTTCATGATTTATAATTATACGGTAATTAAACTATATTCATTAACTGCCGGTGCGACCCCTATTGAAAAATACGGTACACTTCTCCGGTAGTAAATGATCTGCACCGTTTTTGGCGCAGGCCATCAATCTTTCTTAAAAGCCATTCACGGTTGCACGTCTATAATAGTACCTGCTATATGCCGGGTACCATTGTCTTTATTAAAATAATAAACTACCAGCGCCCGATTACCCGGTAATACTACCGCCCAGGGATACCCGATATCCGTGCTTCCCCCGTCATCCCTCAGAATAAACTCCTTCGAGGTCTTCCAGTCAGTACATTCTGCATTCAATATCCTGGCGCGGATGCCGAATGGCTTGTGCCGGTATCCATACACCAGCAACACACGTCCGTCATCCAGCTTAAGCGGTGTTAACGGATGCCCCTGAAAGCCCATAGATTCCCACTCAAAGGTTTTTCCTCCATCCCTGGAGCGGGCGATCACGGCCTGGTCGCCATAGTTGGCGGTACGTAAAAAGCCAACGATCTCTCCCGAAGGTGTTTCGTATACCGAAGCTTCATTAAAAGATGCCACGGCATCCTTTGCAACGGTGCCGGTGAAGGTCCACGACTGCCCTTCATCTTTGGAAGTAAGGAGGTAATTGGAGGTTTTGCCAATGCTGTCATGCGCCGCTACTATCCATAATATCCTGCCGTCTTTGGCTTCGTACAATGCTCCCCGGTTGTAAGCAGGCAGCGCCTGTCCGTAAGCGTTATAATGACGTTCCTGCGGAATAGCAGGCGGATAAGAAGGTCCCTTCCAGGTTTTTCCGCCGTCAACGGAGCGGACCAGGTACCCCCCTAAAAATACGTATCCGCCTGTTTGAAAATAAGGTTGCTTCAGGTTAGGCAATCCTTCCGGGCGCACCGCCTGCCATCCGTAGCTCGTGCACAACAACGTCCCGTTCTTTAATGGCAGCATACAGGGATCCTGTGAGCCACCGAACGCATGTGCATAGATCAGCTCAGGCTCTTTTGTCCAGCTTTCTCCATCCGTTGAGGAAACCGAAACCAGGTAGCTGTTGGCGTCCACATGATTATTATGCGCCTCTCCGAATATCTTCCGGTTGGGTGCCCGCCGGAAAGCCGTCAGGATCTTCCCGTCCTTCTGAACAACAACAGAAGGAAACGCAGCATAAAAAGCGGTATCGCTGTATACAATAATATCTTTCATTTTCCTGATCTGGGAAAAGCCGGGCAGGTTGACTGAGACCATTAATACCAACAGGAGAGATCTGGAATACAGGCAACGGGTAATTCTTTTCATTTGACGTTGTTTGGAATGTTCTGCATCAAAAATAGAAAATGAACTTCACAAAACCGGCAAACACCGCAGGTTCCTGGCAGCTTCATAAGATACCTCCATCCAGTGACCGGGAAAAGCGGGACTCTTCTTTGTGATCCCGGCCACAGGTTGAAAGAAGCAGTTCCATCGGTGTGGATCGTCATCAAAAATACCGCACATACCGGTGATATAAACATCATGGCAGGAAGTCAATACCGGGCGCCTTTAAAGCGCTGCTCTCCCAACGGGGGATCACCTGCTCAGGCACTGGCAAAAGCCAACACGCGCTTCACTTTCGATTTATACTGGTAGGGACTCATTCCCGAATGCGCCTTGAACAGCTTACAGAAATGAGAGTCCGAATTATACCCGCACAGTCCGGCAATTTCATACACCGGCTTGTCCAGCTCAATCAGCAGCTTGCGGGCACGTTCCATTCTTTCTTCTGATATATACTGTAAGGGACTGATACCCATCCTGGATTTAAAGAAGCGGCAGAAAGAAGGGACCGTCATATAAGCCAGGTCTGCAAGCACATTCAGTGATATAGCGTCGTGAAGATTTTGTTTGATGTATTGGATAACCGGTACCAGCCGGTCAGCATTAGCACCCGAAGCTACCGGCATTTTATTATCTGAAATAAATTCTTTCTCTGCTGTTTCGGCAAGCATATGCAACACATTGAGAAACCCTTCTATTCTTTTATACCCTGAGGCATTCAGCAGCTCCAGTAATTTCCTGGCAATTTTTTGCTGCGTATCTCCTTTCACTTTAAATCCCCGCGATGCCAGCCGTATCATTTCCTTTACCGGTTCAAATTCCTCCAGCATTTCAAACATCTGCTCAAAGATAGCGGGGTTGATATAGGCTACCACTGCTTTGGTGACCAGCAGGGAATCATCCTCGTAATAGGCAGGATCGCTCATCCATATATGCGGCACATTCGCGCCGATGAACACCATATCCCTATCGGTAAAGGAAGATAAATTATTACCAATGATCCTTTTGCCAAACCCTTCCACGATATAAGTCAGCTCATATTCCGGATGCGAATGAAAGGTAGGTTGTCCATGATGCGGCGAGTACAAAAACGGCTGCTCCCTCCATTCAATATGCAGAAAATTATTCACCAACGGCGTCATCTGTGTATTTACCAGCTTCATAAGTATCTCCAGTTAAAAAATAATACAATGATCAAGGTAAGGAAAGCACCGACAGGTAACCCTACTTATCCCCTACCACTTTTATTACGCCCCTCATCACCAGGTAATGTCCCGGGTAGGTACATACAAACGGATAATTTCCAGGTGCAGGAGGCGCCGTAAAATAAATGGTCTCTGTTTTCCCTGGCTGCAACAACCCGGTATAAAAGAGCACTTTGGAAGATTGCGGCACATAATGCATCCGTTCACCCGAAAGCCCCATATTCAAAGCAGCCACCCCTACTTCATCTGCACTTCCGGGCGCAGTAATAACAACGTTATGCGGCATATCATCCGTATTCTCAAAAGTCAGCTTCACCTTTGCACCTGCCTTCACCGTAATATTCGTTTTATCATATTTAAGACCGTTCACAGGTTTAAGCATCACGGATTGATCCGGCTTGCTCCATTCCGCGGGCTGCCTCAGCAGGCGTTTTGCCTGCGCAGGTGCCTTCGCTGCTGTGCTTGCTTTTGTTGCCGGGATCTTTTCCGCAACAGGCTCTTCTTCCTTCGGTTTGGGCTTCATCCTGTTTTCCTCTGTAATCACCAGCTTTTCACCAGCCGGTATTTCGTTGAGCGTATAATACCCGACATTATGCATCAGTAAAAAGTTATCGGTTGACCGTACACCTTCCACTTTGATCTCATGTATATAACCGGGTTTGATGCTATCCAGCACCAGGCGTATCCTTTTACCATCCGGGGAAATGCTCATGGCTTTTATTTCCCGCTCCGCATCATTGATGACCGGGCTGCCATATTTATGTCCATACTTATAGGTAAAGCTGGTTACTGTATAATTCGCGGCTTTCGCTCTTGGTATATCTACAGGCGCTGTGAATTCAATTTCAAATCCGTCGGGTTTTGCTTGTATTGTTTTCATCACAAACGGCGTTTTGCCATTCCACTCCAGCCTTTGCAACCCGAAAGGCTCCGGTCCCCAGGATCCCCATCCCCTGTTGGTCATTCCCACGAACATGCTGCCATCCGATCCCCATTTCATCCTGAAGACACCAGAGGAGAATCCTTCCCTGAAGGGAAAAGCAACGCCCTGATAAACCCCGTTCACTTTTTCGAGCGCCACCCGCATGATCTTGCTATGTCCCTGGTCGCCCACAAAAAACTGGTCGTCAAACGGCCCCATTTTTCCTTTACCGTCGCTCAGCAACAAATCGGAAGTAGAAATGCCCAATAATGTATGCGGCAGCCATACCGCAGGCACTTTCAGTCCCGGCACTCTTTTGGCTACCTCATATTTTGGCTCGTCCGTATCCGGGATATCATCGAAACGCAGCTTTACGGGGGAGCCAGGCTCTCCCGCCCATTTCAGTCCTTCCGGGTTGCCCATAAAATCACCTTCAGCCACGTGGGCTACATAACCCGAGCCTACCCAGTCTCCCTGGTTTTCGGCATAAAAGATATCGCCTTCTTTATTGATCCCCATACCTGCGGGCGAACGCAGACCGGTAGCAAAGGGTTTCATATTGCCGGCCGTATCCACCTTCAGCATCCAGCCATCCCATTTGGATAAACCTATTGCCCTGTCTGTCCAGCCCAGGTTGAGGTTCAATACCATATTGCCCTGTTTATCCAGAATAGTTCCATACGCATATTCATGATAGTTAGGTACCAGCGGCCAGGTATATACGGTTTTGTATTCATCCGCTTCACCATCTGCATCCAGGTCGCGCAGCCTGGTTATTTCGGCCCGGTGTACAACATACAAATCATCTCCGATCAGGTTCAACCCCAGGGCTTCGTGCAGGCCTCTTGCAAACCGCCTGTATTGCGGAGGTTCTCCGTTGCGCATATACGGGTTTGTAATGATCCATACTTCTCCCCTGCGGGTGCACACCACCAGCTTATCGCCGGGTAAAAACACCATACCTCCGATCTCCAGCTCAACATGCCTGGGAACAGGAACAGTAGTGATCTTATAAAAATCTTCTTCCTTCTGAATACGGGCTGTATCAACGTTTGACTGTTGGGCCGTTCCGCCTGCACTATGATGATGTTGCCCGGATACAATACCCGACAACACAATACAACTAACCAATATCAATAAATGTTTTGTCTGCATCTTTATTCTTTTGGGATATGCTTTTCTTACTACGTTTACCAGATCATAGTATAGGTAACCGGTGCATCACTATACTTCACCAGCAATTCATAGCTGCCTGCCGTTTGCCTTATAACCGGTTTTCTTTTTTTATCGACCTGTATATAATAGGATTTGTCATCAATCAAAAACAGGTCGTCCCTGAGCTTTTCAATTTTTTTATTACCGGCAGCCAGCCTGCAGTAGGTGTTATCATTAGCGCCCTGAATGGTCAGGGTCCGGGATATGCCGTCACCGGAGGCAGGAAAATCTATTTTATCCTCTATCTGCAGGTTATCATAGCTGTATTTAAAAGTAGGGTAGCCGTTCTTATCCAACACGTATCCTTTATTGCCCATGGCATCAAAATCCAACGCTCCTGGCCAGGCAGCATTATCACCGGGCAACCCAGCCGCTACCGGTGTATTAGGCAACGTAACAACAGCGCCCAACGGCACCCCCAGCTGCATCCAGCCCCTGTCCCACCAGGCAGCCGTTACGTCCAGGAACTTCCCCCTCCAGAACTGGAAAATTGTTCCCTGTTTCACGTCGTAAGAATAATTCAGCTCATTTGCGGTGCCCACCGAAAGCACATGCGTCAGGCTGGTATCGCCATATTTCAAAAAAGTCCGGATGATCTCCGGCTTATCCGCAGGTGTTATTATCAACGGATTCACCTCTGTTTTCCAGAAAGAAGAATTAAGGTCCCATATATCTCTTTTACCGGGAGGAGGTACCACCAGGTGACCATACCTGATATTCCTGAACGCGACCGGTCCGTGATCTCCCTGGAATACCAGCGGACCGGTTGGTTTTTCATCGGGAAAGAGGCAGGCCCTGGTGCAGCCGGTAACGTCTGCTTCACTGATGATCTTTACCCCGTTCAGGTATACGGATTCAAAACGGGCATTTTCTGTCTTTTCTCCTTTTTCGTTGAAGCGGGGCGCACGAAAGCGGATCTGCAGCTTTTGCCAGAGCCCGGGGGCTTTGGCAACATTCATGATGGGCTGGGTTCCTTCATAGGAATAACCATTGTCATACCTGGAATAAATAGCACCCACATCATACCAGGCGGGATTTAATTTCTTCCAGCTATCGTATAACTGCACTTCATAACGTCCCTGCAGGTACACGCCTGAGTTAGAGTTTTTAAACATCATAAATTCAAACTCCAGCTCCATATCGCCCCATTCCTGTTTGGTAACCAGGTGGCTTTGGTTTTTGGGTGTCTGATAATTCATGATCACACCTGTGCCAAACGCTTCCTTTGTCTTTAGTTTGCCTTCGTAGTCCGTAGTAATATCACCTACTATGCTCCAGTTCTTTCCCGGTTCCCGGAAAGCATCCAGGTTATCCAGGTCAATGGACTGCAACTGTGCTGCAGCGTTACCCGCCAGCAACATCAGTCCGCACCAATAAAACGTTTTGATAATCTTCATCTTTTTTCCGTTATATTCCTTTTTATTTCGATTCTGCTTTCAGCTTTTTCCTGTACCACTCCCTGGCATCCCGGTATGCCTTTTCCGCTGCCCCTCTCTCTTCCACCCTGATCTGAGGATGTTTCATTTCCCAGCAACGATCCACTGCTTTTATACACCACTCCAGGCTTTTGTCTATGCTCACAGACTTTCCGTTCATATCAATATACACCGGGTTGGTATGCGCACTGGCATATACCCGCAAGGCTACCCAGCTCCCTTCCGTGATCTCCGGCGTAAATTGTACAGGCTGTACCTTACCATCTGCCTCTATTTCCTTTGTATCCACCTTCTGCCCGTTAATGATGAGCTCAATGTTCACCTTCCGGCTCTTTTTAATGCGCGCTCTTTCTATATTCCAGCAGGGGAACATATCCAGGTGGCTTTTGGCGATCACTTCGCCACCGCGATCCTGCGCAGCAGGTAAATACGCGGCTACATCTGCTTTGACCGTCACCTTTTGCTTTGACTTCAGGTTCAGCAGGCTGTTCTTTTCACCGGGTTCAATACCATTCACAGAAAAGTTCATGATATGTGAAAAACCATCGGATACATAACTCCTGCCGGCTTTGATCGCTTCCACGTAACTGTTATAGTTCACCTCCTCTTTTGTTTTGAAATAGCTACGGGCATGTCCCACCCTCTCATCCGAGATACATGGGAAATCTGTTTCCCCGCTGATCGGTATCCGGATACCCGCGTTTAAAGTATGGTACCACATGTTCAATTCGCGGTGCAGTCCTGTATTGCCGGCACTGAAAAAGTTTATCCATCCGTGTGGTGCCGTAACAATATATTCGTTGGCACCGATGCCATTCATTTTCGGTACGATATAATTGGGTATCGCAGTAGTGATCTCTTCATAAGTTCTCCATGACGGGGCGTGTACTTTTTCCTCCTCCGTAACGGGTGGGTTCAGGCGATGGTTTTCCGTATACAATGGTTCCAACCCATCACCGGAATGTGCATACCCGGTAATGGCACCCTGGCTGTGTGCCCATTGTAAAATGGGACCGGTCCAGGTAGGCCAGTCTTCTATTTTGGTCGTTCCCGGATAGTCATCCTCTTTTAAACGAAGTAAAACCACATGTCCGGCGTGAGAGGAAGGAAAACCGGATACCTCCACATCATATTGCATGATATGATCCCGGGTAGAAAGCTCATGCTCCCTGCCGGTAAAGTTATTTTTCTGGTGATACCAGCCGGGACCCCAACTTAAAACCGACGATACCTTCAAATCCTCTCCCACTGCCTGGCGCCACATATCCGCCGGGTTCACTCCTTCTTCGGGCTTATAATAATGGCTGCAGCCGGCGGCGTGTACATGGTGATCGGCACTGTACCAACCACCCAGCTTTGCTACATCAATCCAACGTTTCAGCGGCAGGCTCATGATCACACTATCCTTATTTTCGGGTATAGTTACCTGTTTGTATTGCGTAAGGTACTCCGGTCCGCGGGTGTACCTGATCGTGAATTTCCCCGGAGGCAACATCACATGCTCTCCGGTTTTACGGTATACATGCTGCTGGAAAAAGAAATCGGGGTATTCATCATAAGCAGACACCCGCCTGGAGGGTAGCGGATATACACTACCCAGTTTGCCGGGCGTTCTTTCTATACTATCGGTAATGGTGATGGCAGCCATGACCGGCTGACCATCATCGTCCTTAATATCAAAAATTACTTTTACAGCCGGATCAATCACGAATGGTATAGCGGTTGTATTTCCCGGAACAGAATCTATTGAAAATCCCAGCTCAACATTTCGCTTACCCGATACTTTACTATACAATTGCACAATGGTATATTCCACCGGCATGCCGGAAAGGTGTTTATTCATCGTGCCGCCGGTATACATTTGTGCATCCAGGAAACGATTGGCGGCTTCGTCACTGGTAATAGTATCTTTATCATATATTCCCCAATCCCACCGGTGCTGGGGAGACCGGGCGCTGGGGCTCTCTGCACGCAGCTCCCCGATCACATTTTTTTTGTTTACTACCTTCACTAAAAAGCTCTTCCATCCACCCTGCAGCAGCCTGGGAACAGCCGTTCCTTTTGTAACTTTTGCCGGTTCCCCGCTCAAATCAACCTGGGCTATACAATAGGGATCGAATATCTCCTGGATTGCCTTCACTGTTTTTTCTGTAAACGCAGCATGCCGGATGGTTTCTATTTTCTTTTCATCCTCCGGGGATAAAGGACTGCCGATATAAGCAAGCGCTTCCTTTAACCGGATAGCATGCGATACAAACGGCTGGACGTCTGTCTTCAGGTCCCCGGGATTCTGCCCCTGCTGTGTTGCAGCAGGAGTACATATCAATGTCGAAACCAATAACAACCAATATTTCATACGGCGATTATTTTACTTTAATACTTCCAGTTTTCCCCGGTACCATTCCCTGGCATCCCGGTATGCCTTTTCCGCTGCCACTCTCTCTTCCACCCTGATCTGAGGATGTTTCATTTCCCAGCAACGATCCACTGTTTTCATACACCATTCCAGGCTTTTGTCTATGCTCACAGACTTCCCGTTCATGTCGATATACACCGGGTTGGTATGCGCGCTGGCGTATACCCGCAAGGCTACCCAGCTTCCTTCCGTGATCTCCGGCGTAAATTGTACAGGCTGTACCTTACCATCTGCCTCTATTTCCTTTGCATCCACTTTCTGCCCGTTAATAATGAGCTCAATATTCACTTTCCGGCTTTTTTTAATGCGTGCCCGTTCTATATTCCAGCAGGGGAACACATCCAGGTGACTTTTGGCGATCACTTCGCCACCACGATCCTGCTCAGCAGGTAAATACGCAGCTACATCTGCTTTGACCGTTACTTTTTGTTTTGACTTCAGGTTCAGCAAGCTGTTCTTTTCACCGGGTTCAATACCATTCACAGAGAAGTTCATGATGTGTGAAAAACCGTCGGATACATAGTTTCTGCCGGCTTTGATCGCCTCTACATAGCTGTTGTAGTTCACACCTCCTTTCGTTTTGAAATAACTTCGGGCATACCCTACTCTCTCATCAGATAAGCATGGAAAGTCTGTTTCCCCGCTGATCGGTATCCTGATGCCTGCATTCAGCGTATGGTACCACATGTTCAGCTCCCGGTGCAGTCCTGTATTACCGGCACTGAAAAAGTTTATCCATCCGTGTGGCGCCGTAACAATATATTCGTTGGCGCCGATGCCATTCATCTTCGGTACGATGTAATTGGGTATCGCAGTAGTGATCTCTTCATGAGTTCTCCATGCCGGCGCATGTACTTTTTCCTCCTCCGTAACGGGTGGGTTCAGGCGATGATTTTCTGTATACAATGGCTCCAGACCGTCGCCGGAATGCGCATACCCGGTAATGGCACCCTGGTTGTGCGCCCATTGTAAAATGGGACCGGTCCAGCTCGGCCAATCCTCTATTTTTTGCGTACCGGGATAATCATCTTCTTTCAGGCGAAGCAGTACCAGGTGACCAGCATGAGAAGATGGAAAACCGGATACCTCCACGTCATATTGCATGATGTTGCTTTTGGTAGACAGTTCGTGCTGCTTACCCGTAAAATTATTTTTCTGGTGATACCAGCCCGGCCCCCAGCTCAAAACCGACGATACCTTCAGGTCTTCCCCCGCCGCCTGCCGCCACATATCCGCGGGGTTCACTCCTTCCTCCGGACTATCATAATGGCTGCACCCCGAAGCATGCACATGATGATCGGCGCTGTGCCAACCCAACTTTGCCAGGTCGATCCATCGCTTCAACCGCAAGCTAACATGTACGCTGTCTGTATTTTCGGGTATGGTTACCTGTTTATATTGCGGCAGGTACTCCGGTCCGCGGGTGTACCTGATCGTGAATTCTCCGGGTGGCAATACCACATGCTCCCCGGTTTTACGGTATACATGCTGCTGGAAAAAGAAATCGGGGTATTCATCAAAAGCTGCCACTCTCCTGGAAGGAAGAGGGTATACGTTGGCCAGCTTACCCGGGTATCTTTCGATGCTGTCTGTAATGGTAACAGCTGCCATTACAGGCTGGCCATCATCGTCTGTAATATCAAAATACAGTTTAACGGCCGGATCGATGTGAAACATGATATGTGTCGTATTCCTGAAACCGATATCTTTTGTGCTTACTCCCACATTAAAGCCAAGCTCCACATCCCGCATACCGGCATCTTTGCTATACAATTGCACAATGGTATATTCCACCGGCATGCCGGAAAGATGCTTGTTCATCGTACCCCCGGTATACATTTGTGCATCCAGGAAACGATTGGCGGCTTCGCCGGGGGAAACCGGGTCACTGGTATGCCTACCCCACCCCGGACGGTTATAAGGCAGGAATGCATTGGGGCTCTCTACCTCGAGCTTTCCCGTTACCCGCCCGTCATTTTTCACTTTCACCAGGAAGCTTTTCCATCCTCCCTGCATCAGCCTGGACACTGCTGTTCCCTTTACTACTTTTACCCTGGCTTCAGGATTGATATCTACAAGGGCTATACAATACGGATCCAGTATTTCCTGTATCAACGCCATCGACTTTACCGTAAAAGCAGCATGCCGGATGGCTTCTATTTTCTTTTCATCCTCCGGGGATAAAGGACTACCGATATAAGCAAGCGCTTCCTTTAAACGGATGGCATGCGATATAAATGGCTGCACCTCCATTCCTCCACTGAAAGCAGAAGTTGTATTTGCAGTTGATCTGTCATGTCCTTTATGGTTGTCATGGTCATGCTGTGCCGCCACATGGTGAAATGCAGTCATCATTACCAGGAACAATAAGTGCCTCATGTGATATCATTTAATTATTACAAATAAAACAATCGTGTCTCCCTGTTTTTGCCGGTTGATGCCGGTCTTATTTTGACGCCATCACGTCGGCGATCAGGTCCACTGTTCTGTCCACCAGTAACTGTCCTCCTTCTGCACCCACGATCGAGCTGAATACCGTGGCACTATACCCACCTCCCTTAACCGCCTTTTCTGTTGCCAGATAACCTTGCTCACCCGCCAGCTGTACAACAAATGTCTGCAGCGCCTTACTCCTCCCCTGTATCCTGATACCATATTCCGTGTACAATTCAAAAGGATTGGTGCAAATAACGATATCGCCTAACCGAACCACATGAATTTCTGTGGGAAGGGCCAGCTGTTTTCCCTGCTGCTGGTTTTCGTATCGTTTTACAATCTTGTCGTTAAAAAACTGTTCGCCTCTTAGTTTTTCCGCCAGCTTATTATCAGCAGCGATTTTTGCAGCCACTTCATCCCGGGTATTCCTGGCGTCAAGATATTCCTTGTGTGTTATGATGCGTACCGGCAACTGCAGGTTTTCATATTTATGCACCAGCGGTATCTGCTTATGCTGATCCTTTTTTACAAGATCATGGGCTTCTATTACAGCATTCGAAATACGTCTTCCGATCTCTTCCATCGGCTTTCGCCCGGATAATGTATGCATCCTGACATCCGCTTTATGCCGGTACATCACGTGCGGCGACTGGTCTCCCGCCGCTGCGATCCAGCCTACGACACAGAGCCCGTTGCCAAATTTCTTTTTAAGCGCCAGTCTTACTTCATGCCAGTAGTCTGCATTCACTGCAGTTCCATTCTCTGTTTTCTGAGCAGGGCAGGCAACGCTGACGCCCGTTGCGACCAGCTCCTGTTTTTTATTCCAGAAGAACAGGGTATTCACATCATGATCTTCGTACCCTTCTATGCCCGCAAAACCCGGAAAATACGTACCACCATACATCAGCGCTGTTCCGTCAAAATAAGAGCTCCTCCTGTTGTATCCTACAACGGCGTGTGTGAGCCCCCAGCTGACAGTACATTCAGCACGACTGTTCCAGGCTTTTACAATTCCCGCACTTACCCGTTCAATAAAAAATTTCTCAAATGCCGAAGGCTGGGTAATATCCGGCGGTATGGGGTATTTAGAAAACAGCGTATCCATTACCGGCGCTGTATGGGTATGCGTTGCCGTAAGTATCACCTTTGCGGTATCAATAGAAGGCAATAGGTTTTTAACTGATTTTCGCACACCTGCCTGGTATGCCGGTGGTATGTCCACAAGATCGCAAGCTGCAAAAAAAACGGTCTCTGCTGTTGCTGTTCCCTTCCGGGATTCAATGACCATTATACTTACCTGCAGAGGGGTTTCGGCTTCGGTAGCTATTCTTAAGTGTCCCTGGCCTGCCAGTGCTATTGGCAGTTCAGGACTGATATCCACTTCTGCGGTACCCACATACAGGTTCTGCGCCTCACTTGTTGTACCCATGCTAACCCAGCAGAAAAAAGTCAACAGACATTTATAAACAAGAGGAGCAAGCTGTAGGTTGAACCTTTTCATGAAATGTAATTCTGTAATTTTTTTACAATCCTCTTCCACCACTTTAAAGCGGCGGAAGAGGATTACAGGTTTATCAATAACCCGGATTTTGCTTAAGCACTGATTGTCCGCCCACCGTAGTAACACTCAAATCGATCTCTCTTTGCGGAATAGGGAGCACTTCAGATTTACCCTTTGTAAAATGAGCGTCCTTGGTGATCAGGTAAGGTTGTCCGGTTAAATCCATATAAAACCGGTTTTCATCCGCATTGTAAGCATCCAGCAGGTCTCCCATATAGCCAGATTGCTGAAGATTATAACGTTGCAAATCGAAGAAACGGTGTCCTTCCATACCGAATTCAAGTTTGCGTTCGAAACGCACAGATTCGCGGGCGAATTCCTTTCCATTGGCTGCAAACTCACCGTTGTATAATCCAACGAAATAGTTGGCTGCAGGTGTATTGGTAAAGCCCGCCTGCGGATTGTTATTATCTACATACGTTTTTACAAATCCAGCCGGGTTGGCGGCTCTTGCACGAACAATGTTCACATACTCTTCCGCTTTGGGAAGGCTCCCGATCTCCACTTCGCATTCTGCCGCCCATAACAATACATCCGCAAAACGGATCATGGTATAGTTGGTTGAAGTAACAAAAGCCCATCCTTCAAAAGATCCTACACTGGTAGCCCTGTCTTTCTGCCAGTAGGCGCTTTTCATGTGGGAAAAAGGCCCGCCATCCTGGGAAAGTAAAAAGGAAAGATCAAAAACGCCCCAGTCGAGATATGGAATTCCCCTCCTCCCCACTGTCCAGTCGAGACGGGCATCAATAGTGCCGGCATAAGGAGTAAAAGGATCAGTGAGCCCGAGTCCCATATCGCTATGCATAGGCACATCATTAAATGTAGCGAGCAATGGCAGCCCTGTTGCAGCGTTCGTTTTAAAGGAATTAACCAGGTTAAAAGAAGGCTGGTACCAGGCGCCGCCATCAGGAACGGGAAGTGTTAAAGCTTCGCCGGCATTGCCGTTATATCCCCCATCGTTAGGCACCGCAGCCATTTGCACGGCAAATACTGATTCGGAGCTGTTTTTAGTAGCGGCGTTCCAGGTGTCTCCATACTTATCCACCAATTTGTATTTTGTACCGTTGCTGGTTACACCGTTAGCGATAATATCTTCGAGAATGGGTTTTGCCTCCGTCCACTTATTCTGGAACATATAGGTTTTAGCCAGGAAAGACCTGGCTGCCCATTTATTGGCTCTTCCTATATTATTTTTTGTATCCGAAAGATTATTTCCTGCAAACTCGAAGTCAGCCTCGATAGACGACCAGGGCACAGTTTCATTGCTTTTGAAAATATCATCAGCGCCAAAAACTACTGATTCATCAATATAGGGAACGTTTCTCCACAGCTTTGCCGCTTCAAAATGATACACGCCCCGCAGGAAGCGGGCCTCCGCCAATACCTGCAATGCTTCTTCGGCAGTGAACACTCCTTCAGGAAGTTTGTTTAAAAAACGGATCGTTTCATTCGCACGATGCACACCGGTATAAATAGACTTCCATCTGTCTCCGATATGTACCAGGGTCGGGTTCACAGTGTAGTTTTCTATAGCATCCCATTCAGGACCCGCAGCATAAAGACATCCCTTCTTCGCCTCATCCGAAGCGATACCGGCAACCATGGAATTGGATATACCGACATGAAAGTCGTTAGCATTAAACCGCGCCGTTCCGTTAAGGATTGAATAGGTTCCTATCAACAGTCCCTCTACGCCGTGCCTCGTCAGCAACGTATTCTCACTGATACCGGCTATGGGAACTCTTTCAAGATAAGACTTACTACATGAGCCCACGCTGATCACCAGCGACATCAGGCCAGATGCAAGTATTAATGTATGTTTAATCAGTTTCATTCGTATATTTTTTGTTTTTTCAATGGTCGTCCCGTACCTGCGGGAGAACTCTGCGTACACATTCTCCTGCGTGAAAAAATTTATTAAGCGCCGTTTCATTTTGAACAATTTTTAATATTATAGTCAGTAAATATTAAAATCCAACATTAAGACCCACGAGTATTGTTCTCGAATTCGGGTAGAATCCTTCATCAATACCAAATGTCAGGTTTCTATAGCTGGTAATTTCAGGATCGGATCCGGTATAGCTGGTAATAGTGAACAGGTTGGAAGCCTGTACATAAACACGGAACCTGTTAATACCAGCCTTTTTCAACACATTCGCATCAATATTGTATCCAAGCAATAATGACCGCATTTTTAAATAAGAACCGTCCTCAATGAAATAGGTATTAGGCACATTTGCTGCACTGAAGTTTGGAGTTGTTTCAGCTATAGGCTGACTGGTGTTAGTATGCTGAGGGGTCCATGCGTCAAGTAATCTCCTGCTGAAGTTCCAGCTGTTTCCGTAAGGGAAATCAGTCCACCTGCGTGATTCGTTCCAGATATCATTGCCTTGTGAACCATAGAAGACTGCAGACAGATCGAACTTTTTATAGGAAAAACCGAGGTTCAGCCCATATACAAAATCGGGATTGGGATTACCGATAAATGTCCGGTCGTCGGGTGTGATCGAACCATCGCCGTTTACATCCCTGTATTTGAACCTGCCCGGTGCAGCTCCATCCTGCGTTGGCGATCTGCTTACATCACCATCGTCCTGGAACAGTCCTACTATATCATATCCGAAGAATGCGCCCACAGGATGCCCCACCTGGTTACGTACACTGTTTCCGGGAGTCCAGGGGGGATCAACATATCCTGAAGCACCGGGAAGACGGTCAATCAGATTTTTATAAGTGGTAAAGTTTGCCCCGATATCCAGGCTTATATCCTTACCCCACCTGGCATGATAGGTAGCGGCTATATCAACCCCTGTGTTTTTAATATTTCCTATGTTCACCGTGGGAGCCTGGGATGTCCCTATAATGCTTGAAGGCAGTGGCTGGGGAAACAGTAATCCTGAAATCCTTTTTTCAAAATAATCAATGGCAAAGTCCAGCTTGTTGTTAAATAAAGCCGCATCAATACCTATATTGGTGACAATATTTTTCTCCCATTGTGCTGCGGGGTTTCCGATGTTATTAGGGCGGTATCCCAACACAGCGCTTGTACCGGTTCCATCGATGTCATAATAAGAGGAGCTAAGCGCCTGCGTATAAAATGTGGAGTAGTTAAAACTGGTAACATTATTAGCATTTCCCAATATACCATAACTGGCTCTCAGCTTAAGGTCGTTGATCCAGTGGACATTCTGCATAAACTTCTCATTGCTGATCCTCCAACCGGCAGTGACAGAGGGAAAGGTGCCATACCTGGTCTGCGGACCGAACCTTGATGATCCGTCCCTGCGTAAGGTCACTCCCAACAAATACCTGTCATCGTAAGCATAATCCACTCTTCCGAACATAGAAAAGAAAGCATCGTCCTGCTCACCGCTTCCATTGCTAAAATTGAATTGCCCGAAGTTCAGGACCAGGAGATTATAGTCTTCAAATGCAAATCCCTGCCTGCTGCCGGTTTGGTTACGGCCGGTCATCCTGATCGCTTCCGTACCAGCCAGCGCAGTGAGGTTATGGTTGCCGAAGGTTTTTTTATAGGTCAATGTATTGGTCCACATAGTCAGCGCACTGTATCCGCTATTTTCATCCAGCTGGTTCCTGTTCTGGAATTGCTCACCGCTCCAGTATTGTGGCCCTACGTAGGTCTGGCGGTAAAAATTGTTCACGTTTCCACCAAAGCTCGTTCTAAAGGTCAGGTCCTTGAAGAAATCAATTTCAGCAAACACATTACCGGTTATCGCCATTTCGCGGCTTCTGTTATTGCCCGCTGCCACACGCAGGGCATAAGGATTACCTGCTCCTCCAAACAACGGCGCACCGGCATACCCTCCACCAAAATTGCCCATAATATCATATACGGGAATAAACTTGTGCATAGAACGTGCGGCATTGATAGCCAAATAGGGGTGATTAGGGTTTTCCTGCGGGTTATCGCGATACATGATGTAAATATTCTCACCCACACGAATATTATCTCTCAACTTAAATTCCGTATTGGCACGCACCGAATATCTCTTCATATGGGTGTTCAGCAGGGTACCCTGTTGGTCCATATACCCCATAGAGAGCATATAAGTAGCCCTGTCACTTCCGCCACTGACAGAAATATTATGATTCATCATTGGGGCCGGGCTAAAGATCTCATTAAACCAGTCGGTTCCATTGCCCTCCCAGTTTAACTTCTGAATAAGATAATTTTTAGTGGGATCAGACATGTCGAGAAAATACCTGGAGGGGTTCACGGCAGGATCGCCCGCATTGGCAACACCATAACCAATACCCGACCCCGTAGGGCCTCTCCATGCGTACTCGGGAAGACCATTCAAAAAGGGGCTGTTGGTAGGATTAAGCTTATTGAATGTTTCGGCATATTCCTTCGGACTCATCATATTGCCATCTCTGGCAGCAGGAGTTTGTATGCCGTAATAAGCGTCATAAGTAGTTTGCATCCTACCCGATTTTCCTTTCTTGGTAGTAACAACAATAACACCATTAGCGCCACGAACCCCGTAGATAGCGGCCGCACCGGCATCTTTTAATACCTGGATAGATTCCACATCATCACCGGGAATATCATTGATATTACCCTGTACACCATCAATAAGCACAAGCGGATTGGTATTTTCCATGGAAGTGATACCACGGATCCTTATATTACTTGCATGGCCGGGAGAACCCGAGCTGATGATGTTAACACCGGCAGCCTGTCCCTGTAATGCCTGCAATGCAGAACCGGCAGGGATAGATTTGAGTGCTTTCACGTCAACCACGGCAACAGAACCAATAATATCC
>Ga0222429_100616_pt1 | contig 19840 bp, 17 predicted proteins | sample 1B50Ametagenome_FD_182475 | JGI IMG/M metagenome (GOLD analysis project Ga0222429, IMG submission 182475) | Enriched microbial communities from leaf-cutter ant dump, University of Wisconsin, Madison, United States - 1B50A (version 2) | ecosystem: Environmental > Terrestrial > Nest > Insects nest...
CTTCAGCTTCTTTATTTCCTGGAAGATGGTTTGCGTGGAAGTTTCGGTAAGCAAATAAAAATTGTCGTTGGCAATCCCCAATCGGTCTGCCCGCATTTTGATCTGCTGCTCGCTTTCCTCACCGCTGATATACAACGTCACAACGTTCTGTAACAATAAGCCGTTCTGCAAAAACAAAGTAGACTTTCCTATTCCCGGCTCACCGGCTACCAGCACAATGCTGCCTGCAACAATACCTTTTCCCAATACCCTGTTCAGTTCCGCATCCGGCGTGATGATCCGTTTTTCTTCTCCTCCGGTGATCGCATTCAGGGCAATAGTTTTTACACCAGGCGCCTGGTCATTGTTATATCCCTTCCAGCTTTTATTATTTTTATCGGCTTTCTCAATTACTTCCTCAATAAAACTATTCCATTCGCCACAGGAAGGACACCTTCCTGTCCACTTCGCAGATTCATATCCGCAGTTATTACAAAAAAATGCGGTTTTAACTTTACTCATTTGCTAAAGGTACGTGAATGATACATTAGTGATAACATGCAAACTGACAGCACCATCTAAATCCCGGGTGTACTTCTTCATCCATATTCAATCGTCTTGTTACCAAACACCTGTTTTTGAAGTTTAATGGAACTAAGTAATAATAGCCCGGAATTTTATAACCCGTCTGAAGCATTTAAAATTTCAGCAATAAAAGAAAAAGGAAAAAGGAAAAGACAATTTCTTCCCGGCATAAAATATTTTCATCCATCCGACATCCAAAAATCTGTTATGAATGATACCGGTTTTTAAAAAGTAAAAAGGGCCAACTTTCGCCGACCCTTTAGTACTTACTAACCCATTAAATTCTAGCACTAAATTACAAATTGCTCAAACATAACAAAATTAATTTTGGATTTTGTTGATAACTTTCCATCCCGTTGTTCAGGAGGAAAGTGAAAATAAATTACTGATTATCAATTATTTGAAAAATAATTATAGAATTATTCCGGCTGCTTCTTTTGCCAATTTGACACAAACAAATATTAATTATTTTACATAACAGACAAAACAACAGACAAGCCGAATAACCCCTGTCATTTTATGGTAAAACCGCAAAATGGTAATAAGTTTGATACTAAATAAACTAAAAAAAATACAATGGGATCAATTTGGATTGTGTCATTAATTTTTGTCGGGATCAGTATGCTGGTAAGCATGCAGTTGAAGGGTAAGTTCATGCGGTACAGCAAGATGCGTCTGAACAGCGGTTTGACCGGAAAAGAAGTAGCGGAGAAGATGTTAAAAGAAAATGGTATATATGATGTAACGGTAACCAGTTCAAACGGTTTTTTAAGCGACCATTATAACCCCATGAATAAAACGGTGAACCTGAGCCCTGATGTCTATAACGGCGTCTCTGTGGCTGCCGCAGCAGTAGCTGCCCACGAATGCGGGCACGCCGTACAACATGCCACTTCCTATAAATGGCTGATGCTCAGGAGCAGGCTGGTGCCTGTGGTGCAATTCAGCTCTTCTATGGTACAGTGGGTTTTGATCGGGGGAATCTTACTTGTAAAGGTTTTTCCGCAGTTGTTGCTGATTGGTATTATTCTCTTTGCCCTTACCACCTTATTTTCTGTGGTGACACTGCCGGTAGAGTTTGACGCCAGTAACAGGGCTTTGGCCTGGTTACAGCATACCAACGTTACCAATGACCAGGAATATCCCCAGGCAAAAGATGCGCTTAAATGGGCTGCCATGACCTATGTAGTAGCTGCCATTGCTTCCATCGTTACCCTGGTACAGTACATCCTGATATATTCCAACAGGAGATAGCAATAAAATAAAACTCAATAATATCCAAGAAGCCACTTTATAGTGGCTTTTTTTGTTTTTGGTATTCCGCTTCGTTTACGGTAAAAGATACATTACAACGGCGGTATCATTAAAAGAAGCAAAAGATACCTGAATATTATTTACCTTTCACACCCATTTTTGTAACGATATCTCAAAGCAATTAACGTATGTCTTCTTTAAAAAAAAGCTTTTCGGTTTCTGAAGACTGGACGGTTGTTATTCTCGGCTTTGCCAGCATCTTCCTGGTGCTTACCGGTGTAAAACTTCCCGAACCCACCTTCAGCTGGGATGGCTTCTCTCAGTTAGGGACTATTTTTTCAGGTGCTAATATGGTAGCAGTCATCAACCTGTTTTTGGTTACCTATATAACGGCAGTGGCTGCTTTTATGCTTACAGGACGCCCCATCAGGAATGTACTGATCGTATTTCCCGTGGTATTCGTTTTAACGCTGTTAGCCCTGATCCTGTCCGGAAATAAAGCAGTAAAAGAAACCAATTTCGAGACGGTGATCTTTAGTCTTGCATTAGGTCTGCTGGTCAGCAACACCATCAAATTACCAGCCTGGTTCAAGGAAACCCTGACAACGGAGTTATTTGTGAAAATCGGCCTTGTATTGCTAGGTACTTCTGTGATTTTTGGAGATGTTTTAAAAGCCGGTTCAAAGGGTTTACTGCAGGCTGTGATCGTGGTGATTTCAGTCTGGTATTTTGCCTACTGGATCTGTAAAAAGCTGAAAGTGGACAGCGAACTGAGCATGATGCTTGCCAGCGCCGTATCTATCTGCGGTGTATCGGCCGCCATAGCCACTGCCGGCGCCATTAAAGGCGACTCAAAAAAGCTGTCGTATGTAGTATCGGTCGTGCTGCTTACCGCTGTTCCTATGATGATCATCATGCCTTATATTGCCAATTACTTTCATTTTCCCGAAGCCGTCACGGGCGCCTGGCTGGGGGGCACCATAGATACCACGGGGGCGGTAGTAGCATCCGGCTCGCTGGTAGGAGATGAAGCATTGAAAATAAGCACGATCGTAAAGTTTTCGCAGAATGTACTGTTGGGTATTGCTGCATTTGCTATTTCTGTTTACTGGACCTATACCAAAAAAGAAGGGTTGGATCCCGATACCAAACCTACCCTGAAAATGATCTGGGACAGGTTTCCCAAATTTGTGGTCGGTTTCGTTGCGGCTTCCCTGTTATTCTCCTTTGTACTTAGTCCTGAAGCTATCAGGGAGGCAAAGGCGCCGCTTAAGCACATACAGTCGCTGTGGTTTGCACTTGCTTTCACCAGCATTGGCCTGGAAACCAATTTCCGTGAGCTGCTGCAACTGAACAACCTGAAGCCTATGTATGCCTTTTTAATAGCCCAATTGTTCAACATCATCGTTACGCTGGTCATTGCAATGCTGTTATTCAGCTGACAGGTTTGCTGTAATCAATCGTTTGCTTAAAATTATATTTTTAAGCAGTTATTGCATTAAATTAATGATCTTAGTAAAGGATTAAATTATTTATTATTAAAAACTTGCACACCATGAGTTCCTCTCGCAGAAAGTTCCTGAGAAATATAGCCCTTGGATCCGGAGCAATAGCCACCGGTCTGCCGGCTGTTTCCGGAGAAAGAAGTGATTTGTTTGAAAACCCTGCAGCCTGGCAGCCCGGCACATTCAACATGTGTGGTTATGCCGCACCCAAGATACCAACAGTAAGGGTTGCCTTTATAGGCCTCGGGAACCGGGGAATGGGAGCTGTAAAACGCATGTCATTTATTGAAGGAGTAGAAATAAAAGCGCTGTGTGACAAACGCCCGGAACTGATCGGCAAGGCACAAAAGGTGCTAACGGATATGGGTATTGCCAAGGCAAGGGAATACACGGGAGAGAACGGATGGAAAACACTCTGTGAGAGCAAAGATATAGACCTGGTATATATTGTCACCCCCTGGCACCTGCATACCCCCATGGCCGTATATGCCATGAAGCAGGGAAAACATGCCGCGTCCGAAGTGCCTATTGCCGTAACGGTAGACGAATGCTGGGAACTGGTGGAAACATCTGAAAAAACAAAGAAGCATTGTATGATGCTGGAGAATTGCTGTTATGACTTCTTTGAATTGCTGACGTTAAACATGACCCGCAACGGTCTGTTCGGTGAGTTGGTGCACGCGGAAGGTGCTTATATACATGATCTGCTTGACCAGAACTTTGAGAAAACAAGCTATTCCGACATGTGGCGACTGAAAGCCAATATCGGGCATAACGGTAACCTGTATCCCACACACGGACTGGGACCTATAGCCCAATGCCTGGATATCAACCGCGGCGACAAAATGGATCACATGGTATCCATGTCATCTGCCGACTTTATGATGAATGCGCTGGCAAAAGAAAAAGCAGCACAAGACTCTTTTTATAAAGAATACGCTGACAAGCCTTACAGGGGCAACATGAACTCGACGCTGATCCGCACCAACAAGGGAAAGACCATGATGATACAGCATGATGTGACCACGCCTAGGCCCTATTCCCGCATTCACCTGATAAGCGGAACTAAAGGAATTGCCAGCAAGTATCCGTCGCCGGAAAGAATCGCATTCGGACACGAATGGATCAAGCCGGAAGAATTAAAAGCATTATATGAAAAATATACTCCTGAAATAGTGAAACATGTTGGAGAGATCGCCAAAAAAGTAGGCGGACATGGCGGAATGGACTTTATCATGGACTGGCGCCTGATCGATTGCCTGAGAAACGGGTTACCGCTGGACCAGGATGTGTATGATGCGGCAGCATGGTCTGTAGTAGGTCCCCTGAGTGAGCAATCTGTCGCAAACAAATCCCGCACAGTGGACATTCCCGACTTCACCCGCGGAAACTGGACAACCAACAAGCCCGTAAACCTCACGCTTAATGGAGGCGGCAACACCACTGTAAGACCGGTTCCTGCAGGACATGATCAATGATCGATCAACCACGCTATAAAAAAATCCGGCATACGCCGGATTTTTTATTTTAAACCATTAAGAAGTTAAGGCTTCTCTTAATGCTTCTTATTGCCTTAATGGTTTATTTATAGTATTGTTTTTTCTTTAGATGATCAGCAGCGCATCTCCATAGCTAAAGAAACGATACTTATCCTTGATCGCCTTTTTATATGCTTCCATAGCCAGGTCGTAGCCCGCAAACGCACAGGTCATGATCAGCAGGCTTGTTTTCGGCAAATGGAAGTTGGTCACCAGGGAATCGGCAATAGAAAAATTATAAGGTGGGTGAATGAATATATTCGTCCATCCTTCGGATGGCTTCAACAGCTTTTCTGCCGTAAAAGAAGATTCCAGCGCACGCATGGTTGTAGTACCCACCGAACAGATCCTCCTGTTGTCCTGGCGGGCTTTGTTTACAATAGCGCAGGCTTTCTCTTCGATGCGGTAATACTCAGCATCCATCTTATGCTTGCTCAGGTCTTCCACCTCTATCGGGCGAAAAGTGCCCAGGCCGGTATGCAGTGTTACTTCCGCAAAGCGGATTCCTTTAATTTCCAGTCTTTTGATCAGCTCAATGCTGAAATGCAGGCCCGCTGTCGGAGCTGCTACCGCTCCTTCATGTTTCGCATATACGGTCTGGTATCTTTCCCTGTCTTCTTCATCAGGTTTCCGCTTGATATATTTCGGCAGCGGCGTTTCACCGAGGCTGTTCAATACCTGCTTGAACTCCGCATCAGAACCATCAAACAGGAAACGGATAGTCCTTCCTCGGGAAGTGGTGTTGTCTATCACTTCCGCTACCAGTTCCTCGGCTTCTCCGAAATACAGCTTGTTGCCCACCCTTATTTTACGGGCGGGATCTACGATCACATCCCACAGCCTGTTCTGGGCGTTCAATTCACGGAGCAGAAAGACCTCGATCTTTGCCCCCGTTTTTTCCTTGCGGCCATACATACGGGCCGGAAAAACCTTGGTATTATTGACCACGAAAACATCCTTGTCATCAAAATAATCAAGAATGTCCCGGAAATGTTTGTTTTCAATGTTGCCGGTGTCCCTGTGAACGACCATCATGCGGGCATCTTCTCTTTTTTTGGCAGGATGTTGGGCAATAAGATTCAGCGGTAAGTCGAAACGGAATTGTGATAGTTTCATTTATGAGTTATTAATTTTCTGCAATAGCCACATGAAACTTGCGGGAAGTAAGTCTGAAGGGAGATTTTGGGAAATCTTAAGCCTGATCTTACGGTACCAGGGTTCATGTAAATATTAACTATATTTATACAGCGTGCAAAGGTACGCAATAAAAGCATTATCAACTATAATATTTAATTTGTTTTCCTCTCCCTTTCTCAAAACCGCAGGTGCCGCACGGTTAAGCCATCGTTGATCAGCTGCTTTAATGAGTCGATGCCAATCTTCAGGTGATTCTGCACATACTTATTTGTCACTTTTTTATCGCTGGCAGAGGTTTTCACACCTTCTGGTATCATAGGCTGATCGCTCACCAGGAGCAATGCCCCTGTAGGTATTTTATTATAAAACCCTACGGAGAAAATAGTAGCTGTTTCCATATCAATGGCATACGCCCTGATCTTTTGCAGGTAAGCCTTGAATTCCTCGTCATGTTCCCAAACCCTCCTGTTGGTGGTATATACCGTTCCGGTCCAATAATCCACTTTATAATCGCGGATAGTGGTAGATGTGGCTTTCTGCAGCGCAAAAGCCGGTAAGGCAGGCACTTCAGGTGGAAAATAATCATTGGAAGTACCCTCGCCACGGATAGCCGCTATCGGTAATATCAGGTCTCCGATCTTATTTCTCTTTTTCAGTCCGCCGCATTTGCCAAGGAACAATACGGCCCTGGGCTCGATGGCTGTCAGCAGATCCATGACGGTGGCGGCGCCCGGGCTGCCCATACCAAAGTTTATGATGGTGATGCCACCGGAAGTGGCGCATTGCATAGGTTTGTCCCTGCCGGTCACTTCTACTTCATGCCAGGCGGCAAACAATTCTACATAATTACCGAAATTAGTGAGCAGTATATATTTCCCGAAGTTTTTCAGCTTTTCACCTGTATATCTCGGCAACCAGTTTTTTACAATTTCCTCTTTTGTCTTCATAACTCGTAATTTGACTATTTTTACAGCTGTCGCACGGGACATGATCAAAATAGAATACCCTCCATACCAATATAAGATTAAAAACGAAGCCGGTAAAGATTTTATTTTTGACCCTATCAGAAGAATATGGGTGGTATTAACACCAGAGGAATGGGTAAGGCAAAATTTCCTGCAGTACCTGGTACAATCGAAAGGGTATTCTCCCTCCCTGATAGCAGTGGAAAAAAAGATCCGGCTGGGTGAACTGATCAAACGCTGCGACATCGTGATCTATACCACCGGCGGAACCCCTTCACTGATAGTGGAGTGCAAAGAAATGGGGACTGAACTCAATGAGCCTGTTCTGAACCAGATACTTCGTTATAATATGTCGATACCGGTTCCCTACCTGGTGATCACCAACGGAACATATTGTTTTGCATTCGAAAGAACGGGGACAGGTATTCATGCGCTTTCTGCCATTCCTGCACTGGAGGAAAACAACGGACAGAATTGAGATGACGGAAGACCATGGACTCACATTCTAAAATGCGTTAAAACATTGGGAGCAATTTTGAGATCGGGGCGGAAAACTGATATCCCATTCAGGAAATGCCGTTTCAGTAAATTGCCGTTCGCTATAACAAAGCCGGCTTCTAAAAGAACCAATTTTCTCCGGATTTTATCCATCCCGTCTTCATACACAAAAACGCATATTTCATAAGGACGGTCTGTATCACCGGGATCATCCAGCAATATATCATATATTCCATTTTCCGGGTTCCGGGCCATCGCTTCATACGTTATAGACTTTACCGAGCTTTCATTAACATAATGATGAAGCCCGGTATTGTTCACTACCACCCGGGTTATTGTATACTTTTTTTCTTTTTTCATGCTTATCAACAGCCGTCCGAAAAAATATAAAAGCAACAGGGCAAAAACAGCTATTAAAATTTTGATACCTGCCGGAACATTTCCCGCATTAAATGTAATGATCAACAGCAACAAAGCTGAGAGCGGTACTACTATAAAAAAGGTCCGTCCAAATCCCGCTACCAAAGAAGTTAACCATTTAGACCGTACCGATACTATTTCCGGAAAATTTTCTCTTGTGTACTTCATTATTCTGAACTAGCCGTTAAGATGTTGCCATATCACGTCATACACATCTATGGCTTCCAGTTCTGTCTTTCCCGGCACAGGTTGATCTGTTATCAATACCGGGTAATATGCCTTGTCTACATGTACCGCCCCATGCGATCCCTTTACCAGCGTGGCGTCAAGGGGGATCACATCCATTACATACCGGAAGCCTGCTTTTTTCCGGAGCAGCTTATACCCTGCCCTGAGCTTAGAGGTCATGAACAGCTCTACCGGATCATAGCCGGGTTTTTTATGAATATCTACTACGCGGGCGTAATCAGGCGCCACCGCATCATCCATCCAGAAATAATAAGTGAACCAGCTATCCGCATCCGCTACCACCACAAAATCTCCCGAACGTTCATGGGCGATATGACGTACCTGCTGCTGTTCTTTATCCAGCACCTCTGCCACGCCTTTCGTATGCTCCAGGATAGCTCTTACCGTATCTTTTACGGACGGATCATTCAGGTACACGTGGGCTACCTGGTGATCTGCCACTGCAAATGCACGGGAAGCGCCCGCATCCAGCAGCTCCAGCCCTCTTTCTACCCGTACCGCCAGCAGTCCGGCATCTCTCAGCAAGCGATTTAAATGGATAGGATGGCTGACCGGCGCAATCCCATACTCGGACAGTACAATGATACGGACATTCTTTTGCCGGTAGTAGGTGATCAGTTGCTTCACCACATCATCAATTTCCTTCAGGTGCATGGCAATTTCCGGTGCACCCGGACCGAATTTCTGCAGGCAGTAATCCAGGTGCGGCAGGTAAGCCAGTGTGAGCACCGGATCATATTTTTTATCTGTATAGATCGTTGCATCTGCAATCCATTGTGTTGACCGGATATTGGCATTGGGTCCCCAGAAGCTGAATAAGGGGAACTGTCCGAACTCTTTTTGCAGCTCGTCCCTCAATCCTGCCGGATGGGTATAACAATCCGGCATCTTCCTTCCGTCGGCGAGATAATTGGGCCGGGGGGTAGCTGCATAATCCGCTGTTGAATACATATTATACCACCAGAACATTTTGGAAACGGTAAAAGCGGGATCTGCTTTCTTTGCCCGTTCCCATATTTTCTCCGCTGATACCAGCTTGTTGGATTGCTTCCAGAACTTGACCTCACAATCCCGGTGATCGTACCAGCCGTTTCCTACAATTCCATGTTCGGATGGCCATTTACCGGTAACATAGGTAGATTGTACCGAAGTAGTTACCGCAGGCAACATCGGCTTTACCAGGCTTAGCTGCCTGGATCGTATATATTCATGCAGGAAAGGCGTATGCACCCCTATTAGCGGGGCAGACAATCCTACTACATCTATCACAACTGTTTTTTGCATAACAGGTTCCATTTAATTATTGAGCACCTGTTGCAACCACTGCAGCTCTCTGATCATAGAATCATTCAGCGGAAGCTGTAAATCCCCGGGCAATACCGCCCATGTATAGGTTTCCACTTCCAGCCAACGGGTCAGGTTTTCCTGTTTATGTAATAACAGTACCTCCAGGATATCTCTCTGCGTGGACTGCAACAGCCCGTAATTTTCTATAAACACCGGCACATGAAAATGGGAGCGCCATTCCACTACATCAGCGTCCGGAGCCTCGCTCAGCGCCTCCGGCAGGTCCGGGTATTTATGCTGCGCCCCGTTTTTCTTCAGCGCCACTACCTGGTGCAGGTACACATCCTCGTTAAATGTCCTGAAAGCATCCAGGATATCTTTTCGTTGTCCGGCGGCTTCGGGCAACAAAGCCTTTAAGGCAGCGCTTACCTGCACCCGGCCTATTTTAATGCCCAATTCCTGTAATCTTTTTATCATGGCAGCATGATCTTCGTAGTTAACCGCGAAGTGACATATATCATAACAGATATGCACATGCGCTTTTATCCATTCTGCTGCCTGTTTATCATCACATCCCAGCTTATCCGCCAGGAAACTGGTTCCCAAGGGTAATAGATACCCGGTATACCATTCCAGGAATTCGGTACCATTTTCTATCAGCCCATCCGGTTCCGGTTCCAGGTCTATATGAATGACCCGGGATGTTTCCTGCTTCAATCTTACCAAACGTTCTACTACCTTCAGCAGGTTCAACGTTGTTTTTTCCAGCACCGCTTTCCGGCTTTCTGCTGCATGCCAGAACCTGTAACTCAGAGGAGAGGTAGATATGCCACCTTCCATGTCAGCAGGCAGCAGGTCCGCCAGGATCTCCGCCAGTCGTATAGTATATTCCACCCGCTCTGCCGTCAGCCAGTCCGGCGCATGCACCTGATCCTTCACCACCGTTTCATGAAAGCTGCCGTAGGGAAAACCATTCATGAGTGGCACATAACAATCATGCTCCTGCAACCATTTTTTGAATACAGCACGCTCAGCAGGCTGCTGCAATACCATACTTGCTTCATTCGCCAACCGCAGCCCGATAGCCAACGGCTTATTGGGACTGACCGCTGCTTTTATGGCCGGCACGGCTTTCTGCAGGTGAAAAAAATGTTCCGGCCAGGAAATACCCGGCAACACATTAGTACAGTAAGTAATCTCTCCGGAAGATCTTTGCATTATGCTATTGTTTTTAACCAGGCTGCCGCCTTCTTCAATAATTCTGCATCTAATTCATGCACCTCCTCCCCCGTTCCTATATCGTTCAGTAACATAATAGTCAGCTTGCCTCCCAGGTGCTCCCGGAATTCATTCAATCCTTTCAGCACCGGACTGTTATCATCCTCTATTTCCATCAGGGGATGCGTGATCGCAAACCCGATGTGCCGGAGTGTATCTGTTACTTTCAACGTATCTTCCTTTTTTAACCTGCCGCTCAGGTACGAATATGCCGTATCCAGCGCAATGCCCATCGCTACCGCCTCGCCATGCCGGATGGAAAACCCTGAGAGCTGCTCTACCTTATGCGCGCTCCAGTGCCCGAAATCGAGCGGACGGGAAGAGCCCATTTCAAAGGCATCGCCGCTGGCTATATGCTGCAAATGAAGCCCGGCGCATTGTTTGATCAGGTAATGCATATCCTTCCCGTTCCTTTCGGCCAGCGAAGCAGCATGCGCCGCGATCCAGTAAAAAAAGTCTGCATCTTTAATAAGCGCTACTTTCACAGCTTCGGATATACCGGACCGGTAGTCCTCCACACTGAGCGTTTCTAAAAAAGCCGCGTCATTAAAAACCGCTACCGGCGGAACAAAGGAACCGATAAAATTCTTTTTCCCTTTATAGTTGATACCGTTCTTCACCCCCATTCCAGAATCGTTCTGCGACAGAACGGTGGTGGGTATGCGGATATGCCTTATTCCCCGGTGTGATACGGCCGCTCCAAAACCTGCCAGGTCCAGGATGGCGCCCCCTCCTATCGCAATGATATAAGAGTGCCGGTCAATTCCGTATATATCAACTGCCTCGATGATTTGGTCGAGGTAACGATTATCATTTTTGCATTGTTCTCCGCCCGGGATCACCAAAATATCCGGGACCAGGTAAAAACCGGGTATCTCTCCAAGATAACCTCGTATCTCATCCAACAGGGCAGGATGTGCTTTGGCAACCCCTCCATCTATAACAAAAAATAACTTTTTTGTTGTATCCGCCTTATTCCCTGCTAGGAAGTTACGAAACGCAGGATTTGCAGGATCGAATAATCTGTTGCTGAAAAAAACCGTGTATTCAAATCTTACGCTGAATTGCTGTTGTAAATATTCCATCTCTTCTGTCTTTCCGGACATCATCCGGGCGCTGCTTTAAAATTGGGTGTAAATTTAATTCTTTCATCCATAAGTCAGGTAACGGCAAATAACCTCGACAGCCCGATAGACACCGGCAGCAATAACACGATGCATACCATCACTACCGGGGCGCCGAAAGCAGCCGCCCATGCGGCGTTCATCAGTATCAACGCGATCACGCCCGCTTTAACCGCCTTGCCGATCGCTTTTCCTGAAGGTGTTTTTACAGCGTGTAGCCATGGAGGAAAGATCATATAAACAAAGGCCGCCAATATGCAGGAAGTCCATAGCACCTGCCTGTTATACACCCCCGTCAGCGCTATCGCCAGTATTACGATGGCGTATAATACGCCGGCTATATATAGGGTCTTTTTATTACCGCCATACACTTCCCCCCTGCTGATCATAGTGATGGCTGCAATATAAATGAGCGGTATTACACTAATCCATCCTGCTTCAAAAATACTGTGTGGTAAAATACTCATGCCCAGCAAAAGGTTGAGTCCACGGCAGATGCCCATATTCAACGGACCCCAGAAAGAATGATGCTTGCCCCATTTATCGTATACCACCGAAGCCAACGCGATCAGCGCTGCCAGCAAAGAAGATAAACTGTATACCCCATCCGACATAGCGGCGCAAAAAATACCCCCCGCTAATAACAGGCCACCCAACAAGGCTGCCATTGAAACCGATATCACACCTGAGGGGATCGGTCTCTCGGGTCGTTCCACGGCATCCAGCCCGGCATCAAACACATCATTGAGCACCACGCCGCCGCCATACAGGCAAGCGGTAGCGGCAATCAGCCACCACAACTCAACACCTATATTTCCCTGTAAAAAATAACCTGAAATGGCAGCGCCGGCCAAAATATCTGCAACTGCTGTTATGATATTTGCCGGCCGCATGAGCCGCAGCACCGCGTATAATTTACTCACCGCTCACATTTACTATTTTATGATAATGGAGTCTTTGTTGATCCTCGGCTGCTGCCCGCCACGCAGTACGGTATTACCATTGAATTTCTGAGACTGGTCGATTTCTTTGACCCGGTCAAAATCCTGCTCATCTATCTGCCCGCTTTGCCCGAAGGCCGTGATCGCATTCCGGTAAGTAACTTTCTCAATATCCTCCTCACTGATGCCGCGTTGCTTCATCAGCGCCGCCGTCTTGGGAACCGCCAGCGGATCACTGATGCCCCAGTCTGCCGCAGAGTTGACCATGATATGATGGGTCCCGTATTGTTTCACCACCTCTACCATCCGTTCATTGCCCATTTTGGTAAACGGGTAGATGGTAAAGGCCGCCCAGAATCCCCTGTCCAATACTTCTTTAACCGTTTCTTCATTGTTGTGGTCCACGATCACCATCTCCGGGTCAAGTCCATGCTCCAGCGCAATATCCATGCTACGGGTAGTACCTCTTTTCTTATCCCGGTGAGGGGTATGTATCTGCACCGGCAGACCTGCTTCTTTGGCCAGCTCCAATTGCAGCCTGTAGTACTTTTCTTCCGCCGCCGTCTGGTCATCAAATCCTATTTCACCTACACCTACCACGCCTTCTTTATAAATGAACAGAGGCAATATTTCCATTACCTGCTCCGCCAGCGGCTCATTGTTCGCTTCCCGCGAGTTGAGCCCGATGGTACAATAATGTCTGATCCCGAACTGGGAGGACCTGAACCGTTCCCAGCCGATCAGGCTGCTGTAATAATCCCTGAAGGTATCGATGCCCGTACGCGGTTGCCCCACCCAGAAGGCAGGCTCAATGATCGCCACCACACCGGCATCCGCCATTTCCTGGTAATCATCCGTGGTGCGGGACACCATATGGATATGCGGATCAAAAAAACGCATCCCTTTGATATGTTCCCGGTAGGATGGATCTACTTCCGCTTTCACCCGCTGCTGCGGGTCTGTTTCATGACTGCAACACATAGCTAAACTTATTTAACAAGGATTTCCAATTTATTTCTCCGCTTTCAACAGCCGCCTTTTGGTCCATTGTTTCCAGCAACTGTTTTGCAGGCGGATAGTCTGCATCAAAACAAACCAACGCAGCTATTTCTTTATCTAACTCGTTATGACTGCTGCTCAATATCTCCAGGTCGCTGAAATTATTTTTATTGATAAAGCCGGTTACACATTTCCAGATATAAGGATGAATAACCCTGCCTGCCGCCCTTCTTTCATGTATGTAATCTACCAGGGTAGCCGCAAGAGATGCATTGGCTCTTTCGTCCAGTCCAATGATCTTATCCATCGGCTTTTCTGTAAAAAAAGCCTTTAATACCAGCTGGTTCCAGGCCGGTTCCGGCAGCCATGCAGCAGGATACGGATTGTTGCACATGATCGCTTCCAGCACATCCCCGATATTGCTCCTGATACCCTCTGTGCAGCGAAACACCCAGTCTTCCGGCTGTGGCAGCACGGGAAGCGCGTTATACAACGCCACCTGCTCATTTACATCAGCCGTGAGAAAAAGATTTTCAATATTTTTCCGGTATTCTTCCCGGCTTTCGAACTTTACATTGGTTACCAGCCATGTCCGGGACAATTGATCTACCGTCCGGCCGGAGATATTTAGCCCGTTACCTGCCGCTTCTATCGCCGCTTTCTGCTCACCAGACAATACGATTGCATTTCTTCCCGTTTTCCTGGGCATGGAAACAAAAGCCGTATAAAATTGCTGTCTGGATGCAGGGGTTAACTGGAGCTGTAACCATTGCCAGGCATCTGCAGAACAATTTTGCTGCAGTACCGTTACGAATAAAATTCTTAAGTTTTCGGGGTGAAATTGCATCATGATCAAACCACTTAAGGATTAGTAACGCAATATATCACTTTTACAAAGGAGTGAAAAATAAACGTGGTTGATAAAAGTCAGTCGCCCGATACATAACTGATTTTATTAATTTTTTAACCGGGTGTTATGGCTGGCATGTGTCGCCCAGTCTCACCTCTTGTATTTATCGTGTAACCCTTTTCCTGCCAGGATCATAGGCCTGATCTTTTCAATCCTGTTCAGCCGGGTGGTCTCCTGCCTGGCTTCGTCTATGTATTCAATATATTCTCTTTGCCTGCCGGGTGTAATCTGCTGAAATGCATCCTTCAACGCTGTATCTTCTTCCAGCACCTTTTTAAATAGTCCCGTGGGTTTCTTGGCGGGCGCTTTTTCGGGCTTTATCTCTTTACCATCCTTAATGGTCTGTATGCTTTCCTTTATATAAGCCAGGATTTTCTTTTCATTCATTGCTTGTACGTCGTTAAACCGCCATTGACGCAGTCCCTTTGTTTTTCCTGCTGAACCGCTGACCAGCACCTTGCCCTTATCTTCCAGGAAAACCCCGTTATAAAACCATAATGAAAAAAAATGTTTAAACCCTCCCCATCCAATAACATTTTTGCCATTCCATGTATATATGTAGGAGCCCCATTTGAACTCCCTGGTAAGATCTGTTTGCGCAATTATTTTCTGCATCAGCTTTTCTGCAGCCGCCCAGTTCCCGCGACTGGCATGCCAGTTGGGTCCTGCTTTGTCTTTCTGTTTTTCAGCATTATATTTTACCAGGTCTTTTATCAGTTGTTTGGGCAAAGGCTTGTCCAACGGAATCTGAATAGCTCCTTTCGATGTTTTATATCCTTTTAACCTATCCTCAAAATGAACGATCGCCTCCGATCCCGGGTAAATGCCCAGGTGTTGCTTAAGCAATGCAAAATGTATCAGGTTGCCGTGATACCGGAAAGTCGGCATCCTGTATGTTATTGTTTCCGTGGTTTCCCCGGGAGCCGACCTCAATATAAGCTGCCGGAGCTCCTCCAGCAAAGGTTGTTCATTGGCAGGGGCGGCTTTTATATACGCTTCCACGGTAGCTATAGTATTAGCCATATAACAGTTTTTTATTCAGCTTCTATATGCCTACAATGTTAAAAATCATCCCCAATATTCCTTCATCTTTTTTCGTAAAAAAGTTACGCTTCTTTCCAGCTGATCCATACCATCCACTCCATCTTCTATGCTGATCCAGCTGTCAAAGCCTACACGCTTCAGCTCGGTAAAGATCGCATCATAATCATTCAGTCCCTTGCCGATCTCGCCATGACTGAGTCTTTTGGCATAACCGGTAGCGCCACCTTCTTCTTTCCGCAGGTCTTCAATGGTACCTTCTTTCAGGTAGCGGTCGCTGGCATGCATGGTAACGACCCTGCCGGACACTTTATACAGTAAGTCCAGCGGGTCTTCCCCCGCCAGGTAAGTATTGCTGGGGTCGTAGTTTACTCCAAAATTAGGATGATGGATGCTGTTCACCAGCTTACAGAAAACCTCCATCTTTTGTGCAAATTCAGGATATTCCCAGAAATCATCCTTGTAATGATTTTCCAGTATCAGGGTAATACCCCGTTCCTGCGCATAGGGAAGGCATTCGTAAATGGAATCTGCCGCCAGCTTCACACCTTCATCCACAGACAGTTCGGGGCGTCGCTGACCGGACAGCACCCGGCAATAGGACCCGCCAAGGGCATGTGTCATATCGATCCATTCCTTTTGCTTGGCGACCTCCTTCGCCCGGAAACCTGCAGCCGGGTGAGTAAAATCCGGAGAACAGCACATCATCGGGATCGTTTTACCATGATCCTCTACCATGCTCCGGAAGACGGTCCATTTGCTTTTGTCTTTCATTTCTATAAAGCCCGCATACCACTCCAGCCCGTCTATGTCCAGCTTTACAGCTAAATCGATCCATTCGGCAACGGTCATGGTACCGTCTTTACAGAGTGCATTCATAAAGGCTTTGGGAAAGGCTGCTAACTGTGGCATACAACAATATAATGTTTAATATTTCAAAATAATTTTTCGCAGGTGGGTGCGGCCCCCGCCTGTAGCACACACTACCGGTCGGCACCCGCCCGGATGATCAGTCGTCCGCCTGACCGACCGGAAGCTTGCACAAAGCGAAGATCTGAACTTTTTCACCGGAGGCAAATACGCCCTCAGAATAGGAGCAGGCGATCGCTCTTTTATACCTTGCCTTGGCTTATTTTTTTCTGTTAAAACAGCCGGCGCTCAGCTATTGAATATATACCGGTAGGTAATATGCTTTTTGGTAAACACCGCGCCGGTAGCTTCATGCAGCGACATCATTTTTGTATTGAAAGCACCTACCCAGGAAAGTTCCATCTCCCGGTATCGTTTCAGTGGCAGAACATACGCTTTGATCCTGGTGAACATGGCAGATTCCAACCCATGGTTCTGGTACTTCTGTTTGGTACCCATCACCAGGGCCCGCATACGCTTGTTGACATGCCGGTAGCGGTTATATAAAAACTTCAGCTTACCTATCCAGCCCAGCTTACCATTCAGGTTACAGATCAGCTCGTTGGCATCCGGAACCAGCACTACAAATGATGCCGGCTCGTTGTTGATATAGGAAAACCAGATAAGCTTTTCGTCCAGCACCGGCTTTATTTTGCTGAACGTTTCCCTGACACTCTCTGCGCTTATGGAAGCATGTCCTTCGTGGTTCTGCCAGGCATCGTTATAGATCTCGATAAAGTCGTTCAGGAACTTATCGAACCTCCTGATGGAAAAATGCTCGAATGAATAACCTGCTTTTTTTTCCACCCATTCAGATATCTTCCCGAACCGTTCGGGGAATGGCCTGGTGATATCCAGCCTGTTGGATATCTGCTCATATAACGTAGTGAAGCCAAATCTTTCAAACAACCGCTTGTAATAAGGAGGATGATAATTGGTACCGTAATACGGACGGGAGAACCCTTCTACCAGCAGTCCCCACCAAAGATCTGTTTCTCCAAAATTTACGGGACCGTCCATTGCCTGCATCCCCCGTTCTGCAAGCCATATCCGGGCAGTATCAAATAAAAGATCAGCCGCATCCTGGTTGTCAATACATTCAAAAAAGCCACAACCACCTGTAGGCTGCTTATGCTTATATGCCTTTTTTTCATTAATGAACGCTGCAATCCGCCCGATGACCTTGTTGTCTTTAAGTAATATCCATCGTGTGCACTTACCCCACTGAAAATACGGGTTCTTCTGCTCGTTGAAAACTGCTTCGATATCCACATCGAGCGGGCGCACCCAGTTCGGATCATTTTTGTAGATAGATTTCGGCAGATCAAGAAAAAGCCTTTTATCCCTGGAAGTTTTTACTTCAGCAATTTGCATGTCGGATATTCGGTATATATTGTTAAATATAGCAAAAAATGATTATTCCCGGTAAAAACAGGAGTATTTACGTAGCGAAAGATTGCTGATGGTTACTGAAATGATCCCCGTTTATTACAATACTTTTTCCGATCAGTATCGAGACGGTTTCTTGGGATGCAGTACGCCAAACAGTAACAGAAAAACAACTGTATCACTTATTCTTGCCAGGCATTCAGATAAACGCCATAAGCAGTATAACTATCATGTATGGTGGAGCGACATCAGGGCCGGAGCGCCGCCGTTAGACAGCCTCCGGTGAAAGGGCTAATTACCCTGGAATGTCGGGGTCAGGGACGGGGACTATTAAGAACATGGAAACAGATCGTCAGAAAAATGATACCTAACTTTTTTAAACCGCTGTGCTCATTGTACTAAAAGTAGCGGATAACTTACATCCCCGGCCGGGAGAAGATTCAATCACCATTTCCCCCAGGTAGGGTTGCAGCCGGGTGCGGATGTTGTTTAACCCGATGCCGGTTGTAACAGCGGAAGGATTAAAGCCTTCTCCATCATCCGTAATGGAGACAAGAAAATCATCCTCCTTTCGCCTCACGCTGATGGATACATGCTGCGCTTTGGCATACTTAACGATATTATTGAGCTGCTCCTGCACGATACGGTATACCAGTATCTTCTGCTCATTGTTTAGGGATGATTCACCGAAATTATCAAATTCAATCGTAAACCCGATCTGTTTTACGCGGCTGATATCCAATGTCAGCTTTTCGATTGCTTTTTTAAGCGTGGTTTCCGAAAAAGACGGTGGTTTGATAGAAGCTGACAGTTCGCGGATGTCATTGATCGCATCCATGATTATATTTTTCACCTCAGGCGCTAATTGCTGCGCCCTTTCAGGCTTTGCTTCTATTTCACCGGCATACAGGCGGGCAACGGATAACAGCTGGCAGACGTTGTCATGTAACTCTTCTGCCCAACGGTTCTTCTCGCTTTCCTGCGCCTGTATGATGGAAGAGGTCAGTTCCTGCTTGTGTTTGAGCTGCTGTTTATATTGCTCGGTTTGCAGGCTGCGTAATGCACTGATGTCGAGCACCGTTCCGATGATCCGTGCAGGTTTTGCCGTTTCATTATTCCGCAACAGGTAAATACTGATCAGCAGGTTGTAATAGATATCATCGTTGCCACGCAGCCTGTATTCCGACTGTCCGGAAGCCTGGCCGGAAGTAAGGAAACCTTCAAGCTCCTTTTCCAGCCGGGATTTGTCGTCGGGATGGACCCTCTCCAGGAAAGTTTGCCAATAGCTGCCTTTATCACAGGGAAGAAATAACTCCATTTTTTTATTGACCTCTATTACCCCGCTCTCCAGGTCAAAATCAAATATCCCTTCTAGGGTAGTTTTATTCAATACTTCAAACCGTTTCTCCAGGCTTTCTTTTTGCCGGGATGATTGTGTAAAGCGCCCATAAAACCGGTAAGCCAGTAAAAAAAACAATAAGCCGGAAAAGATAACAAAAAAAATTCCTTTAAACTTTTGTACCTCATGCAATGCAGCCGCATCGTCTCCTGTCAGTTTTATCGCCAGGGTATCACTGAATATTACCCAAAGAGTGCTAAAGAGAACGTAGAGGGATGCCAGCCGCAAGACCGGGGTACACTGCACTATCCTGGGTTTCGACACGGGTTGATCAAAATATGGGTTCATATAAATATTGGGATTCAAACCCCCAAAAGTATTGGGTCGTCAGAGGGTAACGAATGACACCTGTCAATTTTTTTTCTGACTTATGTCATGGTTTTGACATTTGTTTACAACGAAAGGCAGGTTTTTTTATTGTCAAAACAAGTCT